>Ga0310344_10000023_pt1 | contig 164272 bp, 159 predicted proteins | sample HC15DNA20200_MG_FD_203801 | JGI IMG/M metagenome (GOLD analysis project Ga0310344, IMG submission 203801) | Marine microbial communities from station ALOHA, North Pacific Subtropical Gyre - HC15-DNA-20-200_MG | ecosystem: Environmental > Aquatic > Marine > Oceanic | place: Pacific Ocean...
GCAATAAAAGAAAATTGTTTTATATTAAATCATAATGATGCTGAGTTTCTTTTTTATCATTCTTCATTCGAAGAGAACGTTCAGGTAATAAAAAATGAATGTCCTGGGATAAAGAATTTTGTTTGCTTGGACAAAGTTGTGTCGGATGATCCATCGCTAGATGATTTCATTTTTAACCATCACGGTGAAGTTGAACCATATCCAGACGATCCATCGGATATTTGCGGAATATTCTCTTCTGGTGGAACAACAGGCCAACCAAAAGGTATATTATGGACGAATGATGTATTTGAAACACTTGTTTCTGAATGGATGGTTCATCTGCCTCTAAAAAAACCGCCCGTGCACTTATGTGCAGCTCCTATGACTCATGCGGCTGGGTGTGTCGCGCTAAGTATGATGGGGTATGGGGCAACTAATGTCATAATGAATGGAGTGGAGCTACCAGGCTTAATGGAAAAAATTGAGACCTATGATGTTACTCATTTATTTCTGCCTCCAACGGCAATATACATTATGTTAGCTCATCCCGATGTACGTAATTACGATTATTCTTCACTTGAGTATTTTATTTACGCTGCGGCACCGATGTCTGTTGAAAAACTGAGGGAGGCCATAGATGTTTTTGGTCCGGTAATGACACAGACCTATGGACAAGCCGAAGCTCCAATGATTTGTACTTTTTTTTCTCCTGAAGACCATATTGAAGCTTTAGAAACAAATAAGGTGCATCGATTGTCTAGCTGTGGTCAGCCCTCTATTTTAACCCCTGTTGAGATCATGGATGATGATGAAAAGATCTTACCGCCCGGTGAAAGCGGAGAGATTGTAGTCCGTGGGCGTTTGGTGATGGCTGGTTATTATAAAAATAAGGAAGCGACTGAAGAAGTGACCACAAGTAATGGTTGGCATCGCACAGGTGATATTGGTCACAAGGATGAGGATGGCTATATTTATATTGTCGATAGAAAAAAAGATATGATAATTTCCGGTGGCTTTAATATTTATCCTAGTGAAATAGAACAGGTTATCTGGACTCATCCATCAGTCCAGGATTGCGCGGTTATTGGTATACCGGATGACAAATGGGGCGAGGCTGTTACTGCAGTTATAGAATTGAAATCTGGAAGCGATCTTGAAGAGTCGGAAATTATTGAGCTGTGTAGGGAAGAGCTAGGTGGTGTTAAAACTCCTAAAACCATAGAGTTTTGGGATGAATTGCCTAGGAGTGCCGTGGGTAAAGTGCGCAAAAAGGATATAAGGGATCATTTTTGGAAAGATCAGGGTCGTCGCATTTAGTGTTCACGTATTATACAAATTCTTCATTTCTTTGATTTGATTTCTTTGTAACACCTAATGAAACTATAAATACTTAAAATAAGAGTGATGCCAATCAGTGTATATGAGAATGCAAAGCTAGTTTGTTCAATTAGAAAGGCGAATCCTGCCGGACCTAATACTAATGCGCCAAAAATAAAAAACGTAACTCCACCTGTTACCTTACTCACAGTTCCGCCGGGTGATTGCCTGGCAGTTTCCGCAAGAAAAACTCCATTCCATCCAGCAGCACTGGCACCAAATATAGCACCAACTAAAAAGATTATTCCTAAGGCCCAATATTCGGTTTGCAATGATGTTAGGATTGAAGAAATACATGCTAAAGCGGATAGACAAATTAAGACTATTAACGGGTGTGCAAATTTAACTGCTAATAAACCAAATAATATTCTACCGCCAGCACCTGCTGCTTGAGCTATTCCTAAAACCCAACCAGCAGTTATGACTGAAAGATTAATATCTTTTTGCAGGTAAATTACGATAAACGTTGTTAACGAGTATTGCGCTATGACAAGTGGCATCATTCCCAGAGTTAGCCATTTAAGGGATGGAATGGATAAAACTAATTTTATTGGTTCTATAAAATTTATTGAATGTTTGTCCTGAGATATGGCATGAACATTATATGATTTAACCCAAATTTCTACTATCGCTATAGAGACTAGGCAGGGGATAGCAATAGTCATAAGGGATATTTGCCAACCCCATTGTTCCATCAATAATGGAGTTATTACTCCTGCTAAAACGCCTCCTAATGGGACCGAGGACTGTCTTATTGAGAACACGAGAGGTTGTAAATTCTCTGGTGTGACCCTTGCTAGTATATGTGAGCTTGCGGGAGTTGCTGGCCCCAAGGCTGTTCCAATTAAAGCAGACCCAACAATAAAAGAAACTATATGGCCAGTAGATATAAGGATTACACCGACGGCTGTGCAAAACACAAAAATCTGAGTTGCACGCATCGGATTAATTTTAGCAACCCAGGAACTTGCCAAAACTCCAATTATCATGGCTGCTATAAAAACAATGCTTGGTTGGCCTCCAATCCATATAGGATTAAGGCCGATATCTGGTAGCGCCTGCATTGCAACTACAGGGGGAGCAAAAACACCCCAAGAAATCATTGATTGTGTCAGGATAAGTAACGTTAATGGACCCAAAAATTTGGGCCCTTTTATAGGGCTTATTTTAAAAGGGATTAAGTTGGTAAAGTGTTTAGTAATCTGATTTAGAATAGAGTAATACGCCAGCTTTCGCGCCTATTCTTTCACCTTCCTGAGGGCTGGGTTTAGAATCATCCCACGGTTTAGCATCATACCTCATACCACTTATCCCATCGGTTGCGTCTGACATCAACCAAACGATAGGTGCCTTATATTGTTCTGGTTCAATAAGTATTGGTGTATCAGCTTCTCTGCTCATTTGTTTCATCTCTTCCGCCATGCCAGGAGTAGCAGCACCTGCACCGGGATTAAGTATATTAACTGTAACTCCAGTACCTTCTAGGTCTTGATGCCAAATCTCAGTTGCACATTCTAATGCAGCTTTAGAGGGGCCATATGGTGAAGCTCCGCGTCTTGTCATTGTGGTATACATAGTGGTGACATTTATTATTCGCCCCCAGCCCTGTTCTATCATTATTGGTGCGGCTCTTCTGGCTAGCCTATCAGCTCCTATAAAATTTGTAGTCATAACATTTTCTATTATTTCGTCTTTAGCTTCATAGAAAGCAGGAAAATGCTGGTGTTCTGTCCATTCTTTTCGTCGGAACATATCAGGCCAAATATATGTAAACGTTAAGCCGGCGTTATTTACCAATCCATGAAGTCCTCCATAAACATCTTTTGCAACAGATATAATTTTGTCACATTCATCTGCATTTCTGATATCTGCTTCGTGGCAATAAACCTCTCCCGGATTTTCCTTGCACGATTCTTTAAGATCAGCAAAATCATTGCTTATGTGAGCAGCAGCTATCACATTAGCTCCTGCCTCGGTTAGAGCTTCCGTCATTGCACGGCCAAGTCCTCTTCCGGCACCGGTTACTATGATAATGCGATCATTTAATTTGTATTGAGGCATTTTTAACTAATCCTAATTTATTAAAAACATTCATTAAAATTGATAGATTTCGCTTGTTTAGCCTAAGATGTAGAAGGAAATAGTGCAATAATCGCAGTTCATATTAATCTATTATTACAAAAAATATCTCTATAAGGCTTGCCCAATTGCATAATTCCATGCATCATTAAACTGAAAAACTTGAATTGTATTGCAAAAAGTCGGTCCTTATCTATTAGGGCTGACTTTAAATTAGCTACTGTTGATTATGTTAAAAAGTTTAAGTTAATACATTTACAGGGGCCACTCAGGTTCAGTCAGTACACTGTGTGGCTAACTAACAGGGAGGGGCTATTAATGAGCCGAATTCTTAAATTTCGCGTAAGCACGATGTTGCTAGGTGTTTTGTTTGCAGCTGCATTCACGCTGACAACGGCCTTTTCGCCATCCGCTCAGGCGAAGCCGATAAAGGTTGGATTTAGTATGGCGTTAACAGGCGCTCTTGCCGGTGGTGGTAAGCAGGCACTTGAAGCTATGAAGATATGGCGAGACGACATAAATTCAAAAGGTGGAATGATTGGAAGACAAGTGGAGCTTGTCTATTATGATGATCAGACTAACCCTAAAAACGTACCTGGCATTTATGCTAAGCTGCTCGACGTTGATAAAGTTGACTTTATAGTTAGCGGCTATGGTACCAATCTAATAGCACCTGCTATGCCAGTTGCAATTGATAGAGACGTTGTATTTATGGGTCTCTTCGGTATGAACAACAATAAAAAGTGGAAATATGATAAGTATTTTCAGATTTTACCTGCTGGACCTGATCCAGCGGTCGGTTTCTCATACAACTGGTTTGAGGCACTTAAAACATTCAAACCCAAGACGATTGCATTACTATCAGCTGACGCAGAATTTGCGCGTAACTTGAAAGAAGGCGCTGTTAAGAATGCGAAAAATATGGGACTAAAGATAGTTTATAATGAGAACTATCCGCCCAAGACGGCCGACTTCACTCCTATAGTAAGAGCCGTTAATGCTAAAAAGCCTGATGTATTTTACATCGCTTCTTATCCAAACGGATCAGCTGGTTTAGTTCGTGCATTAGCAGAAGTTGGTACAAAGGCAAAAGCTGTAGGTGGTGGAATGGTAGGCCTTCAGTTTTCTGGTCTAATGGCTGGTTTAGGACCTAACTTGAATGGAATTCTAAACTATGACTTCTACGTTCCAGAGCCCACAATGGCATTATATCCTGGAGCTACTGAATTAATCGCAAAATATCAAAATAAGGTTAAGACTGAAGGTCTTAAAACTGATGCCTTAGGCTACTACTTAGTGCCATGGGCGTATGCTTATCTTGATGTATTAGGCCAAGCTGTAAATGCAGTGGGTAAAATAGATCACGAAGCAATAGCGAAATATATTCATGCTACAGAATTCACTTCCGTTGTAGGTAAAATTAAATTTACCCCACTCGGCGAGTGGTCTGAAACACGAACGATTGTTGTTCAATATCAGAATATTAAAAATAATGATTTGCAACAATTTGCTAGACCTGGAACCCGGAAAATTATGTATCCATTGGATATTAAAACCGGAACTCCACAAACTTATAATTCGCTACGTTAGTATTCGAATTGGCCGGGGGCTATTTCTATAGCCCCCCGGTCTCCTTTGAGACTTTAATTATTTAATAAGTGAGGCGCTGTGGAATTCTTAGAATTGCTAATCAATGCACTTATAGCCGGTATTTTGTTGGGAGGCTTTTTTGCTGCGTTGTCGATAGGTCTTTCTATATGCTTTGGTCTACTTGATGCAGTAAATATCGCCCATCCGACTCTTATAGTTGGGGCGGCATTCTGTACATTTTTATTGAATGACTTGCTTGGAATAGACCCTATTGTAGCTGGCTTAATATTAACTCCTGTATTTTTCTTGTTGGGGATGGGAATTTATTCCCTCTACTATCAATTCTTTGAACGACAGAGTGCTGAAGCTTTAAGAGGATTAGCTTTCTTCTTTGGATTACTCTTCATAGCAGAGGTCGTAATGATTATGATCTTTGGCGTTGACCATAGGCTCGTAAATGCTCCGTATATAGGGGAATCATTTACAGCGATTGTGACGGGTATGACGTTCTCAATTCCATATAGGTTGCTTGCTGCATTTGTTATCGCAGGTCTCATGACTTTAGGAATTTCCTACTATCTCAATAGTTCATATTTTGGTCGTGCAACTAGTGCTGTGCATCAAGATATGATGGCTTTATCCTTGATGGGAGCCGATCCGGTTATGATCAAGCGGATCGCATTTGCTCTTGGGCTAGCAACCTGCGGTTTGGCTGGGGCGCTTATGATTATAGTTATTCCCATAGAGCCAGCGGTTGGACGTTTCTTTATTGGTAACGTTTTCGCAATTGTTGTTCTGGGGGGGCTAGGCTCAATACCTGGCACTCTAGTGGGCGCTTTAATATTGGGCATAGCTGAGAGTTTAGTATCAACCTTCTTTGGCCCATCTTGGGCACCGGCGGTCTCCTTCGGAATATTATTGGGAGTTTTGGCGTTTAAACCGACCGGGTTATTTGGCACCGGAGATACAAGGTAATGTTAATGCGCTATAGGTTTGAAATTGGATGTGTGGTGGCGTTGTTAGCCTGCTTCCTAATTACTCAAGTAGAGCTCAATAGATTTTATTATTTTGCAGGCTTCGCTATCCTACAATATGTACTCATCTCAACCGCATGGAATATATTAGGTGGATATGGCGGTTACATAAACTTTGGAACCGCGGGCTTCCTTGGCTTAGGAACCTACGTAGCTATAGCTATGATCCAGTTCTACGGAGCTGGTATTATAGAACAGATCATAGTTGCTGGAGCTTTAGCGGGTCTTCTAGGTCTTGGGATTGGGTATATAACCCTCAGGTTGAAGGGGGTTTATTTTGCCATTGCGACATTGGCAATCGCAATTGTTCTGGAAACATTTGTTAACAACTGGGACTACGTAGGTGGAGCTGCAGGCGTATCAATTTTGCCGCCCCGCACACCAGAACTTCTAGGTATAACAATTGTCGATAGAAAAGGTGGCGGTATTTTCTATAATAATAAGGAATTTTTATTCTTCCTTATGGGCGCTCTAGCAATTATGAGTGTCTGGATTGCAAGAACGGTTGAATTTGGCAAACTAGGTCGTGGACTAAACGCGATCAAAGATAATGAAGAGGCTGCCGAATGCATGGGGGTACCGACCTTAAAACTTAAACTAATTGCAACAGTTATAAGTGGTTCTCTTATGGGAGTTGCGGGAGCAGTCTTCCCGAGTTATCTCACATTCGTTGATCCGCCCACGGCTTTTAATTTGGAGTTTGCTGTGAACTCATTGGCTATGCCAATGATTGGTGGAACTTTCACTTGGATTGGACCGGTGGTTGGTTCAATTTTATTAGGAACTGTCCAACAGGTTGCTATTGTGACTATTTCGTCTGAGATCAATTTATTGATCATAGGTCTGTTGTTAGTCATATTTGTTACAATAGCTCCACATGGTATTGTTGGCTGGTTTATGAAAAAAAATAAATAAGGTGCTTTAAGAAATGGCTGAAGCTCTTTTGAAGGTTGATTCAGTAACTAAAAACTTCGGTGGTTTTACAGCTCTGTCAGAAGTGACAACAGAGGTAAAATCTGGAGAAAGGTTTGGTCTTATTGGGCCTAATGGATCAGGTAAAACTACTCTGATAAATTGTATATCGGGTACTCTTACAAATGATGGCGGTAGTATTATTTTTGATGGACAAGATCTTCAGGGTATGAAGGCACATCTAAGGACTGCCGCTGGTATAACACGGACGTTTCAAATACCTCGTCCGTTTCACAGTATGACTATAATTGATAATCTCAAAATTCCACTTGAATTTGTTAGCGCTTCTGGAAGACCTCAGGCCGAAATTAGAGATGAAGCAATGTCTATACTTGAAACTATGGGTATGGCTGAAAAGGCTGATGAAGAGACCTCTGGTTTAACGCAGATCGAATTGCGAAAATTAGAATTGGCTAGAGCTATTGCAGCAAAACCTAAGTTACTCATTTCTGATGAAGCTATGGCGGGACTAACAGGCAACGAAGTCGATGAAGTAACACAAATATTAATAAACTTTAATGAACAGGGTATGACTATTATTATGATCGAGCATATCATGAGAGCTGTGATGCAATTTTCACAACGGGTTATTTGCTTGGATGCTGGGCAATTAATAGCAGAAGGTACTCCTGACATAATTCAAAAAGATAAAGGCGTGGAAAGAGCCTATCTAGGTGTCTAAAAATGGCTGAGCTGATCATAAAAGATTTAGTTGCCGGATATGGCAATGTTAGTGTTCTTCATGAAGTGTCTCTAGAAGTTGCAGACGGAAGCATAGTCGCGCTTCTCGGGACGAATGGTAATGGAAAGAGTACGTTGATGCGTTGTGTGGCAGGACTAATAAAGCCTACTGCGGGAAGCATTACATTTAAAGATGAAGGGGCAGAGATTGACCTTATTTCTGATAGCCCCAAGCAGATTGTTGATCATGGAATAGCCATGGTGCCTGAGGGTAGAAGACTGTTTCCGTTGTTGACAGTTGAGCAAAACCTTATGTTAGGTGCGTACCGCAAAGCTGCAAGAGAACGGATAGATGAAAGTATAGAATTTTGTTTTGAACTCTTTCCTCGTCTAGCAGAAAGACGAGAACAGAAAGCGGGCAGTATGAGCGGTGGTGAGCAGCAGATGCTTGCTGTTGCCAGGGCCATGATGAGTGTTCCTAAGCTTCTTTTGATTGATGAGCCTTCCGTGGGTTTAGCTCCTATTCTCGTTGCTCAAATGATTGAAAAAATTGGTGAGTTAAGTGAAAGCCGTAATGTAACAATTTTGATGGCAGAGCAAAACTTCAATCAAGCGATTAAAATTGCTGATAGAGGCTATATAATCGTTCATGGAGAGATTGCGTTTGCAAGTAAGGACGCGCAGGATCTCGCTGACAACGATATGGTTAAGAGTTATTATCTCGGTGCTTAGTTAGCTCGAAAGAATAATCGTTAATCAACTACGTTTGTGCATTATTTCCCACAACTTTTCTGATGTGGCAGGCATGTCTATATGCGTTATGCCGTAGTCTTTCAGAGCATCAACAATCGCTGAAATAATGACAGGCGGAGCGACCAAAGCTCCTGCTTCCCCAGACCCCTTAACTCCCAGTATGTTTGTTTTGCACAGTACTTCGTTGGTGTCTATATTCATTAAAGGTAAATCATCAGCTCGTGGCATTGTATAATCCATAAAAGAACTTGTTATTAATTGACCTGAATTTTTGTCATACACTGTATTTTCTAGTATGGCTTGTCCTAGCCCCTGTGCTACCCCTCCGTGAACTTGTCCAGCGACCAGTAGAGGGTTTATTACTCTTCCAAAATCGTCCACAGCGCAATAGTTAAGGATCTCTATTTCACCTGTGTCTTTATCGATTTCAAGTTCGCAGAGGTGACATCCATTCGGATAGTTCCAGTTTTCAATAGTGTGAGTGTCAGAACCGGAAAGGGGTCCCTTTAGTTCTTCAGGCAGAGATACAGAAGAAATAGCTTCACGTCCAACGTCAAAGAGAGATATTTCTCTGTCGGTACCTGCGATACTAAATGCTCCATTATTATATTCTATATCTGCCGGGGCGGTCTCTAGAATTTCTCCAGCTATGAGCTTGCCCTTAGCAATCATTTTATCCGAAGAATTAATGGTCGCTATACTGCCAATTTGGCTAGTTCTCGAGCCGTGGCTGCCCCCACCACTTGGTAAGTTATCACTATCACTAGTATCAATAATCACATCCTCAAAATCGACACCAAGTTTCTCGGAGACAAGTTGCATAAAAGATGTATCATGTCCTTGCCCCATTGGCTGGGTTCCAACTTTTACCACTACCTTATTATCTTTTATTTCCACTTCAGCGCTTTCGGTCGGGTTACCTGCTGTAGTTTCTATGTATTGGCAAATTCCTATACCTCTGAGGCGTCCATTGTCTAGTGAGCTTTGACGTCGTTCTTCATAGTTATTCCAATCACCAAGCGACATGGTTGCGTTCATGTTTTCTTCAAACTCTCCGCTATCATAAGTTGTTCCCATGGCATTTGTATAAGGTAGTTGTTCTGGTTTTATTAAGTTCCTTCTTCTCAATTCAACAGGGTCTATACCTAATTCTATTGCTGCAACGTCAACCAGTCTTTCCATTACATAAATCGCCTCAGGGCGCCCAGCGCCTCTATAAGGGCCTACGGGAGCTGTGTTAGTCATGACACATTTGACGCTCACATCAGCTGTAGGGATATCGTAAACATTGGTTAGTATTTTTGGGCCTACCTGGGTAGGTATCGCAACACCTGCTGAGCATGAATAAGCTCCAATAGCAGCAATTGTTTCAACTTTAACTCCTAAAAATTTTCCATTCTCATCTAAGGCTAAATAACATTCTGATAAATGATCTCGTCCGTGCAGATCACTCAGAAATGCCTCGGTTCGATCACTTATCCATTTAATGTTTGTTCCAAGTTTTTTAGCTGCGTATAGAACAAGAACCTGCTCATGATAGGCGTGAGTCTTCATGCCGAACCCGCCACCAACGTCATCCACTAGAACCTGTAGCATTTGAGGGTCGCATTTTAGAAAACTATTTGCTATCCAGTCACGAAGCATATGGCGGTTTTGATTTGACGTGTACAAGGTGTATTTTTCTTTTTTGGGATCATAACTACCAACCGCACCTCTAACTTCCATAGAGTTTTGTACTATTCTATTATTTGTCAAACCTACATGAACCACGTGGGTGGCTTCATTGAATGCTTTTTCAGTTTTTTCTTTATCGCCTACTTGTGCTTGAAATAAGAAGTTATTTGGGACCTCTTCCCACAATTGAGCTGCCCCTTCATCCATTGCTTCAGAAGTATCCACCACAGAGGGTAATTCGTTGTAGTCAATTTCAATAGTTTCAGCTGCATCCTTCGCATTCTCTAAAGTGTCTGCAACAATAAACGCTACTGGATCTCCAACGTAACGAACACGATCGGATGTTAATGCGTATTGGGGCGGATAACTAAGTGGCGAGCCATCAGGTTTTGTAAGATCGGCAAAAAACGGAGGGGGTCCTGGGAATCCACCTATTTCGTCTTCATGTAGGTCTTCCCCAATAAAAACATCGAGAACTCCAGGGCTATTCTTAGCTTTCGAGGTATCGATAGAGATTATTTCTGCATGGGGATACGGGGATCTAAGAACATATCCGTATGACATGTCATCGATTGAATAATCATCGTTAAACTTGCCGACCCCTTTAAGTAAACGTGGATCCTCAGTTCTAAGAACAGGTTGTCCTACTCCATATTTAGTCATTTTCTTTTCTCCCTAAAGAAAACCTTAGCACGGTGCTGTCTCACTTGGTATAACGTTAGTTAATGATAATAAATATTGAGGGCTTCCGTGACCATCCCTAACCAGAGAATTGTTTATCTAAATGGAGAATATATTCCCGAAAATGAGGCAAAACTGCCATTTCGCGATCGTGGAGTTAAGTATGGAGATGCAGTGTTCGATACTACACGAACTTTTGGGCATAAAATATTTAAATTGGAGGAGCATGTAGAACGTCTTTTTCGTTCGCTTCGTTATGTAGGAATCGATCCTGGTTTAAGCGTTAATGAAGTCACTGAAATTACTGAAAAAGTTCTCGAATTAAATTTACCTCTAATTGCGAAGGATGAAGATTATTGGGTTTCACAAAGAATAACACGGGGTATTATTGACCCGAATGAGAGAACGGCCTGGCCTTCATATACTGGCCCCACAGTCATAATTGAGTGTTTACCCTTACCTCTTTCGACAAGATCTCGGTTATACAGAGATGGAATTGATATGATTGTATCATCTGTGCGCCGTAATTCTCCTGATATGCTAAGCCCTAGAGCAAAAACACATAATTACCTTAACCTAATTATGGCGGATGAGGAGGTATCTGCTCAGGATCCTAATGCATTTGCGCTTATGTTAGACCACAATGGAAACATAGCTGAGGGTCGGGGTAGTAATGTATTCTTTGTATCAGATGGATGTCTTTATACACCCCAGGAAAGATTTGTGCTTCCGGGTATTAGTAGACAGACAGTTAAAGAACTAGCAAAAAAGATTTCATTACCTTGTATCGAAAAAGATTACGATTTATACGATGCTTATAATTCTGATGAAGCCTTTATAACCTCAACAAGTTTTTGTATTTGTCCTTGTAGAAGTATTAATGGACGTACTTTTGCAGAGGGCGGGGTTCCTGGTCCGGTAACAGAAAAGTTAATGAATTTATATGTTGATTTAGTGGGTTTTGATTGGGTTTCTCAATACACAAGATATCCCGTAAAAGACGTCCCTCGAATGTAATCTTCCAATTTAAAATAAAAGACGCTGAAATACTATTTGTACAGCAGCGTCTTTTCCAAATAAAAAGTCTAGGCTCGAATTCTATCTCCGTTTGAATCAAAGAGGAATATGTTTTCCTGGGGAAAGTTGAGTTCGACGGGACTTCCTGCAGTATGATTCTCTGTTCCATCAACAACTGCAACAAAGGGTCGATCAGAGTCAGTCTCAAAATATAATAGCGTGTCTTTACCCAGTGGTTCTACCAAGCCAATTTTTCTATCAGAACCATTTGATGAAGACACCACTTTAACGTTCTCGGGCCGAATGCCAAAAGTGCCTGATCCTATGGGAACGCTACTAAATTTTTCATTTAAGGGGACGTTGAATTGATCACTTTTAAACTCAATTCCTGATCCATTCTGTACAAATTCCCCCGGGATCAAGTTCATAGCTGGGTTGCCAAAAAAGTCAGCAACAAAATAGGAAACAGGATCACTATATATATCGATGGGTGATCCCATTTGAACAATTACCCCCTGATCCATAACGACTATTCTGTCGGCTAGTGTCATGGCTTCTTCTTGATCATGAGTGACATATACGAATGTTTTCTGTAGCTCCGCATGCAATCGATCGCATTCTGCTCTTAGTTCACGACGCAACTTTGCATCAAGGCTAGATAAAGGTTCATCAAGTAGAAAATTTGATGGCTCTGTAACAAGTGTTCTGGCCAATGCTATTCTCTGTGATTCACCGCCAGAGCATTGAGCGGGCATTTTCGTTAAAAGATGAGAGATTCTGACTAAATCTGATACTTCTTGTAGCTTTTGCAATTGCTCTTCTTTGCCGACATTTTTCATTCTAAGACCGAATACAATATTATCTGCGACATTTTTATGCGGGAAAAGAGCATGGCTTTGGAAAACCATTCCTAGGTCTCTATCTCGGGGTTCGAGATCATTAACTATAGAGCCATCAAGTTTAATTTCACCTGCTGTTGGGTCTTCAAAGCCAGCAATCATGCGAAGTGTTGTGGTTTTGCCACAACCTGATGGACCAACTAGAACAATAAATTCTCCATCTTCAATTGTTAGGTTTAAATCCTTTACAGCCACAACGCTGCCGAATTCCTTTCTAAGGTCCTTAAGTTCAATTCGAGACACAGCTTGTTACCTCCTTACCATACCGAAGCTAAAGCCTCGGGCCAAATGTTTGCGTATTATCAAACCAACAAATATTAGAGGAATAGTTATGCCGACAGATAGTGCAGCCTGTCGCCCATAAACTCTTCCTTCTGTTGATCCTTGATATTTAGATAGTTCCACAGGTAGTGTAAGAACTTCCGCTTTTGAAAGAAGAAGTGCTAGCAGATACTCACTCCAGGTTAGTATAAGAATAAACAAGAAAGTTGCGACTAGCCCAGATCTAACCAGTGGTAAAACAATTTCCCAGATAGTTCTCCACCGACTTGCTCCTAATATTTCAGCGGCTTGTTCCATTTCTCTTGGGACCTCATCAATAAAACTTTTACACATCCAAACTGCGTAGGGCAGAGAGGTCAAAAAATATAAAAGCACAAGCCCAGTTATAGTGTCCAACAGTCCTATTTGGCGGTACCATAATGATATCGGCGCTATCAATACTATGGGTGGCACCATTCTTAACATTAATAGCTGAAACATTTTTCCTTCAGATATTATATTATGCCTAGATACTCCATATGCTAGAACTCCTCCAAATAAAACTGCAAATGTTGTTGCTATTCCTGCAATTATAGTGCTGTTGCGTAATGCAACCCAAGGTCTTTGCAGTGATTGAGTGTATTGGGATAATTCTCCAGTTTTTTCATCGATGTGTGCGCCATCAGCTTTAGTGTACTCATTGATATTAGCCCACACGATTAAGTAATTTCTCATCGTTGCGTTTTCAGTTATGTAGACAGGGGGCCAGGCAAACCATTCTTTGTCTGGCTTAAAAGAGGTGCCCACCATCCAGAACATAGGAAAAGCAACAATAAGTAACCATATTGTCAGTACAAAATAGCGAAAAACAGAAAATGTACTTCGCTTTTGTGACATTGTCATAGCCATAATAATAACTTCCCTTATTCTGATTGCTGAGGTCTGGAGAAGTACATTTCGTCCAGATTCTTTTTCTCTCTCTGCAGGAAGTAAATTCCTCCAGCAACAATAGCCACCATTAAGACAAGAACTACATAGGATAGAGCCGCTCCATAGGAAATATCAAAATATTGCCATGTAGTTATGAAGATATAGACTGGTATTGTTTCGGTCGCCGATCCAGGGCCTCCTTGTAAGAGTCCCCATGTTTTTGGAAATTCTGCCATAGATTCGAGAAAACGAAGTATTAAGCAGAGAAGAATTACGGGCCTTAGCAATGGCAATTGAATTTCCCAGAATATCCTCCACTTACTCGCTCCAAGTATCTTAGCTGCTTCTTGGGGTTCTTGGGGTAAAGCTGCGAGTCCTGCCATCATGATTATAAAACTAAACGGCGTCCAATTCCAAACTTCAAGGAATGCTATGGTTGTTAGCGCTATTTCTTTTTTATACAGGAATTGGGCATCAACTCTCAATCCTGTTATTCGCGATAGAACATCATTTAATGGGCCATTTTGGTAGAGTATCATTTCTCCTGTGTAAGCTATGACGATTGGAACTGTGAGCATAGGAAGGATGAAGAAAATGTAATATAGAGCCTGGCCTCTGAAAGGGCGGTACATCAACAGTGCCAAGCCAAAACCAATTATGAAGCATCCTAGAGTCGAACCACTGGCAAATAAGAGGGACCTTATACAAGCGTTCCAGAATCTTTCATCATTAAAAACTTCTATAAATAACTCTAAGCCAATCCATTCTGATGCATTCAGATATGAGCGCCAAGTATCGTCATCACCTGCATCAAATATTGAAAAGTGATTTAAAGAAAAGAAGACTTGAGCGATTAAAGCGGGCATTAATATAAATATCAGCAATGCAAAAAATGGAGTTAAAACTGTCCACTTAAACCGTCTAATACCCTGCGCTCTTGAAGCAGCACGCCCTGTCAGTGGTAAATTTTCGCCAATTGTCTGTTCAGCAGTCATTTTAAAGCCTCACATACCTAAGACACTTAATGAGTAAAATCTCTATTTGCCTAGATTTTGTTTATTATAGTCAAGATAGTTATTTTTACATAACTAATGCATATCATTAATAAAAATTAAATAAATTTCTTTTACTAGAAAGTGTTATCTAGAATGCTAGCCCTTAAATCGTATCCCATTATTTCCTCCCTCATTACTAACGCTTCAAATGTTTATCGCTGCAGAGAGATTTTAAACGATATAACTCTCACTAACAGCAATATTGATGCTTACTATAAGAATATTATTCAATCTAACAAGTATATGAATTACAAATAAATTAAAATATAGGCAATTTTTTGTTATTAACTGATAATATACACCAATAACGGGTTAATATTTATAGGCTTTACAATTTAAACTAATTTTTGGATTTTTATGAATAAAGAAAATTTTGATATTTCGAAGGTGGATTTTATACAGATTGGTGAGGGGCCTGATATAATGCTACTTCATTCTCTTCTGTCTGACCGTACTGTTTTTGAACTTATTTTAGATGAGCTTTCAAAAGAATATCGCCTAACTTTACCTAATCTTCCGGGTTATGGGGATACCCCTGAATTAGATCTAACTAATCCGGAGTTATTTGATTTAGCCGATTTCATACATGTTTTTATGAATAGTTTAGATCTGCCAAATGATACAGCCGTACTGGGTAATGGTGCTGGCGGTTTTATTGCCGTGGCGCTAGCTATTCGTTACGGCACAAGGATTGGTAAATTAATATTAGCTGACACTGGGCCAGCTTTTTCTGAGACTGATAAAACTCCATTACGTCTTTTGGCTAATCGGGTTGAGACAGCAGGAATGGAAGTGGTTCTTGATGCTGCAATGGCAAGGATGTTTCCCCAAAACTACATTAAGGAAAATCCAGAAATAGTGGAGAAAAGAAAAGCGATCTTGGCAACTTGCAATCCTGTCGCTTTTGCCTCAACAGCAAGAGCTTTAGCTGATGCTGATATGGCTGGTGATCTGATCAAGATAAATAATGAGACGATGGTTATGGTTGGTCTTGAAGACGAGACAACACCGCCTATCATGTCTTACGCTTTAAAAAACGGTATACAGAAATCAATGCTAATTGAAATTCCGGGTTGCGGTCATTGTCCGCAAATACAATCAAGAGATATATTCGTGTCCGAGTTGTTATCTTTTTTGCAGGCTTAATTAAGTGATTTCTTTCCTGCATCGTTACAGCTAATTTCTTAGAGGATTACCTTTTATAAACATTAAGTCACATTCAGAAAGGCCAAAATATGCGGTTCGCAGTAGATACAGGGGGAACATTCACCGATCTAATCGTTGAGGAAGACGATGGGAAGTTACGAATGTTTAAGGCTGCAACGACACCTGATGATCCAATTCGCGGACTCATGAATACTCTAGAGAATGCTGCGCATGAATATAAAACTGATTTAGGTGAACTCTTGTCTAAAGGGGAACTATTTATTCATGGCACTACTCACGCGATTAATGCCATAGTCACCGGTAATACCGCTAAAACCGCATTCCTAAGCACGGAAGGACACAGAGATATTCTTGTGTTTCGTGAAGGGGGTCGGATGGAACCATTTAATTTTACTGTTCCCTTTCCTGAACCATATCTTCCGAGAGCATTAACATTCGAAGTGCCTGGTAGGATTCTGGCTGACGGTTCTGAAATGACCCCTTTGAATGAAGAAAAAATTATACAGATAATTGATTTGCTTAAGGAGGAACAGGTAGAATCTGTTGCTGTTTGTCTCTTATGGTCGATAGTAAACTCAGATCATGAATTGCGAGTTGGTGAACTTCTTCAAAAACACCTTCCTGGTATCCCTTTTACTTTATCCCATGCCCTGAATCCTAGTTTACGTGAATACCGCCGTGCGTCTTCTGCAGCTATAGATGCGTCATTAAAACCATTAATGAGTGAGTATATGAACAACCTTAGTGGAAGACTTCGTGATGCTGGATTTATAGGTAGAGTGTTAATTGTAACTTCTCAAGCAGGGGTGATGGATGCTGAGGATATAGCTGATTCACCAATACATCTAATAAACTCTGGTCCATCAATGGCGCCTGTATCGGGCAGGTATTTTGCAAAGGTTGATGAAGAGTACGATTCTGCTGTAGTTACTGACACAGGTGGAACCACTTATGATGTTAGTCTTGTGAGAAAAGGAGGTATACCCTGGACTCGTGAAACTTGGATCGGTGAACCTTACCGTGGTCATATGACGGGTTTTCCTTCTGTTGAAGTAAAAAGTATTGGAGCTGGAGGTGGATCGATTGCCTGGGTAGATGAGGGTGGCATGCTTCATGTTGGCCCTCAGAGCGCCGGGGCTGTTCCAGGGCCTGCTTGCTATCGTCAAGGTGGAGAAAAAGCAACTGTAACAGATGCCTCTTTAGTACTTGGCCATATCGATCCAGTCTTCTTTTTAGGAGGTGAGATGGAATTAGATCTTAATTCATCAGAAAAAGTAATTCTTGAAGATGTCGCTAAGCCCATGGGACTAGCTCTCGAAGAGGCATCTGCGGCAATTATAAGCGTTGCTACAGAAAATATGGTTCAAGCAATAGTTGATATTACAGTAAATCAAGGTATAGATCCGCGAGAGACAGTACTTATCGGTGGTGGAGGCGCGGCAGGGCTTAACGCCGTTGCGATTGCTCGACGTTTAGGATGTTATAGAGCAATTATTCCTGAAGTCGGTGCAGCTTTGAGCGCGGCAGGGGCTATGATGTCTGAGCTGGCATATCAATTCAGGAGAACTCATTTTACAACCTCAAAAGATTTCGACTATCAAGGAGTTAATCACTTATTAGAAAACCTACGAGATAGCTGTAATGAATTCATTGAAAATACTGGTAAAGGGGCAATTGAATCAAAAGTGGAATATTTTGCTGAAGCTAGATATCCAGAGCAAGTGTGGGAAATCGAAGTTCCTATAAGTTCACATATATTTGAAAGTGACAATGATATTAATAGTTTAGTAAATGAATTTCATAAAACACACGAGGATTTATTTGCCATTAATGACCCAGAAAGTGGTATAGAAATTGTGGGGTGGACTGCTTCTGTAAAGTGCCGTCTTCGTGATACTGAGGGGGGTAGTTTAGTCACAGTTAATACGCAAGATACGATTGAGAAAGAAAGAGAGGCTTATTTTGTTAATCAGGGTTTTCTTCCGTCAAAAGTTAAAAGATTTGAGTCTCTTCAGATAGGAGAAGCAGTAGTTGGTCCAGCAATAATTGAATCCCCTTTTACAACTGTGGTAATTGATCCTGGTGCCAAAGCTTATCGGAAAGTTTCCGGAAGTTTATCCATTGACCCAGGAGTTAGCTATGAATAATGAGAGTGTTGATGGAGTTAAATTAGCGCTGTTGTCTAATCGATTCGAGGGCATATCTCGTAAAATGGGTAATACTCTGATGCGCACCGGTCGATCTGGAGTATTAAATATAGCTCGTGATTTTTCCTGTTGCATTTTGACAGGTAAACACGAATTACTGGCAGTTGCCGAGAGTCTTCCTATTCATGTTCTTTCCGGCCCAGATATAATGGCTGAATCTATGATGTCTTTTCATTCAGATATAAGAAGGGGAGATGCTTTTCTTCATAACTCTCCTTATCATGGATGCTCCCATCCAGCAGATCATACAATTCTTGTTCCGGTAATTGATGATGATGGGGTACACAGATATACGGTTGCCGCAAAGGCTCATCAAGCTGATATAGGCAATTCAATTCCTACGACCTATCACGGGACAGCACGAGATGTTTACGAAGAAGGAGCTTTAATATTTCCGGCTACAAAGGTGCAAGAAAACTATGAAACAAATATGGACATAGTTCGTATGTGCCGGATGCGTATTCGGGTCCCTGATCAGTGGTGGGGCGATTTTCTTGCAATGATTGGAGCGGCTCGTATTGGAGAGCGAGAGATTTTGGAGTTAGGCAAAGAAGTTGGCTGGGATAATTTAGAAAAATTTAATGAAGAATGGTTTAACTATTCTGAACAAAGAATGGTTACTGCCATTGGTAATCTACCTCAAGGAAAAGCAAGTTGTAGATCAACCCATGATCCAATTCCTGGAACTCCTGAGGAAGGAATAACTATTAAATCTACTGTGTCAATAGACCCAAAAGCAGCAGAAATAACTGTTGATCTGTTGGATAATCCAGATTCTTTGCCGTGTGGTCTTAATTTGTCAGAGGCCTGCTCAAGAACTGCAGCCATGGTAGGTGTGTTCAATTCTATAGACCATACGGTTCCAAAAAATGCAGGTTCGTTCAGACGAATAAAAGTTCTTTTGAAGAAAAATTCCGTTTGCGGCATACCATCACATCCGACTTCTTGTTCAGCAGCAACCACAAACGTTGCTGATAGAGTTACAAATCCAACACAGTCAGCAATGGCTGAAATATCTGACGGCCTGGGTTTGGCAGAGTGTGGAGGAATCTTTACTCCCGGGCTTGGAGTGATTTCAGGAATCGATCCAATTAACGGGAAACCCTATGTTAACCAAATAATGCTAGCTTTTACAGGAGGTGCAGGAGGTCCAGAAGCTGATTGTTGGCAGACCATTTGTCATGTGGGAAATGGCGGTTTGTGCTACTATGATAGTATTGAATTAGATGAGTTAAGACATCCACTTTACGTTCATTCTCGTGAGTTTATTAAGGATACAGAAGGCGCTGGCCGATTTTGTGGAGCGCGCTCTGCTTATAGTGAGTATGGGCCAATAAGAGGAAAAATGGATGTTGCTTATATAAGTGATGGATCAAAAAATTCAGCGAAAGGAGTTCGTGGAGGATTACACGGTACCCCCTCTCAGCATTACAAAATATCTAGGAATGGAGATCGAGTTGAACTAACCAATGTTGGTGTAGTTTCTCTGGAGGTTGGAGAACGTATAGTTTCTATGACCACTGGAGGTGGGGGGTATGGAGAACCAATTGAGAGAAACCCTGAAATGGTTCTCCATGATGTGAATGAAGACTATGTAAGCATGAACCGTGCTGAGGAAGTTTATAAAGTAGTGTTTGACGAGCTTGGTAATATTGATGTTCCTGCTACTGAAGAGCTTCGATCTACGTCTGCTCCTTAATTCATTATGACTTCGCATGTAAATACAGCAGGTGTGCAGCTTGCTCTTATTAGTAATAGAATTGAAGGTATTGTGCGTAAAATGTCTAATACGCTTTTACGCACCGGCCGATCTGGCGTTCTTGCCATGGCAAGAGATTTTTCCTGTTGTGTTGTTACTGCGCAAGATGAGTTACTAGCAGCTGCTGAAAGCCTGCCTATACATGTTCTTTCTGGGCCCGATTTAATGTCTAAATCTATGAAGAAATTACATCCATGCTTTAAAAAAGGTGATGCTTTTTTGCATAATTCACCATATCACGGTTGTTCCCATCCAGCTGATCATACAATCCTAGTGCCAATAATGGATGGTGAAGGAAATCATAGATTTACGGTTCAGTCTAAAGCTCATCAAGCAGACATAGGTAACTCTATACCAACCACATATTTTGGAAATGCTAGAGATGTTTATCAAGAGGGAGCTATAATTTTTCCTTCGGTTAAAGTGCAAAATAATTACCAAAACATAGATGATATTATACGCATTTGTCAGTTAAGAATAAGAGTACCCAGCCAATGGTGGGGGGACTATTTAGCAATGATAGGGGCTGCAAGGATTGGCGAGAGAGAATTAACAAAACTTGGGGAGGAAATAGGTTGGGATACTCTGGATGAGTTTATCAGCGACTGGTTTGATTATAGTGAAAAACGAATGACAAACGCGATCAAAAGTATTCCCTCTGGTGATGCCGAACATACTAGTGTTCATGATGCTTTTCCAGGCACGCCAACTGAAGGTATTCCTATTCACACTAAAGTAAAAGTTGATGGAAAGGCGGGAAAAATAAACGTTGATTTAAGAGACAATCCTGATTGTCTTCCCTGTGGTCTGAATCTTTCTGAGGCCTGTTCAAAGACTTCGGCAATGCTAGGAGTCTTTAATTCTATTGATCATACTGTGCCAAAAAACGCTGGGTCGTTTCGTAGATTAAAGGTTCACTTAAGAAATAACTGTGTGGTTGGTATACCCAGTCATCCTACAAGTTGTTCTGTCGCAACCACAAACGTTGCTGATCGAGTAGCTAATGGTGTTCAATCTGCAATGGCGCAGTTGTCTAATAAAGTTGGAATGGCTGAATGTGGTGCTATAAATCCGCCCGCGGCTAGTGTTATTTCGGGAAATGATCCTCGAACTGGAAAAGACTATGTGAATCAGGTCTTTCTGGGTAAAACCTGCGGGGCAGCTTCTTCATCGGCTGATGCATGGCAGACAATTTCACACGTAGGTAATGGTGGTATGTGTTTTATGGATTCCGTTGAACTTGATGAACTACGACATCCAATTTATGTCCACTCCAGGGGTTTTGTCGAAGATACAGAGGGGGCTGGATATTATTGTGGCTCAAGGGCGGCTTTTGCCATTTTTGGTCCTCAAAACTGTTCTATGGATATCGTTTATAATAGTGATGGGAACATTAATGCTCCTAAAGGTGTTCGCGGTGGTACTTCTGGAGCTTCAGCCTATCAGCATAAAATTGATAAGAACGGAAAAAATGTCTCTGTACCCAATTGTGGTCGTATTACTCTTGATAATGGGGAACTGATAGTTTCCTACTCTTGCGGAGGGGGGGGATATGGCTCTCCTATAGAGAGAGACCCTAATTCTGTTGCAAAAGATGTTTCAGAAGGATTTATAACTGTAACCAGAGCTAAAAATATTTATGGAGTTTTACTTGATTCGGTGGGTGGTGTTTCTGTTGAAGAAACAAAAAAATTACGTTTATCTCTTCGAGAAGAAGTAAGTAAATTTCAGTAAAGTATTTTATTTAAATTAATCTAATAGAGGGCTGATTTATGCGCTTAAAAGACAAGATCACTTTAGTTACTGGAGGCTCTTCTGGCATTGGTGCCGAAATTTGTAAATTATTTGCGGAGGAGGGTTCAAAAGTCGCTGTTGTAGCTAGCCGAGACACAGAAAAAGCGCAAAACATTGTCGAAGAAATTTTGAAAGAAGGCTATGAGGCAGAAGCTTTTTCTTGTGATGTTCGTGAATTGAACGAAGTGGAAAAACTAGTTGATAATGTCATTCAAAAATTTGATTCAATTGATATCTTAGTTAATGCTGCGGGAGTATTTTATCCTACTAGAATTGGAGAGACACTAGAAAAAGATTTCGACCATATAGTCGATACTTGTCTTAAGGGTACTTTTTTCATGTGTAATACTGTTTGTCCTATCATGGTTAGTAAGGGCTCTGGAAAAATAGTTAACTTTGGCTCAGCTGCGGGGATACAAGGACGAAGTTCTTATATCGTTTACGGTGCTGCTAAAGCTGGCGTTATGCAGATGACAAAATCCCTTGCATGTGCACTAGCCCCATCAGGAATAAATGTAAATTGTATTTCTCCAGGAAACACCGCAACTCCGATGAATGAGGATGTAAGAACTGAGGAGGCTTATTCGGAAACAAGAGAAATCATTTCTAAAAGGGCACTTAGCGGAAGACCATTTTCCGATCCGAAAGAAATAGCTAATATGGCGCTGTTTTTGTCTTTAGACATTACGAAGCCAATGCACGGTGAGACAGTAGTTATGGATGAAGGCGCTAATATAGGATTCTAAACAAACGACTTAAATGGAGTGTCAGATTATGGAATTGAGGAATAAAGTTGCTCTAATAATTGGCGGGTCTTCTGGGCTAGGTGAGGCTACGGCACGTCTGTTTGCATCAGAAGGAGCAACGTGCGCTATTGTTGCTAGTAAAAATGTAAGAAAAGCTAATAAAATAGCCAGAGATATAAAACGTAAATCAAAGGGTTACGTTTGTGATGTAACTAAGTCTGGACAAGTTACTAAACTTGTTGAAAAGGTTTTAAAAGATCATAAAAAGATTGATATTTTAGTCAATTCTGCCGGTATTTTTGTCCCAACTCCAGCAGGGTGCAGTAAAAACTCTGATATAAATCTCATGATTGATGTCAACCTTAAAGGGACATTGAATACTATAAATGCTGTTGTCCCACATATGAAATCTCGTAAAAGGGGGAATATCATTAATATGGCTTCTGTTGCAGGAGTTAGAGCCCTGCCCTTGTACGGCGTTTATTGTGCTACGAAAGCAGGAATAGTAATGCTTACAAAGGTAATGGCGACGGAGCTGTCCAGAGATGGTATTCATGTTAACTCTATCTCACCAGGTAATACTGAAACTCCTATGAATGAAACGATACGCACAGATCCTGAATGGAAACCAATATTAGACTTTATGCAGAAAGTTACCCCCTCTGGCCGTACCTATTCAACAGCTGATGAAATAGCTAATACTGCACTTTTTCTTGCTTCACCTAAGACTGGAAACCCTATTTTTGGAGCAAACTTTGTAATTGATGAGGGATTTGGAGCTGGGTTATTTATTGCAGAATAATTAAAGTATAATATCTTTTTTGAGTTTATTACCAAAACTGTTTAAGGTTAGAATATATCTGGAAGGTGATGATAATGAGCGTTCAATTAGAAGTAGAAATCGAACCAGGTGGTGAGAAGAAAACGGAAGAAATTCCGGTTCTTGATCTTGGTCCTTATGTTGCTGGTGAAAAAGGAGCGGCGGAACGTTTAGCTGTTGAGCTAAGATATGCTCAGGAAAATGTTGGTTTTTATTTTGTTACCAATCACGGTGTTCCGATGGATCTTATATCGCGAGGCTATGATCAGTTAAAAAAAGTATTTGCTTTGCCATTAGAAGAAAAACTTAAATTAAAGGCGACGAACACTCGTCCTGGTTATGTGCCTCCAAATTCAGTTGTGTATGTTACTTCTCCAATCAATGAAAATACTAAACCTGATTTGAATGAAGTATTAAGGTATGTAAATGAAAGGGCACCCGACCATCCAGGACGTATAGCAGGTCGTAGATTTCATGGTCCTAATCCATGGCCAGAAAACCTTCCCGGTTTTAAAGAAACGATTAAAGAGTGTCATGAAGCGTTAGCCTCACTGGGAAGACGTATGCTTCCCATTTATGCACTTGCCTTAGATAAGCCAGCCGATTTTTTTGACTCTATGTTTGATGATCCGCTCTGGACCACACGTAATTCACATTATCCAGTAATGGAAGCTGAAGAAAACCAATACGGGATATCACCTCACCAAGATCACGGGTTTATGACTTTACTTCCATTATCGGATGTACCTGGTCTTGAAATACGGACTAGAGCTGGTAATTGGATTAATGCGGATCATATGCCTGAAGACGCAGTGATAATAAATACTGGTGAGTTTTTAAATCGATGGACAAATGGTCGATTTTTAGCATCACCTCATCGTGTTATTCCACCAAAGAGAGATCGTTATTCAATGGCCCTTTTCTTCAATCCAAGTCCTGACACAATTGCTGATCCACTAGATACTTGTGTTAGTGAGGATAACCCAGCGAGGTTTGAGCCAGTGAGTATTTATGATTACCTAATCTGGTATAATGAAAAAAACTACTCTCCGATCGCTGGTGGTACTCGGACTGACATTAAACCAAAATCCTTTTAAATCGAATATGAACATCCAGCCAGACTTTGCTCCTCCTCCAACTAAAGTTACTGATCAAGTAATACCAGTAATTGATATTGGACCATTGTTGGCGCAAGAGAACGATGCGATTAATTGTGTCGCGGAACAATTGAACATTGCATGTTCTAACATTGGTTTTTTCTTTGTAACTAATCACGGAATTTCAGAGGATGTCATAAGCAAATCTTTTGAGATTTCTAAGGAGTATTTTTCTCTGCCTTTTGAAGAAAAGATGAAGGTAAGGATGAATAGGCATCAATGTGGTTATATGCCACCAGATGTGGCAATCCATAATGATACTTTTGAGATAAGAAATACAGCGCTAACGGCTCAGCATAGTGAGGCGTTTAAATTTACATTTGATTTGAACCAAGATCATCCTGACTTTGGGAAAAACATAAGGTTTAGGGGGCATAATAAGTGGCCGGATTCAGATGTTTGTCCAGGACTTCATGAGGCTTTTATGGGTTTTCATAACTCTTTTCAGTCTCTTGGCATGTCTCTACTAGCCCCATTGGCTATATCTTTAGATTTACCCCATAACTATTTTAACAAATATTTTATTGATTCTAGCTCAATGACTCGAATTGCTTATTATCCTCCAATTGATGGGAAGTCTAACCAGGTTGCGTTACCAGGACACAGGGATAGTTCGTTTCTTTCATTCATTCCACCAGCTACTAGACCAGGACTAGAAATTATGACAAATAACGGCGAGTGGATCGAACAGCCCATTGTTAATGATGCAGTTTTGGTTAATACAGGTACGGCCCTAGTTGAGTGGATTAATGATCGTTATTTGGCTACACCTCATAGAGTTAGAGCAGATTCACAAGAACCTCGCTATTCTAATATTTTTTTCTTTTATCCTAATGTTTATTCTTTATTAGAGTGTCCAGAAACATGTCTTAGTCCTGCAAATCAAACCAAGTATCCGCCATTTACTTTTGGAGATTTCCATGCAGGGTTCTGTGAAAGAAATTTTGGATATGCTGAAGATTGGAATTAATACAACCTTACTGGCTTATCTGATTCCTTGTTTCCGAAATGAAAGGTGTTAATATGGTTTGTCTAATGCACAACCTAAAGTGCTGCACCAGACTGTAAGTCATTCACCGTTTTTATTAAAATACGTAAATCTTTGTTAAATAAAAATTAAATTTCCCATTCAACATTTCCATCCATTCCAATCTGTTGGCCAGTAATATTCCGACCTGCCGGAGATGCTAAAAAGACAGCTAATTCACCGACTTCAGATGGGTCGATCCAAGTACGAAGGGATATGTACTTAAGAAAGCTTTGTTCTGCTTCCTCAAAGTCAATATTATTCTCAACTGCATGGTTGTTTAGTATCCTGCGCCCTCTATCATTATCTATAAGCCCTGGGAGAATGGCGTTACATCTGATGCCAAAAGGGCCATATTCTCTAGCTACTGTGTGGGTTAAACCTAATACTCCTACCTTTGAGGCCACATAGGGTGATCTGAGTGGTAGAGCTACTTTTGCTGATGCTGTCGATATATTTATAATTGTTCCACTTTTCTGAGCTTTCATTATTGGAGCTACATTTTTAATACAGTAAAACATCCCGTTAAGGTTAATATTAATAGTTTCATTCCAATCCTCATATGATATTTCCTCCAAAGGAGCTCTAGGTCCTCCAATTCCTGCATTATTTACCAAAACGTCTATGCCACCCATTTCATGTGAAGCTGCGCTAACAAATTTCTCTACGTCACTTGTAAGTCCGACATCAGCAACAACACCTTTCAACCCATCACATTTTTGTGTTGCATCATTGAGAGTTGAAGGAGAATTATCACAGATAAAAACGTCCGCTCCATTTAAGAGGAAACATTTAGCTATCTCGAACCCAATACCAGATCCACCTGCAGTTACTATTACTTTTTGATTTTTATTTTCTTTTATCATCGGATCAGTAGTTTATCTGTTTCAGAGTTATTTCTGCAGTTGTTCCCAATTTTTTGCTGATTTTTTTAAGGCTTCAGTAAGGTTATCCGCAAGCTCTCTGGAAGCGCGATTCAGAGGTCTCTGGGTTTGATGAATGAGATAATATTCTATTATCATTTTAGGCTTAATTATCGGATTAACAGAGTACTTGTGGCTAGATATGTCGTCGATCACCGTTGAGACAGGAAGGATAGTAGACCAATCGGAATTTTGAACAAATTCAAGAACACCAAATAATCCATCCATTTCAAGAAGTCTGTCTACCTTTATGTCCCCCACACGTATGTGGCGTTCTATCAGGCCTCTAAGGCTGTGTTGTGGTGAGGGGATCACAAGCTTAATTGGATCAAGGTTAGGTAAATGTACTGGATTAAGTTTATTAGAACATTCACTTTTTGTTTTTGAGACTAATACGAGAGGTTCTGATGAGAGTGCTCTTAAGATTAGACCCTCTTGTGAAGGCGGTTCTGTGATAATTGCCATGTCAAGTTCACCTGAGATAACCCAGTCCGTAAGTGTACCAGAAAATGCTTCTACAATGCGAATGTCAACATTAGGTAACGTTTCGGTATAGTTTGGTAAAACTTGGGGTAAAACGCTTTTTGTAACGGTTGGAATTAGTCCGATTGTAAGGGCTCCAGCTATTTCACTGGCCCAATCTCTCATTCGCTGTTCAGCGTTTTCCACTTCTCCAAGTATAGAGATGCAGTGATTGTAGAAATGTTGCCCAGCTCTCGTTGGCTTTGCTCCCCTAGCATGTCGCGTAAATAGTTGTACAGATAACGATTCTTCAAGATTTCTTAATTGAAGACTCAAACTAGGTTGAGCGCAATTCAGCCTGGTAGCAGCACGATTTATGCTTCCTTCCTCATAAACGGCTATAAATGATCTAATATGTCTTAAGTCCACTGTATAAAAACCATATTTAAAAGTTGTTGTGTTATAGTTTCATAAGATAGATAATATTGAAACTTATTATTTGTTTTATTTAACTCGAGTTGGTTATTCTAGTAATTATTAAATTTTTATATTTTCAACTAGATAGATGTAGGGGCAAAACATGGCGCTACCAAAAGTAATATTACAGCTTTATCCTATGTTTCCTGCTGAAGGGGAAGATGGCAGGAAGGCTTTAAGGCCACTTGGTAATGACGTCGATATGTATCACAAAATCGTACATGAGTGGACGGATATCGTTAAGGAAGCAGATGAAATGGGTGTTTGGGGTATTTCCACCATAGAACATCATTTTCATTCTGAAGGCTACGAAGTTGGACCAAATCCTGGAATTTTAAATTCTTATTGGGCAAGCCAGGTAAAGAATGCTCGCGTGGGGGCACTTGGTTATGTTGCCGCTACTCAGGATCCAATTCGAATAGCTGAAGAGACTGCCATTCTGGATCATCTAACCCAAGGTAAATATTGGGTAGGATTTGCTCGTGGTTATCAATCACGTTGGACCAATACAATCGGCCAGTTTTCTGATTCCGTAGCTACTGTTTCTGATGGCAGTGAAAATGATAAGCGTAATAGAGAAATCTTTGAAGAACGTGTTGAAATGATACTCAAGTGTTGGACGGAGGAATCCGTTCGTCTTGATGGCAAGCACTATCAAGCTCCATATCCACTTGAGACTGGTGTAGAAGATTATCCAGCTTGGAAAATTGCTTCAGAGGCAGGAGTTCAGGGTGAAATTGATGAGAAGGGAGCAGTTCAGAGGATTAGTGTAGTCCCTAAACCTTATACTAAACCTCATCCACCAGTAATGGTTGCTGCATCGAAAAGCCCTGATTCAATAAAGTTCTGCGCTAAGCACGGGTTTATACCTACTTACTTTATGACGACTCAAGGCATGTCGGAGTTAGTTGATTTATATGTTGAAGAAGCTACTAAGTATGGTCGTCATTATATTAGAGGTCAGAATCAGAATATAGTACGCTGGCCCCATATAACTAAAACTTCTGATGACTACGATCGAAAATTACGTGAATATGACCTTGATATATATAAAAACTTCTACGGACCCTTTTTTCCACAATTTCCTCAAGGAAGTGATGATGAACTCGTTCAGTCCATGAAGGACTCTGGGATCTTCATAGGAGGCACACTTGATGAGTCAATTGAAGCTTGGAAAGAAACGTATGCTGAGGTGCCCGCTGAGTACATTACTTTAATTTATCATTGGGCTCAGCAACCTAAAGAAGACATGATGGAAGAATTATCATTATTCATGGAGAAAATCTTGCCAGAGCTTGAAATACCCGACTTTGCGATGGCTGCTGAGTAACCATTTAGTTATTTTATAATGAAGTTTAATCGGTCGTCCTATAAATTTGTAGGACGATCGATTGCGTATGGTCTCTATAATATATTTGGGCGTTAGATTATTTTATCCTATGATACCTTCTGATTTAAGTTCCTTTATTTTTTTATCATCCATTCCTAGTTTTTCTTTAAGTATTTCCGTTGTATGTTCTCCCAATAATGGTGGGTGTCTGTGATATTCAACAGGTGTTTCTGATAGGCGTATTGGACTAGCTATTAATTTTGCACCGCCGGATTCTATGAGAGGATGGTCCATTGAAACAATCATTTTACGTGCTTGGACATGTGGATCGGAAAATGTTTGTTCCAGGTTATTAATGGGGCCGCACCCAATTTTCATTTTTTCTAGCTCCACTAACCAGTAATCCGTCGGATGTTTTTTAATTATAGATTGTATCTTATCTACTACTTCATTTCGATTATTAACCCTGGCATCATTAGTTGCAAAGTTGGGGTTATTAGGAAGATCTTTCTCTCCTGTAAAATCGCAGAATGTTTTAAACTGGCTGTCATTACCTATTGCTAACACTATATGACCGTTAGATGTTTCAAATACTTGGTATGGCACTATGTTTGGGTGGGCATTTCCTAGTCTTTCGGCTTCACCAGAATGAAGGAAATTCATTCCTTGATTAGCTAACCATGCTACTTGAGTGTCAAGCATTCCTATATCTATATATTGCCCTTGGTTAGTAACTTCAGCATGGAGAAGTGCTCCGTTTATCGCTACAGCAGCAAACATTCCAGACATTATATCAGCGATTGGAACTCCTACTTTTTGTGGTTCCCGATTCTGCTCTCCTGTTATTGACATGATCCCACCCATGCCCTGAATTAAAAAATCGTAACCAGGTCGTTTTGAATAAGGACCTGTTTGTCCAAAGCCGGTAATTGAACAATAAACGAGTTTTCCATTAACTTGTTTTAAATCTTCATAACCTAATCCATACTTAGATAAATTACCTGTCTTGAAATTTTCTACAAGAACGTCAGCATTTAAGGTCAGTGCTCTGAGGATGTTTTGTCCTTTTTTGGTGGTTATATCTAGTTCGATAGAGCGCTTGTTGCGATTAGCGCTCATGTAATATGCACTTTCTGTTGTTTCTGTTCCATTATCATCTGTTACGAATGGTGGTGCAAAATTGCGTGTATCATCGCCGGAACTGGGTCGTTCAACTTTTATGACATCAGCACCCATATCCCCTAAAATCTGAGTGCAATAAGGCCCAGCTAATACTCGGGTTAGATCTATGATAGTAATGCCACTTAAGGCGCCTTTGTTATTAGACATATATTTATCCAGAGGTAGTGGTATTAATGAAATTATTGTAAGTAATTAATAGATTGAGGTTTTTATTAATATTTAAAAAAGATATTTAACGGAGAAAACCATGGAAGTCGATAACTTAAAAATAGGTTGGATTGGAACAGGAAAAATGGGTTCTCCCATGAGTGCTTGCTTAGCTAAAGCAGGATTTTCAGTTTCTGTGTTTGATATTGATTCTGGAAACATGCAGGCATCAATTGACTCTGGAGCAAAGGGAGTAAACTCGAAACAAGAGCTAGTAATGGAATCTGATATTGTTTTTTCAATGATACCTAATGATGCTGCTCTGCTAAACGTAGCATTAGATGATGATGGTATATTATCTTCAATGACTCCAGGTTCAACTTATGTGGATATGAGTACGGTTTCTCCATATGCTTCAGAGAATATAGCTAAAGAGTCAAAAACGAAAAACATTGATTTTCTCTGTGCTCCAGTATCTGGAAGCACTATTCTCGCGGAGCAGGGCAATTTGACTATTATGGCGTCTGGTTCTTCCAAAGCTTATGACATGGCGAAGGGGTTATTCGATATAATCGGTTCAAAAAACTATTATGTGGGGACTGATCAACAGGCCCTATATCTAAAATTATCTATTAACCTTCTTGCTGCCTCAACGGTTGCCGCACTGGCTGAAGCAACTACACTTGGTAGAAAGGGGGGGGTAGATTGGGATTTAATGTTGGATGTTATGAACGAAAGTGTAATTGCGTCGCCTTTGCTGAAATATAGTATACCTCCACTGAAAAAACGTGATTTTTCTCCTGCTTTTGCAGCTGAACAAATGAATAAGGATATGGGATTGATAGTTAAGGCTGCCGAAGACGTGGATGTGCCAGTATCTGTAGCACTAATGGTGCGGGATCTTTACCGGTCTATCGTAGAAGATGGCCATGGATCTGAAAACCTTACAATTGCAGTGCGAGAGATTGAAAAAGCTGCAGGACTTGGGGAACCATCCTAAGTCCCTTGATATTAAAGTGCTGAGCTTCCAGTTTCTCCAGTACGTATCCTTAAGGCTTCACCTAAATCGAAAACAAATATCTTTCCGTCTCCAATTTTTTCTGTATTAGCAGCTTGCCTAATTGCGTCTACTGCATTATCAGCCATAGAGTCTTCAACTGCAATTTCTACTTTAATCTTGGGTACAAAACTTACTTGGTACTCAGCTCCACGATATATTTCTGTTTGACCCTTTTGCCTACCATAGCCTTTTACCTCGCTAACGGTCAGACCTTCTACTCCAACTCCCGTTAAGGCCTCCCTAACGTCTTCTAGTTTATGGGGCTTAACAATTGCAACGATAAATTTCATTGAACTCTCCGTTTTAATTTATGGCATATACAGGTCTAAAGACCTGTATATGCTTAGTTGCGTTCTACACATAAAAGGAAAACTCTTTAAAGGTTGTGGTAGCCCCGTTCTCCATGCATTGCAAGATCAAGTCCTTGTTCTTCATCTTCCTCGCTTACTCGGAATTGAACAAACATGGAAATCACTTTGGCGATTACAAAAGTAATAACAGCTGCCCATATAGCAACAGCAACAATTCCGTATGCTTGTACACCAAGTTGGTCAGCCATAGTTACTCCTTCTGCCAAACCCGCTCCTCCTAGCGATTCTGCTGCGAATACAGCAGCTAGTAGAGTTCCTAATGCTCCTCCAATGCCATGAACAGCGAAAACGTCTAGCGAATCATCAATTTTAAACTTCTGTTTTATCATCTGTGTAACCGTATAACAAAGAACTCCGCCAGCTAGACCTAATACAAGACCACCAACCGGGCCTACTGATCCAGAAGCAGGTGTTATTGTTGCTAAACCGGCAACCATTCCTGTAACAGCTCCTATGAGGCTAGCTTTTCGAAACAGTATAAGTTCGCATGTTGACCAAGCTATTGCGCCACAAGCCGCTGATATATGTGTCACTGTCATAGCCATACCCGCTGTACCGTCAGCGGCTAGCGCAGAACCCGCATTAAAACCAAACCAACCGACCCAAAGCATTGCTGCTCCAATCATTGTCATTCCAGGATTGTGTGGGGGCTGTAATTCGTTTGGAAAACCGCGTCTCCTGCCTAACATAATTGCAAGAACTAAAGCGGACACTCCGGCGGTTACGTGAACAACAATTCCTCCTGCAAAATCTATAACACCTTGATCTGCCAGGAAGCCACCTCCCCATACCCAGTGAACTACTGGTGCATAGACAAGAAGGACCCAAAGAGCTGAGAACACTAAAACAAATTGGAAACTTATTCTCTCAACATAAGCGCCTACTATCAACGCGGGGGTTATAATTGCAAATGTCATCTGAAAACTAAAAAATAATGATTCTGGTATACCACCTGATAAAGTGTCTACTCCAACACCCGATAAGAATGACTTACCTAAGCCCCCCCAAATAGTATTACCGGATCCTCCGTCACCAAAAGCTATGCTGTAAGCAAAGACAAGCCATACAACAGATATAACGCAAGCGATTGCAAAACAGTTCATGAGTACGGAGACAACGTTCTGTGCACGCACCAAACCTGCATAGAACAGTGCGAGTCCCGGTAATGTCATGAAAAGAACCAGAGCTGTGGACGTTAGGATCCAAGCTGTGTCAGCACCATTCATAATTACACTCCCTAATAGGATTAAAGATTTATGAGGAGTATACCTTAGGAATTTCTTAGCAGTCTTGCCTCAAATTATAGCAACATGCCTAAATGATGAGCATAATATGATTACGAAATTATAAAAATTTCTTTGAACTAACTTCGTTTTTTTACTTTTTATATAAACAAAGAACCTTCTATTTCTTAAATTCAAAGGACATTATATCAGGCATCTGGGTTCTGTTAATTAAAGGAACCCATAAGGTAGATTCAGTTGCCAAATATTTATAGAAAGCCTGTTAGGCATTCAGTAGCTCTCAGACTATATTTCTAATCCTAAGAAGACATAAAGGTTTAGTTATTCGGCAGCGGCAATATTTTTTTTCTTTCGTTTTTCAAGCCATGTCTGAATATCTAGTTTGAAATGCATATAATAAACCTTGGGGAATACTTTTAATATATCGTAGAGTGCGACCCAACCTCCCTTAAGAGTCACTGGTATTGTTATCCAAGGCGCAGCTCCTATGATTGGTACATGTTCATTCGTATTTATTTCATCTCGATTTGAAAGAACCCCATCAACATTGTTAGCAAATGACCAATCAGCGCGATATATGACTTTTCCTTCAGGGTTTATTACATAAACCGTATTTGGTAGCAGTCCCCAACTATGGTGCCAAGTGCCCTTAACATCGTCGACAGCAATTTTTCGTTCTTCGCTATAATCGTCCCTATTTCGTTTAGCGTAAGCTATTTTTTCATCAATGGTTTCGGCTTGATGGGCTTTCTCACCTGGATGAGCTTCTCTTACGTAAACTACTAGCCACTCAACGTCTTCATACTTGTTTTTCAGTTTAGCGAATGGCTTAACGTTTTTCACATACATAGGGCAGGTTAGGCTCCCGGATTCAATAACTAACCATTTGCCCTTATAGTCAGATAACTGGACTTCATTACCATCTAAGTCAGTAAATGTGTAATTATAGTCAACTTCTTCGCCAGCTTTAGGGCCTGGAAAATATCCCAATTCGTAATTACTCATTTTAAAACGGGGATACCGATATGTTTCATCACGTGCGGCCATGAGTAACCTCCTCCATAAAGAATTTTTGATCATATTAGCAATATGTACTTCGCGTGAAAATACTCTTAGTAAGTTCTTTTAAACACGATTATACAGTGTATATATATTTTATCTAAAATTTAAAAGATCACTTCCACCAATGTAAAGCATCTTGTTGCTCTCCTTGCTGTCCGCTTGGGCCTCCACCGCCAGAACGCAGGTAGATGTTTCTTTCATAACCCTCCTTATATTTTCCAGATAGCGCTTCACATAACCAGTCCATACACATCATATGACAGTCTAAGCGGGTGCTGTCCCCATGAAATAATGTCGCTTGATGATAGTTATCTTCATAAACCCATAATTCTTTAGGGGCTGTTATCTTCTGATAAAAATCATAAATTAATTCTATTGGACTTCGCGAATCATATTCACCAACTGTTAGTAAAACTGGACATTTAATTTCTGATTCACGTCCAGACACAGTCATCATTTGCACCCAAGAGTCCAATTCAGTTTCACTTGAAGCACCCATTAGGTAGCCAAACAGTTGCTTATATCTTGGGGAGAAAGTGTCCAAAATATAATACTTATCGATATAGGAGGCCCATGGACCAGCGACAGCCTTTATTCGTTCATCGCCGGACGCTGCTGCTTGAAGTCCCCAAAAAGACCCCATTGAGTGTGATTGTATAACGATCGAATCAGGGTCTACTTCCTCTCTTTTTTGTAAATAGTCTACAACCGCTAAAATAGCACGTTCATAATTGTCAGGAGTAAGTTTTATGTTTCTAAGATTGCTAGTTCCCTGTCCAGGACCATCCATGACCAGCATATGCATATTTCGATGATGGGCATGATTTACCCTCGGATCGGGATAAATCTCTTTTGTCATATCGCAACCAGGTATATAGATTAAAACTGGTGCTTTAGATTTATTAGGTAATATATGAAAATTACATTGTAATTCTACACCCTCAAAGGGTATTTCTAATCTTTCCAAAGGGTATGGACAAAATTCCATTACTTTTTCATAATTTGCTAAACATCTTCCATGGAGATACGCCTTCTCGTCATTAGTTTCTAATACAGGGTGTTGGGCATTAGCAAATGTTTGTGATGCCTGATAATAAAGTTCAAAAGCAGTTGCGCTATGACCTGCTTTTTCTTCTTCTTGAGCCACTCTCTCCAGCCTCTGTCCCATACGGCCAAGATGTTTTGAAATCTGTGCATGGCTTTTTACGCTTTTGGGAAGTTGTCTGCTTTCCTCATCCCAATGGAATACTCTGCCCGTCTCTTTAACTACATAATCATATACCCACTGTTGTCGGTCTCTCTCTAGTCGCGGTGTTCTCATTGGAATTTCCTTTTAATCAAAATTTAATCATCCACGTTGTTAAACGGCTGTCCAACCCCCGTCAATGGTGAGGCTCGCACCAGTAATTAGCTCTGACGCCGGTGAGGCAAGAAAAACAACTGAGCCAGTTATATCACTTATCTTCCCCAGTCTTCCCATAAGTATCCTGTCCATTACAAATTGACTAAACTCAGGATTTTCAAACATAGGTTTAGTCATCGGTGTTTCTACAAATGTTGGTCCAATACAATTGCTTCTAATTCCATCAGCAGCCCCTTCTGCGGCTATAGCCTTACTCATGCCTTCAACAGCATGTTTTGTAAGACAATATACTGTTCTGCGGGGTGAGCCTACATGGCCCATTTGGGAGGACATATGAATGATGCTTCCACCATGACCTACTTTCAGCATCACCCTCATTGCGGCTTGAGCTACCATAAACATTGATTTGACATTAAGCTCAAGTAAGAAGTCTAAGTGTTCTTCTGTAACGTCAACAAATGGTTCTGGTATATTAGAGCCTGCATTATTCATAAGTATATCGATACGATCTAAAGTCTCAATTTTGCTCTTAATTTGTTCTGTATCAGTAACATCGCATACTAACGGAGTTGCTTTGCCCCCTGCATTAATGATCTTTTCGCTAACTTCTGTAAGCTCAGATTCAGTTCTACTAATCAGGATAACTTCGGCTCCAGCACCTGCCAGCGCTAAAGAACAGCCTTCGCCAATTCCTCTTCCAGCACCGGTGACAACAGCCGTTAATCCATCAAGGTTCATGGATGGTGCTGAAAAAGAGTTTGCACTTAAAGTATCCATTGATAAAAACTCCTTATTTGTGTTTTTGTTTCTTTTATATTTAGCTGTTCCTATAATCTATGCTCAATTAAATGTTTTAAATTAAATTTATGCATATAAATTATGAATTCACACTTGCCAAAACATACTACTATGACGATAAGGTTTTATTAAGTTTTGATAAATCTAATTAAACTATAAGTTAACAATTATTTTAAGGATGATAATAAAATGGCGGCAAAAAAAACTGCAACTAAAGGTAAGGCAAAAAATAAAAACTCTCCAAGGAGAAAAGGTCTTACTAAAGCTGATGTCCTTAGAAAGTGTAAGCAATTAAGCAATTGGGGCAAATGGGGGCCTAAAGACGAGCTTGGTGTTCTAAATTATATAACTCAAGAAGATATAGCCAATGCAGCTTCCTTAATAAAAAGGGGTAAAGTGTTTAGGTTGGGTCTTAATTTAGATGAAAATGGACCACAAAACGGACTGTTTGGTGGTCGCTGGAATCCGATGCATCAGATGTTGGCTACAGGGACAGACGCTGTTCAGGGGATTCAAGAGCCGTTAACAGGGATGCGATATGCCGACGATGCAATAAATTTACCAACACAAGCAGCGACTCAATGGGATGCATTAGCGCATGTGTTTGTCGAAGACAAAATGTGGAACGGGTATAATGCAACCTTGGTTGACACACGAGGTGCCCATAAAAACGCAATTGATAAATTTGCGGATAAAATGGTTGGACGCGGCGTTTTATTAGATGTTGCACGTTATAAGAGAAAAAAGAGACTTGCAGATGGGTATGGCATAACCATTGATGATCTAGAAAATACAGCTAAAAAACAGGGCGTTGATGTTCGACGTGGAGATTTTGTGCTCATCAACACAGGACAAATGGCTGATTGTTTAGATAAAGGGAAATGGGGTGGATACGGTGGAGGAGATGCTCCGGGCTTAGCTTTTGAAACCGTTGACTGGATACATAAAAAAGAGATAGCTGGGATTTGTTCAGATACATGGGGAATAGAAGTTAGGCCAAATGAGACGGTCGACGGAACTAATCAGCCATGGCATTGGGTTACGATTCCTTATATTGGAATTGTTCACGGTGAAATCTGGTATCTTCGTGAACTAGTAGAAGATTGCAAAAATGATGGAATTTATGAGTTCTTTCTGTGTGCTCCTCCTCTAGTCATAACGCGAGGAACCGGTTCCCCAATAAATCCCCAAGCTATAAAATAGACAAAACAAACGAGTTTAGTAGAATGTGAAATTAATTAATGATGGTTTAATAGGTTTTAGTTTATGACGGATTAGACTCCAACAGGGTTTTAAACTACTTTTTACATACAGAGTGTCCCATAAACTGATGCTTATGCTTGGGAGGTATAAATATGCCACGTCGTTATGATGAAAGCAGCTTGACTATGGCTGATCTTGAAGCCATGTCAGAAAAATGTAGTAATTGGGGGCGCTGGGGACCTGACGATGAAATTGGAACTCTTAATTTTATAGGTCCTGAGGAACTCAAACATTCCGCGAAAATGGTTAAACAGGGTAAATCAATTTCTCTGGGACTTGATTTTAACCAGGATGGGCCACAGACAGGTAAGTTTAGGCGCTTTAATCCTGTGCACGTGATGTTGGCTACAGGAACCGATGCTGAAGCTGGTAAGCATACTCATCCTAATATTCAATACGCAGATGATATGGTTACTATGCCACTTCAATGCGGGACTCAGTGGGATGCCTTAAGCCACATATTTAACGAAGGTAAAATGTGGAATGGTTATGATGCTTCCATGGTGGATGCTAATGGGGCACGAAAAAATGGCATTGAGAATGTTAAAGCTAAAACGGTTGGTAGGGGGGTGTTATTAGATGTGGCTAGGTTTTGTGGTGTCTCCTCACTTGAAGATGGTATGGCTATAACCATAGATGACTTAAATCAAACTGCGGAGCACCAAGGTGTTGAAATTCGTCGTGGGGATATAATAATAGTTCGGACTGGTCATATGGAACGTTGTCTTGCTAAAGGTGATTGGGATGGCTACTCAGGTGGTGATTCTCCGGGCATGGCGTTTGAGACTGCTGAGTGGGTATTTGAGAAAGAAATTGCAGCAGTCTGCACTGATACATGGGGATGCGAAGTACGACCTAATGAAATTGAAGATGCTTTTCAACCATGGCATTGGGTTGTTATCCCTAAAATGGGATTGACTTTAGGAGAGATATTTTATCTTAAAGACATTGGGGAAGATTGTGCTGAAGATGGAGTTTATGAATTTTTATTCTGTGCTCCTCCATTGCCTATAACTGGAGCAGTAGGGTCACCTATTAATCCTGTTGTTTTAAAATAGATTTTAGCAGCGGCTTATTTGAAGTAATTAAATTTTATAAAAGGAGAGACAAATGCATCGTTATGATGATCCAAAATATAGATTTGAAATGGATAAAATTTATGAAAAAACAGAAAGTTGTAAACAATGGGGCAAATGGGGACCTGATGATGAGTGGGGAACCCAAAATTATGTGACTGCTGAAGATCGAGTTAATGCCGCTAAACTAGTAAAAAGGGGTGACGTGTTTGCTCTTGGCCTTAATTTGGATGATGAGGGGCCACAGAATGGATTGTTTGGTGGCAGATGGAACCCAATACACACCATGTTAGCCACTGGAACTGATGCGGTGCAGGGTAAACAAACTGTTCCTGGAAAAAAATATGCCAGTCAATATGCTGATGATTCTGTTTCATTGCCGCTACAATGTGCAACACAGTGGGACGCTCTAGGTCACGTATTTAATCAGGATAAAATGTGGAATGGCTATGATGCTACCCTAGTTGGAGCAAGGGGTGCAGATAAGTGCGCTATCCATAAAATGCGTGACAAAATGGTTGGCCGTGGGGTCCTACTCGATATAGCTCGCTGGGCTGGAGTTGATAGTCTAGATGATGGAACGGCCATTGATGCTGAAGATTTAGATGCGTGTGCTGCTGCACAGGGTGTTGAAATTCGCCGCGGTGACACTGTTATTTACAGGACTGGACACATGGAACGGTGTCTAAAAGCTGGTGAATGGGGTGGTTATGCGGGTGGAGATGCTCCCGGTGTATCTTTCCATACTGTTGACTGGATGAAAGATATGGAAATAGCAGCTATTTGTGCTGACACCTGGGGATGCGAAGTAATTCCTAATGAAACAGATGACGTTTTTCAGCCCTGGCATTGGATAGTTATTCCTATGATAGGTATTACAATGGGTGAAATATTTTACCTGAAAGACCTTGCTAATGACTGTGCTGAGGACGGTGTTTATGAATTTATGTTTGTAGCTCCACCTCTTCCCGTAACCAGAGGCGTTGGGTCACCTATTAATCCTCAAGCAATAAAATAAATTTCCACAACATTTCAATAATAGGGTCGGCATTATGTCGACCCTTTTTTGATTTAACTTTCAGAAAGGATCTAACTTGATTAATACAAAATACATATATATTGCGAGTATGGATATTGATTCTGAGAAGGAAGAATTATTTAATGAGGTTTATGAAACCGAACATATCCCAGCCCTATTGAGTGTACCAGGTGTTAATTCAATTTTTAGAACGGTTTCAGAACCATTTTCAATGATTATGGGTGGAGTTGAGAACAAAATTAATCTAGAAGAAGAGCCTAAGTACTCAGCTTATTACGAGATTGATTCACCAGAGGTTTTAGTCACAAAAGAATGGGCTGAGGCTGTTGAAGTTGGCCGGTGGCCTGCAGAGATTAGACCATTCACTAGTAATCGCAGGCAAGTGCTAAGAAAGATTTTAATTTAACATAATTGTAAGCTGAAGTTTTATTGTTAATTGTTTTTCAATTGAGTGATTTTGATGTAAATCTTTATTTCGTAGCTTAATAAGGAAATATTTTATGGCAATTGAATTTATTAAAACAGGAATCGATTTGAACGTAGCCGATGAAGCCGATTCTAAGGTGCGTGAAACTGTTGAACAAATTCTTGATGACGTTAGAGTTAATGGAGATATCGCAGTAAGAAAGCTTTCTGACAAATTTGATCGATGGACCCCAGAAAGTTTTCGACTAAGTGATAAAGAGATACATGATTTAATAAATACACTCTCTCAACAGGCTATTGATGATATACAATTTGCCCAAGCCCAAGTGAGAGGCTTTGCCCAAATTCAGAAAGATTCTCTTCGAGATGTAGAGGTTGAAACGCTGCCCGGTGTTACACTTGGTCATCGAAACATTCCGGTTAATAGTGTTGGGTGTTATGTACCTGGTGGGCGCTACCCGATGGTAGCGTCAGCTCATATGAGTATTGTAACTGCTAAGGTTGCTGGTGTTTCACGCATCATTGCTTGCACCCCTCCCAATGAAGGAGGACCTCATGCGGCCACTATAGCCGCTATGCATATGGCTGGAGCTGATGAAATTTATTGTTTGGGCGGCGTTCAATCTGTTGCTGCAATGGCTATTGGTACGGAAACTATAGATCCTGTGGCCATGCTTGTAGGTCCAGGAAATGCTTACGTGGCTGAGGCAAAACGTCAATTGTATGGGCAGGTTGGTATCGATCTTTTTGCTGGACCTACCGAAATATTAGTAGTTGCAGATGAAACCTCTGACGTAGAGGTTGTGGTAGTTGACCTTTTAGGACAGGCGGAACATGGACCTAACTCACCGGCCGCATTAATTACAACCTCAAGAGATTTAGCTGAGGCAGTTCCTCAAGAGGTAAAAAGGCAATTAGAAGTATTACCGACGGCAGAAATTGCTGGAGAGGCTTGGGATGTTTATGGACAAATTATTCTCTGTGATACACGCGAAGAAATGCTCAAAGAAGCAGATCGTCTGGCTTATGAACATGTTGAAATTTTGACTTCTGAGCCACGTTGGTTTTTAGAAAATATGACTAATTATGGAGCTCTATTTCTGGGACCAGAAACAAATGTTTCATATGGAGATAAAGTGATAGGAACAAATCACACTTTGCCCACCAAAGGGGCAGCAAATTATACTGGCGGGCTGTGGGTTGGAAAGTTTATGAAAACTTGCACTTTTCAAGAAATAACAGAAGAGGCTAGTGTTTTGGTAGGTGATTACTGTTCTAGACTATGTGAGATAGAAAGATTTTGGGGTCACAAAGAGCAAGCTGATTTAAGGTTAAGAAGATATGGCGGTCGAAATATAGGGATTGGGTCTAGGTAGGCTACCCTAAAAAAAAGGGCGGCCAGTGGCCGCCCAAATAATTACATTAGATAATGAGATTTATTTAATTGTATATTGATAGATTGGTTTAGCGCCACCCTCCACTATCAGAGCCTGAAGACGATTAAAGCTCTCGGAACCTGGGACGCCCTTGGCATTATATTCGTTAGCTTTCTCTTGAACCCATGGTTCAATTTGGATGGCCATTTTTTTACGTTCTGTATCACCGAGATCACGGACGGTCACACCCTGTTTCTTGAGATTCGCTAATGCAGTACTATATTTAGTTGTGCTTTCATCACCAACAGCAGCTTCATATACAACAATTTCTTCCGTGATAATCTTTTTTATTTCTGCAGGAAGGCCTGCCCAAAACTTATTATTTGCGGCTAATGGATAGGCAACAACAGAGCCCCAACCCATTGTGGTATAATATTTAGCTACTTCTCCGAATTTAAACCCATAATATGGGGCTGGGAATATGACAACTCCATTGTAAATACCTGACTGCAATGAGTTGTAAACTTCATTTAGGTTTGTTTGTACTTTTGCAGCACCAGCATAATCTAACCATGGTAGGTTAGGTCCTGCTGCCCCAATTTTTACACCTTTTAGCTGCTCCGCTTTTGTCCATGGGAAGGTTGTGCCTAAGCCATAATCATCGCCAGCGCCACCGCCTAAATAAGTTTGTTTATATTTTTGGAATACATCATGGAAATATTTGTATTCCTTATGTAATTTTTTAGTTGCAGGTCCTACGATAAGCGGATCTCCAGAAAGGAAAGGTGTGAAGTAATTGATATTATGAACAAATAACTTTGTTGGTTCGAAACAGGAACAAACTGCTCCGATGTCGACTAGACCTTTCTGGGTAGACTCTAGAACCTCAAAAAGATTAGCCATAGTTCCACCATAGCCTTCAATAAATCTTACCGTGTGATTAGTTTCAGCTGCGACTCTTTTGGTTACATTAGGTACCAATGTCTTTTGAATCTGATTTACCACAGCTAGAGGTGGAGCAGGATGACCTGCTGCTATCCTAATTTTGAAGTTATCAGATTGGGCTATTGTCACAATTGAAGTTAAGCTTACTGCGGCGGCCCCCATAATAAGGGAAGCTCGTAATAGTTTATCAAATACTTTCACTTGTTTTCTCCCTAAATTTTGATCTAAATAGTTTAATTATTTGTTGTTTAACCACAAATTTTATATAGCATGCATTGATTTTTTCAATTTGTGAAGTCACAAATATACATTTACTTTTGTATCGATTTAGTTTTTATGTAATTTAAGATCTAGGTTTTAACTTTTCTTTGGACCTCATTTTGCTTTGAAGTACTATAGTAAAAATTGTTTATCATAATTCTCGTCTAAAACAAGCACCCGTAAGAATGGTTCTGGGAGGAACCTATAATGATTGATAGTATATTTAACAGTGTTACCCGCGCTTGTAGTACGATAGCTGCCTTTTGGGCCTTATCTTTGGCTTTTCTAATTCTTTACGATATTGCTGGCCGTGCCTTTTTTAATTCCCCTTTTGATGGAACTATTGAGATTGTAGCTAACTCAATGGTTTCAATACTATTCTTGCAAATGCCTTATACTATTTATCGTGGTGCTCACCTCAGGACAGCGATTGTATACCAAAATCTTGGCGATTATGGCCAACGCACGATAGATTTTATTGTGGCTCTTTTGGGAATCTGGTTTTTTTATTCGATTGCACTTGGAAGCTGGGAGGATATGATTATTGGTTGGGAAGTTGATGAACGAGAAGGCGAGGGGTCGATTAGTGTTCCAATTTATCCGGTACGAACGCTACTGTTTGCCTTTGCGGGAATATCTTTAATTGCCTATTTATTGCTTGCAGTGCATGCGCTTTTTGGCACCCGTCCAGCAACAGAGGTGGCGGATCAGTAGAGTTTAACCACTAATATTGAGATAGTTTGAAAGATCGAATATCAAACTTCTAATGAAAAAGATTGAATAAATAGAGGAACGTTAGAGAAATGGATCCCACAACAGTCGTAGTCTTGATGCTCATAGCATTAATTTTAATGGTTATTATGGGCATACATATTGGTATTTCATTAGGTATAACTGCGTTGGTAGGGACCTGGATGATGTATGAAGCCTATGAGCTCGCAGCTGGGCAAGTTGGTAGTGCTTCATTTTTTGCTCTTAGAAACTTTATTTTTGCTGTAGTCCCTCTATTTGTATTAATGGGGGAGTTTGTTAGCCGTTCTGGCTCTGCTGGTGACTTATACCGCGTAATGAATTTCACAATGAAAAGGGTTCCGGGTAGACTCGCCGTGGCTACTGTCGCTGGCAATGCAATTTTTGCGGCTGTTACTGGCACAAGCCTAGCCTCGGCTGCTGCCTTCTCCCGACTGGCTTATCCTGAGATGATAGCTGCGGGCTATAGTCGAAAATTTGCACTTGGCTCGGTGGCTGGAAGTGCATGCCTTGGAATGCTGATACCTCCTAGTGTACTTCTGATTATTTGGGGCATAGTGACTGAAATTTCCATTGGATTCTTATTTCTCTCAGGAATTTTGCCTGGTATTATTTTAGCAACTTTAATGGCTTTTTATAGTTCAGGAATGGCCGTATTAAAGCCTTCTGTAGCCCCGACAATCGATTCAACTGCTGGAGATAAGTTAACTCGTCAAGAAATTATAAGTGGCAGTGGGGTTATTGCTCTAATTTTCGTTGTACTAGGAACAATTTGGGGTGGATTAACAACTCCATCAGAAGCAGCCGCTATCGGCGCCTTAGGAGGGCTAATTCTAGCTCTGATCAAAGGAGTTCGTTGGGATGGCATCAGAGAATCTATTATTGATTCGGGTAAAGTTATAGCGCCAATTTTGTTCCTTCTTGTTACAGCCCAAATGTATGCGAGGCTTCTCACTACAGGCGGTATCACAGGTATGATAACTGAGGCCATAACTGGATCTGGTTTAGATCCTAATCTGGCAATTTTAGTGATGATTGTTATATGGCTAATACTTGGAATGCTTTTGGACTCAGGCTCTATAATACTTTTAACTGTTCCAATTTTTTGGCCGATTGCTCAGGCGTTTGGCTATAACGAGTATGCATTTGCTATTATGGGTATTCTTGCAATTGAAGCTGGCCTCTTAACTCCACCTGTCGGGTTATTGGTCTATGCAGTTAAAGGAGCAGTTCCGGATAAAACTGTGCAGTTGTCTGAAATATTTTCAGGGTCGATACCATATTGGATATTGATGCTTTTTGTTCTAATTCTTGTTTGGATTTTACCAGATTTAGCGACTGAACCTATCGTTTGGAGCACGGATATTAAGTTTAATCATCAAATTGGTTTTACTTGGCGATAGACTAACATTCTATTATTTTAAGAGCGATGCGGAATTGAACGCGTCGCTTTTTATTTTGTGCTAATGAATATAGTATTGTCACATCCTAAAATCTTTTTAACTGAGGCGATTTATTATGAGTAATATTAAAGTAATTAAAAAGTCTGATATGTTGAAGAGGGTAGCTTTGTGGAGTGACTTGAAACCAAATTCACAAATGTTCGTTGACACCAGGCTTCCAGAGCATGAAAGAGATTTGTATAGCGTTATTGGTCCGGGAGTTTCTGAAGATAAGGAAACAAGGCCAGCTATTACAGACGCGCAAGACTTTAACCTTGCCTATATTGGCGCGGAACCCGGTAAAGGCGCTGCACTTCATTCCCATCCGACTGTTGAGGTCTTTGTTCCTCTAACCGGAAAATGGTCCATCTACTGGAATGAAGGTGATGAACAAGAAGAGGTAATAATTAGTCAAATGGATTGTGTTTCTGTTCCTCCTGGAGTTTTACGAGGATTCCGTAATGTTGGTGAGGAGCATGCATTTCTCATGGGCATTGTTGGCGGTTCTGATAGCGGTCATGTCGACTGGGCGAAATCAGTCATTGATCGAGCCAGAGAGACTGGTCTCCAATTAGATGAAAATGGCTACATTATAGAAGATGGTGATCGATAAATATATTATCTTTTTCTATTTAGGTTTACGCTGAATAGAAATTGTTTCTATCGCATCCACTATTGCTTGGTATCCAGTGCATCGGCAGTAATTGCCAGAGATAAACTCACGTATCTGGTCCCGTGATGGATTAGGATTCTCTGACAATAGCTCTTGAGCTGTTAAGAGAAATCCTGGTGTACAGAAGCCGCATTGCAGCGCATTTCGTTTAAGAAACTCGTCTTGAAGATCCGATATTTCCCCACCATCAGAAACTCCTTCTATCGTTTCCACGTTTGCCCCGTCAACCTGCGCAGCAAGCATTAGGCATCCTCGTACTATGTTGCCATCGACCCTTATGGTGCATGCTCCACACACACCGTGTTCGCAACCCACGTGGCTACCAGTTAGTTCGAGTTCATATCGAATGAAGTCAACCAAGTTTGTTCTTGCAGAAACTCTTCGGCTAACTGATTGTCCATTAACAGTTACGTTTATATCGACATTTTTTTCCATGGTGTGCTCGATTGTCAAAGATTGTCTATTTTATGAAATTAAATCAGCAAGAGCACGGGCAGTTATTACTCTCGCTAGATGCATTTTCATTTCCGGAGGACCATTTAAGTCATCCATTGGGCTTAGATCTGCTTCAAGTGCTTTTTGCGCTTCTAGTACTACTTCTTCAGAATAAGATTTGCCTTCTAGTAGATTGATAGCTTGCTTAGCCATTATTGGTTTATCTCCAGCACCAAAATATGCTAATCGTACATTTTTAAAAACAGAATTTTCGACAATACTTTGTGCTGCTAAACCTATGATAGCGTAATCGCCTTGGCGCCTGCTCAATTCAACAAACGCCGTTTTTTCATTCTGTTGTAACGTCGGAGCCTCTATGGCTATTAGTATTTCTGTTTCTTTAAGATTGGTTTCAAACAATCCAAGAAAGAAATCTTCAGCTTCTATTTTTCTTTCTTCATTACGATTTTTAACGGTGAAAATAAAACCCGATGCTTTAGCGACAGCAGGAAGTTCAGCGGCCGGATCTGCAAATGCAATACTACCTCCAATGGTACCACGGTTTCTTATGGCATGATGAGCTATGTGTGGTACAGCTTTTGAAATAAGAGGTAGGTGTTTGGTCACTATGTCAGAGCTAATTAATTGATTATGACGAACTAAAGCGCCTAGTGTAACTTTGCCATTATTAACCTCTATGTCTGATAGGCCATCAATCTGATTAATATCAATCAATACCTTTGGAGCTGATAGACGCATATTTAAGGTTGGCATAAGACTTTGCCCACCTGAGAGTATGCGTGCATCATCTCCGTATTCTTCCAGAAGGTCGAACGCTTCTTCAAGTGATTTAACTCTCATATATGAGAAAGGTGCCGGTTTCACGTTTCTATCCCCGCTAATCCATTCAATTGTTCACGCTGATAGTTATTACGTAGTTAATTAGATTATAATAACAGTTAAAGATAAAATGAAAGCAATAAAATAAATTAAGATATTCAGCGCATAATCACTCTGTAGTCTTATTAAATTACATTTTGTAGAAGATTCCACAAATAAATTTCCATTTTACAGGCTAGACTTGTTTTACGTTATAATATTTTTTTATGATCTCAAAATCATGGGGGGTATAATGTTAATCATATGGGGAAGAAACACGTCTTCGAATGTTCAAAAACTATTATGGGCTAGTACTGAAATGGAACTCCCTTTTGAACGGAAAAATATGGCTGGAAAATATGGTTTCACAGACGAATATCTTAAATTGAATCCTAATAGCGTTGTCCCGACAATTGATGATGATGGATTTGTTTTATGGGAATCTAATGCTTGTTTGCGATATTTAGCTTCAACATATGGCGAAGGTAGTTTGAAATTAGTTGATGCTCAAATGCTTGCGAATGCTGATAGATGGATGGATTGGTGCACCACGACGATGTGGAATTCGCTTCGTCCTGTGTTCCATGGGTTAGTTAGAACAGAGGAAGGTTTGCGGGATATAGACTTTATAAATAAAAGTGCTGAGGAGACAGGTGAGATATTGTTAATACTTGATAGCTGGCTTTCTGATAAATTATTTGTATGTGGTAAACAGTTCAGTATAGGGGATATACCACTCGGTATTGCTGTTTATCGCTGGCTGGCAATGGATATAAAACGTCCTGAAAGGCCTAATATTCTTGCTTGGTATGAAAGATTATGTCAGCGTCCAGCATATAAAGAACACATAATGATTCCGTTACAATAAATGGCATTTGGTAAGGAAAATGAAAATATTTAAGGATCGAGTACCATATTCCGCAATTGTAGATCGTCCACCTTTAAAACTTCCTGACGGAAAACGAATGGCTGTTTGGTTTATCGCTAACGTAGAAGATTGGGATGTCTCAAGACCTATGCCTCGAACAGTATTGCCCCCGCCTATGGGAGTTCCGTTGCTTCCTGATTTACCTAACTGGTCTTGGCATGAGTATGGAATGAGGGTTGGGTTTTGGAGAATTGCAGAAGCATTTAAAAAATTCAATGTGCGTCCAACCATGGCCGTGAATGGAAGGGTTTGTGAAAACTATCCACGTATAGCTGAGGAGGCGCTTAAGCTAGACTGGGAGTTTATGGGGCATGGCTACCTGCAAGGTCCTATGCACAAACATGATGACCAGCAGGAACAGATTGATAGAGCATGTGAAGCTATAAAAACCTTTAGTGGTAAAAAAGTACGTGGTTGGGAAAGTCCAGGGTTAACGGAGACATTTCAAACTATTGATTATTTGGCACGAGCGGGTATCGAGTATGTTGCTGATTGGGTTCTTGATGATCAACCAGTAGAAATAGAAACAACAGAGGGGCCTATAATTTCTGTTCCTTATACAGTTGAAACGAACGATATTACCATGATGGCTTTGCAACAACATAGCTCTGAAGAAATGTTTAAGCGTTCGAAGGATCAGTTTGATCGTCTATATCTGGAAAGTGAAGAGACGACGCGGATTATGTCGATAAGTCTACATATGTATCTAACTGGTGTACCTCATAGAATTCGTTATTTGGAAGAAATCATTGAGTATATTCAGGGTCACAGAGATTGTATCATAATGACAGGTGAAGAGATACTAGATTGGTATCTGGAGAATAAGTAAATTATTAGGCAAGGTGGTCTAAGTGGCTCTATTAGTAACCCCCCCTGTTTTGGGAACCCTGGAACAATGGCGAGACGGTTTAAAATCCTTAATGCCCGAACTTGAAATTCGGCTGTGGCCGAATATTGGGGATCCAGAAGACATTCATTATATACTCGTTGGCCGTTTCGATTTAAATGATATGCCAGATCTTCCTAATTTACGGGCTCTTATGCCGATGTTCGCAGGTTTAGATCACTTACTTTATCATCCCAAATGTCCGCCTGTAGCAATATTACGAACGGGACAACCAAGAGGCGATAAAGCTATGACAGAATACGCTGTCATGCATGTTTTAAGACACCATAGGAGAATGCAGGAGTACCAAATTCAACAAAAGCATAAAAAGTGGGAGGTTTTAAACCAAAAGCAACCACATGAACAGACTATTGGATTTATGGGTTTTGGGCAAATGGCAGCTTCACCCGCAAGGATATTGGTTGAAATGGGGTTTGATGTTTCTGCGTGGGTCAGAAATGTAAGAGAAGAAGATTTGGTCAAACTATATTTTGGCCAAAATGATTATATAAGTTTCTTACGAAGAACGAATATTTTAGTTTGCTTGTTACCTCTGACGAATTCTACTAAACATATTTTGTCGGCCGACACCTTTAAGGAATTACCCAGAGGGGCCTCAATTATTAATCTAGGTCGTGGTGAGCATCTTGTAGAGGAGGATCTAATTAAATATTTAGACAGTAATCATTTAAGGGGGGCAACTTTAGATGCAACTTCGCCTGAACCCCTTCCCAAGGAGAGTCAGTTGTGGAAGCATAAAAAAATCACAATAATGCCTCATGTGGCTCGACGTGTTAGACCAGAGAGTGTAGGGCCGCAAGTTATTGAAAACATTAGGCGTGATATTTCTGGGCTACCGTTTCTTTGGCAGGTTGATCGAGAGGCAGGATATTAATATTTTTATTTTTATATTATCATGAGTTACTTTCATCTGAGATTTGAACCGATTGGGAAAGGTTATTAAAGTTGCGAAAAGATAAAGGCTCTGAATTATTAAATCGTCAATCTATCCCTCCAAGATTGGTGGGTGATCCTGGCCCTACAGATGATGACATTAATTATATGCTAGATGCGGCTGTGCGAGCTCCTGATCATGGTGCCGTCAGACCGTGGAGATTTCATGTTATACAAAAACAAGCACTTGAACGTTTAGGCCAGGTTTTTGCTGAAGCCCTCCAAAGGAGGGATAAGGAAGCTTCTAATGAGGCGCTTGAAAAGGAGAGAAAACGTCCTCTGCGCGCCCCACTTATAATTACTGTCTGTGCTAAAATTGATGAAGAGAGAACGAATAAAATACCAGTTGTTGAACAAGTTGTTTCAGCAGGCACTGCATGCCAGAATATTCTGTTAGCTGCTCATGAAAGAGGGTATGGCGCTATGATGTTAACTGGCGCAAATGCCCATGATCCATACGTTAAAAGAGCATTTGGTTTAAATGACAGGGATGAAATTGTTAGTTTTATCTATATAGGGACGCCCTCTTCACAATATATAGAAAAAGAGCGTCCCCATGCTCAAGAATTTACTAAATATTGGTAATATATAACTTTGGATCCAATAAAATCTGACCTATGACAAAATTCGATATACCAGAAAATTTAAAGAATATAAAATATTATAAGGCTCCTTCTGATTCACGGGTAGTTGCCATACATATAAATGGAGATTTTGATGAATTTGAACAGTTCCCTCCATTTATGGATACTCAAGAGGAACGAGATCATATCCTTAAAGCTTACAATGTTGATCCAGAATCTGAACGGAAAAATAAGGCACACCTAACAGCAGATGATTGGCCGTTGCAGGTGATAATGTTAAATCGAGACCCTGGAGGTACCACGGCTGCTCATTATCACGTTCCGGATGAACCATTGCCGGATCATCCTACGAGACATCAGATTTTATTGTGTCAAAGAGGCAGTGCAAGAATTGGTATTGTTACAACTGAAGGTGATTATCTAGGAGATGTTGTTTTAAAGCCTAATGATCTAGTCCTAATGCTAGAAGGGCATGAGGTTGAATTTCTTGAGAAGGGAACTCGTTTGGTTGAGATTAAGCAGGGACCCTTTCCTGTTACCGACGAAGCAGACAAGGTTGATCTGAAAATCAGGACTAATAAAAAGTGAAATTAGCAACATTTAGAGTGGAAACATCAATAGGTCCATTTGATCGATTTGGTGTTGTTATCCTTAATGGTGGGGTGAATGATACGATTATCAACTCTCGAGAAAATAAAGGGATTGTACTGGATGTAAACTTTATATTTGCGGCGATGGAGAATTCTAAAGGCATTGATAATTGCAATGAGAGGGCAAATATTTTCTGTCCCTCCAATCTTGCTGCTTTTTCAAGTCTATATTTAAATGACTTTAGTTCTTTAGATAAATTAATTGATTGGATATCTAATAATAAAGACTCAAGAGGGCCCAGAGGGGAAACTCTTGCTTGGAGTTTAGAGGATGTATCACTTATGCCGCCGGTTTCAACTGTACCAGTCCTAAGGGATTTTGCCGCATTTGAGGATCATCTGGAAAATACATTTGGCAAGATGGGGCTCAAAATACCTCCTGCTTGGTATGAGCAACCAACGGCTTTCAAAGGCAATCCGACCACGTTATTTGGCCATGATGTAGAAGTGCCTTGGCCGCGTTATACCGATAAACTTGATTATGAATTAGAGTTAGCAGTCATCATTGGCAAACCAGCCTTAAATATAGAGGAGAGCAAAGCATCAGAGCATATAATGGGCTACACCCTTCTTAATGATTTTTCGGCACGAGATACACAACGTGGTGAGATGAATGTTAGTACAGGTCCATATAAAGGCAAGGATTTTGCGTGGGGTCTTGGTCCGTGGGTTGTTACACCTGATGAGTTTGGTGATCCAGCAGATTTAAAAATGGCTGTTAGAATTGATGGAGAAGTATGGGCAAATTCAACGCCTGGTCCCATGAAATGGACTTTTCCAGAAGCTATTTCATACACATCACAGGATGAACCATTACAAGTTGGAGAGGTGTTGGGTTCTGGAACTGTCAACAACGGTTGTGGTTTTGAAATTGATCGGTGGATAAAACCAGGATCTGTAGTCGAACTGGAAGCTGACCGCATAGGTGTTTTGAGGCATATAGTAGGTTCTCCTGAAGGAAAGCCAATAAGATGGAAGAGATCAGAAAAATAAAGTCTTCAGGAAAAGAGAGGGAGAAGTATATTGATTAATGCGTATACGTGGCCAACACCTAACGGACATAAAGTTCACATAATGCTTTATGAATGTGATCTTGAACATGAAATAGTACCTATTGACATCTTAAATGGAGATCAATTTAGTCCCGAATTTTTGTCTATAAGCCCGAATAACAGAATACCAGCGATTGTAGATAGTGATGGTCCTGATGGAAAAGAAATATCTATTTTTGAAACAGCAGCTATTTTATGCTATTTAGCGAATAAATCTGGCAAATTTTTGCCTAATGTGAGCACTGAACCTGTCAATCACTTTAGGGTTATGGAATGGCTAATGTGGCAAATGGGCGGCATTGGGCCAATGATGGGTCAGTCCAACCATTTTCGTAGATATGCTCCTGAGACTATACCTTATGCCATAGATCGTTACTTTAATGAGGTAAAGAGATTATTTGGCGTTGCTGACAAAAGGCTTTCTGATAATCGGTTTCTAGCGGGTGATGAATATTCAATAGCTGATATAGCCTGTTTTCCCTGGATGCGAGGCTACAAGAGGCATGAAGTTCCGATAAGTGATTTTCCCAATATAGAAAGATGGTTTGATGAAATCGGTTCAAGGCCTGCTGTTCAAAAAGGCCTTGATGTACTAAATGACAAGAGACGCACAGAGGCTCCTAAGGGAAAAGAGTGGGAGATCATGTTTGGTAAAGATCAATTTAAACGTAGAGGTTAAAGCTTATTCTTTTACAATGCCTTACAATCATGGTTATAGAAGTAAATGTAAGATTACTGTCTATGTAGTTATAGAATATGCCATTTCTTCCATTATATGACTCAAATCCGCGGGTAAATGTTAAACTTCATTATGTAACGATTAGTTTAATAGCTGTTAATTTGTTTTTTTTTATAGAAACAATTAGCTCTGTTAGGATCGGGTTTGGGGAAACATTAATTGGTTATACTCTTTTACCCGCCAGGTTGTTTGGAGATTTGAATCTGCCATTAGAAGCCCAGGGGTTTGGTGTTGTATTTTCCCTGATTAGTTATCAGTTTTTACATGGAGGTTGGGAGCATCTTATTTTTAATATGCTTTTTCTTTGGGTTTTTGGAGATAATATTGAAGATAAGTTGGGCCATAAAAAGTTTATCGCGTACTATCTAATGTGTGGTATAGCCGGTGGGGTATTGCATTCGCTAGTTAATACTACATCATTGAATCCAACGATAGGAGCCAGCGGAGCTATTGCGGGAATTCTCGGAGGCTATATTTTACTTTACCCTCGCGCGAGACTATTGGTCTTGGCATTTGGATTCATACCTGTTCGTTTACCAGCGCTGCTAGTAATAGGAGCTTTTTTTGCTCAAGATTTAATTTGGGGGATTACTGGAACAGATGCAATTCAAGGAGTCGCGGTGTGGGCTCACATTGGGGGTTTTATATGTGGGGCAACATTAATTTTTTTGCTTGATAGGAAATCTATAGCTCTATTCAAGAAAGTTTAAAATTTATCGATTTTAATTATAACCGAATTTATAGACTTTTACTAAAATTTATTAGTTGATGATGCTCTTATATTTCTTTGGTTTAGATGCCTTCAATGATTACTATATTGGAATCAGAGGCATCAGTTCGTATTTCAAGAAGTGGGGCGTATGCATCTGACTTATAAAAATCATACACAGAATCTTTATTCAAAAAACCTCCAATTACCACTCGATCAAGGTGATAATTTCCCTCAATTACCTCACATTTTCCTCCTCTGGCCAAATATGTTCCTTCCAGTCTTTCGAAAACATCTGGGACTCTTTCTGCGTATTTATTATAGAGTTCCATATTCTCCATAATTATATTTCCGAGAAGAAAGCCTTTCATGCTTTTTGTGTCTGGATTTGATGTAACGCCTTCGGTCAGCCATACATCTGATGTGGTTGATTTGTGTCTAATTTCTGCTATGGGTCTATATTCAGGATCTGAAACAAAAGATAAGGCCTTTTCGTATGTAGGAAATTCTATTACAGCGACACGATTCCCGGGCCAACTACCCTCAACCACTTCATAAGTTCCTCCTCTAATGATGTAATGACCCTCATGTTTGGTGACTATTGAGGGGACTTCCTTAATATATTCTTTATAAACGATAGGGTCGTGAACAGTCATTGCAGCCATTAGATAAGCGGACATGTTATTTCCTCACAAACTAATTTTGTTTAATCAAAATCTTTTAAACATTTGATATTTTAATGAAATAATAAATTCTATTCATATAAACAGCAATAATTTAAAGTCATTGGATTGACAGTTGAGGTCAGTCTAAGTAACAACAAAAATGCATACGTCGTGAAAACCCACTCTGATGCGGAGGGGTGGCCGAGTGGCTGAAGGCGACGGTTTGCTAAATCGTTATAGGGTTAACGCTCTATCGAGGGTTCGAATCCCTCTCCCTCCGCCACTATCCGTATATAAGTTAATTGTTTGAAATATCTTTATAGAGAGTTATTAATCATGGCATTTAACTTTTTATCAATTTAGTAAAACATTAATAAAAAACATTCATTCTTCTAAATGCTTTCTTAAAAAGTCAGGAGTAAATTGATGACCAAACGATCCACTAAAGTATACGCAAAGGACGCCAAACGTGATGATGGTTATCTTGATAGCCAGTCCTGGACGAATATCTGGGACGGGATGCGTATCGATTGGGATGTACCCATCAAGATGGATGATGGTCTTGTCTTGCGGTGTGATGTTTTTAGGCCAGTGGAAGATGGCCTGTATCCGGTCATTATGTCATATGGTCCCTATGGTAAATTCCTACAATTCGACGATCCAGTTTTCGGTGACCAATGGCGTCGGATGTGCGAGCAACATCCGGATGTACCTGCCGGTTCGAGCAACAAGTATCAGAACTGGGAGGTTGTAGACCCTGAGAAGTGGGTGCCAGACGGTTATGTCGTTGTAAGAGTAGATTCTCGTGGTGCTGGACGTTCGCCGGGAATTCTCGATATTTGGTCAGCTCGAGAAGCAAAGGATCAGGCTTTGTGTGTAGACTGGGCTGGAGGTCAGTCTTGGTCGAATGGTAAAGTTGGACTTTCAGGGATTTCATATTACGCAATGAACCAATGGCAGACTGCTTCACTCCAGCCTAGACATCTTGCTGCAATCTGTCCCTGGGAAGGTGCAGCTGATTTCTATCGTGACATGGGGCGACATGGCGGAATTTATTGTGATGGTTTTGCAAAACCTTGGTCGGAGGCTCAGGTATACTCTGTGCAGTACGGTCGAGGTGAAAACGGTTACCGGTCACGAATGAACGGCCATCTCGTCTCGGGTCCAGTTACGCTTAGTGAAGAAGAACTTGGCACAAATCGCAGAGATTTTGATTTCGATTGTGTTTCTAACACTTTGGATACGAATGAATACTGGCAGTCGCGGATGCCAGACTGGGATAAGGTCAAGGTACCTATGCTTTCTGCCGCAAATTGGGGTGGGCAAGGGTTGCATCCAAGGGGTAACTTCGAAGGGTTTGTACGCTCTAAATCAGAAGAGAAATACTTAGAAGTTCACGGTATCGAGCACTGGACAGAGTACTATACGGATTACGGCGTCGAACTTCAAAAGAGATTCTTTGGTCACTACCTTAAGGGAGAGGATACTGGCTGGTCCATGCAGCCAAGAGTACAACTCCAGGTGAGGCATGCTGATGGCACTTTTGTCGAGCGTCACGAAAATGAGTGGCCTCTAGAGCGCACCCGATGGACCAAATATTACCTTGAGACAGGCACTCATTCTATGTCGACGGAGTCACAAACTACTTCTGAGTCCGTCACTTATGCGGGTTTTAGCGATGGTGTTACTTTTATGACGATCCCGTTGAAAGAGGAACTCGAGATAACAGGGCCGATAGCTGTGAAGCTTTGGGTTTCTTCAGAAACTGAGAACGCGGACCTGTTCGTGGTCATTAGGGCATTCACGCCTGACATGCAGGAGATCGTTTTTCAGGGGGCACTCGATCCCTGTACCCCGGTTGCCCAGGGATGGCTACGTGTTTCGCATCGAAAACTCGATTCCGAATTGAGTCTTAGCTATCGCCCATATCATACCCACGATCAAGAGCAACTACTGACACAAGGAGAGATATATGAAGTTGATGTTGAAGTCTGGCCTACCTGTATTGTCGTAGAACCAGGCACACGCTTGGCAGTCACAGTACGAGGTAAAGACTATGTCTATCCTGGAAAATCTAACGTTAATCTTGGCAAGTATGAAAACTGGACGGGATCTGGCCCGTTTACCCATGACGATCCGCGTGACCGTCCGGGAGATGTGTTTGGTGGGGATGTGACTCTACATTCTGGGCCCGATAGGCAAGCCTATGTTTTACTCCCGATTGTTCCATCGGAATAGTATGTAAGGTGTCTATATTATTGTTAACAACTAGAGTTAAAATAGCTCTGCGTTACACCTAGAATTGTAACTTCCCATTGTTGCTGTCTTAATTATGCAAATAAAACTAGTGCACATATCAATTATAATCCTGTTGGTGCAAAGTATTCCCTGCTATGGACAGAATCATTATCTTGATAAGGAGGGTTACAATCGTTCAACCTTAAAATATTCGGACTTTTCTGATCTTAATAAGACCCTATATGGGAAAGCTGTTGTCACGGATGGTGATTCATTAAAAATTTCGAATAGGAGAATAAGGTTACTCGGCATAGATGCGCCAGAACTTAATCAAAAATGCTCTGATATTAATGGCTTAATCTATCCTTGTGGACGAATATCTAAAGATGCACTGATTAAGAAAGTTTCTTTTAAAAATGTAATTTGTTATTTTAAAAATACAGATAGATACGGTAGAGTCATTTCAGTTTGTTGGCTCGATAAAGTCAATATAAATTCTTGGTTAGTCTTAAATGGTTATGCAGTGGCTTACAGGCGTTACTCAAAAGCGTTTATTAAAGATGAGATGAGAGCCCGTGAGACAAAAAAAGGGATATGGTCAGGTAAGTTTGAGAAGCCGGAAGTTTGGAGACGAATGAACCGATAGTAATAAATTATTTAGTTTGTTTTGGTTTATTCAAAAACTAAAAAATAGTATTTTTTAATCTAATTTACTGGTTCATATTTCTCGACCCCTCCAAGGCTTGATAGGTCTTCGACCCTTCCTCTTAGTTCAAGTGTGTTACGATCAGGGTCTCTCAAGAAGACAGAAACATGGCCATCCTCACCAAAGGCGACGGGTCCCTGTGTTATTTTAATACCGTTTTCATTAAGTTTCTCTATAGTATTTTTAATAGAGTCTACTCTGAATGCTATGTGCGTGAATCCGGGATATTTATCCATTTCATCCATCAATATATTATTATTTTTATTTGTATTATTAGCGTTAAATATTATGTTAATTTCGACATCATGATCATTTTTCATTACTATAACATCATCGTTGTCTGCAGCCCGAACCAATTTGAAATCAAATAAATTATAGAATTCTATTGCGCGGTCTTTGTCGGCAACTCGTATGCCTATATGGTCAATACTTTTGATTTTAATCATCTTTACCGTTCCTATTCAGCTAGCACATCTTTCACTAATTGAAATATTTCTTTGCCCATGAATTGTATAATTCTGATTATGTTTTAGACATTTTCTTAATGGCATTTTAACTATTAGGTTGAATATCAAGTTTAGCTACGATACCAGAAAGTCTTTCATTTGGGGCAGGATAAATATCTAGTACGATAGGGTCATGTCCAGGAATGATATGGTTTTTAGTTTCTGCTTTTTCTCTAAGACGTTCATAGCCACGAATCGTATCATCTAGATTGAAAATTATTGGAAATGGATTAGCCTGATTCATGTTTTCATAAAAGTGGCTCGTATCTGAGGCTAAGACCACATATCCACGTTTTGTAAGGACTCTAACAAACTGTAGACCCATTGTGTGTCCGCCAACATGATGCACAGTAATACCAGGAGCAACTTGTCCGACTCCATCGTAGAAGGTGACACGACCCTCAAATACATTTTTTACCATGCTAGTAATGTGCTCAATTGAAAATGAGTGATTCATAACGTCTGTGCACATATGTGGACCTGTTGCAAAGTGCATTTCGCTCTCTTGCAGGTGGAATTTAGCTGAAGGAAATTCAGCATGCCCACCTATGTGATCGTAGTGAAGATGGGTTACAATAACGTTTTCCACTTTCTTCGCGTCAATTTGAATAAGTGATAATGATTCCGTAATACTTCTCTGTATATTACGGCCTCGGGCTGATGCTTCTGATTCATCAAAGCCAGTATCAATGACTATTGTTTGGTCTTCAGAGGTGGCTACCCATATGTAATAGTCAAGAGGCATTGGAGTTGAGTCATGGGGGTCAGTGTTTAAAAAATTATCATTACGGATTCGATTTATGGAAGTCGCGTATTTTACTGCATAAAGTTCCCATATTTTTGGATTAGTCATCGATATCTCCTAATCGACTTGTAGTTGTCTCAAATGCAAGTAAGTATAACTGAGTTTTATTTGATCATGAGTAGAATTAAGGGGCAAATGTTATGACTGATTATGGTTTTATTGGCCTAGGTAGTATGGGCTCTGCAATGAGCGCCCATTTGGTCAATGCGGGTCTTACTCTTCATTGTTACGATTCGGCTGGAACTGCCAAACTGGCGCCAGAAGGAGCGCAAGTAAAATCTGGTGTTGGAGAAGTCGCAAAATTTTCGGATATAATTTTTTTGAGTCTACCTGATGGTAAAATTGTTACGCAGGTGGCAGAAGAAATTTTAAATGCGACAGAACGTAAAACTAAGACAGTTGTTGATTTATCAACAACTGGTCCTGAATCAGCAATGTTTATTTCTTCAATATTATCCAAATCAGGCATAGTTTTTATTGATGCTCCTGTCAGTGGTGGTAGGACCGGTGCCATAAACGCAAGTCTGGCTTTAATGTGTTCAGGTCCCGATCGATCAATTAAAGATTTACATAAGATATTTTCTTTTATCGCCTCTAACGTAATTCATGTTGGTAAGGAGCCCGGTCAAGCACAGGCGATGAAACTATTGAACAACTTCTTATCAGCGACCTCTATGGCTGCTACATCAGAAGCTGTTTTATTTGGGAGGTCTCATAATTTAGAGTTAGAAACTATGTTATCTGTTTTAAACGTCTCAAGTGGAAGAAATACTGCTACGGAAGACAAGTTTCCTAATCGGATAGTAACAGAGACATATGATGCAGGGTTCACAGCATCTCTCATGTCAAAGGATGTTAGCCTTTTTAGAGAACAAGTTAAGAAAGCAGGAACGCCATCAAGAATTATTGAGGTGGTCTCTGCTCTTTGGAATGAGACAACTCAATTTGTACCAGAAGGAGATTTTACTGAAATATATCGGTATCTAAAAAATAACTAAGTGCCAGTAAATTGTGGTTTACGTTTTTCAATAAAGGCTGTCCGGCCTTCTAAGTAGTCATTGCTGGCAAAACAAGCAGAAACTTGTTCTTCGCATAGTGCTATGTTCCTATCAGGGGGTGCTTTTAAATTTTCTACAACTGCAGTCTTGACTGCTCGGATTGTTAGGGGTGCATTACTGGAAATTCTATCTGTGTACCCATCACAAAACTCTGTTAAAGCATTACTTGGTACAATTCTGTTTATTAATCCCATTATCATTGCTTCCTCAGCATTAAACTGTCTAGCAGTATAAAATATTTCCATAGCAAAGGAAGGTCCGACAATTTGCATCAACCTTTCTATGCCGCCAGCGGGATAACCAAGTCCTAATTTTGCAGCTGGTACAGCAAATCTTGAGTCGTCTGAAGCAATTCGTAAATCACAACATAAGGCAATCGCAAGTCCTCCACCTATGCAGTAGCCTTTGATTTTTGCAATTGTCGGAATGGGCGAATTAAACAGTGTGTCCTGAAAATATTTAACTGCCTGATTATATTCGTCTATATCCTGCCTCGAGTTTCTCTCTTCTCCGAATTTCGAAATATCAGCCCCAGCAACAAAAGCTTTTTCTCCTGCGCCTGATAAAACTATGACCCTAATGTCATTAGAGGCTATACATTCTTCTATTGCAGTTGCTCCTTCACGCCACATTTCAAGTGACATCGCGTTATGACGTTTTGGATTATTAAAAGTTATTTTACCTATGCCATTGTCGCGCTCTAATATAATTTGTTCACTGTTCATGTGTTTTTCCTCTTCAATTTACTAAACTATTCCTTTTGATCTTAGTTCTTTGATGTCCTTTTCTGTATAGCCTAAGTCAAAAAGGATCTCTTCTGTATGTTCTCCTGCTTCTGGCGGTGATACCGCAAACGAAGAAGGTGTTCTTGTTAGGTTTACTGGCTGTCTAACAAATTCACTTTTTGTTGATGAATTCGTACTTAAAGGCTGAGCCATTTTAAGCTCTTGCACTTGAGGATCAGAGAAAACTTCCTCGATATTATAGATTGCACCACAGGGAACCCCGACTTCATTTAATTTTTCTATCCATGTCTCGGTATTTTCTGTTTTTGTTATGTTATTTATTTCTTGGTTCAATAAGTCACGATTATCAGATCTAGATTTGCTATCAATATAATTTTGATCTTCCAGCCATTCGGGTCTTCCAATCACTTCACAAAATCTATGCCATATGGGTCCTCCTGCAACAGCTATATTCATATAACCGTCAGATGTCTCAAAAACGCCTGTTGGTATACTTGTGGGGTGATTATTACCTGCTTGCCAAGGAATTTCTTTATCTATCAGCCATCTAGCAGACTGAAAATCAAGCATAAAAATTTGTGCTTCTAGTAATGATGTGTGAAGCCATTGTCCTATGCCGGATGACTGACGTTCAATAAGGGCTAAAAGTATACCTTGGGCGCAAAATATACCTGCAGTAAGATCTGCGATGGGGATCCCTGCTCGAACTGGGCCTTGATTGGGAAGGCCAGTTATAGACATCAATCCACCCATTCCTTGTGCAATTTGATCAAAACCAGGCCTTTTCGCGTAAGGGCCGAACTGACCAAATCCGGATATGCTTGCTAATATTATTCTTTGATTTACCTTATTAAGGTTTTTGTAATCTATGCCGAGACGGTTTTTGACGTCTGGTCTATAATTTTCAACTACTATGTCAGCTTTTTCTACTAATTGATTAAATATTCTAAGACCTTCTTTATCTTTTAGATTTAGACTAAGAGACCTTTTATTACGATGAAGGTTTTGAAAATCTGATCCATGTCTATTACTTGATAAACCTCCCTGGGCTTCTAATGCTTCGGGAATTTCAATTTTTATTACGTCTGCTCCCCAATCAGCGAGCTGTCTAACACATGTTGGTCCAGATCGGACTCGAGTTAAATCAAGTACGGTAATATCATTTAAAACTGTTGCGGCTGGTAAATGTGGCATTTCAATAATACTCTCTTGTGGCAGAAATTATATATTAGCCTAAAATAGTTGCTTTATATGAATTTAAATTTTTTTCGGAGAATAGAAAATGGCATTTTATGAGTTACGTCAATACAAAGTATGGCCTGGTAAAATGGATGAATGGGTCAACTTTATGGAGAAAGAGATTATCCCATTTCAAATATCTAAGGGTATGGTTATTACTGGTAGCTTTCGTGGAGAAAAAGACGATACTACTTATATTTGGCTTCGAAGGTTTGAAGATGAAAAAAGTAGAGAAAAACTCTATAAAGATGTTTACGAAAGTGATCACTGGAAAAACACAATTGCTCAACATATACCAGACTTACTGGATCGCGACGGTATGATTATTACCAGAATTGTACCAACTCTAAAATCAACCTCCCAGTAGTCTAGTATAATTTAATTATTAATTCGGTTTTAATTATTGTTTTTGGGAGACCAGTTATGTCAGATACCGACTTATCTAATAGGCCTGTTGCATTAGTTACTGGAGCTTCATATGGCTTAGGAGCTGAAATAGCTATTACTTTGGCTCGTGATGGATTTAATGTGGCGGTGACTGAGCTTAGTGCCAAAGACCTAGACCAAACTGTAACTGCAATTGAGGAGGAAGATGGAGCGAGAGCCGCTTCATTCGATCTTGATTTAAGAGAAACCGGAAGCCTAAAAGAAGCGGTAGAAGGCACGATAAGCGCTATGGGAAAGATAGATGTCTTGGTTAATAATGCCGGATTACTTATTGCTAAGCCTGCTCTTGAGGTTACTCTTGATGATTGGGATCAAGTAATGTCCATAAATGTTAGGGGTTGTTACTTTATGTCTCAGTACGTAGCTCGTCACCTAATAGAGGAAGGAAGGTCTGGCAGTATAATAAATATAGCTTCAACTTTTACTGTAATAGGCACGCCTAATGTATCTCCTTATGGTGTGTCAAAGGCTGCTGTGGGCGGAATTACAAGACATTTGGCTGTTGAATGGGCTAAATATGGCATACGTGTAAACGCTGTTGCTCCAGGTACAGTTGAGACTAAATTAAGGGCGAAAATATTAGCTGCTGATCCTGAACGCAGAGCAACCAATATGGCGAAAATTCCAATGGGGCGTTTTGGAACACCAGAAGATATGGCTGGTGCCGTATCGTATTTAGCTAGCCCTTCGTCATCTTATGTTAATGGTCATGTGCTCACTGTTGATGGAGGACTGACTATTTCCTAAAATTCTTTATGATTTTTTTATCATATGATCAATACTTCATATCTGGGAGTAAAAAGAAATGCAATTTGGTATAGGACAGCCAGTCAAGAGAAAAGAAGACCCTAAATTTCTTAAGGGGTTAGGACGGTATGTATCAGACATGACATTACAAAGGCAGAGTTACGCTGTGTTCGTTTACTCCAATTATGCCCATGCTGATATCAAGTCTATAGACATCTCTGCGGCAATAAACCTTCCGGGAGTAATTTCTGTTTTAACTGGACGCGACTATGTTGGTGATGGAATGGGGCCTACTGGCGGAGTTATGCCTGAAGATATGGGAGGCCCCCCAGGGCATCGGACTTCTCATCTGCCGCTCGCCGTTGAAAGAGTTAGATTTGTTGGTGAAAGAGTGGCTGTCATAATAGCTGAAACTGAAGAACAGGCACGTGATGCTGTAGACCTTATTGCAATAGAGTACACCGAACTTCCAGCTGTGGTTATGGCGAGTGACGCAATAAAAAATAACGCGCCTCAAGTCTATAAAGAAGCTGATAATAATATAAGTTTTACACTACAATCAGGTGACTCTGCCAAAGTGGAATCGGCTTTTTCTAAAGCTGATCACATAACAAAATTATCTCTTCATAATAACCGTATTGATGCTGTGACAATGGAACCTAGAGGATGTTTGGGGGAATTTGACGCCAGCAATGGTCGTCTTAACTTTTATACGAGCACCCAAAATGTTCATGGGATAAGGCAAGGGCTTGCAAGCCAAAATCTGAACGTTCCTGAAAGCATGATACGTGTGATTGCTGGTGACGTTGGAGGCGGTTTTGGCATGAAAGGTCACGTTTATCCTGAGGAGGCGGTAGTTGCTTGGGCCTGTAAACGCGTGGGGAGGCCAGTTAAATGGATAGCGACACGCAGTGAATCCCTCATGGGAAATGATCATGGACGTGATCAATCCGTTGATGCGGAACTGGCGCTTGATGGGAATGGTAAATTTGTTGGGTTGCGATGGCGAGGGCTGCACAATGTGGGTGCTTATATTGAAGGAGCTGGGGCCATTCCTCCTCTCTTTGCGGTCAAATTAGCACCTACTGTATATGATATTCCGGCTGTTGATGTGACGAATAAGGCAGTTTTTACTAATACTTCTCCAACAGTGCCATATAGAGGCGCAGGAAGACCTGAAGCTGTTTACATTATGGAAAGATTAATTGACCTTGCTGCGCAGGAAACAGGTATAGATCGAGCAGAAATAAGAAAAATAAACTTTATAAAACCAGATGATATGCCTCACAGTACTGTTACAGGTTGGACTTATGATACAGGTGAATATTCTGCTGCTTTAGAAAAATGTCGAGATCTATCTGATTGGAATGGATATGAGAATCGAGTGATGCTTTCTAAAGAGAAAGGTCTGTATAGAGGCCGCGGCATTGTCTATTACGTAGATAACACAGGAATATTTAACGAAAGAATGGAGATACGGTTTGATCCGAGTGGTACGATAACGATTGTGTCTGGTGTCTTGTCTCATGGGCAGGGTCATGAAACCACTTTTGCTCAAATGGTGTCTGAATGGTTGCAGGTACCTTTCGAGCATATTCGACTTACTCAAGCAGATACTGACGAAGTTCCTATAGGACGAGGTACATACGCCTCGCGTTCAATGATGGTTGGGGGCAGTGCTCTTCAAGCCGCAGCAAATGATGTTATAGAGAAAGGCAAGAAATTTGCTGCACACTTTATGGAGGCTAATGTCACTGACATTGAGTTTTCTGATGGAAACTTCGTTATATCAGGTACTGATAAAGAGATGTCTCTCACTGAAGTCGCTAAAATGTCGTTTATGCCGGTTCATCTGCCAAGTGAAGAGCTAGGAGTTGGTCTACAGGGCGTAGGAGCGTTTTCTGCTGAAGTACCGAGTTTTCCAAATGGTTGTCATATAGCTGAAGTAGAAGTCGATTCAGAAACAGGTGAAGTAATAATTGATAGGTATAGTGTTGTTGATGATATAGGTACGGTCATCAATCCATTGTTAGCTCGCGCTCAAATTCACGGAGGCGTAGTTCAAGGGGTAGGGCAGGCTTTAATGGAAGACCTTTATTATGACCGAACAAGTGGACAATTACTTTCTGGATCATTCATGGATTATGGGATGCCACGAGCAGATGTGATGCCAGACATAAAAGTAGAGTTTAATCCAGTTCGGAGTAAATCTAACCCTATTGGGGCGAAAGGTGTTGGAGAAGGTGGTACTGTGGCAAGCACTCCTACGATAGTTAACGCAATACTTGATGCGCTCAAGTCATTAGGCGTCACCAGAATAGATACTCCTGTAACATCCAAAAGAATTTGGGAGGCGATTAATTCGGTCGCTTAATAAAACACGACCGTTCGATCTTCGTGGGTGATGACACGATGTTGAATGTGATAACGCACGGCTCTAGCTAAAACTAAACTTTCTAAATCCCTTCCCACGCGCTCTAACTCTTGAGGATGTTGTGCATGGGTAACTCGTGTAGTTTCTTGATCGATAATCGGACCCTCATCGAGATTAGGAGTAACATAATGCGCCGTTGCCCCAATGAGTTTTACCCCTCGAATGTAGGCCTGATCATAGGGCTTTGATCCTTTAAATCCTGGTAAGAAGGAATGGTGAATGTTTATAACCCGACCTTTGAGAATTTCACAGGTTTCGGGAGTTAGTATTTGCATGTATCTTGCTAGAACTGTTAACTCGGTGTTTGTATCTTCGATGATTTTTAAAACTTCATTTTCTTGTTGAGTTTTTGTTTCAGGTGTAATTGGTAAGTAATGATAGGGTATATCATAGAATACAGCACGCTGTTCTTGGTCTAGATGATTTGAAATGATGCCGACGACATCAACTTCTAAAGCCCCGATACTTACTCTATAGAGAAGATCATTTAAGCAATGTCCCGGCTTAGAAACCATAATTAATACTCGTGGTTTGTGGCCTTGATTATAAAGTTTCCAGTTCATAGAGAACCTTTGTGCAATTGGGTTAAACGAACTTTCTATATTTTCTACAGAAGGAGTTGTTTCGCCTGCACCAAATACTGTACGCATAAAAAATTGCCCAGATATTTCGTCGTCGAACTGTGCAGATTCTAGAATATTGCATCCCTGCTGTGCTAAAAAGCTAGCAACTTCTGCAACGATACCCATTTGATCAGGACAAGACAGATTTAAAATATAACGCCTATCAAACTCTTGACGTTTTGGCATGATTCCTCTCAAAAAATTTGTTTTACAATATTTACAATATCTATATTTAAGTATGTTTGAATATAATTTATATTCTTCTTTTAAAATGTATTAGACGATTAATTAGGATTTATAAAAGGATATAGGACATGGCTAAACCTCAATTGCGACAAGAACAGGGATGGATCTTTGATAACTTTCTTATGCTTTCAGAGAACGAAGATATTCTTCATCCAGGTATTATGGGAACGCGTCTCATTAGAGGGTTTATGCTTGAAGATTTGCATGCAGTCTACAAAAAGGTTACAGGAAGAAGATCTTTTCCGAAGGCCTGGTTCAAACGGGCAAGTTCATTAGAATCTGCTGCCAAAGCCGCTGAAGATAGTGGGCAGCTTGTAACCGCTAGAAAATTATATCACAGAGCTTCACTATGTTTTGGGCGCGCGCAACACCTCATACCTGTACATGGAAATGAGGAAATGAATAAGGCGTATAAATTATTATACGAATGTTATGATAAAGTCATTGATCTATCCAATGGGGGTATGATCAAAAATTCATTAGAGTTTTCACCAGGCAAAAAGGTTCATTGTGTTTTTCATAAAGCTGCTGGTGAAGGGCCAAAGCCAACAATCCTTATTATTCCGGGCATGGATGCTATTAAGGAAGACGTTGTTAACCCTTTTTCAAACGATTATCTCGAACGTGGTATTAACGTTTGTGCGCTGGATGGTCCGGGTCAAGGTGAATGTAACTATAACGCCGTTTGGCTAAGCCAAGATAACTATCAGATAGCTGCTTCAAGGGTCATTGATATGCTTGTAGAACGTGAAGATGTAGATCCCAATAAAATTGGTGTCATGGGAATGAGCATGGGGTCTCGGTGGGGCGTTCAAGTGGGTGCTCATGATAAACGTGTAAAAGCTGTATGTGGTCAGATGGCTAATGTTGGATCATTTGACATAATTTTCGAACAAGCTCAGCCTAACTTTAAGCGAATCTTTATGTATATGACTGGTTACACTAACGAAGATGAATTTGATAAGTTTATACTTAAGATGGATTACCTACCAGATGTTGCTAAGCGATTGAGCGTGCCTCACTTGCTTGTTGCTGGTGATATGGATGAATTATGTACGCCAGCGGATATTAAGACCTTTAGAGAAAGTCTGGCGGGGCCAACAGAATTATGGCTCTATGAGGGTGTCTTTCACCCTATGGGGGAAGTAGCTGGAGAAATATACCCAGCAATGTCCGATTGGCTTTTAAAAACTTTAAATAACGGCAGGTCCAAAGACTATGAAAAAACAGTTTATGTTGAAGAAGGTAGAAATTTAGGTGACTACGATCATGGGTAAAATTATTCTTTTGACTGAGTGTTCTATATTAATATTTACTCAGCCGCATTCTTAGCAAGTGCTAATCTAGCTTTTTCAGGTAGTCCTGTCGCTTCTATTTCTTGTATGAATGCAGATTTAGATTCCTCGTCCATTTCTAGTACCGGTGGGCGCACCGGCCCTCCGTCCATCAAGATGCATTCCTGCCAGTATTTCATTTCTGACATGGGCATTCTTCCTTTGCGCCAGTAACCTTGTATCCATTTTGAGTGTAGTTCTCTAATGGGATTTAGTGATGCTGCAAGTTTTGTTGCCTTTTCAATTTCCCCATTCAGTGCGTACTTTGTATACTCATTAATAGGCAAGTGACCTGGCACCTGATACAGATGAGGATTGTAGTTGATTAGCCATTGGTGGCCAAGTTGAGTCATATTGTGCAACCATGGTGCTTCATCAGCTACAGAAATAACTACTTCTTCTCCCACGCTGGCTTCTAACGATATGGTAGCTGCTGGTGCGGGATCAGCCTGTTTTATTGCAACTATATTTGGCAAAGATATAAGCCGTTTAGCGAGACTTGGATTAATTGGGTGACAATTGGAGGGAACATTAAATAGTACAATACCTATTTCAGTTCGCTCAGATATGTATTCATAAAAGGAGTAAACTGAATCATCGTTACCTGCTGCGACATAGGGTGTTAAGATAATTACGAAATCAAAACCTATGTCCCAAGCATGGTTGGCTAGCATTGTAGCATCTTTTACTGATTGATGATGACATCCTGCTATTTGTGGTATTCGACCATTCGCCGCATCGATCATAATTTCATGAGCGTGTTTTCTTTCGTCATTCGGCATTGACCAAAACTCAGCGATGTTACCAGAACAATAATGCCCATCGATTTCAAGCTTTGTTATGATATGATCCATATTACGGCTGTTTGCTCTATCGTCGAATTCATCTGCCTCGTTCCAACAATAGGGCATTGCAGTCCAAACTCCACGTAACATCTCCTTGGCGGCTTCTTTGGATTCATATTTGTTATATTTCATGCGGTTTCTCCTTTATAGAAACAACAATACTTGTGCCGTTATATAAATCATTAGTTTGATTTTATATTTGCCATTGCTTTTTGTAGTTCCTCGGCAGAGTCAGCCTTATTATAGTCCTGACTATGTCTCCCGTCACCAGCAGGACTTTTTACAGACCAAAATAAGCAATGACCGTCTACAGGTAAAATCCCGTGTCTAATATTTCTAGGGATATGTACAACATCGCCGGATTCTATAGTAGTAATATCGTCGCCAAGGACCATGCGCAATTTTCCTTCTAAAAGGTATATAAACTGTTCCTCGTTGGGATGAAAATGAGGAGGAGGTGCAATTCCTTCTTCGTAATGAACAAGAGCTGCTTTCATGAACTCTCCTACAAAACTCTTCATTAAGGCTGGTGCAGTATCATCAGGCTTGAAGTCGATATCAGAGAGCTTGTGATGGGGCATATTTATATCCTCGTAGATTATACAAAGTACATTTACTCAAATTACTCGAAAAATAGGGTATTTAAGAAAATGTGATTATAATGGTTAGTTTAAACACTTTTACTTTAAAAAAAACTCATTAATTCATATTTGATAAACTTAAATTTGTTTTTTGAATAATTGTAGAATATTATGAGTATGTTTATTGATTAGTAAAAATCGTATCAATTGTATTAGATATAATTGATTATATTCAAATAATGAACTTCGGGACATTTAAATAATGGCTAGATTTCGTGATTATATTCCTCAAGGAGTGATTCCAGCAGCTTTATTAGCATTTGATGATGACTTCGAGATAAATGAATCAGAAACTCGACGTCATTTTCTGTATCTATCTAACGTAGAGGGTGTGACTGCAATAACAGTAAACGGTCACTCTTCCGAAGTACATGCATGCAGTCATGATGAACAATCATTAATACTCCGCCTTGCCAGTGAAACCGTTGGTGATTATACCCCGCTTATAAACGGCATATATGCAGATGGAAGTATTGAAGCTGCGCGACTGGCTAAAATGGCTGATAACCTAGGTGCGTCTGCGCTTCTTTGTTTTCCTCCTAATTCAATGAGGATGGGAGGAATACAGCACCGCCCAGAAATGGCATTGACGCATTTTAAACGGATTGCTGATGCGACGGATCTTCCATTAATTGTTTTTCAATATGGAGATGAATTAGCATACTCATTGGATACACTGATTGAGCTTGTAGAAGAAGTTCCAAGTATAGCTGCTGTTAAAGATTGGTCAGTACCACAAAAACACGAAACCCACATAAGAGTATTACAATCATTGCCGCGTCCAGTAAATGTTTTGTCAACAAATTCAGCCTGGTTATTGTCTTCATTGGTTATGGGGGCAAATGGTTTGTTGTCTGGTGCGGGATCAGTAATCGCAGAGCTCCAAGTTAAATTATTTAGAGCTGTGCAATCAAACGATTTAGAAACAGCAAAAGAACTAGCTGATTCAATTTGGCATACTTCAGGTGTATTTTACAAAGATCCATTTGGGGATATGCATAATCGTATGAAAGAAGCGCTAGTTCTGCTAGGACGACAGAATAAGGCAGTGGTTCGACCACCTTTGGTAAAACTTAAGCAGACCGAAGTAGCCATGATTGCAGAAGCGCTGGATGCTGCCGGGATTTCATCAGATGAATCCTCGAGAGCTGCTGCTGAATAAAAAATTAGGGCAAGTTCTGAGGGTTAGGTGCTGAATAACTAATTATTTCATTATGGTAGTTTTATTTTTTTGAGTTATTTATTCTACATTTATTGTTAATGTTTATTCGATATAGATATTTATTTTAGAATTAAATTTTATGAATTAAGAGGTAAGAATAATGACTACTGCTGCTGCAAAATCCTACACGACATTATCAGATGATCGAACCGCTCCTGAACATATAGTTCTGCACGAAGATGAACATTCGAGAATGATTTATTACGTTATTCAGCCTGGTGAACAGACTGGATGGCACACACATGAATTAGATTACACTGTAATACGTGTCTCAAAAGGAACACTTACTTCTCATTTTTCTGATGGCACTAGCACAGATTTTAATTATGAGCCCGGAACAACATCTTCATATAAAGCTCCGGTTGAGCATAATGCTATTAATACTGGTGATACACCAATCATAGGATACGAAATAGAGTTTAAAAACTAATTATTAGGTAAATCGTTCCCGATATCCCAGAAAAGTCCTGCTGTAATCTGTAACCCCTCCTTTGCTATGGAGGTTAGCATATGCTCATTTGGAGCATGCTGTGAACAGCCAGTATAAGAGTGGGGTATCCAGATGGTAGAGAGATTTAAAGTGTCCATAAAAACTTCATTTGGTATACTGCCGCCTATGTTGGGAACAACAGCAGCCGGTTTTCCTAACGTTTTTTGAATCGAATAATTAGTTAATTTAGCCCAGTAATCGTTGTGATCTAGTCGTGTCGCCTTCATGCTCGACATACGCGATGGTTTAACCTCTATGTCTTTGTAACCATTTTCAATCAGATGCTTTTTCAAGGAAGGCAATACTTCATCAGCATTGGTCCCTACAACGTACCTAAGTTGACATATAGCTCTAGCAGATGGGGCTATAGCATTTTGAGTTCTCTCAATGTCACCTAATTCCATTGCTAAAACAGAGAAACTATTCCATCCAAAAACTCTTTCCTCTGGAGATAAATCTTTTTCACCCCAGTTTTTATCTATAGGTGGAGAGTTTGAACCACCAGAGATTTTAAGTTTTTTGATAATGGATTTTATTTCATTATTTAAAGAATTAGGTTTCCATGAAGGAATATTTATTTGCCCTCTCTGGTCTACTATAGAGGAGATAGCATTAGACAGAATGATACCAGGATCGCTTATCAGTCCTCCCCAATTACCAGAGTGATGTGAGCCTTTTCTTAAATTAAGACTCATTTCAAAATTAATTAGCCCTCTTGAACCTAGCACTATTGTTGCTTGATCTGGATCTACTCGAGGTCCATCAGAAGCTATAAGGACATCTGCAGATAAATCATGACTTCTGCTGGTACAAAAATCATGTAATCCTCTTGATCCCATTTCTTCATCACTTTCAATCAAAATTTTGCAGTTGAATCCAAGGTTTCTCTTTTCTTTTAGTATATGTTGTAAACAAGATATAATTATCCAATGTTGTCCTTTGTTATCTGCTGTTCCTCTTCCAAATATTTTATTTCCCCTGATAGTAAGTTTCCACGGATCTAAGCCTTTTTCCCATTTATCTTCTTGTCCAACAACTACATCTGCGTGACCATAGATTAGGACCGTAGGTAAGTCCTTATCTTCTATTCTTTTCGCGATTAAGATTGGTCCTGCTTTAGGATTGGGGTTATCTGATATCTCAGTTTCAAAATCATATCTATTTAAAGATGGAACAAGATGATCTAAAAAGTAGTTATGTAATCCTTGCAGAGAATTATCGATCTGGCTCTCTGTTTTCGCTTCTATTAAAAGGTTTAAATCTTTTATAAACTCTCCATCATCGAAATATCTTTCGATTGATTTGATTACTTTGTTTCGATCATTAGACATATTTATATCTTACTGTGAATATCTATATAATACCAATTTGGTTATTACATTTGAGGTCTGAAGGAATGAAAATATTAGTTATTGGTGGAGGTCCATCAGGTCTTTATTTTTCTTACCTTATAAAAAGGGCACACCCAGGCATAGAAATAAAAGTTGTAGAACAGAATCCGAATAATGCCACTTTTGGTTTTGGCGTAGTGTTTTCTGATAAAGCGTTAGAATTTTTACATGCTGGTGATGAACAAACATATAATTATTTAATGCCCCATATGAAATATTGGTCAGATTTAAAAATTGTTCATAAAGATGAGCATATGGCAATTGATGGTAATGGTTTTGCTGCAATTGGCCGCTTGCAGCTGCTAAAGTTACTTCAGTCTCTTTGTTTAGAAATAGGAGTTTTATTTGACTTTAATACAGAGTTTAAAGATATAAACAGTAATTATGATTATGATTATATTATAGCTGCTGACGGGGCAAATTCTTCTATTAGAAAAAGTTTCCAAGAGGAATTTAAGTCCTCTGAGACCATTCTTAAAAACCCATTTATTTGGTTCGGTACAACAAAGTTATTTGATTGTCTGAGTCTTACATTTCGATTAAACAATGATGGCGTTTTTTGTGCTCACCATTATCCTTATAATTCTGAAATGAGCACATTTATAGTTGAGACAGATCCCGAAACGTATAAAAAAGCTGGTTTTTCGGTTCAAGATGAGCATTCTATTAAGTCTTATTGTGAGCAAGTATTTGTTACTGATTTGGAGGGGCATGAGTTATTAACCAATAAATCAGTTTGGCGTTGGTTCCCTCAAATATGGAATGAGCGGTGGAGTTATGAAAATATTGTTTTAATAGGGGACGCTTTACACACAGCACATTTTTCAATTGGTTCTGGAACACGTCTTGCAATGGAAGATGCTATTTGCCTTTTTGAAGCTATAAATGAACATCAGACAGATAAAAAATCTGCATTAAGCCAGTATGAAGAGAAACGTCGTCCAAAGTTAGAAAAACTAATAGATGCTTCTATTGCAAGCGCTCTATGGTATGAGAGAATGGGTGAACTTGTTAAAAGTCTTCAGCCTTACGAGTTTGCAAAAAGCTATATGACAAGGACCGGCAGGGTAAGTGATAAAAAATTAAAGTTGATAGCTCCAAACTTTATGGAGAAATATTCTAATTCGAATACTAGTTAGGAAACTTAATTATGGAAGTTAATGATATAACAGATCGTGTCCCAAGGTCTTTGAAAATATCTAAAGACATAAACTTTGATCTTCCTGAAAAGTATAACGCCAGTGAAATTTTATTTGATAACCTAGAAAAACGACCAGATAAAATCGCTATTTATTCTGATAATGGTAATGCTACCTATAGAGAACTATGTGAAACTTCGAATAAAGTTGGCAATGCCTTGACCGGTATGGGGCTTAAACCATTTTCACGAATATTAATGGTTTTGGATGATACGGCAATTTATCCTTCAGCAATTTTCGGAGCAATGAGGGCAGGGTTTGTCCCGGTTTTGATAAACACGCTGTCTCCTCCAGAGATGGTTAATTATTATCTTAAAGATAGTCGATCAACCGTAGTTGTTATTAGTGAACCCTTCTCTCATTTAATTACTGAAGAGACAGTATCTGGAACTCATTTAAAAACTTTAATAGTTGATGGAACAATAAAGGTAGACATTCCCGAAATCTCTTCGATTATCTGGAATGACTGGATTAGCGGACATTCATCGTCTTTGGTGGCAGCAAATACAAGCAAAGATGATATGGCCTTTTGGATGTATAGTTCTGGTAGCACAGGGCGTCCGAAGGGAATCGTACATTTACATCATGACATGGCTTATACCAATGAATCTTATGCTAAAGATGTTCTATGCTTGACAGAAGATGACATATGTTATTCACCACCGAAGATATTCTTTGCTTACGGTTTTGGTAATTCTATAACTTTTCCATTTTCTGTAGGGGCCAGTGTTGTCTTAAGTACTGAGAGGCCCCAACCGGAAATAGTTTATAATCATGTTGAAAAGTATAAACCTACAGTGTTCTTTGGTTTACCAACTCTTTATAGTTCACTATTAAGTAATAGGGTTAAGAACGAAACAGCTTTTAACAGCGTTAGATTGTGTATTTCAGCTGCAGAAACTCTTTCCAGAGATTTATTTTCTGCTTGGAATTCTAGGTTTGATTTAGACATAATCGAAGGTTTAGGTTCTACAGAGGTATTGCATATTTATATTTCAAATAAATCAGAGGATTTTAAGGTAGGGTCCGCTGGAAAACCAGTTAAGGGTTATGAGGTTGAATTAAGAAATGATGAAGGTACAATTGTAGAAGGGGACGAACCCGGTGTTTTATGGGTTAGAGGTGACTCCAATGCGCCCTGTTATTGGAACAAACTGGATAAAACCCTCGAAACTATGAAGGAGGGATGGATATATACTGGAGATAGATTTGAAGTAGATGATGAAGGATTTTATTATTTTCGAGGGCGTGCAGATGACCTAATTAAGATCAGTGGACAATGGGTATATCCACTTGAAATTGAACTTTGCTTGAAAAATCATCCCTCTATAAAAGAATGTGCTGTTTTAGGCCTCACCCTGGCTGATGAACGAATGACTACAAAAGCTTTTGTCGTGCTCTCAGATGGGTATGAGGGGAACCAAATCATGACAACTGAGTTAAAGGACTATGCTCAGAAAAATTTGTTACCACATAAATACGCACGAGAGATAAGTTACATGAAGTCTCTTCCTAAAACTGGATCGGGCAAAATTGATAGACAAAAGCTTAAAGAAGATATCTAACCACAGAAACTAAAATTTTTAATTATTTTAAACAAAATCGATTATTCGTAAAATAAACGGATATAAATAATTCTTTTGAGGAGTAATAACGATGACGATTATGTCTGGTGCGCAAGTTATGGCAGATATGCTTAAGGGGTATGGTGTTACACATGTATTTATGGTTCCCGCTGTTTTGCGTCGCACTATGGTTGAATTGGAATTACGTACAGACATAAAACGGTTACATGTTCACTCAGAGAAGACAGCAGCCTACATGGCTGATGGTTATGCAAGGGCAACAGGAAGACCAGGCATTTGCATGGCACAGGTCATTGGAGCACTAAACTTGGCAGCAGGACTTCGAGATGCTCATTTGGCTCATTCACCAGTTATTGCTATGACTGGTGGCAGAGACCCTAGCACGAAGTTTCGCGGTGTTTATCAGGAGGTTGATGACGTACCAGCATTTGAACCAGTTACTAAGTTCAATGCTACTATCGATAGTGTTGATAGATTTCCGGATATGATTAGACAAGCATTTAGAGTGGCCGTATCTGGTACGCCAGGTCCTGTTCATTTGCAGTTTCAAGGTAATGAAGGGCAAATTGATGCAGAAGAGGCTGAAATGGAGGCTATTTGTGAGATGATGTTTAGTCAGGTTCCACCATTTCGACCTGAGCCATCTGAGACAGATCTTAGATCTGCGTTAGATCAATTAGAGTCCGCTGAACGGCCAGTGATTATAGCAGGTGGTGGCGTGAGAGCATCGGGTGCATCATCGGCGCTATTGGCTTTGGCTGAACGATTAAATATTCCAATAGCTACTTCACTCAATGGTAAGGATTCTATTCCAGGCAATCATCCTCTTTCTGTTGGAGTGGTAGGCACTTACTCACGTGAGAGTGCTAACAGAGTGGTAAATGAAGCAGATCTAGTTGCTTTCATTGGCACTACCGCTGGAGGAATGACAACACATTTTTGGCAAGTTCCTCCCATTGGTATAGCTGCTATTCAGATAGATCTTGAACCTGAGACTATTGGAAGAAATTATCCTTTGAAAGCTTCGGTTCAAGCGGATGCCAAAGTTTCTTTGGAAAGAATGTTAGCCCTGACGAACGCTGAATCCGCTTCTAGCCGATCTAAGTGGATCGAGAGGGCATCCTTGATTGTAAACGAATGGAGAGGAAAGTTTCATGATTTATTAAACTCTGACTCTTTACCAATAAGACCTGAACGTATCTGTAATGACTTATCAAAGCACTTACCAAATGATGCTATTGTTGTTGCGGATACTGGTCACGGAGGAATGTGGATGGGTGGGATGTATGATCTGCGTTCACCAAATCAAAGTTACATGAGGAGCGCAGGTCATCTGGGTTGGGCTTTTCCTGCCGCTCTAGGTGCTAAATGTGGCGCGCCAGACAGACCTGTTTTTTGTTTCACTGGTGATGCCGGATTTTGGTATCACATCGCTGAAGTTGAAACAGCGGCTCGTTGGGGTATAAAAACCGTAACCCTTGTAAATAATAATAGTTCTGGAAATCAGTCTAAGAGAGGTTTTGATCGGGTGTACGGAGGTGAACAGACTGACGAGGCACTTAGACTCTGGCATTTTTCTGAAGTTAATTTTGCTGAAATAGCTGAAAATATGGGCGGAATTGGAATACGTGTTGAAAAACCGTCTGATCTTCCTTCAGCTCTACAAAAAGCTTTTGAGGCAAAAGGACCTGTTATAATTGATGTTGTAACGGATATTGATGCGTTGGCGCCGCTTGCAGTTGTTTGATGTCAGGGGATAATCTAGATAATATTAGTTTTTTTTACCCCAGGTGTCCCTCAATGGAACGGTTCTATTGAATATGGGGTTGTCTTTGGTGCTATCTATGTCTGCACAAAAATATCCTAATCTTTCAAATTGAATAGTTGTATTTGGTTTACTGTCCAATATTGAGGGTTCTACAAAACAATTGGATAAACTCTCTACTGAGTTGTTATTTATGTCTTCGATCCAATTACCATTCGACCCTGGTATGGCTTCTGTAAAGAGCTCGTTATAAAGATTAATCGTAGCTTTTTTAGAATAATTTGCAGAGACCCAATGTAAAGTTCCCTTAACCTTGCGACCGTCAGGTGCGTTACCTCCTCGACTCTCAGGATCATAATGACATCTTAGTTCAATTATGTTTCCCTCTTTATCTTTTATTAACTCTTTACAAGTTATTAAATAGGCATACCTCAACCTTACTTCTCCACCAGGAATTAATCGAAAAAACTTTTTAGTTGGGTTTTCCATAAAATCATCATGTTCAATATATATCTCTCTAGAAAATAATAACTTTCGAATACCGTCATTTTCGTTATTGGGGTTATTAATTGCTTCAAGTTCATCTTTAAAATCTGGGTCTTCAGGATAGTTTTCAATGACTATCTTTATTGGGTTTAAAACTGCCATGCGTCTTTGGGCGGTAAGATTTAAATGTTCACGAATAGTGTTTTCAAAATAAGACATTTCCACAATCCCATCAGACTTTGTAATGCCAAGTCGCCCTACAAAGTCTCTTATGGCTGTGGGGGGAACACCTCTTCTTCGAAGGCCTGCTAATGTAGGCATCCTAGGATCATTCCAGCCTGAAACATAACCATCCTCTATTAATTTAAAAAGACGTCTTTTTGAAAGGATCGTATGGCTCAGATTTAATCTAGAAAATTCATATTGTTTAGGTTTAGAAGGTATAGGTAAATTTTCTAAAAACCATTCATAGAGGGGTCGATGGTCTTCAAATTCTAATGTACATAATGAATGTGTCACGTGTTCAATTGCATCAGATTGTCCATGACCAAAATCATACATAGGATATATACACCAATCATTTTTAGTTCGTGGGTGATTAGCACGTATAATTCGATAGATTACAGGATCTCTAAGGTTCAAATTACCTGACTGCATGTCTATTTTGGCGCGTAGGGACTTTTCTCCTTCTTCGTATTCGCCATTCTTCATGCGCTCAAGTAGATCAAGATTTTCTGCTATTGATCTGTTTCTTGTGGGGCTATCTACACCAGGTTCTGTCAAGGTTCCACGGTAAGCTCGCATTTCTTCTGGAGAAAGATCATCAACATAGGCTAAGCCTTTATTTACTAGTTCTATCGCCCAATCATATAGTTGGCCGAAGTAATCTGACGTGTAACGAATGTTATTTTCTGTATTAAAACCTAGCCAGTCTACGTCAAATTTTATTGCATCAATGTATCTCTGATCTTCTTTTGTAGGATTTGTATCATCAAATCTAAGATTACAGAGGCCCTTAAACTCCTCTGCAACGCCAAAATTTAGGCAAATGGATTTAGCGTGACCTATATGTAGGTACCCATTTGGTTCCGGGGGAAAACGAGTAACGATTTTTTCGTGTATATTTTCTGATATATCATCTCGGATTATTTCACGAATAAAGTCGTTTTTCTGAGATGGATTCTTTTCGTTCATTTTGTTGTATTAGTTTCGTACTTTATTGACTGGATGTCTTTTACACTAAGTGATTAAAAAAAGTATTTCTGTTATTCTTTTACGCGCATGACTTTTAATGCATTAGCCCATCTTGCTAGCTCGGGAAGCAAGATTTTTGCTGATTCAATATGTATTTCTTTTGGAAGGAAAACACCATCATTAATGTGTTCTGATACCATTGGAATTGGAACAGCCTCAAAAATTGGAACAACTCTAAATGTAGTTAGTAAAAGTTTTTCCATTTGTACTCCCCTTAAACCTCCTGAAACACCCCCATAGCTAACAAATGCGGCAGGCTTATAATGCCACTCTGACGCTAAATAGGTCAAAGCATTAACAAATGATGGTGGGGGTCCATAATTATATTCTGGGGTTACAAAAACATAAGCATCAGCAGCGTCTACGCTTTTGCTCCACACTTTAGTTTCTTCGTTTTCGTATTCGCCATACCTGGGATGTTTTGGTTCATTAAAAACAGGCAGGTTGAAGTCGAGAAGGTCAATATTTGTGACATCATAAACATGATCAAATTCATTTGATGCATAGTCAACAAACCATTTTGCTATTGCTGGTCCAATTCTTGTCGGCCGAGTGCTCACGGTTATGACATTTAACTTAAGCATTTAATCTAAACTCCCATCTATTTTGTAGCATTTGTCTAAAGAAAAGCCCGGCTTACTAGCCGGGCTTTTAGCTTATTAAGACTTCGGCTAAGGGCTTACATGCTCTATGAACCTCATGGGAGCTGGTTCACCCCATTGGGAACCAAATCCCTCCTCAGCTGAAACAAGTTTAGTTCCATAATCAGTATTTAATACATCTGTATCACACCAATGTTCGTGAACTCTATCCCACGGATCCATCCAATAATCATAGATTTGGCTTCCCAATACATGTCTGCCTAACCCCCAGACGTGATCGTAGCCTTTTTCTTTGAGATGCTCGTGTCCCATGACAACGTCATCAAAGTCTTGTACTTCGTAAGAAAGATGATTTAGTCCGGCTCTTTCATTGTGAACAAAGAGAAAAACGTGGTGATCTACAAATTCTGTTCCTGCGTCAATTCGATTGAAACTTGCAATAACTTTATTTTTATCATCCTCAACATAAACTTCATCTGTGCCAACCAGACCAATATGGTGACGCATCCAAGATATTGATTCAGTTAGTTTTGGGGTGCCTATAACTCCGTGACCTATTCTTTTGGGTTGTGAAGGGCCTTTTGGTTTTCTCCAAAGTTCACCAGCGCGTGCCCGTTTATCTACATTTCCAAGGTTATAAGCATGCCGTTCTACCTTGATTGGATCTAAGTCTTCAATACCCCAGACTACTTCTATTCCATATCCGTTTGGCTCTGTTAATATAACTCTTTTACCGCCTCCGGGTTCGTCTATCTCATGCACGTCACTAGCGGTCTCTGCTTCAGCTGCCAGTTTATGAAGATCTTCTTCACAAGCGGCATTAAAAGCTAAACTCACAAAACCCGGATCACCTTTTTCTGTGACGTGAATATGATGATCAGGATCTGTACCACGCATATATAATGCATCATTAGTTCTTTCTGCGCGAACCATTCCGAAGTTAGTGAGAAACTCTTCCTGTAAGTCTAGATCAGGCGACTTAATTCTTCCCCAAGCTATGTCGGTCACCTTTATAATTGGCTCAGCCATTTTCTCACTCCATATTTCTTTTTTTATTCAGTTTTAAATATGTTAGTTTTTGTATTTATTAGTTATTGTTATAGTTAAGTTAAGAAAAGAATAAAATCAGTTTTACCAAAATAACCATTAAATTATAGAGATAATAACGCCAGTTGAGCACGAAGGCATTATAAATTTCAAATATTGAGTATAAATATGTTTATTGATCCTGCAATTAATATGAAGCCTGAGCCGTTATTGTATAATCCATTCAAGGCTTTAGTAGTGCCCCGGCCTATTGGTTGGATAAGCACTATTAGTTCAACAGGAGCCGTTAACCTTGCGCCATATAGCTTTTTTAATGGTGTGGCCGATGATCCGCCATGTGTTATGTATTGTCCCAATGGCTCACATCCAGAAGGCGGGCCAAAAGATAGTTTAAGAAATGTTGAGGAAACGGGGGAATTTGTTTTCAATCTTTGTAATTGGGATTTACATAAAAAGATGAATTTGACTGCTGAACATTTACCTAGAAATGTTGACGAGATGACAAAATCAGGCTTAGAGCCAATGAGTTGCAATAAAGTTAAACCTCCTCGTGTTGCTGTTGCCCCTGCTGCGTTTGAATGTAGATATTTAGAAACGGTTAAATTGCCAATTGGGCGCAGTGGAAGAGAAAACAATCTGGTGCTTGGAGAGGTGGTTGGAATACATATTGATGAATCTGTTATAAATGATGGAATGGTTGATATTAGTTTGTTAAAACCAGTCGCAAGATTGGGCTATATGGATTATACAGTCGTGACTGAATCTTTTACTATGGAACGTCCTGACTAATTATTGCTATATAAATTTTATTGAATTTTATTGAGAATATAAATTATATAGTGATTTAGAGACAATTATTAATTCAGGATTGAAAAAACAGATAACTTTTATACCTCGACTTAATGTATTTTGCGAAGGTATCAGACCAGGAGAGATTATATGAGGGGACCACAAGATTATGGCGGATTGCCTGCAGGGCTGGTTGACCCTGTCAAGAATGAGCATGAGCCTACTCACTGGGAAAGACGTGTTGACGCAATTATGTTACTTCTTTTTGATCCCAAGAGAAGATTGGCGCGAGTGGATGAATCACGTCGTATGCAAGAAGCTCTGGGAGATGATTATCATAAATATCCTTATTATGAACGCTGGTTGCAAGCTATTACATGGCTGCTGCTTGAAAAAGGAGTTTTCTCACAAGAAGAGCTTGATAAAAAGAGAGAAGAAGTAAGAGCTAGACTAGAGGCTGAAAGAAATGGATAGTAAGTTTAGCCCAGGAGATAAAGTTCGAGTAATGGAGCGCAGTCAACCTGGGCATGTTAGAACACCTATGTATGTTCGTGGCAAATCGGGAGTGATAGAAAGGATAGTAGGTCCCCAACCTAATCCTGAGACATTGGCATATGGCCAGTCCGGACTTCCTTATAAAATGCTTTATAGAGTCAATTTTTCACAAAAAGTATTGTGGCCTGATTATGAGGGTGAAGATAATGATTCTCTTGAAATTGAGATCTATGAGCATTGGCTAGAGCAGGTATAGTTTAATAAATTTATATAATATGAGAGAAAAAAAATGAGCGAACATCATCACGATCATCTAAATGCTACGCACACTCATGATGGTAAACCGATCCAGAACGATGAGCCACCTTCTATTGAGGCAGAATCTCTTGAAACTGCTGTAAGAGAATTGTTGATGGAAAAGGGTGTGATAACTGCTGATGAATTACGTGGCGCTATTGAAACACAGGAACAAAGGAGACCCGAGCTTGGTGCGAAAATCATTGCACGTGCATGGGTTGATGAAGACTTCAAACAAAAATTATTGAGTCATGGAGATATGGCTGTTCGTTCCTTTGGTGTAGACATGAAGCCCACTGAACTATGTGTCGTAGAAAACACAGAGGAGGTTCATAACTTGGTTGTTTGCACTTTATGTTCTTGTTATCCGAGAGCTATTTTAGGGATTCCTCCGGCGTGGTACAAACGCAGGGATTATAGGTCCAGAGCCGTGCGTGAGCCAAGATCTGTTTTATCTGAGTTCGGTACAATTATTTCAGAAGATAGACAGGTAAGAGTGCATGATAGTAATGCCGATTTGCGTTACTTGGTGCTTCCGAGGCGTCCCCCTGGAACCGATGATTGGAGCGAAGAAGACTTGACCGAGTTAATTACCAGAGACAGCATGATAGGTGTGTCTGAGGCGATTACTCCCGGTGAGTGATTTGATGACTAATATCTTCATTGATTAATATCCCTAACATTTATATTGAATCATCTAGTAATTAGTGATTCTATGTAGCCAAGAATCATACTTTATTTAATCTTCATTAAGGTTTGTGAAAGATTACTTGTTTAGTCAACTAACTAGTATGATTAATTGAATATAATTAATAACCCTACAAAAGTTCTGTGATCTTATGAAAAAGTTTTTCAGTACGAAAAATAGACTGATCGAATTGATTTCAACTCATTTAAGACTGATTTGTATGTCAGTGGTATTTGTGGGGTTTTTATTATGGGGGTATTTGATAACAGATATAAATCTGACTAATAAAAAAGAATTAGATCAACAGCAAACTAAAATAGCTGATAGCCTTAAGTCTATAAATAAAATTGAAAACGTAATATCTGGTCTCAATGATAGAGTGACAGAAACGAATAAGAAGAGAGCTGATGATATTGCTAATTTAAATAAATCTCTTTCAAGTAAATCTAATTTAGAAAAAGAAATTGTTCGTTTAAAAAAATTAGGTGAAAGAAAGGATTTTACAATAGCTAAGGTTTTAAATGAACTAGACAAAACCAACATACGCGAAAAAGAAAATGTTAAACGTTTAGCGAGTTTCACTGAAATTAATTCTTTACTTATCAAAGAGAGGAACAAACTTCGTAAAGAAGTTGAAAATAAGAGTGTTCTGTTAGAAGAAACCAATAAGAGATTAAAGAAAACTGACGATAACAATAACACCTTATTACAACGCTTGAAGAAATCCCGAAAGACAACATCTACATTATTGCTTCGAAAGTCTGATAAAACACACAACTCAAAACATGAAAGTGCTTTAATCGAAAAGTATAATAATCGTTACAGTTCCGCCGATATATCTAAAGAGGGGGTTTTATCAAGGCTATATCAAATTACTGATAAGACAGTTGAATCTTTAGAAAGGGCTTTGCAGGTATCAGGGTTAAATTCTAACTTGTTGATAAAAAGGGCGTTGTCTAAAGAAGATTATTTTATTAGTGGTCGGGGTGGGCCATTCATTAAATTAAATGATAAATTTGACAAAAATTTAAAAATTACTTTTGTAGAACCTGAACATAAAGTAATTAGATTAATAGGGCTCCAAGAAGTAATGAAACGGATTCCATTAGCCGCGCCGCTAGATGAGCTGCGTGTAAGTAGTGGTTTTGGAAAACGAATAGATCCATTCACAAACCAATTAGCAATGCATCCAGGTATAGATTTTGCCTCCAGAAACACAAGCACTATTTTTGTAACTGCACCAGGAGTTGTGACTTTTGTTGGGTGGAATGGCGGGTTTGGAAAAATGGTAGAAGTTGATCACGGATTGGGAATTACTACTAGGTATGCGCATTTATCAAAAATATTCGTAAAACCTGGTCAGAAATTAAAATTTAGAGAAAGATTAGGACAGGTTGGCAATACAGGCAGAAGTACTGGATCTCATTTACATTATGAGATTTTATTTGATGGGAAAGAAATGGATCCTCAAAGATTCCTCAGAGCCGGCCAGTATCTTTTCAAGACATAGAATTAGCGAAATAATATATTTAGATCTTGTCTAGCTATTAACTTAATAAACTATTTTATAACTTTTGAATAAAACACAGGATCAACATTGGCTCCTGATAATATAACTACGCTAGTTAGTTTAGAGAAATGTTTTTTATGCTTTAGAATAGCAGCTAAGGCTACTGCACCACTTGGCTCAACGACAAGCTTAAGATATTTCCAGGAAAAAGACATCGCTTTTATTACGTCTTCATCTGTAACGGCAATGCCACCCGAAACTAATTCTTTGTTAATGGAAAAGGTTAGGTTACCTGGGCTCTGTGCCAGTAGAGCATCACAAATGGACTTTGTTTTAATCTTATTTTTTAATATTTTTCTTTCTTTGAGTGATCGAGTTGTATCATCATAACCAACTGGTTCTACAACAATAATCTCGGAAGCTGGGGATTTTTCACTGACAACTGTGGCTATGCCGGCAGTAAGTCCACCACCTCCGCAGCATATTAATATTCTGTTGGCATATAGGCCTATTCTATCTAGTTTATCTATTATTTCGGCACCTACAGTTCCTTGCCCGGATATTGTCCACGGGTGGTCGTAGGGAGGTATAATGGTGGAGCCTGTTTTTTTAGAAAAATTACTGGCTATCTCTTCACGGTTTTCTTTTTCTCGTTCGAAGGTTATTACTTCAGCACCTAGAATACGCGTTTGATTTAATTTTATGCTTGGTGCATCTGAAGGCATTATTATTGTAGACTTGATTTTTAGTAGCTTTGCGGCAGCAGCGACACCCTGAGCATGATTTCCTGATGAATATGCTACTACTCCATTTTTCTTATGACTTTCATTTAGTTGAGCTAGAAAATTATAGGCACCTCGAAATTTAAATGAACCAGTGTGTTGTAAAGTCTCCGCTTTGAGAAAAACTCTTCCGCCTACTAGTTCATTCAAATAGTTATTTTCAATTAATGGAGTTTTAACCGCAATATTATATAGGCGTTTTGATGCTGCTAATACGTCTTCATAACTGGGGCGGGCTTTAGATAAAGGATCCATCTTTAAATCACTCAAAATCTCTTAAGTTAGATCATCAAGAGAGTTTATTATCAAATCTGGTTGATAAGGTAATTTCTCAGAAATTAGTCTATTTCTATTAACCCAAACACTATAAAAGCCAAAACTTTTAGCTCCCGCCACGTCCCAATTATTAGCTGAAACAAAACAAACATCACTTTTATTAATTTTTAGTTTATCAATTACCAGTTGATAAACTAAAGGACTGGGTTTGTAGATCTCTATATCATCAATGGAAATAGTTAAGTCGATTAAGCTGTCCAAACCAGAGTTTTTAATCACTTCATTAAGCATTTGGTGTGTGCCGTTTGATAGTATGGCTATTTTACAGTCTTTTCTTCTTAAAGAGTTAAGGGAGTGATTTACTTCGTGAAATGTCTTCAATTTAAGGTATAGATTCATGAGTTGAGAATGCATTTTAGAGTTATTTATACCGACGGATTCCATTGCATAATTTAACGCCTCTTTGGTGATTATCCAAAAGTCGGAATAGGAGCCCATCATACTATGAAGCCAAGTATATTGAATTTGTTTTTCTCTCCATATTTTAGAGAGCTCTTCTGATCTATCACCTATAATGTGATTGTATTCTCTTACAGCAGAGTGGAAATCAAACAATGTGCCGTAAGCATCAAAGACATATGCTTGATAACTAATTGTGTTATCAGAGTTTTCATGACTATATGACACAAGTAATACCTTTCTATAAAAAGAGTATTTTGACGATAATGTTAACTTTCTTTAGTGAATACTGGTAGTTGAATAAAGCATAGAATCAAGTAATTATTTGTCGTTTACAGGATTAAGTAGGTAAATTATTACTATAACTTGATTTCATAATTTCATCTAACCCTTGTAGGGTGCTAATCTTCTGGGTATCGTCAAAGTATTATATTTCTGGCAATATAGGTTTAATGGCGAGACTCTAGGAGAAGAATATGTTTAAAGGATCAATCGTAGCTTTAGCCACACCGTTTCGTGATGGGGAGGTGGATGAAGTTTCTTATCAAGAAATAATTGAGTGGCAAATTTCTGAGGGAACAGATGGCTTGGTTCCAGTAGGCACAACTGGCGAATCTCCGACATTGAGTCACGAGGAACATAAAAGAGTTGTCGAGTTGTGTATTGAGGCAGCCGATAGAAGAGTGCCAGTTATTGCTGGGGCGGGTTCAAATTCCACTGAAGAAGCAGTATTTCTTACACAGTTTGCAAAAGACGCGGGAGCTGATGGTGCTCTTATTGTTACTCCATACTACAATAAGCCATCTCAAGAAGGACTGTATTCTCATTTCAAAACGATAGCTGATACAGTAGATATTCCAATTATTATCTATAATATTCCTCCTCGGTCCGTTGTGGATATGTCAGTAGAAACTATGGCTAGGTTAGCGAGTGATTGCCCTAACATAGTAGGAGTGAAGGACGCCACACAGGATTTAGTTAGGCCACTAGATACGCGCGCTGTCATTGGAGATAAGTTCTGTCTTCTATCAGGGGAAGATGCAACTGTGCTTTCTTATTTAGTTAACGGTGGGGATGGATGTATATCTGTTACAGCAAACGTAGCGCCCCGTGCTTGTGCACAGATGCATGACGCTTGGCAAAATGGGGATTTTAAGGAAGCAATGACAATTAACGAGCGTCTTTATCCTTTACATGATTCTCTTTTTGTAGAACCAAATCCTGTTCCATCAAAGTTTGGATTGTCTCTTTTGAATAAATCTACGATGGATGTTCGCTTGCCCTTAACCCCGGCAAATGAAAATACAAGAAAGACCGTTCAGGCAGCCATGATATCTGCAGGTATTCTTAACTAGTTAATCTTTAAGAAGAACTTTTATGGCTAAAAAGTCTTTGACGGATAAAAAAATTGTGGCACAAAACCGCAAGGCTCGTCATGACTATTTCATAGAAGATAATATACAAGGAGGGCTTGTTTTACATGGATCGGAGGTTAAGTCTCTTCGTTTAGGGCAAGGCAGTTTAGCGGATTGCTGGGCTGGTGAAAAAGACGGAGAAATTTGGATGTTCAGTTGTTACATTCCTCAGTATTCATCTTCACATGAGCCAGATTATGTTTCTAGAAGACCCCGAAAAATACTACTTCATAAACGTGAGATGAACAGGTTACTGGGGGCAATTCAAAAAGATGGAGTTACCTTGGTGCCCCTCTCAATATATTTTAATGATAGAGGAATTGCTAAAGTTGATATTGGTATTGCCCGTGGCAAGAGAAAGTATGATAAACGAGAGACGCAAAAGAAACGTGATTGGGATAGACAGAAAGCGAGACTCTTGAGAGAAAAGAGGTAAATGTCTTCTTGCAAGTCTTAGCAATCTCCCGTTTAAGAATTAGTATTTTTGATAAATAGAAAAAGTAACCAGTAAGTTATTTATATAAAAATAGGAATAGGGCTATGATTCCAAATCAATTTCCTTCACTAAACTTTGAGCTAGGTGAAACAGCAGATATGCTGCGTGATACAGTGAGAAGCTTTTCTGATGATCACATTGCTCCAAGAGCAGATGAAATTGATAGAAGCAATGAGTTTCCTCTAGATTTATGGCCCATAATGGGAGAGTTAGGGCTTCATGGGATTACAGTTGAGGAAGAATATGGAGGTTCGGGCTTAGGTTATTTAGAACATTGTATAGCCATGGAAGAGATAAGTAGGGCTTCAGCATCAGTTGGTCTTTCGTATGGGGCACATTCGAACTTATGCGTAAATCAGATAAGAAGAAATGGTACTGTTGATCAAAAGAAACGTTATCTACCTAAACTAATCAGTGGTGATCATGTTGGATCTTTGGCGATGAGCGAATCAGGAGCTGGTTCAGATGTTGTTGGAATGCGAACAAAAGCCGAGAAGAAAGGGGATCAGTACATTCTTAATGGGAGTAAAATGTGGATTACGAATGGCCCTGTTTCGAATACTTTTGTCATTTATGCCAAGACTGAACCGGATTCAGGCTCTAGAGGGATTACTGCATTTTTAGTTGAAAAAGGATTTAAAGGTTTTTCGGTTGCTCAAAAACTTGATAAATTAGGCATGCGAGGTTCTGACACTTGTGAACTTATATTCGAAGATTGTGAGGTTCCTGAAGAAAACATTCTTGGGGAGTTGAATAAGGGTGTCAATGTTTTGATGAGTGGTCTTGATTATGAACGCGCAGTCTTAGCAGCTGGCCCACTTGGTATAATGCAATCTTGTATGGATGTAGTAGTTCCCTATGTTCACGAGCGAGAACAATTTGGGCAACCTATAGGCACCTTCCAGTTTATGCAGGGAAAGCTTGCTGATATGTATACAACCATGAATGCCTGCAAGGCCTATGTATACGCAGTGAGTAAAGCATGTGATAGGGGAGAGACAACACGCAAGGATGCTGCTGGAGCAATTCTTTATGCGTCTGAAAAAGCTACATTAATGGCTTTAGACGCTATTCAAGCTCTTGGTGGTATGGGGTATGTAAATGAAAGCCCTACAGGACGCCTTCTACGTGATGCTAAACTTTATGAAATAGGAGCCGGCACTTCAGAGATTAGACGACTTTTAATCGGTCGGGAGTTATTTGAAGAGACGATGTAAGAATAGTTTAAGTATATTAAGAGGGAGGTCTTGTGTTGAATGCCTAATGTTATAATTATTGGTGCAAATAGGGGGATAGGATTAGGTTTTGCCAAACTCTTTTCCAAGCATGGTGATTGGAAGGTTTATGCGACAACGAGAAATGTTCAAGACCTAGGGGAGCTGGGGAATATTGACGAAAACATATCGATTTATCAATTAGATGTTGTCAAATCAGATGATGTTTTAAATCTTTCAAGAGAGTTCGAAAATAAAAATATTGATCTAATAATTCATAATGCTGGTGTCTATGGTCATAATATGACTAGAGAGGAAGTTATGGAGGTAAATTCATTAGCTCCATTTAAAGTAATTGACTCATTGATGCCGGCTTTACTCCGAGGTGATCATAAAAAAATAGCAATATTGACAAGCCAGATGGGTGCTCGAAATGGAGGAAAAACGCCAACTGGTGTTTATGGAGCATCAAAAGCCGCTCTTAATGATAAATTCCGTATTATTGAATCAGAGTGGCGTAAGAGAGGGATAAGTTCTCTCGTCTTTCATCCCGGTTGGGTAAAAACTGACATGGGAGGAAGTTCTGCACCAGTAGAAATTAAAGAGAGCGTGATGGGTATGTATGGCGTACTAGAAGAGCTCTGTCTTGAAAATAGTGGTAGGTTTATGAACTGGAAGGGAATGGAATTGTCCTGGTGATGTTTATCGACAGGTTATTATATTCTAGGAGGTGTTTCGAGTGCTAAATCAAGAACAAAAAATGATCCGAGACCTAGCTCGTGATTTTTCCGAAAATGAACTTTTTCCATATGCAGCAAAGTGGGATAGTGAGGTTATTTTTCCTGAAAAACAAATTAAAATGATGGGTCAGTTAGGGTTACTAGGGGTCCAGGTTTCAGAGAAATGGGGTGGCTCAGGCCTCGGAAACACTGAACTTGCTCTTGTGATAGAAGAAATTGCTGCTGGTGATGGAGGGTGTTCGACTATTCTTGCTGTACAAAATTCTGTTGTATGTATGCCTATTGAAACTTTTGGATCAACTGATCAAAAACAGAAATATTTAAAAGATCTGGTAAAAGGTGAGGTTTTAGGTGCTTTCATGTTGACAGAACCGCATACTGGGTCTGATGCAGGTGCAATAAAGACTAGAGCCGAAAAAGTAGGGAATAAATATATTCTCAATGGGGCTAAGTCATTTATAAGTACAGGGAGTAGAGCAGGTTTAGCTATAACGTTTGCAGTAACCGATCCATCGAAAAATTCTCGTGGAATCAGCGCTTTTATTGTTCCAACGGACTCTCCTGGTTATACAGTTAATCGTATTGAAAAAAAACTTGGTCAACGGTCCTCAGAGACCTGTTCCATTACACTAGATAATGTAGAAATTACTCCAGATTTAATGCTAGCCGAGGAAGGTGATGGTTACCGTATAGCCTTATCTAATTTAGAAGGTGGTCGCATCGGTGTTGCTGCCCAGTCTGTTGGCATGGCGCGTTCTGCTTACAATGAGGCTTTAAAATATGCTATAGAAAGAGAAAGTTTTGGACAGAAAATAGCCAATCACCAAGCAATTGCTTTTAAATTAGCTGAAATGAAGACCAAAATCGAGGTTGCTCGCCAGATGTATTTACATGCCGCTGACCTCCGTGATAGTGGAGTTAAATGTGTAGAGGAAGCATCTATGGCAAAGTTATTTGCCTCTGAAATGGCTGAGGAGGTTTGTTCTGATGCCATTCAAATCCATGGTGGGTATGGTTATCTTCAGGATTTTCCTGTTGAAAGAATTTATAGAGATGTGAGAGTCACCCAAATATATGAGGGAACATCTGAAATACAAAAACTTGTTATATCTAGAGAAATTTTATCTGAAAATTATTCATAGTACTGGGGTAATGTAATGACTGATTCGCCAATCGAGTTTTATTTTGATTTTAATAGTCCCTATGGTTATGTCGGTGCTCATCTGATTGATAATATAGCCGAAAGATATGATCGCAAAACGGACTGGTATCCTATTTCGTTAGGAGTGGCTTTTAAAATAACTGGAATGAAGCCTATGAGCGATATTCCATTGAAAGGTGAATATTTTGAAATTGATAGCGCTAGAGTGTGTAGGTATTACGGAGTTGATTATCTTAAACCGGACGTGGCTCCATTTTCAGCGACAGCTGCATCGAGGGCATTTTACTGGATAAAGGATAAAGACCCTGGGCAGGCAAAAGGGTTTGCGATGGCAATATACGCAGCGGCACTAGCAAAAAATGAGGATGTATCAGCACCTTCTAGTGTTGTTAAGATTGCAGCTGGAGTTGGTATAGATCAAAAAGAACTTCTTGACGCTCTTCAAGAACCTGACATTAAACAGAGATTGGTGGATGAAACAGATGGAGCTATTAAAAAAGGTGTTTTTGGATCACCATTTGTAATAGCTGATGGTGAGCCTTTCTTTGGGGTAGATCGTTTTGAGATACTGGATGAATGGTTAGTTACAGAAGGGTTCTGAAGAATAACTTTCTTCTAAGATTTTATAGAACAATGAAAGATCAATATTTCCACCAGAGAGGATCAATCCAACATTTCTGCCCTTGTATTTATTCTTTTCCTTCATGAACGCAGCGAGGGGTGCAGCCCCAGCTCCTTCAGCAATATTGTGTGTATCCGAAAAATAATGCCTAATTGCTGTCTTTATTTCTGACTCACTAACTTTAACAATGTGATCTACAGAATGATTAATTATCTGAAGTGCGTCTTTATCAGGTGTTCTAACTGCTAATCCATCTGCGATGGTATCTGAGTTATTTGTAGATACAGCTTTACCTTGTGAGAAAGACAGCTCATAACAAGGGGCGTTCTCCGCGACCACACCTACTATTTCTGTAGTCAGATTTAATGCTTCTCTTGCTGCAATGCATCCACAAATGCCTGAGCCAAGACCTATTGGAACATAAATAACATCTAGGTCTTTTACACTTTTAAAAAATTCATAAGCATAAGTTGATACCCCTGTAACAAGCTCTTTACTAAACGAGGGCACCAATATTAATTCTCTCTCTTTTGCCAGTAGAGAAGAATATTCATATGCCTCCTGAAAATCTGCTCCATATTCAATTAATTCCGCACCCAAGGCACTCATGCTCATATTTTTTTCGGAAGAATTTCCTTTTGGAACTATAATTGTTGCTTTAATACCGTTCACTGCAGCAGCAAAAGCTATAGATTGTCCATGATTACCCCTAGTAGCAGCGATAACTCCATTGATGTTTTGTTCACTATTTGTCAGGTACGACATGTAAACTAGTCCGCCACGGAGCTTGAAAGCTCCTATAGGTGTTTGGTTTTCGTGTTTAATCCAAATATTTGCACCCCCTCTTTTGTTCAAAAGAGGCCAATTGTAGTGGTTTGTTGGCTGCATATGGCCATAAACAGTAGTTGCTGCCTTCTCTATTTCTGACTTAACTATCATTTTCGTGCTAACTTCCTAATCAGAGATATAAGTAATACAATAGAATGATCCTAATGAGGTACAGTGGCAAATGAGTATTATAAAAACATCTGTGGACATTAATTCACAGGAGTATATTCAAAACTACAATAATATGAAGATTGTAGTGGATGATTTACGAGAAAAGATCTCAGTTATAGAAAATGGAGGAAGTCAGAGTGCCCGTGAACGTCACGAGGCGAGAGGTAAACTGTTACCGCGAGACAGAATTAGTAACCTCTTGGACTCAGGTTCTCCATTTTTGGAATTTTCTCAGTTGGCGGGATATGATCTTTATGACGATGATATCCCAGCAGGGGGAATTATAACAGGTATCGGGCGTATTTCTGGCCGTGAATGCTTAGTTGTTGTAAATGACGCTACAGTAAAAGGAGGAACGTATTACCCAGTAACCGTTAAAAAACATCTCCGTGCCCAAGAGATAGCAAAAGAAAACAATATTCCATGTATCTATCTGGTCGATTCAGGGGGAGCTAATTTACCACAACAGGCTGGTATATTCCCTGATAAGGAACATTTCGGTCGTATATTTTTTAATCAGGCTAATATGTCATCAAAAGGTATACCTCAAATTGCAGCAGTTATGGGCTCTTGTACAGCTGGCGGTGCTTATGTTCCTGCTATGGCAGATGAAAGTATTATTGTTAAAGATCAGGGAACAATATTTTTAGCTGGTCCTCCATTGGTAAAAGCAGCCATAGGCGAAGAGGTTACTGCTGAGGAGCTTGGTGGATCGACTGTTCACACTCGAACGAGTGGCTTAATTGATCATTTAGCAGTTGATGATACACATGCACTATCAATAATTAGAAAGATTGTTAGTAATCTTAATAAGACTGAGTCAAATTCTATGACTGTAAAAGAGCCTATTGAGCCTCTTTATGACACTAAAGAAATTTATGGAGCAGTCTCTTCGGATAGCCGAAAACTCTATGATGTGAGAGAGGTGATCGCTCGGATAGTAGACGGAAGTAACTTTGATGAATTTAAAGAGCTTTATGGGGAGACATTAGTAACCGGATTTGCCCATATATATGGTTATCCTGTTGGAATCATAGCGAATAATGGTGTTCTATTTTCAGAATCATCTCTTAAAGGTGCCCATTTTATTGAAATATGTTGTCAACGGGGTATACCACTTGTTTTTTTACAAAATATATCAGGTTTTATGGTCGGAAAAAAATACGAGGCAGGCGGTATTGCTAAAGATGGAGCTAAATTAGTTACAGCAGTTTCTTGCGCTAATGTTCCCAAGTTTACTGTTATAATTGGTGGGAGCTTTGGTGCAGGTAACTATGGAATGTGTGGGCGGGCTTATGGGCCTAGGTTTTTGTATATGTGGCCAAATGCAAGAATATCCGTTATGGGTGGTGAGCAGGCTTCTAACGTTTTGGCCACTATACGTCGGGATGGTATTGAGGCGAGAAATGAAACCTGGACAGAAGAAGAAGAAAATAACTTTAAGGCCCCAATCCTTGAGCAATATGAAAAAGAGGGCCATCCCTATTTTGCAAGTGCTAGGCTGTGGGATGATGGTATAATCGATCCATCTGAAACAAGGCGTGTTTTAGGGCTTAGTATATCGGCGACATTAAATTCACCTATAGAGTCAACTCGTTTTGGTATATTTAGGATGTAAGATTGATGAGCAGTAATAAACTAAAACTCGAAGTTAATGATAAGGTTGCTAATTTGATCCTCGATCAGCCAGAAAAGCATAATGCTTTTGATGATATTATAATTAAAGAAATTAAAGATACGATTGATAATATTGGTCAAAATCCAGAAATACGTGTTCTAGTTCTTTCCGGGTCGGGTAAAAGCTTTTCTGCTGGTGCCGATCTTGGCTGGATGAGGCGCATGTCTGAGTTTGATGAAGATGAAAACTTTTCAGATGCACGTTCGCTAGCAGATATGTTGAATACACTTAATTTATGTCCAAAGCCAACTATAGCGAAAGTGCATGGTCCGGCCATAGGAGGTGGTGTTGGCCTTATTGCCTGTTGTGATATGGCTATAGCAGCCGACACAGCTATATTTAGCTTCTCTGAATCACGTCTAGGGTTAACCCCTTCGACAATAGGTCCATACATCATCAAGTCAATCGGAAGTCGTAACGCGAGAAGATTCTTTTTGACTGCTGAGAGATTTGACGCTTTAACAGCCTTAGAAATAGGTCTTGTTAATGTTGTTGTACCAGCTAACGACCTGGATCAGTACGTATCTGATTTAACTAAGACTTTATCGAAGAATAGTCCAAATGCTATTAGGGAATGCAAAAAGTTAATTGATTATATAGATGGTCGAAATATAGATAGACCAGTGCTTGAATATACTGCAAAGCATATTGCACGCGTACGCAGTTCTGATGAGGGGAAAGAGGGAATAACCGCATTCCTGGAAAAAAGGAAGCCAAATTGGTGATGGAAGACGTTATTTATTATAATATAAACTCACTATAAAACGTCTATCAAAGAATTAAGCGAATTGTTGATAATATAAAACGAGGTAAAATTTGTTGATCTCGAGTTTACTTATTGCGAATAGGGGTGAGATTGCAGTTAGAATAATAAAGACTGCAAAACAAATGGGTATACGTACCGTAGCAGTTTTTTCAGATGCTGATTCAGAATCCCTACATGTGACTGAAGCGGATGAGTGCATACATATTGGCCCTTCAAATGTGAGTGATAGTTATTTAAATATTGAATCCTTAATAAATGCAGCGACCCTTTGTAAAGTGGACGCTATTCATCCTGGTTATGGCTTTCTGTCCGAGAATTATATATTTGCACAGGCTTGCATAGATGCCGATATCCTATTTGTAGGGCCATCTCCAGAAACCATCAAAGTCATGGGAGATAAGTCAGCCGCTAAAAGTTTGATGCAAGATTCCGGAGTACCAATTATACCAGGTTATCATGGGGAAAAACAAACTCACGATTATTTATATAAATCAGCGGAAAAAATCGGGTTTCCTCTCCTTATTAAGGCTTCAGCTGGGGGGGGTGGAAAGGGTATGAGAATAGTAAATTGTCTCACTGATTTTTCTGAATCTCTATCTGGAGCACAAAGAGAGGCAGATAACTCCTTTGGCGACAGCAAAGTTATACTTGAAAAGTACATCCAAAAACCTAAACATATTGAAGTCCAAATCTTCGGTGATGGAGACGGTGAAGTAGTTCATCTATTTGAACGAGATTGTTCAGTTCAAAGGCGTTATCAAAAGGTAATAGAAGAGGCACCGGCTCCTCAATTGCAGGTTGATTTAAAAAATAATATTTTATCGGCTGCTGTAAAGGCAGCTGAGTCAATTAAATATGAGGGAGCAGGTACAGTTGAATTCATAATGGATACTGAAGCTCCAGAACTTGATAAATCATTTTATTTTATGGAAATGAATACCCGTTTGCAGGTTGAACACCCGGTAACCGAAATGATTTCTGGTTATGACCTAGTGGAATGGCAATTAAAAATCGCCTCTGGTGAGAATCTTCCCTTATCTCAGAATAAAATAATGCTTTCCGGACATGCTATTGAGGCACGTCTTTATGCTGAGGATCCTATTAATGATTTTTTGCCTGTTGTAGGAAATATCAAAAAGTTACATGTGCCAGATGGTGAAAGAATTAGAGTCGATACAGGTGTATCTCAAGGTGATCTGGTTACCATCAATTATGATCCTCTATTAGCAAAAATTATTGTTCATGGAGAAGACCGAAATAACTCTATAAAGCTATTATATCAGGCCTTAACAGAATTAAGATGTATCGGAATTACCACGAATCAAGAATTTCTAATAGAGGTTTTAGGCCATTCTGTTTTTCATTCAGGTGATTACGACACAAACTTTATAAATGAATATAAATCGGATCTTATTTCTGAAAATCAAATAATAACTCATGAAGAAATTGTTTCTGCTGTTCATTTTCTATGTAACGAAAAGTTACGAACAAGTCAGTCTGATGGCCTAGTAAACTCCCCATGGGCATTAAGTGATGGGTGGCGTCTGAATTTGCCTTCCCGACTTACATATCACTTCTTATTTGGAGCGGATAAGATAGATGTTGAAGTTTTTGATAACGACAATAAAGAATCCATAATTATTAACGGTGAATTGAGCCATTGTTCCTGGGATAATATTAGTGATGATATTGAAATCTTCCGAAGTGAGGATAATATTTATATTGCTAACAACTATAGGCAAAAAAGATTAATCTATGTGGATCCAGAGGTTGAGTTTGAAATAGCTAAAGTGACGTCTGGGGGTCTTTCGGCGCCTATGCCTGGAAAATTAACAAAACTCTTTGCCAGGATTGGAGAAGCTGTAGAAGAGGGCGAAACATTACTGGTAATTGAAGCAATGAAGATGGAACATTCTGTTATTAGCCCTACTGATGGCTTTGTTGAAGATATATTCTATACCGAGGGTGAACAAGTAGAGGAAGGGGTCGACTTACTTAAGCTGAAAGTGGATAAAAAGTGATTATTTATCCTGAAGTATAGTTGGATATAAATAAGAAAGCTTTCTCGACATTCCTTTACTATGATTGGAAAAGGGCATACCAAAGAGCATTAAGGGTGGGGTATTTGTGTGTGAACTTTAAAATGAAAGTATGATAATATTTGTCGTTTTAACTCAATTTAAAAGGCCTGAAGATGAATTATGTCCAGAAAACAACAGACAGCTCTGATAAATCTATAGATCAAATTTTAAATAATATGGCATGTCCAATTGACACCCGTATTCCTCCCATAGAACCCGGAAAAGAGTCACCGGAAGTGAATGAGCTTTATAATCTATGCCTGGATATGTACGGAATCGTGCCAAAATTTATTCAAGTCTTAGCTCACGCACCCGGCGCAGCGAGAAGTTTTCTTGTATTCGATAGGGATATAAAAGTTGCTTCTCATAGGGAAGGAGATACAGAGCGGTCAAGAATGCAGGTGCTATGCATATTAAAGCCCTCGCTAGATAATTCATGTCATAATTGTGCTCATCATAATGTAGCACTGGCAAGGCAGTTAGGATTTAATGAAAAACAGCTATCATCAATATCTTCTAACTCTTGGAATCAGAATAATGACTTTACAGAAAAAGAAAAACTTATTCTTGATTGGGCAAATGCTGTGACTGATATGTCAGCGCGAGATAAAAATACGCTTTTTACAAAAATGCTGAAGCATTTTTCACATTCAGAAATAGTAGAGTTTACATATACCACTGCTCTATGGAATTGCACTAATCGACTGGCTGAAGCAATGCATATAACGGCTGAATCGAATGATAAAGGTATAAATTGGGAAACATAAAGAGATACTGGAGACAAATATGACAATGCCCAGTAAGGTTCGTATTTATGAGGTTGGGCCACGCGATGGATTACAGGCAGAAAAACAATCTGTTTCGACAGAAGAAAAGATAGAACTAATAGAAAGACTTGCGGAAGCCGGAATCAAATCGGTCGAATCAGGCGCATTTGTGTCTCCGAAATGGGTACCGCAAATGGCTGATAGTGTTAGTGTGTTGAGTAAAATTAAAAGAAAACAGGGGACTAGTTATCCTGTTTTGACACCGAATATGAAAGGGTTTTACGGTGCTCTAGAAGTTAAGGCTGATGAGATAGCTCTTTTCAGCGCAGCATCAGAAACATTTTCGAAAAAAAATACCAACTGCTCCATTAAAGATAGTTTGAAAAGAGCAGAAGAAGTAGCTGAAGCAGGCATATCGCATGGAATGCGCATTCGTGGATACATTTCTTGTGCGTTAGGTTGTCCTTATGAAGGAGAAGTAAAAAAGGATAATATTGTGGAGTTGGCAAAAGCACTTCGAGAGATGGGGTGCTATGAAGTAAGCCTTGGGGACACAATTGGCGTAGGAACACCTCATAAAGCAAAAGAGATGTTAAGTGCAGTAGCTTCTGAGGTGCCAATCTCTGAGTTGGCTTTACATTTTCACGATTCCTACGGGCAAGCATTAGCCAATATACTAGCTTGTCTTGAGTTAGGTGTTTCTACCATTGATACAGCAGTTTCAGGTCTTGGAGGATGTCCTTATGCACCTGGTGCATCGGGCAATGTTGCGACAGAAGATGTCCTTTATATGTTGGATGGGTTGGGTATAGAGACGGATATTAATTTTGATGAAGTCATTAAAGCCGGTCAGTTTATATGTGAAGTCTTGGGACGAAAAACTACATCAAAAGTAGCACAAGCCTATGTCTCAAGAACAAATAATTAACATTGTATAAAGTAAACCATCATTATTAGGTAATTTAAAAAGAGATCATGTATAATTCTGTAAAGTAATAGAATTATATAAATGGATCAGTAGAGCAGTCATGGAATATATCATGTTATGACATTACATTTGATAAAGCTTGCAGTAGGCGCTGAGTCTGTTCAGCATTTGAAAGATAGACAAACGCTTCGTTACAAAAGTTATAATACAAATAATGGGAAATCGGATTTTCGTATATTAACCCGGAATATGCCCCGGCGTGGTGATGAAATTATAGATAAAGGTGGCTCTATTTTTTGGGTAGTAAAGGGACAAATACTTGTAAGACAAAAAATAGTTTCAATTGAGTTATTAAAGAAAATGGTTAATGAAAGAAGATGTGCAATTTATCTCGATGTATCATTTATACCAGTCTACCCAAAAAGGTTTCGGCCATTTCAGGGCTGGCGATATTTAGAAGGAGAACTTGCACCGTCTGATTTACCGAAATCGAAAATGTTTGATAAGGAACCTTCAGCTGAGATGGCAGCCGAACTTAGTGAACTAGGCTTGATATGAATACTAATTGTTTCTCTCAAGAAGGTATGATTAATCTAATAAATAACATTTATAATTACTCTTAACTAACTGTTATGGAAAACAAAGATATTAAAAAAGAAACTTTCGAAACTTTGCTAAACACTATTTGGAATAAACCTGATGGAAGTGTCATGGACTGTAATGAGTCCATAAAGGTTATTAGGCAGAATCTCGAAGAAATCCAGGAGGTATGTCAGGAGTCATTTGAAGATGCTATTCTAATGGAAGTTTCTGATGAACAATTTATCGAAGTTTTAGTGAAACTGGTTGAGGGTTTACATAACCCTTATAAAAAATAAATTATCACGATTGGTTAATTATTTCATCAACCAGGATGTGTCGTTTTTCTTTTGCTGATTTTATGCCAGCTAAAACAACCGCAAGTGATTTAGTAGCACTTTCACCTCCGACTTCTACTTTGCTATTATTTAGAGCTGCATCTGCCCATTCGATTAACTGTTCAAGTAATGTGTCGACTTTGTCAACGGGGATTTTTTTCTGCTTTGTTTCATTTTGTCTAAGTGATCTAAGGCCATCAAATAAATTGTAGTAAGCAGACATCTTCTTTCCATATACATTCAGTAAATAATACTCAGAGGCAGAAGCGTAACTTGTGGAAAGTGAAGAAATGGCACCATTTTCGTGGTGCATTAAAAGGGTTCCAACGTCCGGGTTGTCACCAGGTAAAACTAGTTGCGAAGCCATTCCCGAGACGGATTTAATAGGGCCTAACAACATTGTTAAAACATCAACATAATGAAGACCTATTTGCAGCATAACGCCTCCTGGCATACCATCGGCTGTATACCGCCAATGGCCAAGCTCAAATTTTCCTTCTCTATCCCTACTTATATTAGCTTCTGCTTGAACTAACGTGCCAAATTCACCAGTATCAATTTGATTCTTAATCCATCTAAAATGACTCTCTCGTCTACGTTGGTATCCTATACTAAGAGTAATTCCGCTTTTCTTACATTCTTCAGTTATTTCTTTTGCTTCCCAAACGTTATTAGCAATAGGCTTATCCAGAAAAATGTGCTTACCAGAGTTTGCTGCCGCCTTTGTTGTTTCTAAATGGACATGATTGGGCGTTGTATTAATTATTCCATCTATATTTGGGTCATCTAAGATTTCTTGATAGCTGTTTGCGTTTGCGCATTTATATTTTTGACTGAATATTTCACGTTTGTCAGGTGAGCGCGTGTAACAGGAAACTATTTTCAACTGATTAGAAGATCTATTCACAGCGTCAGCTAGTACATCTGACCACCATCCTAAACCAATAGAAGCTATTCTGAATTGTTGTTTTGTCATTATATATAACCGAGACTAGTTAATTATTTGTTTGTATTTTCTATTGGATCTAAAAGACCAAACTACAGAAAAAATGGATAATATTATGAAGCTAAGACTTATTGGTGATGTAAAGAAAATACTAATATCTCCTTGAGAACCTGTTAAGGCAACTCTTAGATTTTCTTCTAGTTGTCCCCCTAAGACCAATGCCAATAACAAGGGCACAACAGGCATGTCCAACCATTTCATGGAAATACCTATTAGCCCAAAGAAAAGCATTATATAAACGTCAAAAAAATTATTACGAAGCGCAAAGCTACCTACAACACAAAGTACTGCCAAGGATGGCATTAATATTGAACGGGGAGTGTCTAAAACTTTAACAAGAATACGAAGAGATAATAGTGCAATTAAAAAATTAAATATATTTGCCCAAAAGAATGAAAATATTACACCATAAGCAAAATCGGCTCTCTCAAGAAACATTAGTGGTCCAGGGGCAAGACCATGAACAATTAAAGCGCCTATTAATATGGCTGTTACGGGATCACCAGGTATTCCCAAGGTCATCATAGGAATTAAGGCCCCACCCGTAACTGCATTATTAGCTGATTCAGGTGCAGCGACGCCCTCGATTGTTCCACTACCAAATCTTTCAGGACGTTTTGATATTTTTTTTGCGTAGTCATAGCTAATGAAGGCTGCAATAGGGCCTCCTGCACCGGGCAATGTACCTAAGAAAGAACCAATCATTGAACCCAGTATTATAGGAGTTTTTACTATCTTAAGGTCTGAAACATTTGGAAGTATAGATTTTATTTTCGATTGGGTAACAGCGCCTAATTTTGTTTGATCGGATATGTGGCTTATTAACTGTGGGATAGCAAATAATCCAATAAGGGCAGTCAAGAAATGTACACCCGCCATTAGATTTACTTCTCCAAATGTAAACCTTTGAGTACCCATGACGGGATCTTGTCCAATTGTAACTATTGCTAAGCCTATGGCGGCGGATAAGAGTCCCTTAATTAAGGATCCGGCAGAAAAACTACAGATGATTGTCATGCCAAATAATATAATTGAGAACATATCTTCCGTTCGAAAATTTAATGCGAATTCTGCTAAAATAGGTGCTACTAAAAATAAGAAAAGAAAACTCACTATTCCACCTATAAAACTTGCTGTTATTGCTATGCCCAATGCTCTACCGGCGTTACCACTTGAGGCCATAGGATAACCATCTATGGCCGTTGCTGAAGCTGAAGGTGTGCCCGGTATATTCAATAATACAGCCGAAAAACTTCCTCCCGTCATGCCTCCTACATAAAGGCCAAGAAGGAGTGCGATTGAAACATCTGGTGGAAGAACAAACGTTATGGGCAAAAATACAATTATACCCGTGCTTATCGTCAGTCCTGGTATCATTCCCACTATTAAGCCAATTAGTACACCTATAGATGTGCTCAATAACACCATGAGACCGATCGATTGGTTCAAGCCAATTAATATTTCAGGATTCATAGTATTACCTTGAGTACTGCGTCATGTAATGCGCCCTGAGGTAAAAAAATATTGAATCCATAGCGGAATACAAAATAGAAAAGGAATGTCAGTCCAACTGAACTACTTAGTATGTAAAGTGGCCTTTTTTCTGAAAACATAACCATTAAAAATGAAAAAAAAGGGATTGTAGTAAAAAGAAAACCAAAACTTGGTAGAGTAACCAGATAGACAGCAAAACCTATTAGAGCAAATAAAGCCCTGAGATTGTGGTTGCTTTGCGTTTCTTCTTGTTTGAATTCTAGGTTAAAGTTTTTTGTAGAAAAAACTGAACTTAGTAGTAGCACAACGCTTAAAAATAAAATAATTACTACATTAATCCATGGAAAAAATGTAGGCCCTGGAGTGTCAGGAAGACTGCGCGTTGGGAGTTGCAGAGTCATAAGGCCATAAATTATTGTAATCACAATTATGACCATGGCGGCTATTATGTTTTTCCGGCGCATAGGAAATATTGATTCTATCTATTATCGAAAAAAAATGTACTTTTGTTGACTGTACTTAATAATGAGCGGGTCAGAAAAATTGGGCTGCTCATTATAATGAACAGCCCAATTTGGTTTATTTAGACTTTAACAGTCCTGCGCTAGCAAAAATATTCTTTACCTTAGCGTTCTCTCTTTTGAGAAGTGCGCTAAAGTCCTTGTGTCCTAGAGGGGATACTTTAAATCCTTTCTTTTTCGCTAATGCAAGAAATGCTTCTGAGTTTGCAGCTTTTGTCATGGCATCAGCCAGGATTGTTTTAATATTTTCTGGTGTATTAGGTGGAACTGATAAACCACGGAAAAGATCTAATGAAGCATTATACCCCAATTCTTTAGCAGTTGGAACATTAGGAAATATTTCGTTTCGATTATCTGTTGGCATAACTAAAAGACGTATTTTACCGGCTTTAGTAAGGTTAACTGCACCCGTTAGGGGGGCAATCATGGCATCCGCTTCTCCGTTTAGAACAGATTTATTTCTTCCCTTTATTCCTTTAGGTAAATGTATAACTTTACAGCCAACAGCATTCATTAGTGCTATTGCAGCTGTGTGGGTAGCACTGCCAGTCCCTGAGTTTGCGACTTTTAATGTCCCAGGAGACGATTTGCAATCGGTAACAAAGTCTGAAAACTTTTTCCATTTTGCATTAGCTTTTACCGCAAATGGTTGTGGCTGAAATTCAACACGCCCAACGTGATCCATGGCATCATATGAAAAATCAGTGTTACCCAAGTTAGTGGTTGTAAGAACAGATGTGGAATTCCAAGCAATAGTATATCCGTCCGGCTTTGAATTTTTGGTGTGGGTGTAAGCTATTGCGCCACCGCCACCTTTTCTGTTCACAGGTGTTAAAGGCACTCCAAGAACTTTTGACATTTCTTTAGCCAAAAGCCGACCTTCAATGTCTGCTCCACCACCAGCACCAAACGGAATAACAAATTCTATTGGTTTGTCGGGAAATGCTAATGCTGGAGTAGCTCCCACTATAAATACGAAACTCAACAAATATTTACTAAAATGGTTCATAAATTTCATAATAACCTCTCCCAAGTTTATATATCGCTAACGTTAAATATCAGCACCAATTGACTTAATGGCGGCTAGAGCGATGTCCTGGTCCTGTTGCCAGTCACCTCCACTAACTCCTATACCCCCAACACATTCACCTTCCACTAATATTGGAAAACCACCTTCCATGGCTGTCCATCTATCTGAACCAGCTGCTAGAGCTAAACCAATAGCGTGAAGTGTGTCTAAATCTTGTCCTTGAGCACCCTTCTGCGTTGTTGGTCGTTTGTTAGATGCTGCTGTAACTGCTTTTGTTGTTGACGAGTGAACAGTGTGGAATCTACCTCCATCCATACGCTCCAAAACTAACAAATGTCCGCCTGCGTCTACAATCGCTACTGTTATTGAAATGCCGAACTCATCCGCCTTTTGTATAGCGGTATCAAGCATCATTTTGGCTCCCCCCGTTGTTAAACGAGGCGTTGTTACAAATGACATACTAGCTAACTTTCTGTTTAATAACTAATTACTAAATATATTAAATACCGGGTATAATGAGCTTTGCTTGTTATAATGTCCACATGTGGTTTTAACCTATTAAAGAGATTAACGATGAGCCAACGAATTGCTGTTTTAGGCACTGGAGCAAATGGTGCCTCAATTGCTGCAGATTTAATTATAGCAGGATTTGACGTTGTTCTAATTGAACAATGGCCAGAACACGTTCAAGAGATGAGAAGATCAGGTATTCGCATTGAAATGCCTGAAGAGGTCTTAGAGACCCCTGTAGAAGTCTATCATTTATGTGAGGTGTGTAGCTTTGATTTCCAATTCGATGTCGTTCTTCTTGTTATGAAGGCATATGATACTATTTGGGGGTGTCAATTAATAAAGCCATATTTAAAGGATGATGGTGTTTTGGTTGGCGTTCAAAATGGTATGACTACTGATAATATAATAGAGGTTGTTGGAATTGATCGTACCATGGGGTGTGTTATTGAGATTTCTTCCCAGATGTTTTTACCAGGAGTAGTAGAAAGACAGTCATCACATGACCATTCTTGGTTTGCAGTTGGAGGCTTATCCAATCAGAGTAGGAAACGTGAGCTTGAAATTAAAAAGTTGCTATCTCATTCGGGAACTACTGTGATTTCATCAGATATTCAATCAGCAAAGTGGATGAAAATTATAAGCAATTGTACTACGTTAGGTACAACAGCTGTATTTGGGGTACCCATAGCTGAGGCTGCTTCAAATCCAGTCATGAGAGACATAATGATCAAATCAGGCTTAGAGGCATTAGATGCCGGTCTAGAAAAGGGATATCGACTTGAACCTATATTCGGTCTTTCCGAAAAGGAGGTCAGCGATTCCAACCAGCTAGTAGAATTGCTTCTTAATAAATTAACAAGCACTTACATATTACCCCAAACTATTACGACAGTTTTACAGGATCATATGAAAAATAGAAAAAGCGAGGTTGAGAACGTTAATGGTTGGGTTGTAGAGGAACGACATAGTGTAGGAAAAAAAGCACCGGTAAATATGGCAATTTTAAAAGTTTCAAAATTAATAAAGAATGGTGAGCTTGAACCTGATCCTTCAAATGTTGGTTTAATAAAGGATTTGGTTAAAGATGAGCAGTAAAATTTAGTAATATAGGATAATAAAATGTTTTATAATTTAATCCTTAAACAAGTAACAAACTGAATTAAGTTATGGCCGACATATTTTTTTAGTTAGTCAGTCCCAATTTTCGGCGTAACCAAAATTTCGAGCAGCATACTCTGCGTGAAAGTCTTCAAATGTGATTGGTGGATATTTTTCAGGGTTACTCGCATCTTTGCAGGTTGGGAGGCACTTAAGAACAGTATCCACACTTGGGTAAAAGAAAAAGATATTAGAATAACGGCCCTCATTTGAGTCAGCTAATACTCTATGAGGGGTTGCTATGTATTTATCATTGATCCACCTGATAAGCGTGTTTCCTGTATTAACAAGAATTCCTTCAGGTATAACTGGTTGCTTAATCCAAGTGCCTGAAGGTGTCAAAATCTCTAACCCAGGTCGTGTGGCTGGAGGGATTAAAGAAAGAAATGATATGTCGGTATGGCCCGGTAGACTTATGTGGTTTTTCTCCTCTTTGATAGGAGGATAATAGGCAATTCGAGACATGGAACTCGATCTCTGAAAAAATGAGTTAAAATAGTTGGCAGGCATATCTAAGGATAATGCGAGAGGGGGTAGTAGTTTGTGAGCTAATGTTTCAAAAGCAATATGGAAATCCATAAATGAATTTCTAAGTCCTGGTGTAACTGATTCATCAGGCCATTTATTATGCCCCCTAAACCGTCTATTTTTACCAAAGTCGGGATCTGTCGAATCTAAATCAAAAGTAAATTTATATGCTTCACTCAATTGAGGTTTGGTGGCAGTTTCTCTCTTCTCAAATGTGTCATTATGAACAGATACATTTGGCGGCATATACCCACATTGATGTCTGTTCATTCTAACTTTTAGTTTTTCAGATTCAGGTAAATTAAAAAATTCCCTTGAGGAGATAAAAGTTCTTTCTACAATGGCGTTATCCATACCGTGATTTACAATAAACATAAACCCGATCTCAGTGCAGGCGTTATATATAGACTCAGCTACGATTGCTAGTTGACGATCATCTCCAGAGAGCATGGGGCCTATGTCTATAACAGGTATCTCCTGTTGGGTGTTATTATGTGATCTTCGTGAGTCTAATGACTGATCAGTATGTGATTGAATGCTCATCTTTATTGTCCCCTAAAGAGCAACGTAAAACAGATTATATATAAATATTTAACTTCAGTGATCTTTCCTGCCTATAAATATGTATTATAAATATAAGATTTTATAAATAATAAACACAGTATTATCTAGAGAGATAAAACAATATAACATACAAATAAATTAGTACTTTATTTGTTAATGTATTTTAATCAATTGATTTTATAATATATTAGTGTTTTTTTTTAATAGACGAATTTACTACTTATTAGTTAGTAAAATGAATAAAAGTAATGATAAATTAGCACCTGTAGTATCAACGAATGCTGAAGTAAAAGCTTTTCTGAATCAGGTGGCCAAGATTCCTAAGACTGGGAACGGTTCTCGGGGAAGATTGCTATTTGCCATAGACGCAACTCTGAGTCGAGAATCGACATGGGATTTAGCTTCTCAAATACAATCTGAAATGTTTATAGCTACCAAAGATCTTGGAGGACTAGAGGTGCAGTTAGCATTTTATAGAGGGTTTGGTGAAATGAAAGTTACAAAATGGCTTTCTGATCCTGATGAACTTGTAAAAAAAATGAATCTAGTTCGCTGTGTGGCTGGTCGAACACAAATTCGTAAGGTTCTTCGACATACTTTGAAAGAGACAAAACAGCAGAAAGTTAATGCTCTTGTATTTGTTGGAGATGTTATTGAAGAAGACATAGATGAGCTTGGTCATTTATCTGGGCAGTTAGGGCTTATTGGAACTCCAGTGTTTATATTTCAGGATGGAGAGGAACCGATTTCAAAAAGAGGCTTTCAAGATATTGCTAGGCTATCCAATGGTGCTTACAGTACTTTTAATGCTGATAGTGCGGCACAGCTAAGTGAATTATTACGCGCGGTTGCTGTTTTTTCTGCAGGAGGGGTTTCGGCTCTTACTAGTTATGGAAAAAAGATTGGGGGAAGGGCACTCCAAATTAGCAACCAGATGACGAAACAAAAATGAAATTGACGTCATGATTCCTGCCTTAATATTAATTTTAGCCTTAATAATAGGGATTTATTTTATTGCTAAATGGTGGGTTCAAGCTGATCCTAAACAACTTATTTTGGCTCTTAGATGGGCAGGTATATTACTAGCTGCTATTTTAGCAATAGCAATATTTTTATCTGGAAGATGGCATTGGTTGCCTGGTTTGTTCTTTTTCCTTTTGCCCTGGTTCTTAAGAGCAAGAACTTTTCAGACAATGAGAAAAAATGCTCGAGGTCCTACTGCAGGACAATCAAGCCACATTTCTACTAAATACCTGAATATGACACTTGATCATGATAGTGGTGAGATGACTGGTCAAATAGTAAATGGAATGTTTTCTGGAAAGAACGTTAGCGACTTAGACTTACCAAAATTGATTGATTTTTGGAGAGAGTGTGCCGAAGATGATGAGCAATCTCGTGTCGTTTTGGAGAATTATTTAGATAGGGATTTTCCTAATTGGCGTGAATTAGCTGGAATTGGCCCTCGTCATGAACAGTCATATACTAGTTCTGATAGCCCATGGGCAGGCGCGTCAATGAGTTTGTCTGAGGCAAGAGAGATTCTTAACATTAATGATAATGCGTCAGAATCTGACATTGAAAAAGCTTATAGGAAAGCTATGAAAAGAGCTCATCCTGATCAAGGGGGCTCGGATTGGATGGCCGCAAAAGTAAACCAGGCAAAAGATATTTTGCTTAGTAAATAGTAAAAATTCTATTTACTATTACTTGCGATTCCTCTTGCTGATATGGCAAAAGAAAAAGCTTATTTTAGTTTATATATAATTATCATTTGATTAACAGAAGTGGTGTTGTCTTTATGACAGTAAAAGTTCGGAAAGCTATATTCCCTGTTGGGGGGTTGGGCACTCGCTTCCTTCCTGCAACTAAGGCGATGCCTAAAGAGATGCTACCAGTTGTTGATAAACCACTTATTGAATACGCGGTAGAGGAGGCACGTCAAGCAGGCATAGAGCAGTTTATATTTGTTACAGGAAGAGGTAAAGTTATCATAGAAGATCATTTCGATCATAGTTTTGAGCTGATTGAAGCTCTTAAAGGCAGGGATAAAAAAGTACAGCTAGATTCTCTTAGTTCGTCTAAGTTTGAACCAGGGCAAATTTCTTATGTTAGGCAACAGCAGCCTCTAGGATTGGGACACGCTGTATGGTGTGCCAGACATTTAATAAAAGATGAACCTTTTGCTATTCTTTTAGCCGACGATTTAATTTTAAGTAAAGTGCCTTGTCTTAAACAACTAGTGCATGCATATGACGAAAATGGTGGTAACATTATTGCTGCTATGAACGTCCCTCCCGACCAAACATCAAGATATGGGATTATTGAAGCATCTAAATCAAAGGGGAACTTACACTACATAAAGAGTTTGGTTGAAAAGCCTGATCCTTCACATGCGCCTTCTAACTTAGCTGTCGTTGGAAGATATATTCTCAGTTCAGATATATTTAGTGAAATCAATAACGTAAAGCCTGGAATGGGAGGAGAGATACAACTTACAGATGCAATTTCACAGTTAATAGGTAGGCAAGATATATACGGGCTTACTTTCGAAGGAAAAAGGTTTGATTGTGGTGATAAACTAGGGTTTTTAGAGGCTAATATTGCTTTTGCACTCGAACGAAGTGATCTAGGTGATTTTCGAACTGTACTTTCTAAATATGGAGGCTGAACTTTGCGGATAGTAATGGTAGGCGCAGGTTACGTCGGCTTAGTTTCTGGCGCTTGTTTTTCTGAGTTTGGATGGGATGTTGTCTGTGTTGATAATGATTCAACAAAAATTGAGGCTCTTGTTCAAGGAAAATTACCTATTTATGAGCCAGGTTTAGATGATTTAGTAAAGCGAAGCGTGACAGAAGGAAGACTTAGTTTTTCCACTGATCTAGCCTCTTCATTGATTGATGCCCAAATTATATTTATTGCAGTGGGAACTCCATCTCGAAGAGGTGATGGGCATGCAGATCTGTCTTATGTTTTTGATGCCGTAAGTAATATTTCTATGTATGCAGAACCTAATGCATTGGTTGTAACTAAATCTACGGTGCCTGTTGGTACTGGTAGAGACATTCAAGAGCTACTTAATAAAAAAAATCCTAATTCTAAGCTTCTAGTTGCAGCTAATCCAGAGTTTTTAAGAGAGGGCTCTGCCATTGAAGATTTTATGAGGCCAGACAGAATTATTATTGGTGCTGAATGTGAAAAGTCTAAGAACCTAATGAAAGAGGTCTACAGACCATTGTTTTTGAAAGCTACACCAATTGTTTTTACATCTCTAGAGACAGCTGAAATGATAAAGTATGCATCTAATTCATTCTTAGCCACTAAGATTACTTTGATGAATGAATTTGCTGATTTATGTGAAAAAGTTGGAGCTAATATACAAGATGTGGCGCGAGGGATTGGCCTTGATGGACGAATTGGAGGAAAATTTCTCAATGCAGGACCTGGCTATGGAGGATCCTGTTTTCCAAAAGACACTGCGGCAGTAGTTAAGACTGGCCAAGATATAAACTCACCTTTATCAATTGTGGAACAGGTTATTAAGGTAAATGAAAATAGAAAATTTTCTATGGTTCAAAAAATTATTGATTCATTTGGTGGGTCTGTTTCAGGTAAGACTGTTGGTATTCTTGGGCTAACATTTAAGCCTAATACGGACGATATGCGAGATTCTCCTAGTTTGGTCATTATTCCAGAGTTAATTCGGGCCGGGGCAAATATAAAAGTTTTCGATCCGGAAGGTATGGAATCAGCCCACAATTATTTTACCAATTTAATTTGGTGTAACGACGCCTATGAAACAATGAAGGATTCTGATGCGCTAGTTATATTGACGGAGTGGAATCAGTTTCGTGCACTTGATTTGGAACGTATGAGATCACTTTTAAGGACTCCGTTAGTCATAGATATGAGAAATATCTATAATCCTGAAGACATGAAAAGTGCTTTATTTGATTATATATCCATAGGACGCGAACCTGTTTATGGGTCTAAAGAGTAAGTGGTTGGCTATGTCATTTCATTCCTTTAACCCCTCTATATTAAGAGAGTATGATATTAGGGGAATTGTTGGAGAAACACTGTTTGATGATGATGCCCATATGTTGGGAATTACATTTGGGAGTTGTCTAATAAAAGCTGGAGGGAACAGTGTAAGTGTTGGATATGATGGAAGGTTAACTAGCCCCAAACTCACTGAAGCCTTAATTGATGGTTTAATTTCATGTGGCCTTAAAGTATTCAATATCGGTCTGGGTCCCACACCTATGTTATCATTCTCTACTCATCATCTTTCTTCAGATGCTGGCATAATGGTTACTGGGAGCCATAATCCAAAAACTTATAATGGTTTTAAACTTTCTTTGAAAGGCAAGCCTTTCTATGGTTCTGATATCCTGTCTCTAGCTGCACTAGCCGAGTCTGGACATTTTATTTCTGGGAAAGGGGTGTTGGAAGAGGTAGACCTACAAGAAGACTATTTAAATCGATTAACAAGGGATTTTTCTAATCTTAGTTCTAGAGCTATAGCATGGGATCCAGGCAATGGTGCTACAGCTATTATTCTTAATAGGTTGTGTGAAATTATTCCAGGTCATCACCATATTATTAATGGCTGCATCGATGGTAATTTTCCTAATCATCATCCAGATCCAACTATTCCAGAAAACTTAAACCAGCTGATTGGATCTGTTCAAGATAACTCATGTGAACTAGGTTTTGGATTTGATGGTGATGGAGACAGAATAGGGGTGGTCGATTCCAAAGGAAGAATTATTTACGCGGATCAATTAATGATGTTTTTTGCTAGAGAAGTTCTAAATAGTCATCCTGGAGGTGCTATAATCGCTGATGTTAAGTCAAGCCAAGCTTTGTTTGATGAAATAGAACGTTTAAATGGAACTCCAATTATGTGTGGCACAGGTCATTCCCGAATAAAGTCCAAAATGATTGAGATGTCATCGCCATTAGCAGGAGAAATGAGCGGCCATATATTTTTTAATGATAGATATTATGGTTTTGATGACGCTTTGTATGCTTCACTTCGTCTTCTCGCGTTTATGGACGTGACTGATACACCTCTTGACCAACTTTACGATGGATTACCTGTTTTGTTTAATACCCCTGAAATACGATTTCCTTGTCCCGAAGAAATAAAATTCAATGTGGTCGAACAATTGTCCAAAAACTTGGATGCAGCCACCATGGAGATATCTAGAATTGACGGTATAAGAGTAAAAACTAATGATGGCTGGTGGCTTTTAAGAGCATCAAATACACAAGACGCTTTAGTTGCTAGATGCGAGAGTGATAACGAAATCGGACTTAAAAGGCTCAAAGAGGAATTAGTTATGAATCTTTCAGCTTTTGGCTTGTCGTTACCTAATAATATTACTGATTAGTAATTTTTATCGTATAATGAGTACTTTCCGACTCTATCCTGCTAAGGTATAGCTCTAATTATCTATTAACAACAGAAAGGAGGTGATCCGATGTCTAACGGATTGGTGATGGCAAAAGCTAAATTACGAGGCACTGGTGATCCTCAACCGTTAGGTGGATATTTTTTAGACGCCTAGGTGTATGAGGTTTACTGTAAAGGTGTATCGCATATTGGCACTGTGCACGAATAATTTCCAATTCATGCACTTGAAAGCCGTGGAAACTTTTTTTATATCAAAAAATAATTCCTGATGATCACCTAACGTTTTCAAGTGTCGCCCTTACTTAATAGGGGCGGCACTTTTTTATTATTGGAGTTATTCATTTTCTTTTAACGAATACAGAAGACTGGAGAGAAAATACGATCTCCTGATGCTGATTGGTTAAGTTTCCTGATGTAGTTACTATTCCTAGTTTTGGTCTACTATTAGAAGTTCTTTTATTCACAATTACTAAACTCGCTCTTAGCGTGTCCCCTGATCTCACTGGATGGAGCCATTTTAGATGCTCAACACCAGGTGAACCCATGCTTTGTAAATCCAACAGAAGGCCATCACAAGCCAAACGCATCCAAATACTTGCTGTATACCAGCCACTAGCAATTATACCTTTGTATATTGAGTTTTTAGCGTGTATTTCATCAATATGGATTGGCTGAGGGTCAAATCTCTCAGCGTAATTAATCATGGATTTATGATTTAAGGTATGGCTTCCTAAATCATATGTCTTTCCTATAATTAAATCTTCATAAACTATAATTGACATACTCGTTATTTATACAAATTTAATAGTTAAATAAACTGGCCGAAAGAACTATTTTATTTGGCTATTCTGGAGTCAGTACAAAACACTTGCTTCCTTTAAAAAGAAGTTGTTTGCAAAGTGATCGTGCCGAACTCCCATCTAGGCCCATGAAGCGAACGCGAAATAGAGTCATTGATTTATGGTTTTTAGGCTGAATTTTTAAAAAAGCATTCTCCGGAAGTCCCAAAAGTCGTTGAGCTGTATTACTGGCCGCAACATAGGCGTTATCGTATTTTTTAAAGGTGCCAATTTGTATGCCCCAATTCTTTTCATAATTATTACGATCAGTAATTTCTGTTTTTGATAACTTTATCGAATTGTTGAGTTTAGGTTTGCTTGATATCCATGGTTTAGGTATCGGATGAGCTGCCAGAGTGCTGAGGGCCTTTGCTTTATTCCAATTCCGATTAAAAAGCTTTCTCATGTGTCGATCTCGTCTGATAGAACTCTTCCCGCCAAAAACAACACCAATTAACCGAACTTTTCCTCTTATTGTAGAGGCAACCAAGTTAAAACCAGACGCACGGATGTATCCCGTTTTAATTCCATCAGTTCCCTTATAAGTTTTTAAAAGAGAGTTATGATTATGATACTTTTTACCCTTATAAACGAAAGATGGAGTAGAGAATAATTTATAATATCGATCGTGTTTTGTTATTAAGGCTGTAGCTAGAATAGACATATCTTTTGCGGTAGTTTTTTGTCTTTTGTTATACAGTCCAGACGCATTTCTGAATTCAGTTTTTTTCATACCTAATGAACGAGCTTTTTTCGTCATTTGTTTTGCAAAACGGATCTCGGTGCCACTTATCGATTCGGCGACAACAGTGGCTACGTCATTAGCAGATTTTATGGCTAGCGCATTTATAGCGTTTTTTACAGTGATGTATTCACCTGGTTTCAGTCCCAGTTTAGAAGCAGGTTGTCCTGCAGCTCTCTTTGAGACCCTTAATTGTTCATTTAACTTTAAGGAATTTTCCTCTAACGCATCAAAAACCATAAATAAAGTCATCATCTTAGTTAATGACGCGGGGTGCTTTAACTTATTAGCATTCCTAGAAAAAAGTGTTTTTCCACTATTAGCATCAACTATAATTGATGCGTACTTTGCAGAAGCAAGCGTTGGTATTGGGGCAGTAAGAACTACCGAAAGAAAAAATAATTTAAGATACGTTTTTATCTTTAAGTTATGAATTTTGAACTACCCCAATGAAAAAAATTTCAAAATCAATTACATAAAGAGAATATTTACTACCGAATCAGATGGTGTCCACTTTTTGTATTAAAGACACTTAATTTTTTTCTTATTTAATTGAATTAGTTGAATGTAGGAAATGTAAGAGAATTATTAATATTAATTTGATCCAATAAGTTAATTTCCCATTCAAGGTACTCAATCATGAATTTTTCTGCTTCTTCGGAATGATCATAGGGTTTGTACTGAACGTCTTTGGTGTCACATAAAAAGTTTGAATTTTTTGTTTCAGTTAAATATTTATTTTGTTCCCAGTGTTTAGTCCCTCCCTTCAAGAAAAAGATATCTTTTTCTGTGAAATAATTCTCAAGATCTTTTACAGCTAAAGAAGCCAAAGTTCCATCATCCGATGTGATAACTACTTTATTATATTTGTTTATTTTACTAATTTCTTTCTTTAATGCAGAGCGTAATGACCAACAGGAACCTGGTATATGTCCCTCTCGATACTTAAGGCTTGTGCTTATATCAATAAGGAAGCATTGATCTCTTTCAAGCAACGATTTTAATTGTCTAGGAGGTATAGAATTTGATGAAGGGTCGCCATAGATTTTTGGCTTAAAAGAAGATGAAGTTAAATCAGGGTTTCCTATCATTCCGTTTTTTAGGACATAAACATCAGTCCACCCCATTTGTATTAACCAAGACGCTGTCATGATAGAACGGGTTTCTGTATCATCAACTAAAATAATCTTTGAATTTCGTACTCCAATATATTTATCAGTGGCTTGCACTAGTTGCCCGCCCGGCGCGTTACGTGACCCTCTTATATGAGTTTGAGAATACTCTTTTGGGCTTCGTACATCTAAAAAATATAAATTCGATTTTTTATTAGTCTTCTTCATTTCTAAAAAAACATCATAATCTAAAAATTTGACATTATACTTTTTAACTACTTTCTCGACTAAACGTCTTAGTCCTTTCTTTTCATTTATTGAGGGGCATCTAGCGTACTTGGCAGCCCCTCGTTCTAGTTGATATCCGGAAAGATGCCAGCCCATAGTACCATTTTCTAGTGCATATATTGGATTTGGTAATCCTATATTAATTAACGATTGCGCCCCTATTATGCTTCTAGTTCTTCCTGCACAATTAACAATAATCTGTGTGTCTGGATTTGTAATTAAATTACAGGCCCTGTTTACAATTTCTACACCTGGAGCATCAATCGCACCAGGTATTGACATTCTTTGATACTCATCATTAGGGCGTGCGTCAAAGATTAGAATGTCTTGTTTATCCTCTATAAGTTTTTTTAATTCTTCGGGCTTTAATGAGGGAGTTTTATATGTGTTTTCAACATATTCTCCAAAAGCCTTTGATGGAACGTTTACTCCGCTATATATTTCATGCCCAGTTTTTTTCCAATTTTCTAATCCACCTTTTAATATATCTATATTGTTGTAGTTCCATTTATTCAGTGATTTTTTCGCCAATTGAGGAATTATCTCATTACATGTATCCATCAATATTATTTTTGTTTGTTTATTAGGAACTAAACTATCAATTCGTAGTTCTAGTTGTGATATAGGCAAGGAGGTGGCCAGTAATATGTGTTCTTTTCCGAAGTCACCTTCTTCCCTTAGATCAATTAGAGCTATTTCCTGCGAACTATTTAAGAGTTTTTTTAATTTTAGCGGTGTAATCATAATTTTGTATAAATAGTTTAAGAAAATTAGAATCCAAGTTACTACCTTTGTCTTTATAGGAACAGATTCAAAACATTCATTTTGGCCATGTTACCAATAAAGATAATAAGTTATATATATAACAATACTCTATACCGCTAATTTAATATATTACATTATTAATTAACTTTAACATTTTTTACTATATGTTTTTAAAAATTTAAAGTAGACGTTTTTTGATATCTAACAAATGAGTTTTTTTTAGTTATTAATAAAAGTGAGATTAATATAATTAAAAAATTTGTTTTTCAATATTTAGACATTGCTAGTGAGTATGGTGTTACCATAGATGATGTAGACAATTTCTTATTTTATAGAGTACAAAAATGCTAACCAGAATATATCTACCTAGAAATCAAAAAGATGACGGCTCGCCTGATGATAAGGTGCAGACTGGAGTTGCAACAAAAACTCGCTCTAAAACTAAAAAGCCCGCAATGTATAAAGTGTTATTATTAAACGATGATTATACTCCAATGGAGTTTGTCGTTGATATACTCGAGAGGTTTTTTCGTAAGAGTGGAGAAGAAGCGGTTAAAATTATGCTCCACGTACATCAGAAGGGTGTAGGAGTTTGTGGTGTCTATACCTATGAAGTTGCTGAAACTAAAGTGACGCAGGTCGTTGACTATGCGAGAAAGAATCAGCACCCTTTGCAATGCACATTGGAAAAAGATTAATTTATCTATCTATTTGAAATTTTTTATCTAGCTTTTAAAGGTTTAATTATAAAATGTTATCAAATAATTTAGAACAGTCACTGCATAGGGCCCTTGGTCTAGCTAATGAGCGTCATCATGAATATGCAACTCTCGAACACCTCTTGCTTTCTCTAACTGATGACCAAGATGCAGTTGCTGTTCTAAAAGCATGTGGGGTAGATATAGATGGATTAAGAAGAAATCTCTCTAACTACATCGATGAGGAATTATCAAGCTTAATAACAAATAGAACAGATGAGGCTAAACCAACAGCTGGTTTCCAACGAGTTCTTCAAAGGGCTGCTATACATGTACAGTCGTCCGGACGAGAAGAGGTAACTGGTGCCAATGTTTTAGTAGCTGTGTTTTCCGAGCGCGAAAGTAATGCTGTCTATTTTCTTCAGGAGCAAGAAATGACTAGGCTTGATGCTGTGAACTATATATCACACGGTATAGCCAAAGTTCCCGGACACGATGACAGCGGTATTGTTTCCGGGATGGATGATCAGGAGGACGATGAATATACTGTAAAGAAAGGTAAAGAAGCGCTAAATGCTTATTGTATTGATCTAAATCAAAAAGCTAAAGAAGGGGCTATTGACCCCTTGATTGGTCGCGAACATGAGGTCGATAGAACAATTCAGATACTAGCTCGTAGACAAAAAAATAATCCTCTTTATGTTGGGGAACCTGGCGTTGGAAAGACTGCTATAGCAGAAGGATTGGCTAAAAGAATTGTTGAGGGAGATGTTCCAGAAGTTCTAATTGATGCGAATATATATACGTTGGATATGGGGTCTTTACTTGCAGGGACCCGTTACAGAGGTGATTTCGAAGAACGTATGAAGGCAGTAATGGCTGAAATATCTTCAATCGACGGTGCTATTTTGTTTATTGACGAGATTCATACAATAATTGGTGCTGGAGCAACTTCAGGAGGAGCAATGGATGCTTCTAATTTGTTGAAACCTGCACTAGCGGGTGGAAAATTAAGATGTATTGGCTCAACAACATACAAAGAGTATAGAAACTACTTTGAAAAAGATCGTGCTCTGACCAGACGTTTTCAAAAAATTGATGTAAATGAACCATCTGTAGAGGACGCAATCAAGATTCTTCGTGGATTGAAAACTTATTACGAAGAACACCATGATATTAGATATACTGATCAGTCAATTAGAACTGCGGTCGAATTGGCATCACGTCACATCGGTGAAAGAAAACTTCCTGACAGTGCAATAGATGTAATTGATGAGGTTGGTGCTGCTCAATCACTGCTGGCTCCATCAAAAAGAAAAAAAACAGTGGGAGTTAAGGACATTGAGTCAGTTATCTCAAAGATTGCTCGTATTCCTGCTAAGTCTGTTAGTCGTGATGATTTATCAACACTACAAAACCTTAAACGAGATCTTAGGAGGATGGTATTTGGTCAAGATACTGCAATTGACGAATTGTCCAGCGCTATAAAATTATCCAGAGCAGGATTACGAGATAAAGAAAAGCCTATAGGCAGTTATTTATTTTCTGGTCCAACGGGAGTTGGAAAAACTGAGGTGGCAAGGCAATTGGCAATTGTGTTGGGTGTAGAGCTTACTCGTTTTGATATGTCAGAATATATGGAGCGTCATTCTGTTTCTCGTCTTATAGGTGCTCCCCCTGGATATGTTGGTTTTGATCAGGGGGGGTTACTCACTGATTCAATAGACCAGCATCCACATAGCGTTGTTCTGCTTGATGAAATAGAAAAGGCTCATCCAGATTTATTTAACATATTATTACAAGTAATGGATCATGGAAAAATTACTGACCACAATGGAAAAACTGTAGATTGTAGAAATATTATTTTGATTATGACTACAAATGCTGGAGCAGCAGACCTTGCTAAACCGATGATGGGATTTGGTGGCGGCAAGAGAGAAGGGGATGATCAAGAAGCTATTAATAGGATGTTTTCTCCTGAATTTCGTAATCGACTTGATGCAACAATAGGATTTAAAAATTTAAGTCCTGTTATCATGAATAAAGTTGTAGGCAAGTTCATCATGGAGTTGGAAGCTCAATTAAGTGATAGGGATGTCTCCATTGAGATAGATGATGAGTCTTGTCGTTGGTTGGCAAAGAAAGGTTATGATGACCAGTTTGGAGCACGGCCGTTGGCAAGGGTAATACAAGATCAAATAAAAAAGCCTTTGGCAGAAGAACTTCTTTTCGGCAAAATATCAAAAGGAGGAACAGTAAAAGTTAGTATAAAGGAAGGTAAGTTAAAATTTAGACTAACTCAAAATAGGCCGAAAAAGATATCAGGCTCCTCTAGCAAGAAATCAGAAATTAAAAAACCAGAACTGGTAAAAAAATAAAAAATTATTCTTTTATTTTGTATGGAGAAAAATCTGTGATCGCCTGAATTTCCCAGTCAATCTCACGCCTCTCTTCAGAACAAAAACGCTTTACGGCATCTTTAAATGAATCATTTGGGATATAGTGCCCACTGTACGTTTCCACAGGTTCGTAACCTCTCTGTATTTTATGTGGTCCTTGCGTTCCAGCTTCAACAAATGAAATATTATTTTTTATGGCGAAGTCTATTGCCTGGTAATAGCAAGTTTCAAAATGTAGAAATTTGTATTCTTTTACGCAGCCCCAATTTCTACCAAATAAAGCGTTATCACTTCTTAGGTTTAGAGCACCAGCTACTGGGGAGCTTTCATGTTCTGCCATCATTAATATAACTTTGTCACCAAGACTTTTTTGGATGAGTTCAAAAAAATCACGAGTCAAGTAGGGATAACCCCACTTTCGGTCATAAGTGTCTACATAAAACTTATAAAAAGCATCCCAATGATCTATGGTAATTTCATCTCCTACTAATGGCTGTACTTTTAATCCTTGACTTATAACGGAAAGCCTCTCTTTTCTTATTGTTTTACGTTTTCTACTAGTCAACTCTGATAAAAAATCATCAAAGCTATCATAATTCCGATTATGCCAATGAAATTGTCTTCCAAGACGTTGAATCCATCCTGCTTTTCCCATTACTTCCCAGTCATTATGGTCGGAAAATGTTACGTGAACTGATGATATATTTAGTTTATCACAAATATTTTCTAATGCTTTTAATAGTATTAATCTGTTTTTATTAGAATCTTTGCCAGAGCCAACCAGCAAACGTGGTCCGCTTACTGGTGAAAATGGTGATGATACTTGCATTTTTGGGTAGTAACTACCTCCAACTCGTTCCCAAGCATGCGCCCATCCGTGATCAAAAACATATTCACCTTGGGAATGACTCTTAATATATAATGGGGCAGCAGCAATTATTTTGTTTTTTGAATTTTCAATTACTAAATGGTGAGGTAGCCAGCCTGTTTCGTTAGAGACACATCCTGTTTCTTCTAACGCGTTTAAGAAGGCATGACTAATGAACGGATTATCTGATCCCGTTAAATTATCCCAGACAGGTCCAGGTATATCAGATATACTTTCTATTACTCTTGCTTTTATATGAGTATTACTGTCAGTCATTTATATACACTATAATATTAATTTTATTTTGTTTCGAATATTGCTTCTACCTCTACAGAAACGTTTAATGGTAAAGAAGAAACGCCTACCGCCGCTCGAGCGTGACGGCCGCTCTCTCTAAAAATCTCAACCATAAGATCTGATGCACCATTTATTACTTTAGGTTGATCTCCATAATCATCGGTAGATGCAACATAACCTACAAGTTTTACACAACGGACTATTAAATCTAAATTACCACCTAACGCTTGTTTAGCTATAGAGATAATAGATAAACCGCATAGGCGAGCCGCCTTATTTCCATCATCGGTAGACACATTTTTACCTAATTTTCCTATGAAAGCTGGTTTCCCATCTATCATTGGTATTTGTCCTGATATGTATAAATAGTTTCCAGTAATTACATAGGGAACATAGTTTGCTAGAGGTAAATTTGCATCTGGTAATAATATTTTTAGTTCATTCAATCTATCATCTATTAAATTTTTCAAAATGGTCACTCCTTATTACTCAATCAATTAATATCTATTGAATTTAAAAAAATGGGATGTGCTGTTAAGCACATCCCAAGTTCAGGGAGGAGAGAGACCCAACGCCTGGGAGAGAAATGGCGAGGGCCTCTGATTCGATCGAGCAAATATGATGCTCAGACCGAATTGCTTTAGCTACACCCGCTTGTTGCTCCGCAGGTGTCGCATTTAAGACAAGTTCCGTTTCTAACCATTGTAAAATTTCCACATTCTGTACAAGAGTCTCCTTCATAACCCTTGATACGTGCGTTACGAATTCTTTCTGTTCGTTCTTCTTGAACGATGTATTCGAGATCTAACTGTTTGCCTGTATTTGTAGGCATAGTGAGGATATCAGCTTTTGCATGGATGGAGTTATCTGTTCCTGTAGCTTTAGTCAGGTGAGCGGAGTCTTCTGTGTTCTGTATGCTTTCGTTGTTTTGTTTGCCTCCTTCTATGACAGAAAGATTACTTCTAATGTAGCCATTACTCACTGCAAGACCAACGGGAGGCAATTCTGGAATCAGTGTTTCATCAGATTTTCCTCTGCCCATAGTGTCTGGTTCAAGATCGTCTATTTCAACATGAGCTAAATCATGACGTCCCATGTAACTTATCGCTATTTCGCGAAAAATATAATCTAAAATAGAGCTAGACATTTTGATGGCGTCATTTCCTTCTACTGGTCCTGATGGTTCAAACCTAGTGAAGGTGTAAGCATCTACAAATTCCTCTAGGGGAACTCCATACTGAAGTCCAATCGATATAGCTATTGCAAAATTATTCATCAATGAGCGGAAGGCAGCACCTTCTTTATGCATGTCTAGAAAAATCTCTCCTAAAGATCCGTCATCATATTCGCCAGTTCGAATATAAACTTTGTGCCCACCTACTATGGCTTTTTGGGTATATCCTTTTCTACGATCAGGAAGTCGTTTCCGCTTAGCTTCTCTTTTGATAACGTTCTCAACAATCTTCTCTGCAATTATATTCGTTTTATTCGTAGTCGAGGATTCATTATACTCGTCTAACATGTCCTCTGTTTCGCTAAAGCCAAAGAAATTTGATTGTAATGGTTGGCTAAGTTTGGAACCATCACGGTATAAAGCATTTGCCTTTAGACCTAATTCCCAAGATAGAAAATACGCGTTTTCACAATCATGTATTGATGCTTCATTTGGCATATTAATTGTCTTAGAAATAGCACCACTTATGAATGGTTGAGTACCAGCCATCATTTTTATATGGCTTTCAGTTGAAAGATATCGTGTACCGGTTCGACCGCAAGGGTTGGCACAATCAAATACATTTAAGTGTTGTGTCTTAATATGAGGAGCACCTTCTATGGTCATAGCTCCACAGGCATAAACGTTGGCCGCTTCTATTTCCTGTTCAGAGAATCCAAGAAAATCTAGCATATTGAAGTCATATTGATTTAGTTCTTCATTATTTATACCAAGAACCTCAGTGCAAAATGTTTCACCCAAGGTCCATTTATTGAAAACAAATTGTATATCAAATGAACTAGCAATAGCCTTTTCGATTGCATCAATTTGAACACTACCAAAATTCATTTCTTTAAGTTTTGTATGATTTATATGAGGGGCATTGAGTAAAGAGCCATGCCCTATAGCAAAGTTAACTATTTCAGTCACTTCTATGGGGTTATAACCTAGGGATATTAGACCTTCAGTTACCATCTGATTAATAATCTTAAAGTATCCTCCACCAGCTAGTTTTTTAAACTTAACTATAGAAAAATCTGGCTCAATACCCGTCGTATCACAGTCCATCACCAAACCTATTGTACCCGTAGGAGCGATGACTGTAGTTTGGGCATTTCGAAACCCATATTTTGAGCCTAGTTTTAAGGCTCTGTCCCATGCCTTTTTGGCGGCTTTAGTCACTTTCTTACTCTGGGGATCTTTCGGAGTTAGTGGAATAGGGTAAATTGAAAGTCCTTCATAATTCGTTTTTTCGCCAAAGGCTGCTCGTTTATGATTACGAATTACTTTTAACATTTCGTTAGAATTTATTTTGTAGCCAGGGAAAGCTCCCATCTCACCGGCAACTTCCGCAGAAGTTTCATACGCAATACCAGTCATTAGTGCAGATATTGAGGCACATAAGTTTCGACCTTCATCACTGTCATATCCTATTCCTGATGCCATCAGTAGACCGCCTAAGTTTGCGAAACCCAATCCTAATGTTCTGAAATCATAACTACGTTGGGCTATTTCCTTGGATGGAAATTGAGCCATCAAGACAGATATTTCCAGTGTTAAGGTCCAAAGCTTAACGGCGTGCTCAAAATTTTCAGTGTTGAAGGACTTATCATCATTACGAAACTTCAGAAGGTTTAGGGAGGCTAAGTTACAAGCTGTGTCATCCAGAAACATGTATTCAGAGCAAGGATTTGAAGCATTGATACGCCCAGAATTAGGGCAGGTATGCCATTCATTTATAGTAGTGTCGAACTGTACTCCTGGATCAGCGCTTGACCATGCAGCAGAACAAATCTTATCCCATAATTTTGTCGCTTCTATCGTGCTAGAAACCGATCCATCTGTGCGGGCTCGTAATTCCCAGATATCATTAGCTTTAACGGCAGAAAGAAAACTATTTGTTATACGAACTGAGTTATTTGAATTTTGTCCAGACACAGTGTTATAGGCTTCTGAATCCCAGTCTATGTCATACACAGAAAAACTAATTTCTTTGTAGCCTTGTTGTGCAAGTTGAATACATTTATGGATATAACTTTCTGGCACCATATCTTTGCGGGCCAGTAATATAGCTTTTTTTAAAGTAGGGTTTTCTGCGGGAAGAAATCTTTCATCACTATCACTGTCAAATTCATCTTGATGACATGCTTGAATGATAGAATTCAATCGTTTGAAGCAGATTTTTGAGCCAGTTACTATTGAGGCTACTTTTTGTTCCTCTATAACCTTCCAATCTATAAACTCTTCAACGTCAGGATGGTCAATATCAACAACAACCATTTTCGCCGCTCTTCTTGTGGTTCCGCCAGATTTTATAGCCCCAGCAGAGCGATCGCCTATTCGCAGAAAGCTCATAAGTCCAGAAGATTTCCCTCCGCCTGAGAGTGATTCACCGCTAGACCGTATATTTGAAAAATTCGTACCAGAACCCGATCCGTATTTGAAAAGACGTGCTTCACGTGTCCATAGATCCATTATTCCCCCGTCTGTTACAAGATCATCTGAAACGGATTGAATAAAACAGGCATGAGGTTGTGGATGTTCATAGGCACTGGACGATTTAATTAACTTGCTAGTTTCGTAGTCTACGAAGTAGTGGCCCTGACCTGGGCTATCTATACCATAAGCCCAATGCAAGCCAGTATTAAACCATTGTGGGCTATTTGGAGCTGCCATCTGGTGGGCAAGGGTGTATCTTATTTCATCAAAATATATTTTTGCATCCTCTTCACTATCAAAATATCCTCCTTTCCAACCCCAATAAGCCCAAGTGCCAGCCATACGATTAAATACTTGTCTAGCGTCTGCTTCAGAAACATATTTTTGGTCATTTGATAGTTTCTCTAGTTCTTTTTTGTTTTCCGTGTGCTTCCACAAAAATTCTGGAACGTCATCTTCTGCTATAGCTATTAGTGCTGATGGTACTCCCGCTCTACGAAAATATTTTTGTGCGAGTATATCACATGCAACTTGGCTCCAGTGTTCAGGAACCATTATATCATCAGCAGAAAAAACAACCGATCCGTCAGGATTACGTATCTCACTAGACGTTTTATGAAACGTTATGTTCTGATATGGGCTCTCGCTCCCATTAGTTAGGCGGCGCTCAATCCGCATATTTTAACTCCTACATACACACAGTTTTCGTTGTGGGCCTACAAAAACTATAAAACCAGGTTATCTGTGTAGGTTCTTGTTTTATCCCCTAACCGTTCACAGCTTTTTCGAGTCGTTTTATAGATAGAATCATCTTATGTTCCTACGCTACAATATATTGTCATATATGTAGGCTATACTACTACATATTTACGTATCAACTACATTTTGTGTTTTTTAATTTATAAAAAGTATATATGGTGGCTAATAGTGGGAGAAACCCTTGCCAATTGAGATACGCAGATGGGTAGACGGTGAAGGGTAGATGGTGCCATATTTATAGGATATTAAGAGACTCGGTTACAAAAAACATTTGTTATGAACAAAATAGGATAAACATGCATGGCCACATTAGGGACATTACTTAAAACTTGGTTGAAAGGTATTAAGGTCGGCGAAGACTCGTTTGGAAATAAATACTATAGATCCAAGAATGCTGATAATTATGGTCGTGCTAAAAGATGGGTTGTTTATAATGGACAACCTGAGGCGAGCAAAGTTCCTCCTGAATGGCATGCTTGGTTGCATTATATGGTTGAAGATCCTTTGCTGGATAATAATCGGTATGATTGGCAAAAGGATCACTTACCAAATTTGACGGGCACGGTAGCGTCATATGCGCCTGATGGAAGTGTGCATAGCGGAGGAACACGACCAGCTAGTTTAGGTGATTATGAACCCTGGACCCCAAACTAAATATTTTCTTTTAAGACGTGCTGATGGTTGCTTATGGGCTTAATGAAATCTGAATACTATGAGATTGCCGTTGGCATAGGGTTCTCAGTTATTTTAATCATTCTTGTTTCTTTTGTATTTATGACAAAAGAAGATAAAAATAACACCATTATGGTAGTTGCAAAATTTAATAACGTTGATGGGTTAAAAGTCGGCGATCACGTTAGGGCAGCTGGTATATCAGTAGGAAAAATCGCGAAAATATCTATAGGTGAAGATTTTAAAGTAATCACCGTTTTAAGGATAATTGACACATTATCATTGGATGAAGATACAACTGCCTCAATCGTAACTGACGGGCTTTTTGGAGAAAAGTCTATACAATTGAGTATTGGAGGCAGTGATAAAATAATAAATAATGGTGGTGAAATAAACTTTACAGAGGATTCTCTGATTTTGGATGACCTCCTTGAGTTAATTGTAAATCAGAAGGATCAATATTCTAAAGAAACTAACCAGCTTTTGAGGGGAGTAAAGTGAACCGTTCAACATTAGAAACTTTTCTCGGGGTATTTGTTATATTAGTAACTCTTGGATTTTTAATATTTATTCTACAACTATCTGATTTTACTTCCAAAGATAGAACTGTTTATGAGGCGCGATTTTTAAAAGTTGGCGGTTTGGAAAAAGGAAATGAGGTTAGAATAGGCGGGGTAAAGGTCGGAACAATCATTGTTAGAGATCTTGATGCCGCAAATTTTGAAGCTATTATTAAATTCAATGTGGACTCGAGTATAAAATTACCTATTGATACAAAGGCTATGGTAATAGGACAAGGGTTTTTGGGTGAGAAGTATTTACGACTTACACCAGGGAAATCGAAAGACCACATAAAGCCTGAGCGCCAAGTTATGAACACTGTTGACTATAAATCATTAGAGGACACTGTTTCTAAAATTATATTTATGGCAACGGAAGAAAAGTGAGATTATTTTATGTCTGTTAGACGATGTTTAACGACTAAGATCTTGGTTTTTTTGGTATGCATTCTTTTAATTGTTGTTATTCCCTCAAGTAAAGGAGCCAATTCTCAGACAAATCTTCTAAATAGCTTTCCTTTTCTAGAAAATAATAAAATAGCGGTTTTGCAGGGACTTGATAAGGTTACGGCTAGAATATCGACATTATACGTATCAATAGATGAAAATGTTCTCTTTGGTACTTTGTCAATTAATGTTCGAGCATGTTTTAAAACACCGCCTACTGAACCTCCAGAAAGTATCGCGTTTATAGAGATACATAAAATTATTGACGGCAGACAAGTGGCTAATTTATTCACTGGTTGGATGTTTGCTTCTAGTCCGGCATTGTCTGCTTTAGAACATGCAGTTTATGACGTTTGGGTAGTTGATTGCACAAATAGTTCAAATTCTTCTAATACCAAATTTGAATGAAAGATAGCTTTTGTTGATATGGCTTTAGACAGTAAAGATTTGTAACTATCTCTAGTTACTTCATAACATCCAAATTGGACTAAGTGATCAGTTAAGAATTGAGTATCAAGTAGCTTGAAGTTACCTTTATTAAGTCTCGCAACTAGGTGACAAAGGGCTACTTTACTTGCGTCTCTTTCCCTAGAAAACATGCTTTCGCCAAAAAATGCTCCTCCTATAGCTAAACCATATAAACCGCCGACCAGTTTACTATTAAACCAGACTTCTACTGAGTGAGCGTATCCTAGTTCAAATAAGGATTTATAAAGTGTCTCTATTTTATTATTAATCCAAGTTTTAGGGCGATTTTTTGATCGTTCATAACAACCTTTGATAACTCCATTAAAGTCTGAGTCAGCACTAACTTGATAACGACAATTTTTTAGAGTGCGTTTTAACCGTCTGGGTATGTGCATATTATTGATCGGAAGAATACCTCTAATTTCCGGTTCCACCCAGAAAAAATCAGGATCATTACGATTTTCTGCCATAGGAAAGATACCTTGGGCGTATGCACTTAATAAAATATCAGCTGTTATTTCATGCATAGCTTAATTTAGTTTTCAGACATAAACTTTTCTAACCAGTGAATATTGTAATCACCAGAAATAAAATCATCATTATCTATAACTCGTTTATGCAAAGGTATCGTTGTTTCTACACCCGAGATTACCATTTCGTCTAGGCAGCGTTTTAACCTTCTAATACAGCTAGTTCTGTCGTCCGAGTGAACAATTAGTTTAGCTATTAAACTATCGTAGTTAGGAGGAATTTTATATCCATTGTAGAGAGCCGAATCTACTCTTACTCCTAGGCCTCCTGGAGCGTGTAGCTCAGTTATTTGTCCAGGAGATGGAATAAAAGTATCAGGATTTTCAGCATTTATACGACATTCAATAGAATGACCCGAATATTTTATATCTTTTTGAGAGAATGACAATTCTTTGTCTGCGGCTACATTAATCATTTCTTTTATTATGTCCACGCCGCATATCATTTCGGTGATCCCGTGTTCGACCTGTACTCGTGTATTCATTTCTATAAAATAAAATTCTCCATTTTCGTATAAAAATTCAAAAGTACCAGCACTAATATAATTAAAACTTTTGGCCGCTTCACAGCAAACCTCTACTAGCTTTTGTCTCGTAACTTTGTCTAAAGTGGGAGAAGGGGCCTCTTCAATTATTTTCTGATGATTGCGTTGAAGAGAGCAGTCACGTTCGTATAAGCTCACTACATTTCCAAATTTATCAGCTAGAATCTGTACTTCTATGTGTCTTGGTTTAGAAAGATATTTCTCTATATAAACCGAGGATTCCCCAAAATTTACTTTTGCTTCATTTTGTGCGGTTTTTAAACTATTTTCCATATTATCTTTGTGGGTAACTACTCTCATCCCTTTGCCACCTCCGCCGGCTGCTGCTTTTATTAGAACCGGAAAACCAATTTTTTCAGCTATCTCTATCGCGGACGAGACATTCTCAATTCTGCCATCCGTTCCTGGCACAACAGGAACATTTACTTTTTTCATCTCTGCTTTTGCTTGAACTTTATCGCCCATAATTTGAATATGTTCAGGGCTTGGTCCAATGAAGGTAAAACCATGTTCTTCAGTAATGCGGGCAAAGTTTGAGTTTTCTGAAAGAAAACCATAACCTGGATGGATAGCATTAGCGTTGGTCAATGTTGCTGCTGAAATAATGGCAGGAATATTAAGATAGCTATCTATAGAGCTTGGGGGGCCAATACACACACTCTCATCTGCTAGTTTGACGTGCATTGCTTCCGAGTCAGCTGTAGAATGCACAGCAACCGTGGAAATTCCCATTTCCTTACAGGCTCTGTGAATACGAAGTGCAATTTCACCTCGGTTAGCTATAAGAATTTTTTCAAACATTATGGTTTAGCCTGAGTTTAGCTAATTAAGGCGAGTATTTCGCCATACTCGACAGGCTGTCCATCTTTAACAAGAATTTCAGATAAATTACCATCGCAGTGAGCTGATATTTCATTAAAAGTTTTCATGGCTTCAATAACGAGAATAGTTTGACCTTTTAAGACGGCATCTCCTACATTAACAAATGGCGGCTCTCCTGGTGCTGATGCCGTATAAATAGTTCCTACCATGGGTGCAGTAACTGCGCCAATTGGGGGAGAATTGTCTACAACCCGATCGATGGTTATATTTGGTTTCTTTATATCTGTCGTCACAATCGGTGAATTTTGATAGCTAGGTATAGTTACTCTTATTCGTATACCGGATTCTTCGTATTCAATTTCTCCAAGTCCAGTTTCAGAGAGCAATTCAGCTAACTTGCGAACCAAATCAGAATCTACGTCAAATTTTTTGCTCATTTTTTAGGTTTCAACATTAGTTAGTAATTTTATTCGATATTGCATTAATTGACAGTATGTAGCCATCACCTCCGAAACCACATATTAGACCCGAGGCAACAGAGCTTATATAAGAATGATGCCTAAATTCCTCTCTAGAGAAAATATTTGATAAATGCACTTCAATTATGGGGATAGTTAAAAGTTTCAATGCATCGAGAACCGCAACGGAGGTATGGGTGTATGCTCCGGCATTGATTATAAGCCCAGCAGCCTCCTTTTTAGATTCTTGTATCCATGCAACTAACTCTCCTTCATGATTTGTTTGTTTGAATACAATCGAGAGGTTATGTTTATTTGCTTCTCTAACACAACGATCTTTAATCATATCTAGCGTTTCGTGACCATATTGATCAGGTTCGCGATCTCCTAGAAGATTTAGATTTGGACCATTAAGTATCCATAAGTTTGGATTATCAACCACAGTTCGAAACCTACAATGTTAATTTGTATTAGGCGTTATCATACAGGTCGATTCATCGCAACGATTTAGACAAGATTATTAATTACAAATTTTATCTATTTTAATTCTCTATGCACGGATCAGTTTTTTCAAATCATTCATTTGAGTTAAGTAATTTAGTGGTTAGTTCAAAAACGTTTTCAAACATCTGAACTGATAGTCTTTTGGTGTTTATATTGTATCTGGAGCAATGGTAGCTATCTACTAGTTTAAACGATTGATTGCCGTTTGAAACTTTGTGTATAACAGAATGTTTGAAAGCATTATCTTTTAGGGAAAGTTTTAAACAGGCTAATAATGAGCTATGGGCTGTTACTCCCAACGCTATAATAACCTGCAGATTAGACATTGATTTTATCTCAGAATTTAAAAAGGTTCTGCAAGATTTGATTTCTGAACCAATTGGTTTATTTTTTGGTGGAACGCACCTCACTGCATTAGTTATACGACAGTCAATTAGTTTTAAGCTATCGTCTTTTGATTGGGCGTACGAACCATTTGCAAATCCATATTTAATCAAAGTTGAATATAATACGTCACCTGCATAGTCTCCAGTGAATGGACGACCAGTCTTGTTTGCGCCTTTTAGACCTGGCGCTAAACCCACTATTAAAAGACGAGAATCTATTCCACCAAAGCTATCTACTGGTGCATTATGATAGTTTGTGAGCTTTTGTTGGTTTGCTTTTCGATAATCAACTAATCTTGGGCATAAATTACAATTGTATTTAGGCTTTAGTTCCACATAATCTCCTTTTTGTTATATTTGATTTAAGTGATTACGAATGTACTAACCAGTTATTAATGTTTATATAAATAAATTATAGCGCACAGATTGGAATAAATTTTTTATACTATTTATTTATTCAAATTACCCTTGATCAAATGTAACTCAATGACTTTTATGCATTGGGTTATATTGTGAGGCATTATTTAGATAACGCATTTATTAATCTTAAAACAGTAGTATTTTCAAAGAAACTTATTATGAAAAATAGTAAAAGTATCTTTATCGGGCTGGGAGCAAATTTACCCAGTAAAGTTTATGGTGAACCTATTAAAACATTGGAAGCTTCTTTAAGAGCTCTCAAAACGAGTGGTATAAAGATAGTTGGACAATCTCGTTGGTATTCTAGCCTTGCGTTTCCTGACCCCCATCAGCCAAAATATTTGAATGGTGTAGTGTCAGTAAGGACTGATCTAACGCCTAAAAAATTACTAAATCTACTCAATAAAATTGAAGATCAATTCGGAAGAGTAAGAACTTTTAGGAATGCACCACGTGTTATAGATTTAGATCTACTTGCGTTTGGAGACACAATTCGAACAGATGAACCACCTCTTTTGCCTCATCCCCGTTTGGCAGAACGTATTTTTGTTCTTAAACCCTTAAGTGATATTGAACCAACATGGGTACATCCATTACTCGGGTTATCAACGAACGAACTTATTGAAACCTTGCCAGAAAGTAATGATATTACTTTATACAATTAAAAATAATGATTAACGTTTTTTATATATTTGGTTGGCATTAAATATTTTTATGCTTATATAATGGTTTTTACATAACATAAGTCTGGAGATAATTCATATGGCTCGGGTAACTGTAGAAGATTGTGTAGAAAAAGTATCAAGTCGATTTCAATTAGTGTTACTTGCAGCTCAAAGGTCACGGGAAATATTGGCTGGTTCACCAATAACTGTTGAGAAGGATAACGACAAAAACCCTGTTATAGCATTACGAGAGATTGCTGATGAGACGCTCGATATTGATGAGCTAACTGATGCACTCGTAGCGAGTCAGCAGCGCCATGTCGATTTTGATATTCTTGAAGATGAGACAGAGGAGGATGAGGTTGTAGAGTTACTTGAATCCGAATCTAATGTTGAAGGGGTCAGTTTGGGTGATTCTGTTGATGAAAAAGTTAATCAAATTGAAATTCCATCAGATGCAAAGAAAATTCGTTTTGAGGACGTAGCCGGTTCTATGGATATTGATTGATCTATTTTAGAGATTTCGTCTGCCTTGAAAAAACGTTAAATTACTGAGCCAGGGGAATTATTTGTTTGATTAACTGAATTGTTCAAAATTAAGTTTTATTGGGACTGGATCTGAGAAGAAATGGTTGGGCAATATGAGCTTGTAGATAGAGTTAAATCTTATGACCCTAAGTTTGATTCGTCGTTACTTAATTTGGCCTATGATTTTTCAGAAAAAGCGCATGGTGGACAAAGGCGTGATTCAGGAGATTCATATTTTTCTCATCCACTAGAAGTAGCTGACATTCTCACAGATTATCGCCTCGATGGTGCATCGATTGTAACCGCGTTGCTGCATGACACGATCGAAGATACTGATACCTCTCAAGCTGAGATCAAAAAAATATTTGGTGATGAAATTTCACAGTTAGTAGATGGAGTTACAAAACTCACGCGTATTGAATTACAATCTAACAAGGCAAAGCAAGCTGAAAATTTTAGAAAATTTGTGTTAGCTAGTAGCCGTGATATTCGTGTTTTATTGATTAAATTGGCTGATCGATTGCACAATATGCGTACAATTCAGTATGTAGAATTGCCGGAAAGAAGGCATCGTATCGCTCAAGAAACTATGGATATTTACGCTCCGTTAGCAGCTCGAATTGGTATGAATGACTTTAAGGATGAATTGGAGGACTTGGCTTTTTCTGAGCTCAATCGTGATGCAAGGGACTCTATTATCAGACGTTTGCAATTTTTAAGAGAAGAAGGCGGAAATCTTATAGAAAGAGTGACTAAAGAGTTAAAGCAGGTTCTTCTTGATGATAATGTGACTGCTGTTGTTTCTGGTAGAGAAAAATCTCCTTATTCAATATGGAGAAAAATGTCCCGAAAACAAGTCGCTTTTGAGCAACTATCAGACATTATGGCTTTTAGAATATTAGTTAATGATTATTCAGACTGTTATCGTACACTTGGAATAATTCATGCAAATTATCGCGCAGTACCAGGTCGTTTTAGGGATTATTTGTCTACTCCAAAACCAAATGGTTATCAGTCACTCCACACTGGAGTTCTAGGGCCTGAAAAACATCGAATAGAAGTACAGATTCGTACTTCTAAAATGCATGAAATTGCTGAAAGAGGAGTTGCTGCACATTGGCGATATAGTCAACTCGGAGCTGGCCCGGTGTCAGTCTTTGGCTTATCTGACGATAGTCATTATAGATGGCTTCAGGAGTTGCTTGATATCCTAGACGATGCAGCCGGCCCAGAAGATTTTCTTGAGCATACGAAACTTGAAATGTTTTCAGATCAGGTTTTTGTTTTTTCACCAAAAGGTGAGGTTTATGCTTTGCCACAGTCCTCAACTCCAATAGACTTTGCTTATGCAGTTCATACTGAAGTGGGGGATCATTGTGTGGGTGCAATGATTAATGGGAGAAATATGCCATTACAAACTCTATTACAGAATGGAGACCAAGTTGAAATTTTAACTTCGGAAAATCAAACTCCCTCGCCAAATTGGGAACAATTCGTAGTCACTGGCAAAGCTAGGGCTAGAATTCGGCGAGTTTTAAGATATCAGAAACAGTTAGAGTATGTTGAGCTTGGTAAAGGAATTATAGAACAAGCATTTTTAAGGCGGAGTGAAGAATTTAACGAAGGTAAATTAATAGATGCCTTGAAAGAACTTCATGCAGAGTCTGTGCATGATCTTTATATTTTAGTTGGACAAGGGGTTCACACAGGTCGTGATGTTGTTCGTGTTTTATTTCCTGAAGAAAATATTCTGAGAAACAAACAGTCAAAAAATTCTCTGTTTTCTTTGCGTAGATCAAAACGTAAATCTCAAAAAGATGGAGAATTTTCAGTGCCTATTGATGGTTTAACACCGGGCATGGCTGTTCATTTGGCTAAGTGTTGTTATCCATTGCCTGGGGAACGAATTGTAGCAATTGCAACAACGGGTAAAGGGGTTACAGTTCATACTATAGACTGTATGACACTAGAATCCTTTTCTGATAGCCCAGAAAGATGGGTTGATGTCTCTTGGACTACTGACCCAGAGTCCATCAAAAAACAACTCAGCCGGTTAAAAGTTACTTTAGTAAATGAACCAGGTAGTCTTGGAGAATTAGCTAATATAATTGCTCAGTCTGGAGGAAATATTTCTAACCTTCAATTTACAAATAGAAATCCTGATTTTTTCGATATGACTGTTGATATAGAGGTTGATGATAATAAACATCTAAGTAATGTTTTATCTGCTCTAAGGGCAGGTCGCTCTGTTAGCACAGTAGGTAGGTCTCGTGGCTAGAATGTTAGTTTGTTTTTTTTATCAGACATTGTAGAGGGATGCATGATTGCAGATAAAATGCGCCTAGGTATAAACATTGACCATGTCGCAACGATAAGGAACGCAAGAGGAGGTGAACATCCTGATCCAGTGAAAGCGGCAAAGCTGGCTATTAATGCTGGCGCTGACAGTATTGTTATTCATTTACGTGAAGATAGACGCCATATTTTAGATAATGATCTAATTCACTTAATGAAGGAGATTGATAAACCTATTACTTTGGAAATGGCACCAACAAACGAAATGGTTAATATAGCTTGTAACAATTCTCCACAAAAAGTCTGTATTGTTCCTGAAAAAAGGGAAGAAAGAACCACGGAAGGTGGGTTAGATGTATGCACTTCTTTTTACTCTTTGCAAAAATATATCTCGAAATTAAAAAGTAATAACATTGATGTTTCCTTGTTCATTGAGCCTGATATTAATCAGATTAATGCCGCAAAAGAATTAAATGCAACTGCTATTGAACTACACACTGGGGAGTATTGTGAGGCACTTATTAGACATAACGAATTAAAGATTCAAAATGAATTAATTAGGTTAGAGAAAGCATCTATTCATGGCTATAATCTAGGTCTAGAAATCAATGCGGGTCATGGCCTCAACTACGCATCTGTTGCTTCTATGAGTAAAATAAAAGAAATTACTGAACTTAATATTGGTCATTTTATAATTGGTGAATCATTATTTATTGGTATTGAGGAAGCTGTACGTGAAATGCGCTCATTAATAGACGCAGCTAGACATAACTAGAATATGATAACTTTATGATCATTGGTGTTGGTATAGACTTAATTAATATCACGCGAATAGAGCGTACTTTGAGTAGGTTTGGTGATCGTTTTACAGAACGCTGCTTCACCTCTCTAGAGCGGAAACGATCTAATTCACGCAATAATCGAGTGGACAGTTATGCCAAAAGGTACGCTGCTAAAGAAGCTTGTTCAAAGGCGTTAGGCACAGGATTCCGTCAAGGGGTTTATTGGCGTGACATAGGTGTTATAAATCTACCATCCGGAAAGCCGAGTATCGAATTATCTGGTGGCGCGGCTAGACGTCTTATAGAAATTACTCCAACTGGTTTCCAAGCAGTGATAGATTTATCGATAACGGATGAAAGGCCAATTGCTCAAGCAATTGTGATTATTACTGCAATAAGAAGTTGATATAGATACCTTTAAGTTTGTCTACTTTGTTAATTTTTAATTATTTGTATTTTAGTAAGTGGAAAAGTAAATGGAAAAGACCAGAGAGAATAATAAAAAGAGTAAAACGAGTTGGGGAGAAAATATTCGTGTAATAATTTATGCTCTTTTAATAGCGTTCTTTATTCGAACTATAGCCTACCAACCTTTTAATATTCCTTCTGGATCAATGATCCCGACCTTACTTGTTGGTGATTATTTATTTGTTTCAAAATATTCTTATGGTTATAGCCGATATTCTTTACCATTCGGAATAAAGTTATTTGATGGGAGATTGTTTTCTAATCAACCAGAACGCGGAGATGTAGCGGTTTTTCGTCAGCCACCTTCAAACAGAGATGATTTCATTAAACGAATTGTTGGATTGCCAGGAGATAAAATACAAATGATCGATGGCCTTCTATATATTAATGGATCTCCGACTAAAAAGAAAAGAATTGAAGATTCTATATACATTGATTTCAGGGGACGTGAAATTAGTATTCCACAATATGAAGAAACATTAGAAAATGGTGTTAGTTATGTTGTTAGTGAATCGATGGGAAACAATGGAACAGTCGATAATACTCAAGAATTCTTAGTGCCGAAAAACCATTATTTTGCGATGGGAGATAATCGTGACAATAGTAATGATAGTCGAAGTTGGCTTTATATACCTTCAGAGAACTTAGTTGGTCGAGCTGAAATAATCTTCTTTTCGACCGATGGATCGTCGGGATGGCTAAAACCTTGGTTATGGTTTGATTCAACACGATTTAAACGAATTTTTAATTCAATAGATTAGGCTATGAACCAGAATTTATACAACGACTTCATGGAATTCATAATAGAGTATAGGTTCAATGATGTAAAACTTTTGAATCAGGCAATGCAACATGTTAGCACAGGTGTAATAAATAATGAGCGATTAGAGTTTTTGGGTGATAGGATACTTGGTTTAGTTATAGCTGAGCTCCTTCTCGAGAAGTTTCCTCATGAAAATGAAGGTGATATTGGAAAACGCTATGCAAGTCTTGTGCAGCGCGAAACACTTGCCTTGATAGGTAACCATCTTGATTTGAAGAAGTACCTTCATGCTATTGGAACAGAAGTCAATGACAGCATTGTGGGGGATGCAACAGAAGCTTTGATTGCGGCTATTTATTTGGATGGTGGATATTCTGTCTCGGCTGATTTTATAAAGAAATTCTGGAATCCTTTGATTAAGTTAGCAGATATGCCCCCACAAGATTCAAAAACTAGACTACAAGAAATGAGTCAATCACTGGGGTTGGGACTACCAATCTATCGAAATGTGTCTAGAGATGGACCTGATCATAATCCTATATTTCAGGTTGAAGTTTCAGTAGTAAAATTAGGAAAATTTGTTGGCAGAGGAAGTAGTAAGAAAGTTGCAGAACAAGAGGCAGCTAGACAATTGTTACAAAAGGTAAAAAGTAAAAGTGATACCTGATAATACTAAATGTGGGTTAGTTTCTATTGTTGGATTACCTAACGCTGGTAAATCCACTCTTTTGAATAACTTTGTTGGTGAAAAAATATCTATTGTTACTCATAAGGTTCAAACCACACGTTCACGTGTTCGGGGGGTGTCCATGGTTGGTGACACGCAGATTGTTTACATCGATACACCGGGAATTTTTAAAGCAAAAAGACGATTAGAAAGGTCTATGGTAGATGCTGCTTGGTCTAGTGTTAAAGATTCAGATGTTGTTGTAATTGTTATAGACGCATATAGAGGGGTGGACGATAAAGTAAAAAGATTATTACTGGAGGTAAATGAGCGTAATTGTAAAACTATATTAGCACTCAATAAAGTCGATAAAGTAAAACGTGAATTGCTACTTTCGTTAACAGCTGAACTAAGTAGTATTTCTGAGTATGGAGAGGTGTTTATGGTGTCAGCCTCCAAAGGGGATGGAATAGAAGATTTACAAGATTATATAGCGACACTTATGCTTCCGGGCCCCTGGTTATATCCTAGAGATCAGTTGTCTGATCTTCCCGAGAGACTCATCGCTTCTGAAACTACTAGAGAAAAAGCATATTTATTCTTACATCAAGAACTACCCTATTCGCTCTCGGTTTTTACCGAAGAGTGGAAGGTGTTAAGAGATACGAGTATACGTTTGAGACAAGTTATATATGTAGAAAGAGATACACAAAAAGCGATTGTTTTAGGAAAATCTGGCCAAACAATTAAAAAAATACGGATCTCCTCTCAGAAAGAAATGAGTAATCTATTTGAAACATTTGTTCATCTATTTATTGAAGTTAAAGTCCGAAGGAATTGGGTCGATGATCCAAAGAGTTATGATGAATGGGGTTTAAAATATGATATTTGAACGACCCACTAAAGTTGGATTAGCTAAATGGAATGGACCGACGATGCGATCATAATTGGTTCTAGAAGACATGGAGAAAAATCTTCAATAATCCAGATGTTAACGAAGAATCACGGGAAACACGCAGGGTTGTTGTCTGGTGGTAGTACTTCTTCTAAAAGGCATCTTGTAGAACCAGGTAATTACGTAAGTGCCAATTGGCGTGGAAGGTTACCCGAGCATCTTGGCAGAGTTAATTTAGAGCTAGAGCGATCGTTTGGGGCTGTCATCTTTGATGAGCCAAAAAAGCTAGCTGCATTAAACTCTATTTGCGAGATTATATTATTAGTATTACCTGAAAGAGAATCACATAATGAAATATTTACAGCTACACTCTTTCTTTTACAAAATATGGTAAATGAACATGATGATATCTGGTTAGCCCTTTATGTTAGATGGGAGTTGGGCTTGTTGGGTGCATTAGGATTTGGGTTACAGTTATCTAAATGTGCAGTTACGGGAGAAACAAGTGATTTAGCATATGTTAGCCCTAAAACTGGCCGAGCTGTGTCTATGGAGGTCGGATTACCTTACAAACAACAATTATTTGTGTTGCCTAATTTTTTATCTAATAGAGAGCACACTACGAGTAGTGCGAGTAGTGAGGACATAATCAATGGTGTCAAATTGACGGGCTATTTTTTAGAAAAATTCGTATTTGCATCTTTTAATAAGACTCTTCCTCCAATGCGAAATAGGTTTAGTGATCTAGTCAATAAAGAAATTTAATAAAAAACTAGTATAGCAAAAATCAACAAGTTGATTTAAAACACCTATGCAATACTAGATATAGGGCAGTATTTATAAAATGTCATTAAATGGCGGTAATGGAAATATTCGTGAAGAAAGTTTTAAAGATGCTCTTAGTGAGAGATATCTAAACTATGCCGTCTCTACTATTATGTCGCGTTCTTTACCAGATGTTCGAGACGGGTTAAAACCCGTCCATAGAAGGCTCTTATACGCAATGCTGCAGTTACGTTTAAATCCAGAACAAGGATTTAAAAAGTGTGCTCGAATAGTTGGTGATGTGATGGGTAAGTATCATCCTCATGGAGATCAAGCTATTTATGATGCATTGGTCAGATTGGCACAACAATTTTCTGTTAGGTATCCATTAATTGATGGTCAAGGAAATTTTGGAAATATAGACGGCGATAATGCTGCGGCAATGAGGTATACAGAATCCCGATTAACTGAAACTGCTATATCATTGCTTGATGGTATAGACCAGGATTCTGTTGATTTTCGAGGTACTTATGATGGTGACGGTTCGGAGCCAGTAGTTTTACCGGCCAATTTTCCAAATTTATTGGCTAATGGTGCTAGTGGTATTGCTGTTGGCATGGCATCAAGCATACCACCACATAATGTTAATGAAATTTATGATGCAGCTTTGCATCTTTTGAAAACTCCTAATGCAACAATTTCTAAATTAGTTAGTTTTATTTCTGGACCAGATTTTCCTACAGGTGGAGTTTTGGTTGAAGAAAAGAAGGCAGTGGTTGAAGCTTATAGTCAAGGGAAAGGAAGTTTTCGTATTCGTTCGAAATGGGAAGTTGAAAATCTTGCCCATGGACAATATCAAGTAATCATAACTGAGATACCTTACTTGGTTCAAAAGTCTCGACTAATTGAAAAAATAGCTGATCTTTTACAACAAAAGAAATTGATTCTGTTATCAGATATAAGAGATGAGTCTGCTGATGACATCCGACTTGTGCTGGAACCAAAAAATAGAAACGTTGATCCCGAGGTTCTTATGGAGAGTTTGTTTCGTGCAACTGATTTGGAATCACGGTTTAGCTTAAACATGAACGTTATTGATTCAAATCAGAATCCTCGAGTTATGTCGTTGAGAGAAGTACTTCAGGCATTTATTGATCACCGACATCAAATACTTATAAGAAGTAGTAAATATAAACTTAATAATATAATACGGCGTTTAGAGATTCTAAATGGTTATATGATTGTTTATTTACATCTGAATCAAATAATACAGATTATAAGAGAGGAAGAAGATCCAAAATCAGTATTTAAAATTAAATGGGGTTTGAGTGACGCTCAATCTGATGCAATTTTAAACATGAGATTACGATCCCTTCGTCGTCTTGAAGAAATTTCGATTAAAAAAGAGATAACGAATCTAAACTCCGAAAAAAAGTTAATCAAACAATTATTAGATAATAAGAAAAAGCGTTTAGAACGAATAAGTGATGAATTTAAAACGGTAAAAAAACAGTATAATGATAAGACGCTTATCGGAAAAAGGAGGACTATAATTGGCCTCCCCCCCAAAGAGATGGACATGTCTGCTGAGTTTGTAGTCGAAAAAGAAGAGGTCACGGTTGTCTGTTCGCAGAAAGGTTGGGTCCGTACAATTAAGGGACATGGATTAAAAAATAATGAATTAAAATATAAAGAAGGAGACAAAGAAAGATTCATTATTAAGGCGCTAACTACAGACAAATTAATCTTATTTGTTAGTGATGGTAGATTTTTTACATTGGGAGTAAATAATTTACCTGGTGGTAGAGGGCATGGAGAGCCAATTAGTCTTATGATTGATCTTGGAAATGATAGCGAAATAGTTAATGTTTTAACGCATGATCCAAACAGAAAACTCATTATTTCCTCTGATAATGGGAGGGGTTTTATAGTTCCAGAAAAGGATGTTGTTGCTATGACAAAAGCTGGAAAAAAAGTCTTATTTTTGGATGAAGGCGCGGAATCCAGTATATGTACTCCTATTAACGGTGATCATATAGCTTTAATTGGAACGAACAGGAAGTTGCTAATTTTTCCCATCAGTGAGTTGCCTACTATGTCTAAAGGAAAGGGAGTAAGGCTGCAGAATTATACAAACAGCGCGTTGGGTGATTTAACGACTTTTTTTCTGGAACAAGGGTTAATGGTTCGAACAGGAAACCGAAATAGAACTTTCAGTTCAAAAGAAATCGTTCAGTGGTGTGGTAAAAGGGCACAAACCGGAAAGTTACCTCCTGCAGGTTTTCCTCGCTCTAATGTTTTTTAGAACGATTAACTTAAAAAGTTACTAATTAAAGGTTTTGTGAAATTTTGGATTATTTAGGAAGGATATAAAAATATGAACAAAACAGTAGCCCTGCAATCTACTATTGCTAGCTTAATTTGGCCAAACAGAAGTTCATCATTAGATATGCGTATTATACGGGGTGTTATACTAGCGATAATTGGAAGTTTTGTTGTTGCGGCCCTTGCTCAGATATCAGTCCCACTTTGGCCTGTGCCCATTACTGGACAAACTTTTGGTGTTTTAATCGTTGGGATGGCATTAGGTAGTAAACTTGGTATGTTATCGCTCACTCTTTATATGTTAGAAGGTATCTGCGGCTTACCCGTCTTCGCTAACTTTAGTTCTGGTCCTGGAGTTATAGTAGGGCCTACTGGTGGCTATATAATTGGCTTCATATTTGCCGCTGGAGCAATAGGCTATTTGGCAGAGAGAAAATGGGATCGTTCAATATTGTCTACTGCATTGGCAATGCTTATTGGAAATATAATACTTTATATCCCTGGATTAATATGGCTTGGTTTATTCTTTGCAGGACTTGGAAAACCAGATCCACTTGAGGCTTCAATTGTTGCTGGTTTATTTCCATTTCTTATAGGTGATGTATTAAAGCTGGCGTTGGCTGCATTGTTATTCCCAACAGCATGGAGGTATATTCTGACTAAGTAACATTAAAACAGCTTGATCTGCTGTCATGCAGATTAGCAAAACTTTGCATGCTAGAAGTTAAGTGATATGTCTCGGTGGACTGCTTGACAGCTGGCTATCTTTCTCGCCATTGCTACAGGCAGGCGTTCTTGTAACCGTATTCCGATTGAGTTACGAATTTTTAATTCATATCCGCTCAGCTGTTTAAACAACTTATCTTCTGCGAGAGCTCTCCATTTAACCTCCATTTCAAATATTTTTATTGCTTCATTAATTAAACTTAAAGATTTACTTCTGTCTTTACTTGTTTTTCTCAAGGAGCGTGATGCTTTTCTCAACTTAGACGTAATTAAATTTGTACTGGGCGCAGACTTCGAAATTATACTTATGACTTCTTTAATTGATTTTTTTGCATCTTTTATCGAACTATTCTGAACTATATCAATAAGTGATTTAATTTTCGTTGAAGTACTTTGTAAAGCTGGTCCCGATTTTGCACTTATTAAAAGATCTTTTATTGGCTGGTAAGCGTCGTCAACATTACGGCGGTATTTTATCCGTGCTAATTTTTCTGATTTTAATAGACTTTGAAAATTCTTTTTTTCTGTCACCCAATTTGTGGGTATTTCATTGATTATGACCTTTTTTTCACTTTTCAGTAATTCTATATTTCTATCTATTTCTTTTACAGATATTTTTTCAGTTTGGTTTCCATTTTGTATGCGCCGTTTAAGGTTTTGGAATTCTTTTATTTTGTTTTTTATATCTCTTTCTTTTTTTTGTATCTGGCGCACCTGTTTATGTAATGGCCTGTATCCTGGTGTAGCTAGGTTAATTTCTATTTCAGATCTTTGGACCTTATCTGCAAGTTCAAAAGTGTTTAGTGCAGCTGAAAAACTTTTTTCAATTTTATTCCGACGTGTGTCAGGCAAGTAACTGATGTCTATAGATTTAGCTGAAGAAATTGTATTTCTTAGGCTTGTTTCATTATCTTTATAATAAACAAATATTTGTTTCTCTAGACAGTTTTGTAATCTTCTGTTTTTTGGTGGAGGAGCCGTTTCTGAAGTTAAAAATGCTTGGTTTGGTAGAAAGTTAACTAAACTAGGGAATGCACCTACAATACCTAAACCCACTAGTTGTAGAATAATGAATGCTACTACACCCTTATATATATCAGTGGTTTTAACTTCTATAGATGCTACTCCTCGTAAATAGAATAAAGCAAAACCAAAAGGTGGTGTTAAAAACGATGTTTGCATGTTTACGCCAATCATAACTCCTAGCCATACTGCTGTTATGTTGGCTGCTGGATCTGATAGTAGGATGGGTGCAACAATAGGGACGACAACAACTGCTATTTCGATGAAGTCTAAAAAAAATCCTAGTAGAAATATCACAGCCATAACTACTACAAACTGTGCCCAAAAACCTCCAGGTAAACCTGTTAAAAATTCTTTTACAAGATGTTCTCCACCAAAACTTCTAAATGCAGCAGTCAGCATTGCTGCTCCAAGTAAAATGATAAATACCATTGACGTGGTTTTTGCTGTCTCTACCATCACGCCTTTTAGTGTGTCGTCAATTTTTATAGTTCTCCAGCCACTCCAGCCTACAGAGATAAGTAGCGACAACACAGCAATAATAGCGATAATTATTCCAATAGTGTCTTCCTGAGAATTTATGTTTTTGATATTTAGATCAAACTGGTTAATCAGGGTAAGTATTATGGTTATGGAGATGATTGCTATTATTGCAGGAGTAAAAGCTCCTTTTTTACCTTCCATAAGACGATAACCAGCCATGATCATTGCACCAATTGCTCCGATTGCTCCTGCTTGGTTAACTGTTGCGATTCCCATAATAATCGACCCAAGTACAGCGAGTATCAATGTCAAAGGAGGAACCAAAGCTAGCAGAACCCGAAAAGCAAATGCCAAGTCTAGTTTGCTGTTTGAATGAACTGGAGGAGCCATTTGTGGTCTTACTAGCGCAGTGATAAGAATATATGTGACATATAATGCAACAAGAACTAACCCAGGAAGTAAGGCTCCCAGAAACATATCACCTGCGCTAGTAGAAGTGATTCCAAATTCAGTTGGTAAAGTTGTTTGGCCAGTTGCGTTCTTGTATTCTTGCCAACGAAGAGTGGCGGCTTGATCAGTTGCATTGGATAATTGATCAGCAAGAATTATTAGCACTATAGACGGCGGTATAATCTGACCTAATGTACCTGCTGCAGCTATAGTGCCTGATGCAAGAGATTTAGAGTAATTATTCCGCAACATCGCCGGCAGTGAAATTAATCCCATTGCTACTACTGTTGCCCCTAGAATCCCTGTAGTCGCTGCGAGCAAGGCTCCAACAAGTACAACTGAGATACCAAGCCCTCCAGGAACTGGACCAAATAGTTGAGCCATTGTTACAAGAAGGTCTTCAGCGATTTTTGAACGTTGCAGCATTATTCCCATAAATACAAATAAGGGCACCGCTATCAATGTATCCCGCTCTACCTCCCAGTAGATACCTCGAAAATTTGTTACTCCGGCGCTAAGCCATTGGACGGGACCATCTTGAGAGAAATAAGCACTAATATCTCCGGCAAATATTGATCCTGCAATAGAAGCTAGTCCTATTGTTAAAATTGCTGACCCAGGCAGTGCAAATGCAACAGGAAAACCTGCGGCTAGGGCCCCAGCCATTGTCAAAACGAGGATTGCTAAGAAGAATAGTTCCATAATGTCTTAATTTTTTTGTTACATAAAATAACTTTGTCGTAAGTCTATAAGTGTAAGTTCAATAAATTATTAGTGGATTTTATAATTCTGGTTCGCCTTTTAAGTCAGCAGCGCTAGATAAAAAATAGCTTGTAAATTGTATCATCATCGAAACAGCATATACGGCTAAAAACCCTGCCATTAAATATTTGACATATAGCCCAAACCCACTTTGTGTCATCTCAAATGCCAGCAATGGACTATTAATAACTGTAGCTTTGCTCCACATTCCAAGGGCTAATATAGTCCAACATAATGGGACACCTAACAAAATTGATCCAACTAAATTAACCCATGCCTTTTTCGTTTCGTTAAATCCTGCATATAGAACATCCACTCTAACATGTGCATCCTCAATCAAGGTGTAGGCACTTGCAAAAAGAAAGAGAGCTGCATACCAAAATCTAACAAGATCTCCGAGAAATGCCTGTTCATAAGAAAATATAAAACGAACTATGACTATTTGAAATTCAGCAATTACTACTAGTAATGCTAGCCAGACAAAGCTCAGCCCTTTTATGTAATAAGCAAAGATTAAAGAGATTAGTATTAGGGGGTAATGAACGTAGATTCCTCTGAATCTAGATTGGGCAAGAGATTTTCCAAGCTCAGATCCTACGACATGGGAAAGCAATCCTTCAACTCTTAGGAATGAAATAGCACTATCCACGACACCAATGAACAAAACAGCCCAAAAAGCGACACGTATAATATAAGCTGAGAGAGATGTAAGGCAAGAAGCGTCTTCTCTTAATGCCCTATTATTTGTTAAAACTATGTATAGTAACAAAACAAGCAACGAACCTACGTAACTGGTTACCTGTAACCAGCCAAGTAAAATTTCTATGTCTGAAAGTGATTTTTTTACTGGTTCTAACCCAAACCAGTTTTTATTTGAAAACAAAGTTACTAAACCAGGCCAACCACGCCAGAAAATTAAATAATTATTAATAAGAAATATAAAGGCCATTCCAATAGTTGAAAGAGCAATAAATCTTATAGCCAGATTGGTTTTAAGAGATCTGGTTAGTTGATTTTTTGAGATTACCGAGTTCAAAATTTTTCCCAAAAACTAATTAAAGTAATAATATTTTACTCTAATTATATAGATATGATTAACGAGAGCGAAACATTAAGGTTTCGCTCTCGTCACTAATCTTTAAACGATAATTTATAAGCCGAGAACTCTGTTGCGCTGTCTTAGATAAGCGACATCAGCAATATTGGCCCAGGCTCCAACTTCACTTCGAGATTTGATGAAACTTTCATGAATTTTATTTGCTAATGGACTATGAGCTCTAACTTCTTCAAAGACTTCGTTAGCAGCGGTTCCAAAACTATCATAGATCTCGTCATTAAATTCACGAAGCTGAACACCCTGATCTTTTATAAGAGAGGCCAAGGCAGCACCATTTTTAGCATTGTACTCAGACATCATAACGTCGTTTTCCATCGATGCTGCTGATTCTAATATCGTTTGATCATTTTTGGATAATTTACTCCAAAATGAGGCATTCATTCCGAACGACAACATTGATCCAGGTTCGTGCATGCCCGGGAAGTAATAATATTTAGCTGCTTCGTAGAATTTCATGAAGCCGTCATTCCAAGGACCAACCCACTCGGTTGCATCGATAGCACCAGATACAAGGTTTTCATAAATTTGGCCACCAGGTAGTGAAACAGGTGAGGCGCCAAGTTTTGCCATAACATCACCACCTAGGCCTGGGATACGCATTTTCAGACCTTTAAGATCGTCAGCTGAGTTTATTTCCTTATTAAACCAGCCACCCATTTGTACACCTGTGCTTCCAGCCATTACTGCTTTTATACCGAAACTTCCAGCTAATTCATCCCAAAGTTGTTGTCCGCCTCCAAATCGTATCCAAGCATTCATTTCGGTATAAGTTAAACCAAAAGGAACTGAGGTGAAGTAGGCCCAACCAGGATGTTTGCCTTTCCAATAATAATCTGCTGCGTGATATGCCTGGGCATTGCCTGAAGCGACCTCATCGAAGGAATCGAATGCCCCGACACGTTCGCCAGCAGCGAAGTATTCTATTTGAATACGTCCGTCACTCATGTCTGCAATTCGCTTAGCCATTCTCTGAGCGCCTGTTCCTAGTCCAGGAAAATCACGCGGCCATGTAGCAACCATGGCTATTTCAACGCGATCTTTTGCTATGGCAGGAGTTGCAAGACCGGTTGCTGCAAGAGCGCTTCCTGCACTGGCTATTCCAGCTGTTTTAATAAATTTACGTCTTTTCATAATGCTCTCCCTGATAAGTTTAGAGTATTAATAGTTAAATCTATTCGAAACATTTTTGAGCCTTAGGTAAAATTATTGATACGGAGTAAAATAAATTGAAATATTAATAAGGCCTAAAGGATTATTCGAAAACAATATGTGTTGTTGTTAAAATAATGTTATAATAATTCAAGTACATCTTACTGTAATGTTATCGTCATATATTAAATAGTGTATACTATAAGGTTGTTTTATTGGGTCTGTTATTTTAATTGATATAAGCTTAGGTTAGTAACAGTAAATGAGCAAGTCAGAGATATGGTATAACATCTATTCAGTTCACTATTAGGGCGTTAATTAAATACATTACCGTCAAAATTTACCCAACCTGTACTCCCAAGAATCTCTATTGGTTTATATCTAGTTTTATATGCCATTTTGTTACAGTTTTTTATCCAGTAACCAAGATAGACATAGGAAAGACCAATCTTTGATGCTTCATTGGTTAACCACAGAATCATAAAGTTACCCAAACTCCGATTTTGTTCTTTCGGGTCATAATAACTATACACGGCCGAGTAGGCATCACTTATCCTGTCTACTATGCAGCCAGCTACAAGAATCCCAAGTTCAGTACGAAATTCTAATAATTTAGTATCAACATCAGATATCTCCACCATATCTTTAAAATCTTGATATTTCATCGACGCCATTTCTCCCTCCTTATGACGTATTTTTTGATATGAATTAAATATATGATAATGCTCTTTAGTTGCAATTGGTTCGATAAATTTAACGTTTAACTCATTATTTCGCTTTATAATTCTTCGCTCTGAACGATTTGCACTAAACTGCTTTGCAACAATTCTTATGGGAACACAACTCGAGCAAGTAGGGCAGGAGGGACGGTATATAATTTTTTGAGATCTTCTAAACCCAGAACGAGTTAGGGTCTCATGGTGGTTTTTGGAATTTATTTGTTTTAATTCAGTAAATATGTTTCTTTCAGTTTGGCCCGTCAAATATGGACAAGGCATTGTCTCGGTCCTGTAAAATGTTATTGGAGAATCAGAAACGGTATTTGTCATTTTTTATACTGTATGGATTATTCGAGTTATAATTTAAGCTATAGCTCAATAATAAACGTTTAAAGAAGAATCAGCAAATAGCTCGTATTTTAAGAGTTAACATTAATTAGGCATTATCATAGTCGAATTATCTGATTCCTCTTTATTATTTCTTTGCCAGTAAGAGATATGATCCTGTATCACAGCTAAAATATCCGTTGCTTTAGTATCTAATCCATATTCCATAAGAGCAGGTTCTTGCATTTCCATGTCTGCCCATATTTCTTGGATAAATGAAAAAGGAAAAGGCAAATCAGACTTTGCTTTTGGGGGATCAGAAAACTTGAAAACAAGATAAGGTCCTCTCCTAGATCTAGTTAACATGCTAATAATACCTCTTCGAACAGAACTAGAGTGAGCTATAAAATCTATGTTTTCCCATCTAACTGTTCCCACATGCCAGTCTCTTACATAAATACCGTTTACGTCGATAATAACTTGAGGACGTTTGTCGGTGATTCTTTTAGATGTAATTATTCCCCAAAAACAAAAACCTAGAAAAAATACTGCTAAAATTGATAGAGAACCAAGGTCTGTATTTTCGACTAAAAATGGAAGAATCATAATAATAACGCACACTGATAGTATCGCCAAAAGCTTAAAAAGGTGGGTTTTTGGGTTATAATAAACATAAAAATCGAGTGGATTATTTTCTCCACTTTTCATATCAGTATTTCCAATCAATAAACTTAAGAGTTTAGGTGACGCGCCGCGTCAATGGCAAAATAGGTCAAAACTCCATTGCATCCAGCCCTTTTAAATGAAATTAGAGTTTCTAACATTACTTTATTTAAATCCACAGCTCCTGCTTCGGCAGCAAAACGAATCATAGAATATTCACCACTCACATTATAAGCGAATGTAGGTAAACCGAACTTTTCTTTAACCCTCCATATTATGTCTAAGTATGGTAAGCCAGGTTTAATCATTACCATGTCTGCACCTTCGTTGATGTCCAAAGCTACTTCTCTTAGGGCTTCGTCAGAGTTTGATGGATCAATCTGATATGTGTCTTTAGTTTCTCCTGCTAAAAAACCTGAGCTATCTATTGCATCACGAAATGGTCCATAAAAAGAAGAAGAAAATTTTGCGGCATAAGACATGATCATCACTTTTTGATAATCATGTGTGTCTAGGAATTTACGGATTTTACCTATCCTGCCGTCCATCATGTCAGAAGGAGCAATAATATCACAACCTGCTTGTGCTTGAACAAGAGCTTGGCGGCAAAGCGCGTCTAAGGTTGTATCGTTTTCTACGTGGCCATTTTGAACGAGACCATCATGTCCATCAGAGTTAAATGGATCCAAAGCGACGTCACATATGATGCCAATATCTGCGTGTGTTTCTTTAATCCGCCTTATTGCTTGGCATAATAAATTATCTGGGTTCCAAGCTTCTTCTGCATCTGGAGTTTTAAGTTTTGGATTAATGACAGGAAAAAGTGCTACAGCAGGGATGCCTAGTGATTTGGTTTCTTTTATTATTTTGGATAACTCATCAATGGAATATCTTCTGACACCAGGCATGGTTTCGATAAATTCAGATCCATGTGTTTCGTCCTTAATAAAAAGAGGTAGAATTAAGTCGTTAGGATCTAAATTATTCTCCCTGACCATCCTACGAGACCACTCAAATCGACGATTACGTCTCATTCGAGTGGTCGGATATGATCCAAATAATGTTTCCATGCTGGCTCTCACTCTTGCCCTTGTCAAATTGAACGAACTATAACTAATTTTTAAAAAGCTATATAGCTATTGCTAGCACACAATATTGATAGATACTCTATGAATTATTTATTTAAAGTTGAAAGTTATAGATATAGAAAAATACATTGGTAAATAATTAATCAGTTAGTTTATATATAAATACTAATAAATGTTAATTTAATGGAGTCCTAACCAGTGGATTTTAAATTATCAGAAGAACAGATAGCAATTCAGGATCTAGCTAGAAGGTTCTCTATTGAGGAGATATTGCCAAACGCTTCATCATGGGATGAAAAGTCGACATTCCCAATAGAATCTTTGAGAAAAGCTGCAGCTCTAGGATTTGCGAGTATATACTGTTCTACTGCTTATGGTGGTTCAGGCCTTGGTAGGTTAGAAGCTGCCTTGGTGTTTGAAGAACTTGCATCAGCATGTCCTTCAACTTCCGCTTATCTGTCGATTCATAACATGTCATCTTGGATGATAGATAAATTCGGTGATGATCAGTTAAAAAAACAATTTCTTCCAAAATTATTTTCTATGGATTTCTTTGCCAGTTATTGTCTAACGGAACCTAGTTCAGGTTCCGATGCGGCGTCCTTAAAATCCAAAGCTATAAGGGATGGTGATTCATATGTTATTAATGGCGAAAAAGTTTTCATATCAGGTGGTTCTGTATCAGATGTTTATGTCTGCATGCTTAGAACAGGTGAAGAGGGATCTAAGGGAATATCTTGTATTATTGTAGAGAAAGATTCTCCTGGTTTGAGTTTTGGTAAGCTCGAAAAAAAGTTAGGATGGAATAGTCAGCCCACAGCATCAGTCATATTTGAGGATTGTCGCGTTCCGATATCTAATTTAGTAGGCAAAGAGGGAGACGGTTTCAAAATTGCCATGCAAGGTCTAGATGGTGGGCGTATTAATATAGGAGCTTGTTCCATAGGCGGTGCTCGTGCATGTCTCGATTTAACAAAGGAACATCTAAAAACACGGAAGCAATTTGGCCAGCCGCTAGCTGATTTTCAGGCATTGCAATTTGATCTTGCGGACATGGCAACCGATTTAGAAATATCTAGAGTTATGTTGCATAAAGCGGCTTGTATGTTTGATTCTAATTCACATAATACCACACAAGCATCCGCAATGGCCAAAAGAGTAGCTACTGATTTTGGGTTTGATATCGTAAATAAAGCGTTACAACTCCATGGAGGGTATGGTTACCTAAAAGAATTTCCCGTTGAACGATATTTAAGAGACCTAAGAGTGCATCAAATCCTAGAAGGGACAAACGAAATTATGAGATTGATCATTTCTAGGAATTTACTGAGGCAATAGAACAATCAACATGACTCAAGAAAACGAAGTATTATTCGATGTTCAAGGTTGTCTCGGATTGATTACTTTAAATAAGCCCAAGGCATTGAATGCATTGTCATTAAATATGGTGGTGTCTATTCATAATCAATTAATTGTTTGGGCATCAGATAAGACTATCGAACTGATAGTTATTAAGGCGGATGGAAACCGCGCTTTTTGTGTGGGTGGTGATGTTAGAGCTTTGTATGATAATCGTGGCACAAATTATGGTTCTGAATTTTGTGGAAAAGAGTATTTATTAAATACCTATCTTTTTAACTACCCAAAACCGTACTTGGCTTTCATGGACGGAGCGGTAATGGGAGGTGGCGTAGGTGTTTCAATACATGGATCTCATAGAATAGTTACGGAACGTACGATATTTGCTATGCCGGAAACAGGTATAGGCCTATTTCCTGATATTGGAGCAGGATGGTTTTTGCCAAGATGTCCTGGAGAAATAGGAATGTATTTGGGGCTCACAGGATATCGTTTAAATGCAGCCGATTGTATATACTCAGGTTTGGCTGATTATTACATTCCCTCAAACTCTCTTGATACTGTTGTTGATAAACTATCTCAGATTGATGTTACTAGAAGTAATATAAATGATGTGCTTGATGAAATATCTATACGCGGTTACGAATCTACACTCGATCAAATTAAAAAATCCATTGATCGTTGTTTCTCAGCCGATAGTGTTGAAGATATAATTAGTAGACTTAGAGAAGAGAAAAGCGACTGGGCTGAGGAAACCATCAATATAATAACATTAAAGTCTCCAACTTCTCTAAAAATTACTTTTAAACAGTTGAGAGCTGGTGCGTCGATGAAAATATTTGAAGACGTAATGGCTATGGAATATCGGATAGCAACCCACGTTTATAAAGGATGTGACTTTTTTGAAGGAATACGTGCAGTAGTAATAGACAAAGACGGTAAACCAAACTGGGATCCGTCCTCTTTGGAGGAGGTCGCCTCCATTGATGTTGACGAATATTTTAAGAAAGTCAATGGAGAGCCTAGTTTTAGATAGAAAGATTTAATTTGTGAGGGACAAGAAATGTCAAAAATTGGATTTATAGGTTTAGGGAACATGGGTGGTCCGATGGTCAAAAACCTTGTGGAAGCTGGTCACTCTGTAGCTATTTATGATATTGACGATGAAGCAACTACTCGGGCCGTCAGCTATGGAGGAATCGCTAAATCAGATGCTGTTGGCACCATACAAAACGCAGAGACAGTAATTACCATGCTTCCTGCAGGAGAGCATGTGAGATCAGTTTATTTAGAAAATGACAATCTTATAGAACATGTAAACAAACATTGCTTGCTAATTGATTGCTCAACCATAGATGTGTCAACTGCGAGAGAAGTCATAGCTCTGGCCAAAGAAAGAGATATAGAGATGATTGACGCACCTGTTTCCGGAGGTGTCGGTGGTGCGGAGGCGGCTACACTTACATTTATGTGTGGGGGAACAGATAGTGCCTTTAATAAAGCACAACCATTACTACAAGTTATGGGTAAAAATATTTTTCATGCAGGTTCTGCAGGTAGCGGACAGGCAGCTAAGGTCTGTAATAATTTGATGCTGGGCATAGAAATGGTTGCGGTAAGTGAAGGTTTTGTTTTAGCTGATAAATTGGGCCTTGATAAACAAAAGCTCTGGGACATTGCATCGACAGCAACCAGTCAATGTTGGGCTATGACAAATTATTGTCCCGTGCCGGGGCCTGTACCTTCATCTCCAGCAAATCGTGATTATAAGGCCGGCTTTACAATAGCAATGATGTTGAAAGATCTAAAACTTTCCCAAGAAGCAGCAAAAACTAATGGAGCATTCACTCCTTTGGCATCGCTCGCGACGGACTTATATGAGTCATTTGCAACTAATGATAAAAATGAGGATCTCGATTTTTCATCTATAATTAAACTCATTGAAAATCAATAGGTTTGGTATTTACGAAATATAAAGTCTAAACTACGATCCAATCAGTCCTAGACGAGGACTTGATTCTACAGCATGATCCAGTTTTGGAATCCTGCCTGAAACTGCTGCTTTTCGTCCTGCAGACACTGCTTCAGACATTGCTGATGCCATTAGCACTGGATTTGCTGCTTTAGATACTGCTGAATTTAATAATACTGCCGCACAGCCGAGTTCCATTGCAAGTGCGGCATCTGAAGCTGTTCCAACACCTGCGTCTAGTATTACTGGAATATTAATGTGATTACATATCATTCCTATGTTGTAAGGATTACAGATACCCATTCCTGAACCTATTGGAGATCCAAGAGGCATAACAGAAACACAACCAACGTCTTCTAATTTCTGACAAGCGACTGGATCATCTGTACAGTAGGGAAAAACCTTGAACCCATCCTTCACTAATTCTTTTGCAGCGGAAATTAATTCTGTACTATCAGGATACAAAGTATCTCTATCCCCTATTAACTCTAATTTTATCCAATTAGTTTCTAAGGCTTCACGTGATAATTGAGAAGTTAATATTGCGTCTTTGGCGGTTGAGCAGCCTGAGGTATTGGGTAGTAGTCGATAATTATCTCCTAGTAAATCGATCATGCTTTCATTGTATGAATCAAGGCTTACCCTTCTAATTGATACAGTAACGATTTCAGCTCCACTGGCTTTTAATGAATCAAGCATGATTTGCTGATTAGGATATCCTGCAGTACCAATCCAAAGTCGAGATTTAATATTCTCGCCAGCAATTTCTAATAAGTCTGACATCTTGTGTCTTTACTAGCCCCCCTTAAATGATTTAACAATTTCGACTCTATCTCCATCATTTAAAAAAGTTTTATTCCAAGATACTTTTAAAGCAATAACATCATTAACTGCAATGGCTATGCCACGAGCCGTTGGCTCTATACCTTCTTGTAACAGAAGGTCATTAATTGTTTTTGCTTTAGAGACTTTTGTCTGTCCATTAAGAAATATGTTTATTTCATCCATATTAGTATTATCCAATAAACGACTTAGTTTAGAAATCTATCAATATTGTAGTCCTCTATTTCAGGTGGGATATTTCCTGTTGAAATATATTCACTAATCGTATCAGCAGTTAATGGTGCTAGTAAAATTCCGTTTCTGTGGTGTCCGGTTGCTAACACTAATCCCTCAATTTCTGTTGGCCCAAGTATTGGGGCATCATCGCGGCTAGTGGGCCTGAACCCACACCATGTTTCAACAACGGGAAGTTCCTCAATAGTGGGTAGTGTGCGCCATGCTGATTCTAATAATGAATATAATGCACCCGCTGTGATATCAGAATTAAACCCACTTTCTTCAATGGTTGCCCCGATGATTAACCTTCCATCATTTCTTGGAACTAAATAAGAATTTGGAGTCCATATTACGTGTTTGATAAGCGGTCTATTTATGTCCATTTGTAATGCTAACATCTGTCCTTTAACTGGTCGAACAGGCGGAATGATACTATCTGGGAGCCCATCAATACTAGAAGAGTGAGCACCAGCTGCTAGTAACACGATATCTGCTTTATGAAATTCTGAATCAATAACTATTCCTTTGACTCGTTCTTTTTCAATTTTAATAGATTTAACTTTATGTTTCTCATGAATTCTTCCACCTGAATTTTTAAAGGCATCCGCGAGAGCGAGTAGTAAAAATCGATTGTCAACTTGATGGTCATTTTTACTAAATACTGCATCCAGTGTTTTTGAATTCAAATGTGGCTCTAGGGTTCTTACTTCTTCTTTGTCTAACCATTCTAATTCTATTCCTAATCTAGATTGAAACTTATAATTAAATCTGAGTTTACTTAGTTCGTCATTATTAAATGCTATAACTAAAGTACCTTCATCTCTGTAATGAGGGTTTATATTAGTCGATTTTTCTATATCTTTTAAGAAGTTGGGCCACATTCTTTGGCTCTTAGTAGTTAGTTCTAGTAACTTTTCTTCACCTGGTTCACACTCAACTCCAGCAGCTAACATTCCTGCTGCAGCCCATGTAGCACCTTTGCCAATTTTTTCTGATTCAAATACGTCAACTCTATAGCCAAGCTGGCTTAGTCTCCAACCTATTCCAAGTCCACAAACACCGGAACCTATTATAGCTATTCTTGGCGAATCTTTATTATATCTATTTTTACTTTTTGTTTTCACATTGCTCCCTACGCTGGTATTAACCAGATCAGGTTTGTGGGTTTGCTCTCAGACGCCAGATGATGGCGACACCCCAGCTAATATCTATATATTATCTTAGACTATTACATTTTTACGCAATTAATCAGTCTTAGGCTAGATCAATTATTACCTCTTTATAATATCATTTTCTGCTAAACGAACAAGATAATCAAATTTTCTATATTGATAACGAATGTGCAAGAAAGCCAGAAAAAGTGCAACAATGGCTAAAGCTAAAATAATATACTCATTTTGCGGATTTTCTAGGGCTCTTGAATCGATAATCAATTTTGCCGCAAAGAATAAGCAAACTAAATAAGACAGACAGAGACCAAACATCCAAAGAAGTAGTCTTCTTCTTAATTTACGCACAAGTTGGTATTCATTTTCTTTCATAATTAGGTAAACGCTTGGATTCCAGTCTGAGCTCGACCAAGAATTAAGGTGTGAATATCATAAGTCCCTTCATAGGTGTTTACCGTCTCAAGATTCATAAGATGTCTAATGATGTGAAATTCGTCTGCTATTCCATTACCTCCGTGCATATCTCTTGCTAGGCGGGCAATATCTAGTGCCTTAGAAGCGTTATTACGTTTAAGTAACGAGATCATTTCTGGAGTAGCTTTATTTTCATCCATTAATCTCCCCAGACGCAAACATGCATGTAGACCGAGGGTTATATCTGTTTGCATATCTACTAATTTCTTTTGAACTAATTGATTTGATGCCAAGGGTTTTCCAAATTGTATTCTATCCAAAACATACTGTCTGGCTGACGACCAACAAAATTCAGCTGCACCTAATGCTCCCCATGAAATTCCATATCGGGCTTTATTTAAGCAACCAAATGGTCCACTTAGACCCTTAGCATTTGGAAGTTTGTTTTCATTTGGAACAAATACATCCTTCATAAAAATTTCACCTGTTGAGGACGCCCTCATGGAAAATTTTCCATTTATTTTTGAAGTCGACAGACCTTCCATTCCTCTTTCTAGAAGAAAACCACAAATATTATCATTCTTGGTTTTAGCCCAGATAACAAAAATATCGGCTATAGGAGCATTTGAAATCCACATTTTAGAACCGTTTAATAAATAACCCCCATCCACGTCTGAAGCACGGGTTGTCATGCTTCCTGGATCGGAACCTGCATCAGGCTCGGTTAAGCCAAATGCTCCGATGTATTCACCGCTAGCAAGTTTCGGTAGATAACGATCCTTTTGTTTTTGTGAACCGTATTCATTAATTGGCCACATTACCAAAGATGATTGAACAGATAGTGCAGACCGGTAGGCAGAATCAACCCTCTCTACTTCTCTGGCAATCAGTCCATAACAAACATAATTTACTTCAGCACAATTATATTTTGCTGGCAGGGTAGGGCCAAGCATTCCGAGATCTCCGAATTCATTCATTATGTCTCGATCGAAAACTTCTCCTCTATTAGCCTCGAGAATTCTGGGCATCAGTTTTTCTTGGCAATATGACTTTGCGGAATCTCTAACGATTTTTTCTTCTTCAGTAAGAAGATCTTCTAATATTAGTGGATCCTCCCAGTTAAACTGATTTTGATTAATATTCTTAGTAAGAACTTGATCTAAAGTGTCTTTTGCTGTGTCCATATTTACTCCACATCAACAATCTAAAAAATGTTGGAATTTTCTTCTGGTTATATTTCTTTCGTTTCAAATTCAGCCGGTGTAGCAATTTCTAATATTTCACAATCTTTAGACATATATAATGCGTCATGAACTAGTCCATCAGGTTGATAGTAACAGTCACCCTTGGAAACTGAGATCTCACCTTCTCCTTCAAAGTAAAATGTAGCATTGCCTTCTAAGACATAGAACATTTGAAAATCAGTTATGTGGCTGTGGTTTCCTGTTGGTTTCTTGAGCTCTGTCCCAGCCATACGAATAACATGTGCTGTGAATTCGTTTTCTGTTGCGTTCTTTATTCCTAAGTCTCTGTATTCAAACTCTTTTCTTAGACCTTTTATCCACTTGGCTGAGCTTATCCTATTAACATTAAATTTATGTTTTTGGGATTTCATAGTTTGTATTTCCATTCATTATTTAGTCGAGTGATTATAGCAATTTAAAATATTAATAGTTCTAACTAGGTCTTTTCCCAAGACCAATTTTTTTTGCAAATGCTGATCTTTGTTTCGCATAATTTGGTGCAACCATGGGATAATCCGAGCTGAGCCCCCACTTTGTGCGGTATTCTTCCGGTGTAAGCCCATAAGAAGTGCGTAGATGGCGTTTGAGCATTTTCAATTTTTTTCCATCTTCTAGACAGATTAGATAGTCTGCTGTTATTGACCTTTTTACTGTTACTGCAGGTTTTTGTTTGACACTATCATTAAGTTCTACGTCTTCTTTTAATCCAGCTAAGTTTGAGTATACGGTTTTAATTAGTTCAGAAATTTGAGATCCCCCAACACTATTGTTTCCAACGTAGGCTGCCACAATTTGCGCTGTCATTTTCAATACATCGTCATGAGGCAGATCTTCGGTACTCTTGGTGTTAACGTTTTTAACATTTCCATAATATGCTTTAGCGCCGGCTTGTGACATCTCTAGTCCTCCACTGTATTATTTTAAACCAGATAAATTCACTTGAATAATCGTTATTGATTTTAGGATAACAATTAAAAACTTATAAACATTATTGATTATTATATAAAATACTCTTTTGTTTTTAAATTAAAGAGGCATTTATACTTATAAAATAAAACAAGAGTATTTTATAAGAAACTATTAGTAGTTAGTGCACAACAATTTGTACTATGCTAGAGTTGTATTACAAGATATGGTAAAACTATATAAATTTAATTCTTTTTTGTGGCACCGTTGCGGAATGAAATCATGAATAACATAACCGTTGCGATAGCTGCTGATCACGCAGGATACATACTAAAGGAAGAGCTCAAGAAGTATGTTGGTGATCTTGGTTATGAATTATTAGACTGTGGAACAAATAGCCAAGAGTCCGTTGATTACCCTGATTTTGGTAAAGCTGTTGCAGAATCTATAATAGCTGGGCGAGCAAATCGGGGAGTTCTTATTTGTGGAACTGGAATAGGTATATCTATATCTGCTAATCGTCACCAAGGCATTAGGGCGGCCGTTTGCCATGACATGACAACAGCACGTTATGCCAGAGAACATAATGATGCTAATATAATAGCCTTAGGTTCAAGAATTATTGGAACTTCCGTTGCTAAAGATTGCTTACATATTTTTTTATCAACACCATTTGAAAATACTGAACGTCATTTAAAACGTATAACGAAATTAGATTGATTATTTTATCTTATTTATTTGCCCAGGGGATTATGTATGAACAGTGAAGCCGTTCTAAAAAACGATCCACAACTCGACTGTTTGTCGCGAGATCTAGATCGTGTCGATCCGGATATATCTGCTGCTATTAGGAGTGAGAAGAGAAGACAACAGGATCAAGTCGAATTAATAGCGTCCGAGAATATTGTTTCTCAAGCGGTATTAGAGGTAGCTGGGTCAGTATTAACAAATAAATATGCAGAGGGTTATCCAGGCAAAAGATACTATGGCGGGTGTGAATTTGTTGATGAAGCAGAACTCTTATGTATAGCAAGGGCGAAAGAACTGTTTAATTGTGAATTTGCCAATGTTCAGCCTCATTCTGGCTCTCAAGCAAATCAAGCTGTTATGCTAGCACTTTGTTCACCTGGTGACACTATATTGGGCATGTCATTAGCCGCTGGAGGTCATTTAACGCATGGAGCTCCCCCTAATATGTCAGGGAAATGGTTCAACTCTATACAATATGGTGTGAATCGAGATGATGCCTTAATTGACTATGACGAAGTTGAAGAACTTTCTCTTCAATATAAACCAAAAATAATTATTGCAGGTGGCTCAGCCTACCCTAGAATTATCAATTTTGAACGTTTTAGAACAATTGCTAAAAAATCTGGAGCGTTACTTTTAGTTGACATGGCACATTTCTCTGGATTGGTTGCCGGAGGTGTTCATCCAAGCCCATTGCCTTTTGCAGATGTTGTTACAACTACAACTCATAAAACGCTTCGCGGTCCAAGAGGAGGAATGGTGCTTTCAAATAATTTAGATATAGGAAACAAGATTAACTCTGCACTATTTCCAGGTTTGCAGGGCGGGCCGCTAATGCACATTATAGCAGCTAAAGCTGTAGCATTTGGAGAAGCCTTAAAGCCTGAATTTAAAGACTATTCTCAGAAAGTAGTTAATAACGCTGAAATTCTTGCTGACACGTTGTTAAATTCTGGATTTGATATAGTTTCTGGCGGCACTGACACACATGTGTTGCTAGTTGATCTTAGACCAAAGGGATTGACGGGAGACATAGCTGAAGATGCATTGGAAAGAGCAGGATTGACATGCAATAAGAATGGTATCCCATTTGATCCAGAAAAACCAACGGTAACTTCGGGTATACGACTTGGTACCCCAGCAGGCACAACTAGAGGATTTGGAGAAAACGAATTTACTTTGGTTGGAAATTTGATTAGCGAAGTTCTTGATGCTCTTGTTGGAAACCCACAAGGAAACAACGATGTTGAAAATGATGTTAGGAGACGTGTTTCTGAATTGTGTGCCCAATTCCCTATTTATGATTAGGCTAAAATAATATTTTCTAATTGAGGATTAAATTATGCGATGCCCTTTTTGTGGCCATTCAGACACACATGTTAAGGACTCGCGTCCAACAGAGGACAATTCTGCGATACGTCGACGTAGAGCTTGTCCTGATTGTGGAGCGAGATGGACAACTTTCGAACGTGTTCAATTACGAGATCTTATCGTGGTCAAAAAAAATGGACAACGAACGAACTTTGATCGAGACAAACTTGAAAGATCAATGAGAATTGCCCTTCGTAAACGGCCAGTTGATTCTGACAGGACTGATCGTGTTATTAGTGGTATAGTGCGTAGATTGGAATCATCAGGTGAATCTGAGATACCCAGTGAAGCTATAGGTGAAGCGGTTATGGACGCTCTCGCAAGTCTCGATTCAGTTGCTTACGTTAGATTTGCTTCCGTATATAAAAATTTTAGAGAAGCAAAGGATTTTGAAGACTTTATTGGTCTGGAGCAACTCGCGACCGACACTGCTAAATGAAGTCAGAATATTTTTTATGTCATATATTTATAGTCATAAAAGATTTATGCAAACAGCCCTTCGACTTGCACAAAGAGGTTTTGGTAAGACTTGGCCTAATCCAACCGTTGGTTGTGTAATTGTTGACACTTCCGAATTGCAAAAAAAAGTAATAGGAAGTGGCTTTACTCAGCCTGCTGGTTCAGATCATGCTGAATCTGTTGCTATTAAACAGGCATTAAACCGATATGGGAAAGATAAATTATTTGGGGCCACTTTGTATACATCACTTGAGCCGTGTTGCCATCAAGGAAAAACTCCCCCTTGCACCGAATTAATAATTAATAACGGGATATCCACAGTTGTTGTCGGTTGCAAAGATCCTGATAGCAGGGTTTCAGGGCAAGGAATTGATATACTCAGAGAAGCAGGAATCGAAGTATTAGAGAATGTTCTGAGGCACGAGTCTGAGAGTCTTAATGCTGGTTTTTTTACCCGACTAAAACTTGGAAGGCCATTAGTCACTATGAAGGTGGCTACATCTGCTGATGGTCAAATAGCCACAGCCATGGGAAAATCTAAATGGATAACCTCTGAGTTGGCAAGAAAGCGGGCTCATTTGATGAGAGCTCAATATGATGCGTTGATAGTGGGCATAGGAACAGTATTAAAAGATGATCCATTGTTAACTTGTCGCTTAAATGGGCTAGAAGACCGTTCTCCTATAAGAGTTGTGATTGATAGTAATCTACGAATCAATCCCTCATGTAATCTTGTTCTAACTTCTGTTGAGGTGCCTACTTGGATATTTACCGTAGGCAATAAGGATGCTAAATCGCTGTATCAGTTTCAAAAAAATGGAACTGAACTGATAAGCGTATCTGAGAATGAAAACGGCCTCGTTGATTTAAATGAGGTCCTAGATATTTTAGGTGATAGAGGTATTTCGAGAGTTTTATCAGAAGGTGGCTCTATACTTAATAGCTCACTTATTAGATCTAACTTAGTAGATCAGATCGCATGGTTTCGATCAACTAAGCTTATTGGTGGCGATGGGAGGTCAGTTTTTGAATCAATAGGTGTAAAGGATGTTGATGATATGATTGAGTTTGAGCTAACTAAAAGAGAAAGTATTGGTGATGAGACACTCGATCTATATAGACGAATGGATTAACTAGGCCTATGTTTACTGGTATCATTATAGATGTGGGTTCAGTTAAAGACATAGTTCTTAATGAGATAGGCTATTCTTTAAAGATAGAAACTACTTTTAATACAGAAGATATTTTGATAGGTGCCTCCATCGCTTGTAATGGCGCGTGTTTAACAGTTGTAGAGAAAGGAAATAATTGGTTTTCTGCAGATGTTTCTGGCGAAACACTTGATTGTACATCTCTTGGAGATTGGTCAATAAATACTCGTGTTAATATAGAAACTGCCTTAAAAGCGGGCGATGAACTTGGGGGTCATTTAGTGCAAGGACATGTAGACGGAATTGGTTCATTGGTGGCTTGTGTTTCTGAAGGGGAAAATCATCGTTTAACTATAAAGACTGAGAGTGAAATAATTGAGTTTATTGCCTCAAAGGGGTCGATAGCAGTAGATGGTGTTTCGTTAACAGTAAACGAAATTCATTTTAACCAATTTGGAGTTAACATAATTCCCCATACATGGAAGAACACAAATTTTTCACATCTTATGATAAACGATAAAGTAAATTTAGAAATTGATATTGTTGCTCGTTATGTCGCCAGACTTATGGAACGGAGTTGATTCTTGGTAAATAAAAGTCAAATAGTAAGATCGCCTGAAGATATGAGTATTCTATCTCCTATCGAGGACATCATTGATGACGCTAGAAATGGTAAAATGTTTATTCTAATTGATGATGAGGGTCGAGAGAATGAGGGTGATTTGGTAATACCTGCTCAAATGGCAACTCCTGATGCAGTCAATTTTATGGCAACATTTGGTAGGGGGTTGATATGTCTTGCTTTGTCTCGAGAGCGCGTAAATAAACTTGATCTTCCGTTATTACCTCAATCTCGTAGAGGAGGATTAGAAACTGCATTTACAGTTTCAATTGAGGCAAAAGAGGGAGTGACCACTGGAATATCAGCTCCTGACAGGGCTAGGACAATAAGCGTTGCAATTGACCCTCGCTCAACACCTGATGAGATAGTTACGCCAGGCCATGTTTTTCCTTTAGCTGCTAGAGATGGTGGGGTTTTGGTTAGGGCTGGCCATACAGAAGCAGGTGTGGATTTATCTCGATTAGCAGGTCTTAATCCGTCTGCTGTGATTTGTGAAATAATGAATGAAGATGGCACTATGGCACGCCTTCCTGAACTTGTTAAATTTGCTCAATTTCATGGTCTTAAAATCGGTGCTATTGCCGATCTTATAGCTTATCGCAGACGTAATGATAGAATAGTTGAGAGATTGCTTGAGCATGATTTTAATTCAAACTTTGGCGGAACTTACAAGTATTACGTCTATTTTAATAAAGTCGAATATGCTGAACATATTGCTTTAGTTAAAGGTGAAATTTCACCAAGCACACCTGTATTAGTTCGAATGCATTCGTTTAGTCTGGGCAGTGATGCACTAGGAAGTGTTGATGCAAAAGATGCGGGAGTTCTCCAGAAATCTATGGAAATGATTGGTAAAGAAGGTACTGGTATTATTGTTGTTATAAGAGATACTGCTCCAACAGATCCGAGTGACCGTTTGAAGCAATTATGGAGTGCGCCTACTAAACCTGTAAATGAACTCCGAGATTATGGTGTTGGGGCACAAATTTTAGTAGATTTGGGAGTAAGAGATATAATTCTTTTATCAAATTCAGAAAGATCGATCGTAGGATTAGAAGGCTTTGGTCTTAAAGTAATAGAAACCCGCCCTGTTTCAACTAGCCTTTAGTAAGTGAGTTCATCTTATGACACAGAAAAAATATAATGTTTTAATCGTTGCTGCTACTTTTTACAGAAATATTACCGATGAATTAATTAAAGGTGCCAGTCAGGTATTAGGCAATTCTGGTGTTACATATAACCTCATTGAGGTTCCTGGAGCTTTTGAATTGCCGGCGGTTATTTCAATGGCACTAGAAACAGAAAAAAAAGAAAATAAAAAGATCTATGATGGTTATATAGCTCTTGGCTGTGTTATTAGAGGTGAAACGACGCATTACGATTATGTGTGTGGAGAAACCGCAAGGGCGTTACAAGATCTCTCTATAGTTTATCAGCTTGCCTTAGGTTTTGGTTTATTGACAGTTGAGAACATGGGGCAGGCCAAAGAAAGAGCTTTTGTCGACAAAAGAAATAAGGGTGGTGAGGCCGCTAATGCCTGTCTAAAATTGCTTCAAGTAAGGAATGATCTAGGCGTTCAATCAAGTGAATGAGATAGAAAAAGATTTTGACTCCACTTTGTCTAGTCAACCAAACTTGGTTAAGAGTGTTTCACGTTTAGCAGCTGTACAAATAATGTATCAATTGTCAATGACTGATGCGAGCATTGAAGAAGTGATAAATCATTATGAGGCATTATCATCTTCAAAAACTCCGGATGAAGGTATGTCTTTGATGGCTACTCCAGATACGTCATTTGTTAAGAACATTGTTAGTGGGACGTATCCTCAAATTGAATTAATTGATAAAATAATCACAAAATATCTAGATGAATCGTGGCCGATGGACCGAATTGATATTTTGCTTTTAAATATTTTGAGATGCGGGGTTTATGAAATAAAGGATGTTTTGTCAGTACCACCAAAAGTCGTTATAAGTGAGTATCTCTCTATATCTGATGCTTTTTTTGATTCTAAAATAAGTGGATTAGTTAATGCAGTTTTAGATAAAGTGATTAGTGATTTAAGGCCAATCGAAACAGATCAACTTACATAATCATCAATATATTTATGACAATTGGATTAGACGAATTTGGAATTATAAAAAAATACTTTTCTCCTCTATCGAGAGGGGAAAGTGGTGCTTATTCATTATTAGATGACGCGGCAAAAGTTAAATTTAAGTCCTCATCCTCCACAGTTATAACTACCGATGCAATGGTTTCTGGTGTCCACTTTCCTTTAACTGAACCCGCTAATTATATAGCGAGTAGGCTATTAAGAGTTAATTTATCGGATATTGCAGCGATGGGCGCTGTACCAGTTGGCTATACTTTATTACTCGCATTACCGGACAGTATAAATATCGAATGGATATCGTCCTTTTCCACAGGGCTTGCAGAAGAACAGGAGATTTTCGGAGTAACTCTATTAGGAGGAGACACCACTAAATGCTCCAGTGAAATGGTTTTATCCATTACAATGTTAGCAGAAGCTAAGGAAAATAATGTATTATTAAGATCTGGCGCAAATGAGGGTGATGAGGTTTACGTCTCTGGGTATATAGGTGATGCATTTCTAGGGTTATCAATCTTACAAAGGGAGCTAGAAAACAGCGATAAAAAAACAGATAAATATTTAATTGAGAGATTTCGTAGACCGACTCCTAGACTAGAATTGGGAAAGAGACTCGTGGGAATAGCAACCTCAGCAATCGATTTGTCTGATGGTTTAATTTCTGACCTTGGACATGTGTGTTCAGCTTCTAATGTTTCGGCAAGGATTATAATTGATGAAATCCCAATATCTAAAGCTGCGGAGAAAATAGTACTCGATGATTCAAAGATTATAAGAAATCTTATTACAGGGGGAGATGACTATGAGCTTATTTTTACTGTCCCTTCGAATAAATCTGGAATAGTAGACAACTTATCAGTCGAATTGGGTGTTAATCTTACAAAAATTGGTGAAATTATTAAAAAAAACAACTCACAATCAGTGTCTACTTTTGATTTATCCGGTAATATGATTATCTTCGAAAAAACAGGATTTAGGCATTTTTAATTCTGTGTGCATATATTTTTTTTCCTGTGTTAGTTGATCTAACAAACAATCCATTGTTTTTAAATTAACATCTAGATTTCTTGTCTTAACCTGACAGGTGCTAAGTTTTCTGTTTTTAATAATTTTAGAAAGATATTTGATGGTGTTAAATGATGTTGTAAGAAATGTCTCCCTGTTGTCAATGTGCCAAGCCTTGGCACAGACACAGATGGTTCTCATTTTCTCTGTGACTACATTCATTGGAGCAGCACTAGCTCCAGTAGTAAACCTATTCGGTGTTCCATTTAGTCTAGCAACACTGCCAATAACACTTCAATTCACATTTATGACAATATCTACTCTACCTGCCGCACTATTAATGAAAAAATTAGGCAGGGCTAATGGTTTCATTCTATTCATTTTAATAGGAGTTTTGGGTATTGCAGTGTGTTTAATAGCTCTAGTATATCAGGATTTTATTCTCTTTTGTGTCGGCTCTTCTTTTTTTGGTGCCTCAGCTGGTTCGAATCAACAATTCCGTTTTGCTGCAGTCGACACAGCCGATAAATCAACTAGATCGAAAGCAGTTAGTTTAGTTCTTGCAGGTGGTGTTTTTGCGGGTATTGTTGGACCTACACTGTCTGCATGGTCTTTTGATTTATTAGCACCAGTGATTTATGCCGGTGTGTTTGCTGTAATAATTTCCATGCAAATAGTAATGGTAATTTTACTATTGTTTACCAATATACCTCCTCCAAACGAAACTGAGTTGTCGGGTCCCACGAGACCTTTCTGGCAAATAGCATCACAACCTAAATTTATAGTTGCAGTTATGAGCGCGATGGTTGGGTATGGGGTAATGAATTTTGTAATGCTTGCCACGCCATTATTTATGGGGTCACATCCGGGTCATTCATTTACTTTTCCTGACGTTAATAATGTTATTATGTGGCATGTGCTAGGAATGTTCGTTCCGAGTTTCTTTACAGGGTGGCTAATTAAACGCTACGGAGATATTAACATTATCACTGCTGGAGC
>Ga0310344_10000024_pt1 | contig 161972 bp, 148 predicted proteins | sample HC15DNA20200_MG_FD_203801 | JGI IMG/M metagenome (GOLD analysis project Ga0310344, IMG submission 203801) | Marine microbial communities from station ALOHA, North Pacific Subtropical Gyre - HC15-DNA-20-200_MG | ecosystem: Environmental > Aquatic > Marine > Oceanic | place: Pacific Ocean...
GAATACAATCTCGTAATACATTAGCAGAAAGTATGATACATCACCAACCAGTTCGACGACTTCTCTAATTTTGAGGCTGAGAGTTAAAACACAGATGGATACTTATAAGGTTTTCCAGTTTTAGAATTTATCATTTTCCCATCCTTATTGGGAGAAGATGTTTTTTCCACCCACCTCAAGGCTGCATATTCATCACGAGCTGTACTCTCAGCAGCATCCAGTATCATCAAATCGGTCGAATTATAATTCTCCTTAGAATCTTTTCGAGCATTTGGTAACCAATCTAGAATTAATTTTCTTAATGTATCAACTAATCCTTTAGTACCTTCATCGGAATTATCTTCGATTAGTTCATTTCGTAATATACTCATACCCCGAACCGCAAGAACACACGGCGAACCCCCAATTTTACCTATATTTTCGTGAAGTAAGTCCGTAACGGCTGTAGCAACTTTCATTGCCTCATCTGAAGGATAGCCTTCAAGAACAAGTGCCTTCACAATAATCTCCATTGTTTGGTCGAGTAATTTGTTTTCTTTTTCACGTTTAGAATACCCAAACACAGTTACTTACTCCCACATGTACTCCCCACCAAAAGAGTATCAAACTTATAGATCACACGAAAGTATACGGGGTATTTGGAGGGTAAAGCGACTAAAAACCCCGCTAAAACCTTTGAAAATTTTGACTCAAACAAAAACAGGAGAATGCTAATGATAACAAGGGCTTAGTAGCTGGGTGTGCTACATGATGCAATTAACCCCCCTCGTGCAAAAAAACAAATTAATTACACATTTATTGCACAGACAGTATTTCATTGTTTACGAATCACTGTTGTCATGTCATTTTCCGATTGAAAATAAGGGATAATTTGGTCGGGGCGAGTGGATTCGAACCACCGACCCCCTGCTCCCAAAGCAGGTGCGCTGCCAGACTGCGCTACGCCCCGATAAAGCGGTAAATAAACACTTCTCAGCCCAAAAGCCAGACTTATATATAATTTTTTCTACTTATTGTGATAATCAGCGATCAAATATTGAGATTTTCCCTGATCCCCCTACTTCCGCTTCTGTAATTCCCAGCGTATTTTTAACATCTAATTTTGTAAGATCTGCTCGGCGAATTTCCGCTCCCCAGAAATCTGCCCCGTCTAATTTTGCTTCACTTAGGTTAGCACCAGTCAAGTTAGCTTCTCTCATGTTGGCATTAGTAAGGTCAGCGTTGGAAAGGTCTGCACCCTTCAAATTAGCACCCATAAGATTTGCTTCCATAAGTTTTGCTCCGTGCATCTTTGCACCCATGAGTTCTGCGCGGCTTAAATTACTACCGGAGAGATTAGATTGCTCAAGGACAGCATTAGTTAAGCGCGCTCCACTGAAATTCTGATCGCTCATATCAGCATTAGATAGGTTACACCGCACACATCTTCCAGTTGCAACAAAGTAATCTAGTTCTTCTGCTAGGCGTTCCACCTCTGCCGCCACCTCCTCAGCATCATCCGAAAGACTTGCTTTGTTCCAGCCTAACTCTAATGTAATAAACACCATGCAAAATAAAGACAAAAAAATGAATACTTTATAGATCTTACTAGTATATACCACTGTGCCTTTTCCTAATATTAAATACGGGAAACCAAACCTTAATAACGTCATTTATAATTAGAGAATAGCGAATGCCGCACCAAATCTCCAGTCGCAATACCTAGGTTTATTACCGTACCGGCGGGCAACTCTAGGACTGCATTTACTAGAGCATTAGACTTAATCAGCTTTTTAGAAAATGGAATTGTATTGGATACTATAGAATCAATGGTTCCGTCAGACGAAATAAAAATCATATCTAAAGACAATGCAGTATTATGCATCCACATAGTAATACGTTGCTTTTTCTCATAGATAAATAACATGCCATGGTTTGTGGCAAGACTCTCTCGCCACATTAATCCTATTGCTCGTTCGGCCTGCGTTGCTGCGACCTCAACTTCAAATAAATACTGGCCGCTAGTTGTTTCAATAACTAATGGTTGTAAGGGTACTGATTCCTGCCCTTTACTTGTTTTTAATCCATCTATGAAAACAACTAGTGTCAGCAAACCTAGTACTGCTGGAACTCTCAACATTCTGACACAGATGAATACGCCTTTGACCCTGGATGCGAGTGTATTTATTAGATTTAACATAATACTGTGAATAACTAGCCTAACTAACTTATGATTATCCAACTAGATACCTTAGTAAAACATCCTACAATCAATGTGTGTCAAAATTTTATTTTGCACTCTACCTTTGTTACTTAATTTGATTACCTTCAAAAATTCAACGATTAAGAATGTTGCGGAAAAATCGTTTTTGGGAGATAATACATAGTATGACTTCGGGGGGAGCCGACAGGCTGAGAGGTTAGTACCGCTGACGACCCCGTAACCTGATCCGGATAATGCCGGCGTAGGAACTGGGAGCTTGCCACAAAAACAGCGCAAAATATCAACGCAAATTACATCTGCAACATCTGGTGCAAATCATCCTCCTGTGGGGTTATCCCTTTCAAACGCTAGCTTAAAGTTTGATGGGACATACCTTTTCCAAGATCTTAGCATTGATTTACCACAGGGTTTATGCAGCGTATTGCTCGGGCCAAGCGGTGTTGGCAAAAGTAGCCTTTTGAAAATAATCGCCGGCATCCAACCTTTTGAAACAAATGGTTCCATTACATTAAAACCGGATGGGCGAGCTAACGTACAGATTACTGGCGTGGAGAAGAACAACCCATTTAATCTCATCGCTTATATGGCTCAACAGGACCTTCTACTACCCTGGCTTTCCGCAATAGAAAATGTCATTTTAGGAGCCCGGCTTAGAAGGGAACGGCCAGATATTGGCAAGGCAAATGAACTTCTCCGCCTTGTGGGACTTGCCAACAGTGCTAACACCCTACCAGCAAAACTTTCTGGTGGCATGCGCCAACGGGTGGCCTTAGCACGCACTTTAATGGAAAACCGCCCTATCATTTTGATGGATGAACCATTCTCTGCTCTTGACGCAATTACGCGACTACATTTACAGGAACTGGCGATTAATTTACTAACGGGACGCACAATACTGATGGTTACTCATGACCCTCTTGAAGCGTTAAGAATAGGACATCGTATCTTAATTATGTCCGGCCAACCTGCCACTTTAATAGAGACTGAATGCCCAGCTGAAGAAATTCCAAGGAACCCGTCCGACCCTGAACTATTAACTCACAATGCAAATTTAATTCAACAGTTGGCTAAGCTTGATACATCCCCGTTTGCACAAACAAAAACGGTCCCCAGATGATAAGATTAGCTCGACCCATTATAATTACAGGGTCTCTGATACTTCTATGGCAAATCATTGTTTGGGCAAGTGGCTCGCCTCACTTTATTTTACCGTCACCAGCCCGTGTTGGCGAAGCCTGGTGGCTCAATTTCCATTTAATACTCGGTCACACAGGCATTACAGTACTGGAAATCTTTTTGGGGCTTATTTGCGGCACCATACTAGGCACCTCAAGTGCTCTGGTCTTATCACATTTTCGCCCTGCACGGAGATGGCTTTTACCAATATTAGTTGGATCGCAAGCTATTCCAGTATTTGCAATAGCACCTATCCTTGTCCTTTGGCTTGGATATGGTATTGCTTCCAAAGTAGCAATGGCAACCCTGATAATTTACTTTCCTGTCGTCACCAATTTCTATGACGGCCTACGCCGCACTGAACCGGGCTGGGTTGATTTGGCTGCCACAATGAACGCAAGTCCCTTGCTAATACTGGCTAAAATCCGGATTCCTGCCGCCTTTCCATCTTTAGCATCCGGCCTAAGAGTTGCTACTGCAGTAGCTCCCATCGGCGCAATTGTTGGTGAATGGGTAGGTTCAAGTGCTGGCCTTGGATACTTAATGTTGCACGCAAACGGCCGCATGCAAACTGACTTAATGTTCGCAGCACTTATTACCCTGGCTGCCATCGCAATTACTATGTATTTTCTTATAGATGTTGGCCTTCGGAAAGCAATGCCTTGGCAACCCGATAGATTAGAAAACCAAAAAGAGGAGTGAACCCATTATGTTTTTTACCACGATGCGGTATTTGTTGTTAACGATTGCACTAATGTTTGTCATAAGTAGCAGTAACGCTAAGGCAAACGATAAGTTAACCCTTCTTTTAGACTGGTTTGTTAACCCTGATCACGCACCACTGTATGTAGCTAAACAAAAAGGTTATTTCGAAAATCAGGGTATAGAACTTCAAATGATTGCGCCCTCAGACCCTAACGACCCACCCAAACTTGTAGCAGCAGGAAAAGCAGATATTGCTATCTCCTATCAACCACAACTTCACGTTCACGTTTCAGAAGGTCTGCCTCTAATGCGTTTTGGAACCCTTGTTGCAACCCCTTTGAACACTCTATTAGTGCTCGAAAATGGACCTATTAATACCATATCAGATTTAAAAGATCGGAAAGTGGGATATTCAGTGGGTGGCTTTGAGGACGCACTCTTAAAAGCGATGCTTGCTCCTCACAACCTCACTCTGAAAGATATTACGTTAATAAACGTAAATTTTTCGCTTTCTCCTGCTTTACTTAGTGGGCAAGTTGACGCAGTAATAGGTGCCTACCGAAATTTTGAGTTAAATCAGTTAAGGATAGAAGGGGAAACCGGAAAGGCATTCTTTGTTGAAGAAGAGGGCGTTCCAGCATATGACGAACTTATCCTGATTGCACACTCAGAAAATATGGACACGGGAATTTTAAGGCGGTTTTTAAATGCGCTTGAACAAGGTGTCCAGTACTTGGTCAATCATCCGCAAGAAAGTTGGTCGCTTTTTATCAAAGAACACCCGCAGTTGAATGATAAACTGAATCAATTAGCTTGGTATGATACCCTGCCCAGATTTGCCCTAAGGCCTGCTGCACTGGATACGAGCCGTTATCTAAGGTTTTCTAAATTCATGCAACAACAGGGCCTGATCAAAGACATCCCGCACGTCAGCAACTATGCTGTCGAATTGCAATGATCTTTGTAGTCTAGTCGGCTAATTAGAGGCATAATTAGCAAGCGAATCGTGTTGCTTTCGCTTTGAACACTGGAAGGTTTTACATGAACTCCATCGCAGAGGAAAAATAGTTGCACGCGATCAGTCTCTTTGTGGTTTTGTTTGGCACCTGGATTCTTTTATCCGGACATTTCAGCATTCTTTTGCTCGCGTCGGGCGCTGTTTGCTCGGCATTGACCGTGGCGTTGGCAAACAGAATGAAAATTCTGGAGAAACGAACAGGCCTTACAATAGCATTTTGGCGATTGCCATATTTTTGGCTTTGGCTGGGAGTTCAAATTTTACTTTGCTCTATAACTGTTTCTAGAAAAATATTATCCCTAAAAATTGAGATTGACCCCGTATTAAAGCGAATCCCTATTAGTCAACAAAGTGATATGGCTAGGGTAATTTTTGCAAACTCGATTACCTTAACCCCGGGAACTCTATCAACCGACTTAAATCGTTCGGAAATTGAAGTACATGCACTCGAAGCTACCTCAATTAAAGAACTAAAATCTGGAGGAATGGAAAAAAGAATTAAAGGCCTCGAATTAATTTCTAAAGATAAGCGGGAGGGCTTCAAATGATGTTTGTCGCTGCTGCTGCTGGATTGCTTGCTGCTATGATATTAGCGCTAGCTAGAGCATTCATGGGCCCAACAGTTTATGACCGAATTTTAGCTGTCAATCATGTAGGTACACAGACAGTTCTTATAATTGCAGCAATTGGCTTTATCACAGAACGTCCTGATTTCTTAGATATTTCATTAGTCTATGCCCTAATAAATTTCACCGCTACAATTGCAGTTCTGAGATACATTAAGCGCGGAAAGACAAAGACTAGGTAAGAATTATGGTTCTTTATTTAATAAGCTGGGTATCAATTTCCATCGGTATATTTTTCGTATTGGTTGGAGGTATTGGACTTATCCGCTTGCCTGATCTATTTAGCAGAATGCATGCGGCCGGCTTAGTAGATACGGTAGGAGCTGGATTTCTCCTTGTAGGATTTTTAATTCAATCAAATGATTGGATAGTTTCTATAAAACTATCGATGATATTTGCATTCTTGATTTTCACGAGCCCAGTTGCAACCCATGCTTTGGCACACGCTGCTTTGCTAGATGGTATCACTCCCTGGACTAAAAGAAGCCATAAGGACTCTAAGCCATAGACATAATTCTTAACATAATTCTCCTAGTATTTGTGGCAGCAACAGGTATTGCGGCAGTTTATCTCCGCAACTTATTAGCATCCGCCATAGTACTGGGAATTTACAGCCTTCTAATGGCAGCACTTTGGGTGGTACTTGATGCTGTAGACGTTGCGTTTACTGAAGCTGCTGTTGGAGCAGGAATAACCACTGTTTTGATGGTGCTTGCGATTGCTCTTACCGGTCAAAAAGAAAAAATAGGCAACAAAAGCAAGCGACGATATTGGTTGCCACTGGTAACCTCCCTAAGCACCGCAGGACTCCTGATATATGCTACCATAGGCATGCCTCTTTTTGGCGATATTAATGCACCAGCGAACGTTCATGTTGCACCTTACTATCTACACCACGCCTATGAAGATACTGGGGTGCCAAATGTAGTAACAGCAGTTCTAGCCTCCTATAGAGGATTTGATACACTTGGAGAAGTCACTGTTATATTCACAGCCGGAATTGGCGTATTGGCACTCTTGGCAGGCTCGATCAGACGGCGAAAAAATAAACCTAATTCAACAGAAAACGGTGCATTGTGACTGAGTTTCTGATTGTCCGTGTCATGGCAAAAATTCTAATCCCATTCATTCTTATCTTTGGGTTCTATGTCCAAATGCACGGCGACTACGGGCCAGGTGGCGGATTTCAAGCAGGCGTAATTATAGCATCTGCATTCATTCTTTATGCAATGGTCTTTGAAATTGAAACGGCACGACGAGCAATACCCATGTCTATGCTCTTACTTTTGGCTTGCCTTGGTTTAATGCTCTACGGAGGAGTAGGAATTTCAAATCTTATATTTGGCGGTGGATTCCTAGAATATGGTGCGTTATCGATAGATCCACAAAAGGGCAATCATATTGGAATTATCATTATAGAGATAGGTGTGGGCGTATCGGTTGCCGCGGTAATGCTGATTATCTTTTTTAGTTTTGCACGACAACGTTGAGGAAATTTTGCCGGCTATGGAAGTAATCACTCATGTTAATTACTGGGCAGCCATAATACTGGCGTCGACCGGACTCTATGCAGTTATCGCTAGGACTAACCTTATCAAAAAATTAATTGGGTTAAGCCTATTCCAAACATCGGTGTTTCTTCTTTTTATCACCGTCGGGAAAGTCTCAAATGCTACAGCTCCAATCCTTAGCGACCTTCATCAGGTATATTCCAACCCACTACCGCACGTGCTTATATTGACTGCTATTGTGGTCTCAGTTTCCACTCTCGCTGTAGGGCTGGCGCTTACAATAGTAATAAAAAAGGAATTTGGATCGGTAGAAGAGGATGAACTTGAAGCCTTACAGGACTCCCAAACCAAAGAGGCTAAACTGGCCCTGGAGTCTGACCGGGAATGATTACAAACCATCTTTCAATCTTATTAGTTGTTCTGCCACTGCTAGCAGCACCAGTATGTGTATTGCTGAAACATCACACTATTGCATGGGCTTTTTCCACTTTAATTTCCTGGTCGCTGTTCGCAATTTCTATTTTATTATTAATCCACGTATTAGAATTTGGCTCTATTTCATATCACCTCGGTGGATGGGCGCCACCATTTGGGATTGAGTATAGATTAGATACCTTAAATGCTTTTTTGTTACTAATTGTTACGGCTATCACCGCAATTATTACGCCGTACGCTCTCAAAAGTGTTGCTGCAGAAATCTCTGCAAAGCGCCACAACTTATTTTATGCTGTTTATCTTTTATCCATTACGGGTTTTCTTGGAATTATCTCCACCGGAGACGTGTTTAATATTTACGTATTTATGGAGATTTCCTCACTTGCCAGTTATGTGTTGATTTCTCTCGGCTCTTCTCGCGACGCCACCGTCTCAGCTTTCCGGTACCTTATTATTGGCACAATTGGAGCAACTTTCCTGCTAATTGGTATCGGCCTTTTGTACATGATGACCGGGACACTCAACATAACCGACCTCTCGGAACGAATATTATTATCTCCTGATATGCGTCCTATTTTCGCAGCTTTTGCATTTATTACAGTCGGCATATTTATAAAACTTGCACTATTTCCACTCCATATATGGCTCCCCAATGCGTACACATATGCTCCGTCTATAATTTCAGCGTACTTGGCAGCAATAGCAACAAAAGTTGCAGCATACTTACTATTGCGATTTGTTTTCACTCTATTTGGAAAAGATTTTGCGTTTAATGAAATCCCACTTATGGAAATTCTTTTATCACTTTCCTTATTAGCAATAATTATAGGTTCAAGCGTCGCAGCATTTCAAAACGACTTAAAACGGTTATTTGCATATTCAAGTATCGGTCAGATTGGTTATTTATGCGTTGGTATTAGTTTTGCATCTGTAACTGGACTTACCGGTGCCATAGTCCATATGTTTAACCACGCTGTCATGAAGGGCGGTATCTTTCTAGCAATCGGTTATCTGGTCTATTCTACTGGGTCATCTGACCTACGTACATTAAATGGAATAGGCCGTAAAATGCCATATACAACAGCCGCACTGGTTATCGGAGGTCTGGGCTTGATTGGTATTCCTGGTACGTCCGGGTTTGTTAGCAAATGGTATTTGGTTCAGGCAGCTCTTGAAGCTGATTTATGGCCCGTCGCCATAATTATTCTATTGGGCTCTTTGCTTGCGCTAATTTATGTTGGGCGAGTAATTGAAGCTGCATACTTCCAGCCTGTCCCAGAAGAAGATTTGTTTCAACCTAATGCACAATGGCAGATGATTGTTCCTATCTGGCTGTTAATTTCTGCATCAATCTACTTTGGCATCCATACGGATATAACGATCCCTATAGCTGAGAATGCGGCGCAACTCCTGGTTGGATTAGAGCCGTGAATACCAGTTCGCTAATACTGGCTTCACTAGCACTGCCAATTGCAGGAGCCATTATCCTATACGCACTTGGACGTTTTCCCACACTGCGCAATTCTATTCCCCTCATAACCTCCTGCTCTCTATTCGCTCTTGTAAGTATCCTTACCATTGAAGTCATGGACGGGAATGTCCCAGAAATTAGCTTGTTTAATTTTGCCCCGGGTCTCCCATTTGCCTTCAAGATAGAACCTCTTGGCGCTTTATTTGCGCTACTCTCATCATTCTTATGGATAGTCACTACGGTCTATTCAATTGGTTACTTAAGTGCAAATCATGAAAAGAATCGCGTTCGCTACCATACCTTTTTCTGCCTTTCCCTGACTTCCAGTATTGGGATAGCCTTTGCCGGCAACATGCTGACATTGTTCTTTTTTTATGAAGTACTAACTCTCTGCACTTACCCCCTTGTTACCCATAGCGGAACAGACGCAGCACGCCGCGGGGGGCGGAGATATCTCATAGTTTTATTGTCCACATCTATAGCCCTTTTACTTCTGGCTATTCTTTGGACGTGGGTGGCGACTGGAACACTGACATTTAAAAACGGAGGAATATTGTCAGAGCATGTAAGTAGTTCTGCTATCGCAATTCTTTTCGTCCTTTACATATTTGGTATTGGGAAAGCTGCTTTAATACCTTTTCATGGTTGGCTGCCGGCAGCTATGGTAGCTCCAGCTCCTGTCAGTGCCCTTCTGCATGCCGTAGCCGTAGTTAAAGCAGGGGTTTTTACGGTCGTTAAGGTCATAATATATATTTTTGGCCTAGATGTTTTACGTGATCAGGCAAGCAGTGATTGGCTGTTGTACGTAGCAGGAGCAACTATCTTAATTGCTTCGCTCTTGGCTCTGCGACAAATGGATTTAAAACGCCGCCTTGCATACTCTACCGTTAGCCAGCTCTCCTATATCATTATTGGCGCCACTATGGCTAATTCTTATGCCCTCATGGGAAGCACTCTCCACATTGCAATGCATGGTTTTGCAAAAATTACACTTTTCTTCTGCGCTGGAGCTATATTTACCGTAACAAAAAAAACGCGCATCGACGAGTTGGACGGAATTGGGAAACAAATGCCTTTCACTATGGGTGCCTTTGCTGTCGGATCCTTCGCTCTCATTGGCCTACCACCTTTTGCTGGAGCATGGAGTAAATATTATTTAGTTCTCGGTACACTGCAGGAAAACTCTTACCCACTATTAGCCCTTCTACTAGTCAGCTCACTGCTGAATGCCTTTTATTTTCTCCCAATTGTCGTAAGGGCATTTTTCCCCTTAAAGGATAAAAATGGAACTAGCGCTAATAAAATTTCTGAGGCCCCAATCCTTATGCTTGTTGCAATTATGATTACAACACTTGGTTGTTTTGTACTTTTTGCGTACCCAGACTTTTTGTTCAACTTGCTCTACCCCCTTATAGAAAATTGAGGACATAGAAGTGAATAAAAATTCCTGGCTAGATAAACGTAAAAATATAATACTCTTGGTAAGAATTCTTCTTGCCGCCAGTATCATTTTGTTGTGCCTAGACTTCATTTTTGAAAGACATTCGTACTTCAATTGGGAGGGTTGGTTTGGTTTTTATGGTTTTTATGGCTTCATAGCCTGTGTGGGTTTGGTACTTGCTGCAAAAATATTGCGCAAATTAATTATGAGACCGGAAAATCATTATGACCGGTAATGTACCCCCCGCACTGATATTTTTTGTTGGTGCATTAATCTTAACGGTGGCGCCTCGCTATCTGAGATCAACTATAGCGTTAATTATACCAATTATAGGTGGGTATAACCTTTGGCTCATTACCGATAGTAACGGTTTGCAAATAGGTTTGTTTGATATTCAGTTAGAACTTTTACGTGTTGACAAGTTATCTATACTTTTTGGAATTCTATTTCATCTCGCAACATTTCTTGCCTGTCTTTACGCTTTTCATATTAGGGACCGTATCCAGCAAATATCGTCACTAGTTTACGCTGGCGGAGCACTTGGAGCTGTTTTTTCTGGCGATCTAATTTCTCTCTTCATATTCTGGGAAATAATGGCGCTATCATCTGTGTTTCTGATCTGGGCCAGACGAACTCCCCGAGCAAGTGCAGCAGGTTTTCGCTACCTAACTCTTCAAATTGTGTCTGGATTGCTTTTATTAGCGGGGACTCTGCTGCACATTACAGAGACAGGTTCTGCTTCATTTAACCTAATTGGGTTAGACTCACTTGCCAGTATATTAATTTTTACTGCTTTTGGAATTAAATGTGCATTCCCACTAGTACACAGCTGGTTAACAGATGCGTACCCTGAGTCGACCCCAACAGGCATGGTATTTCTCAGTTCATTTACAACGAAAGTGGCAATTTATGGATTAGCCCGCAGTTTTGCTGGAACAGAGGTATTAATTTATATCGGCACTACCATGGCAATGTTCCCGATCTTTTTTGCAGTCATAGAAAATGATCTTCGCCGTGTATTAGCATTCAGCCTAATTAATCAGGTTGGTTTCATGGTTGTAGGAATTGGTATAGGTACCGAACTTGCCCTCAATGGAGCTGTTAGTCATGCATTCAACGATGTGCTCTTCAAGGGTCTATTACTCATGTCAATGGGCGCTGTACTACACCAAACTGGCAAAATTAATGGTTCTGAGTTGGGCGGGCTTTATAAAAGTATGCCTATTACAACCTCGCTTTGTATTGTTGGGGCAGCGTCGATTTCTGCGTTTCCTCTTTTTTCAGGCTTTGTAAGTAAGTCAATGGTGATGACTGCGGCAGCTCATGAAGGTCACTGGATAATTTGGTTAATGCTACTTTTTGCATCTGCTGGCGTTTTTCACCATGCAGGAATTAAAATTCCATTTTTTGCATTTTTTGCCCATGATTCAGGCATTAGAACACGCGAGCCGCCGGCGAATATGCTCGCCGCGATGATCATCTCCGCGGTTCTTTGTATACTGATAGGAATATATCCAAACGTCCTTTACAATTTGCTGCCGTGGAATGTTAATTATGAACCCTATACTTCGGATCATATAATTACCCAACTACAGTTGCTATTTTTCTCAGCTCTCGCCTTCGCATGGCTAAAGCTAATCAAGCTGTACCCGCCTGAGTTACCTGGAATTAATCTTGACGCGGACTGGCTTTACCGAACTCTAGGTAATCGCGCCGTAACCAAAACCGGACAAATTTGGGCACATACAGAAACTGTCATTTCTAATTTTGTCCTGAACGTTGGTTTTAGATGTAGGCGCTTCGCTGCTCAACATTATGGATCAACAGGCATTTTAGCCCGAACCTGGAGTACAGGATTTTCAGCTCTTTGGATCGTAATTCTTTTAGGCATTTGCTTAATTCTGTATTACTTATGACACATGACAATTAAAAGTATTTCAGGATTATTAATCTTTCCTTTAATTTTACTATCTGCGTGCTCTTCAATAGATCACTGGCAGTCAGCATATAATAGAGACCATGTATTAGTAGGAAAAATCTGGAGTACTAATGAAGCTAGGTTTGTTGGCCAAGATGAATTGATTGCTGACATTAATCAGCATGACTTTGTTTTACTTGGAGAAACTCATAATAATCCAGACCATCATATTCTACAGGCTTATATAATAAAATCATTGGTAAATCTTGGTCGCCGCCCACTCGTAGCATTTGAGATGTTAAATATGAGTCAAATTGACAACTTGATTAAATTTTCTGAAAGTTATCCTAAGAGTTCTGAAGAATTCTTTAAAGCTGTGAATTGGGAAAACTCGGGATGGCCAGACAAAAAATTATACACGCCTATTGTTGATGAGGCATTAGCTGCTAATCTAAAAATATCGCCCGCTAACATTAGTCGCAAAAAAACTAAAAGGTTAATGAAATTAGGCTTAAACGGTTTGAGTCCCCGCCTAATTAAACAATTAAGATTAAATAATACACTACCAAAAATTCTTGAGAATTTACTTAAAACTGAAATACAAAAGTCGCATTGTGGTTATGCCCCAAAGAACTTGTTGGATAAGATGGTGTTTACGCAATTTGTTAAAGATGCCCATATGGCTTGGGCAATAGGTAATTCTAGAAATCAAAATGGTGTTGTGTTGATCGCTGGCTTGGGTCATGTACGCAAGGATTGGGCTGTACCCTTCCATTTCAAACGCTTAATACCTAACGGCACTATCACTACAATTGCATTTTTAGAAGTAAGCCAGAAGGGCCGCGATGTTCACTATTACCGCATTAATACTGAAACATCTGAGCTTCCTTATGATTATATATGGTTTACCCCAAGAGTTGAAATTATGGATGCCTGCGAAAAATTTAAAAAACAACTTAAACGCATGCAAACAAAAAGCGTGAATGTCGATGTGACTTCATAAGATCAAAATTCTATTATTAGTTTTTGAAACTCTAACATTTGTTACAAATTATTAAATTGCAATATAGACATTTGGTGGGTTACCTAATTTACCTGAGGTAAGGTCGTTTGAATCAGAACAACTATTATTTAACTTGTGATTTCGAAAGCACTGCACTGAATTATAGAGTACGTTATGGTGGAGGACGCAATGAGGCTTTGGCTCGAGCTGCCGGATTTACCAAGGGGCGCACGCCGCAAGTTGTTGATGCTACAGCTGGACTGGGGAAGGATTCGTTTCTTTTAGCATCTCTTGGAGCAAAGGTTACGCTCATAGAGCGATCACTTGAAATTTATAAAATATTAAAAGATGGAATTAAAAAGGCTACCATAAATGGTGGCAAAACCAGTGATACAGTTGGGCGAATGACTGTAATGTATGGAGATTCTAAAACGCTTCTTTTACGCTTAAAGCCTGAAGTCGTAATCGTTGACCCCATGCATCCAACGCGTCAAAATAGCGCCCTCTCAAAGATAGAGATAAGGTACCTTCGTTCTGTGGTAGGGTCAGATAATGATGCTTCAGAACTCATGCAAGTAGCTCTGCAGGTGGCTACGAAGAGAGTAGTTTTGAAATGGCCTTTAAAGGCTGAACCTCTATTGGAGATACCAACCCCCTCACACCAAATTCGTGGCAAAACAATCCGATACGACATATTTATGAAAAATGATGGATCTAAACCCTAAACAAATTCCTGTTACCGCTGAACCCTAAAAATAAAGTTTAGTAAAACGATTAGTATCAAAGTTTGTGTTTGAGTGTTATTAACCTCATCAACATTTGTTTGAATTATATTTTCTATGTATTTTAATCCAGCAATTATACAATTTATTGTTTATAGCTAGTTTTTTTGACACGGAGGGTTTATGAATTTGAAGGGTGAACATCAGATTCCTGCCGATCGCCAGTCTGTATGGAACGCATTAAACGATCCTGAAATTCTAAAAGCGTGTCTACCTGGTTGTGAGCAGCTTGACAAGAATTCAGATACAGAAATGACGGCAACGATCACAACTAAGATTGGGCCAGTTAAAGCAACATTTAGTGGTGCAGTTAAGTTATCTGAACTTAATCCACCAATTAGTTATAAACTTGAGGGGGAAGGTCAAGGTGGAGCAGCTGGATTTGTTTCGGGCACAGCTAAAGTAAGTCTTAGTGAAGGAGAAGAAAACAGTGCTAGTACTATATTGAAGTACGATGTTGAAGCTAAGGTTGGGGGTAAACTAGCTCAAATAGGATCCCGATTAATTGATTCAGTAAGCAAGAAACTAGCTACACAGTTTTTTGAAACATTTGTGGCTAAAGTGACTGAAAATACCTCTACCGATAGTTTGCCAGATGCATCAGAAAATGGATCTACCGCGACAACCACTCAGGAAACACGACCCATATATGGTATTCCAACCCATTATTGGGTTTCTACTGTAATTGGTGGTGTTGCGCTTTTAATATTGTGGGCCACTGGGGTATTATAGCAAAAATATTCATATGACGGTCATAGGCATTCAAGGAAGCAGTCCAGAACTACGAAATAATTTTGCACGAGATCTAATTAAATACTTTAAGAACAAAAATAAGACTGTATCCGTATTTGCCTATATCGGAAAAAATTGTGAAATAGATGTCCCGGAAAAAGATAGTCACCGGCATCGAACTGCCGGGGCTAAAGAAGTTTTAGCTGTATCAACACTACGCTGGGCCTTGATACACGAATCATCTAGTAACAGTCCCGTAAATGTAGAACAATTACTACAAAAATTAGAAACTAACGATATTATTCTTGCTCCAAACTTCCCAGGGGAAACCGACATACTCATTTCATTAGACACAGCCAATAAATGTGTCAAAATTTATAAGGGTAAAAAATATCTGCAAGCCTTTAAACTTGACAGTACCGGCCAAATGTCAGATTTCATTCTCAGTGCAATTTAGTAAAGTGATCAAATCATTGACAATTAAATTACCAAAAACCGTCGACGAAACTCTCCAGATCCTTGAGTCCTGCGATTACATAGCTGACAGGAAACTCGCGACCAGTCTTTTTATCTCTTTAAATTTACAAAAGCCAATATTTTTGGAAGGAGAAGCCGGAGTTGGGAAAACTGAACTGGCTAAGGTTCTTGCCAATTCTTTTAATCGAAAGTTACTTCGCCTTCAATGTTATGAAGGACTAGACATTTCTTCCGCCGTGTATGAATGGAACTACGCTAAGCAAATGATAGAGATTAGGCTTTCAGAGGCAATCGGGAAATCAGACAAGGATAAATTGACGCAAGATATATTTTCTGAACGCTTTCTTGTAACACGTCCGTTACTAAAAGCTTTACAACCAACTGAAGGGGGAGCGCCAATATTATTGATCGATGAGCTCGATAGAGCCGATGAACCCTTTGAAGCATTTCTTTTAGAAGTTCTTGACGATTATCAGATTACGATCCCAGAAATTGGTACTATTCAGGCAGTAGAACCACCAATAGTATTGATTACTTCCAATCGAACAAGGGAAATCCATGATGCTTTAAAGCGACGATGCCTTTACCACTGGATCGATTACCCAAATCCAGAACGAGAAATAAAAATATTAGAAACTCGCGTACCGGAGGCTGACGCTAAACTACGTAAAGAGGTCGTTAGATTTGTCCAAAACTTACGTAAAATGGATTTATTTAAGGTTCCCGGGGTAGCTGAAAGCATAAATTGGCTACTCGCTCTAGGTGTTCTAAACGTAACAGTATTAGAAAAGGACGTCGTAAAGACTACTCTCGGTGTCCTACTAAAATATCAGGACGATATAGAAAAAATAGAGGGTGAAATATTGGATCAGTTAATTTCTTCAACAGATTGAATTATTGATGCAGATTTAACAGTAAAATTATTCCATTATTAACAATTTAAACTTGGCCAGGTTTATAGGATGAAAAAACGATGCGAAGATATTCTCCGCCTTGCGGAAGATTGGAAGAAAGCAGGCCAAGAAGTTGCATTGGCAACCGTGATTTCTACCTGGGGATCTTCGCCCCGTCCTGTTGGCAGTCAGTTAATTACAGATACTGATGGAAACTTTGAAGGATCGGTTTCTGGAGGTTGTATAGAGGGAGCGGTTATCGAAGCCGCATTTCAATCAATTAAAACTGGTATTCCAAATATCCTTAAGTTTGAAGTGTCCGACGAAGAAGCATGGGAAGTTGGATTGGCATGCGGAGGAACTGTTCAAGTTTACGTCGAAAAAATAGAGTAGATAATGAAACGATTAATTCTCGAAAAACTAAACTTAAAAAGAGCAAGCGGTACCCCAGTTGCTTTGGTTACTGAGCTTAGTAAAGGAAGACAAACATTAGTTGACGAATCAGATAATGCGTACGGAGCTAATTTGCCAAGCAATATAACTATTATTGTGAAAAATTGTTTACTAGCAGACTCAAATTCAATAATTGAACATGATGAAAATGCCTACTTTGTTCGATCATACAACCCTCCAATAGAACTATATATAGTTGGAGCCGTTCATATCACCCAGTCCTTAGCATACATAGCAAGAATGGCTGGTTACAACGTCAATATCGTTGATCCGCGACAAGGTTTTGCCAATCCCGACCGCTTCCCAGACTTGAAAATATCTAATGATTGGCCAGACGACTACTTCAAAGAAATTCACTTAACCAATCGCGCAGCAATTATCACTCTTTCTCATGATCCCAAAATTGATGACCCTGCTTTAGAATACGCACTGGAATCTCCCGTATTTTATATTGGATCTCTCGGAAGCAAGAGGACTCATAGCAAACGTCTTTCAAGATTAAAGAGTTTAGGTTTTTTAGACACTCAGTTAAGTCGTATTCATAGCCCCATAGGCTTAGATATCGCAGCCAAGTCCCCGGCAGAAATTGCCATTTCAATTATGGCTGAAATTACAAACGTAAGGAATGTGACCCTAAAACAACAAGGTAATGTTTCCCGATGATTTTTGGCGATACCAGCATTTCTAAAGCATTAGGACTAATTCTAGCGCATACCATGCATTTGCCGAGTGGTACTTTAAAAAAAGGCCATATCCTCTCCACAACAGATATACAAACTCTAAAGAACGAAGGTATTGAAAAGGTTTGTGGCGCACGTTTAGAGAAAGATGACGTAGCAGAAAACGAGGCAGCTCTAGCTCTAGGTCAATTACTTATGGCAAAAGGGCTTTCCCTTAGTGAACCGTACACGGGTAGATGCAATATTTTTTCCGTCGTACGTGGTATAATCATTCCTGACCAGAAACAAATCGATCGAATTAACCAGATTGATGAAGGAATGACCCTCGGAACCTTGGAGCCATTTAGCCAAATAGAGCCTGGCCAAATGGTTGCTACAGTGAAAGTTATACCTTTTGCACTCCCAAAAACAATTTTGGACAAATGTCTTGAAATCGCGAATAACGGTAAACCACTATTGAAGGTTGCCCCTTTCCATAAAAAGCGGGTTGGTTTTATACAGACGAGGTTATCACGAACAAAAGAAAGTATGCTGGACTCTACCACCCAAACTTTGGTTGACCGCCTCACACCAATGAATGGGGAGCTAATCGGTGAAATACGATGTAATCACGTCAGTGACGAAATATGTGAAGCCATAAGACATTTATGTAAACTTAATTGCGAAATGGTATTAATTGCTGGTGCATCAGCCATTGTCGATAGGCGTGACATTGTACCGACCGGAATCATTAAAGCAGGAGGTAATATTGACCATTTTGGCATGCCAGTTGACCCAGGAAACCTATTGCTCCTCGCTCATATGAGCAATATAGATATAATTGGCTTGCCTGGATGTGCTCGCTCTCCAAAACTAAATGGCTTTGATTGGATTCTTCGGCGTCGGTTTGCAGATATCCCTATAACAAAAGAAGACATTATGAAGATGGGAACCGGTGGATTGCTTATGGAAATAGCCAGCAGGCCTTTACCACGCACATCTACGCAATCAAAACTTAAAAGTTCGCATTCTAAAAATAGAAATGCTCAAACTAAAATTGCTGCCATTGTTTTAGCAGCCGGCCAATCTCGACGCATGGGAAATAGAAATAAGTTACTGATTGAGCTCGATAGGAAACCGATGATAACACATGTTGTAAATGCTGTAATCGACAGTGGTGTTTCTCCAATCATTGTCGTAACAGGCTACGAACATGACAAAATAACCAAAGCGCTGCATGGATATAATGTTAAATGTGTAATTAACCCTAGTTTTAATGAAGGAATAAGCACGTCTATCCGTTTAGGGTTATCCGAACTCTCAGATGATATTGATGGAACATTAATTTGTTTAGGAGATATGCCAAACGTTGAAACCTCTACAATGAAACAATTGATCTCAAGTTTTAATTCTTCAGTAGGGCCAGCCATTTGCGTGCCAACTTATAAAGGAAAAAGGGGAAACCCTGTTCTTTGGTCTTCAAATTTTTTTACCTCAATGAAGCAGATAGCTGGCGATGTAGGTGCAAAACATATTATAGCCGAGAATTCCGATGCTGTTTACGAAGTAAGTTTCGAAACTCCTGAAATCACAATTGATGTAGATACGCCGGACGCTTTATATGCACTGGAACCGTCGAACACCATGAAAGAAGATGATGATAAAAATTAGGGAGCCATTATTACTGACACCAGGCCCGCTCACAACCAGCCATACCACAAAAAATGCTTTAAAAAAGGACTGGGGTTCTAGAGATCAGGCTTTCATCAATTTAACGGAAAATATAAGAAAAAAATTATTGTCTTTAGCCAATGCACAAAGAGATCACGTCTGTATTCCAATGCAAGGAAGTGGGACATTTGCTATTGAAGCTATGTTGGGTACTCTTATACCAAGAAATGGAAGTGTCCTCGTATTGATCAATGGGGCTTATGGGGAACGTATTGCAAATATTTTAAAGGTATTAGGTCGAACATATAGAACTATCAAATTTCCTTCCAATGAGGCACTTGACCCAACCTTAATTAATAACGCTCTCAAATCGAATAAAGATATTACTGATGTTGCAATGGTACATTGCGAAACTACTAGTGGGGTATTAAACCCTCTTGACGAAATAGCAAAACTTGTTTCTAAAAATAAATGCCGATTATTTATAGATGCAATGAGTTCATTTGGCGGCATTCCTATTAATGCTAAATACATTGCGTTCGATGGACTGGCTGCTTCCGCCAACAAATGTATAGAATGCGTTCCAGGTGTTGCATTTGTTTTAGCCCGCAAGATACATTTAGAACAATGTTCGGCAAATAGTCATAGCTTAAGCTTGGATCTTTATGATCAATGGCAAGGTTTGCAAAAAAATGGCCAATGGCGCTTTACACCTCCAACACAAATTATTGCTGCTCTTGATTCTGCACTCGATCAATTAAATGATGAAGGTGGTATCGGCTTCAGATTTGCCCGTTATTGGGAAAATTGTCAGGTGCTAATTTCTGGCATGAAAGATATTGGTTTTGAAACGTATTTACCTGACGAAACTCAGGCACCTATCATCGTAACATTTATAGCCCCTAGTGACGACACCGGATTTAATTTTGAAAAGTTCTACAGCATCCTAGCAAGAGAAGGTTACCTTATTTACCCAGGGAAGTTAACAACGCACAATAGTTTTAGAATAGGTTGTATTGGTAATATTAAAGCTGAAGATATTCAAAATCTTCTCATAGTTGTAAGTAATTCCCTTAAAGAGATGAACATTACTCTGATTGCAAATGAAATTAAATGACTGGCTTCCATTCTTTTTTACGCTAACGAAAATTTTAAATGACAGTGCAAATTTATGATAGAAGGAATATGAAATATGAGCTCTAAGAACGCTGCTGGAAAAAAGGTTGCCTTTGTTGGGCTTGGTGTAATGGGCTATCCGATGGCAGGCCATTTGGTTGAGGGCGGATGCTCCGTCACAGTATTTAATCGCACTAGGTCTCGCGCTGAAGATTGGTCTAAAAGGTTCTCTGGGCAAATAGCAGCCACGCCAAAGGATGCTGCAGCACAAGCTGAAATCGTATTTAGTTGCGTTGGAGCAGACGATGATCTTCGGGAGGTAGCTTACGGAAAGGAGGGTATTCTGGAGGGCATGCAACCGGGCGCTATATTCGTAGATCATACCACAGACTCCGCGAACGTGGCACGTGAAATTGATGAAGCAGCTCAAACCAAAAATTTAAATTTCATGGATGCCCCAGTATCTGGAGGACAGGCTGGAGCAGAAAATGGTAAACTAACTGTTATGGTAGGAGGAAACAATAATACTTTTAAAATAATAGAACCAATTATGCGTTGCTATTCACACAATATCACACATATGGGTGAGGTTGGGAATGGGCAGCTCACTAAAATGGTTAACCAGTTATGTATCGCAGGAGTAGTGCAAGGTTTAGCAGAAGGAATAAATTTTGCGCAACGTGCCGGCCTAGATGGTGAAAAAGTTCTAGAAGTAATCTCTAAAGGAGCAGCTCAATCCTGGCAGATGGAGAACCGTGGAAAAACAATGTTGAAGGGAGAATTCGAATTTGGATTTGCAGCAGACTGGATGCGAAAAGATCTTGGATTATGCTTTGATGAAGCAAAAAATAATGGAGCACTCCTACCGCTTGCAATGTTAGTTGACCAATTCTATGCACATATTCAACAACGGGGGGGCGGGCGTTGGGATACTTCGAGTTTAATTCAACTCCTACAAAAACTATAAATTAAATTCGATAAGGTTTGCCTATAGACAATCGAAATATAGTCCGGTTAGCTTAAGATAAAAGTTATTTTAGGCAATCTGGAATGCGCTGGTTAAAATAAAATCTAAATTTTTGTTAATGTAGACCACGAGCATCGATTGGCCAAATATCAACCAGCGTATTACCTCTTACACAATGATAAAAGTCATATAAGTTTACGGTAGGGTCGCAATGAGGGACCAGACATTCGACTGTACTTCCCACATCTAAACGCTCATTTGACCCCTCAAACATTACGCTACCATGTTCATCGCCAAAGAATTTGTAAATAGAACCAGCCGGCGTTCCTTGATTAAATACGGGCAATGGCCCGTCTTGAGAGAAACATTTAAGTCCAGCGTCAATTGTTGCATGGTCAGAATGATTAGCACTCACAACAGTAGAGCGAACAAATAGTGATGGCTCAAATATCCATTGCTGATTTTTGCGGCACTTGATATCTAGATATTCTACATCCATGAATACATAGGAACCAACCTGCATTTCAGTAACAATACCCTGCTCCGCATCTATATCATACGTACCTGTCCCAGCGCCTGTAATTATATTCGGTGATAGATTGATTTCCGCGAGAGCAGAACGAACATCTTGCAATTTATTCATGTGATATAAATTAGTTCTCTCACGTTCATCGAAGCTTTCAATGTGCATAATATGCCCCGCATAGCCTTGTAACCCGGCATAATTAAGGCTTTGACTGGCTACTATCGTATGAACAAGTTCCACAGCTTCGTTAACACTCGCAACGCCTGTACGGTGAAGCCCTACATCTACATCAATTAAAACATTAAGAGGCTTACCTATATTCATAGCAGCCATCGATAATCTTGACGCATTTGATATATTGTCAACTGTTTGGAGTAGTCCTTTAACTTTCTTATTAATTTTCATCAACCGGTCAATCTTACTATCGGCAATGATTGGGGAACTTACCAGAATACCGGTTACACCAGCATCTGCCATCACTTCTGCTTCTCCCAATGTCGCTGCAGTTATTCCCGTAGCGCCAGCATCTATTTGCAATTGAGCTATAATTGCACTTTTATGCGTCTTACAATGAGGACGCAAAGCAATATTTTTACTATTTGCATAAGTCTTCATTCGTTCAATATTGCGCTCCAAACAATCCAGATCTAGGACTAACGCAGGGGTAGAAAGTAGATTCCGTGATCCAATTTTTCCAATCAATTTTGCATTGGGTCCTAACTCAGTAATTTTAGCCATATATCACCTATTAATTAATATCGCTATTTCCTCAAACGCCAAAAACACACAATATTTCTATGAAATAGTTTTTATACTAAACTATGGCTAAGAAAACATGTTATTACAAATGATGAACCTTGTTTTTTTAATTTGTTATTATCTTGTTCTGTTAATTTGTTATTATATTAAAAGGCCAACTTAGTTTTAAATAAGGAGTTTATATACAGTGAAAGTCATAATAACTGGTGGCTCTGGTTTTCTTGGATTAAGACTAATGAACGCAATTCTAGACAAAAAGACGCTTATAGGCCAAACAGGAGAAACAGAATTAGTTAAAAATATCATACTTCTGGACGCTTCCACCCCCCGCGCATTACCTGCCAATTTTAATGACGATAGAGTGAGCTTTGTAGAAGGTAGTATCACTGACAGTAAACTTCTAAACTCACTAATTAAGGGAGGGTCAGTTTCTATATTTCACTTAGCGTCTGTAGTTAGCGCTGGTGCTGAGCAAGATTTCAACCTAGCGCTTGATGTTAATCTTTATGGGGGAATAAACCTTCTGGAAGCAGCACGAGCAGCTCCAGAATTGCCAAAAGTAGTTTTCACAAGCAGCTTAGCTGCATTTGGAGGTTGCGCAATGCCAGATACTGTTACGGATGAAACGAAAATAACACCAATGACAACATATGGCATGACAAAGGCTGTTAACGAACTACTCCTTAATGACTACACACGCAAAGGCTTTTTAGATGGACGAGGAGCTCGACTACCAACGGTTATTATTCGACCGGGGAAACCCAATAAGGCGGCCTCTGGGTTTGCAAGTGGTGTATTTCGTGAGCCTTTGTCCGGGATAAATTACGAAGTACCTGTTAACTACCAGACACGAATGGCTGTAAGCGGTTATAGAACCGTGATTGATGGAATATTGCTACTGCATGAAATTAATAGTGAAGACCTTGGTGATGACCGGTCTATTAACCTTCCAAGCATTTCTCTCACTGTAAAGGAAATGGTAGATGGTCTCCACCGGGTGGCTAAAAACAGGGCATTAGGAAAAATTACGTGCGTTCCAAATACTGATATACAAAAAATTTGTGACGGTTGGCCAAAATGGGCACTAGCAGATAGAGCCTTAGCACTGGGGTTGCCCGCAAACAGCAGTATAGATGAAATTATTCATGCATATATTGAGGATTATGCCAAGTTGTAATAGAAACAATTATTTACTAGTTTTAAGATGCCGTGACATATAATAACCTATCTCATAACCATACTGATCCCTATGCTGGATTCTGGCGCCGAACTGGAGCCTGGTTCATAGATGGCATTTTGATCTACGTAACTTACCTTCTGATAGCATTTTTCATTTGGGATGATCTTCTAACAAAAACTGTTATGGAAAACCCTACTGGGGGTAGCGATATGTTTTCCTATGCTCCATCACTACTAGGTTTACTGGTAGTCGGAGTAACAGTATGGCTATATATTGCTATTCAAGAAAGTGGAAAAGCCCAAGCATCCATAGGGAAACGAGCTTTTGGGATTAAGGTATGCAACTACAACGGGGAGAAAGTCAGTTTTGTTACTGCCAGCTATAGAGCATGGCCACTGTGGTTGCCCGGGTTAATTAATTCTGTGGCAATTCTTGATCTTTTAGTCAGCCTCGTATCTATAGCTGCATGTTTAAGCGTGGCTTTTACAAAGCGAAAACAAGGCTTGCATGATATCATGGCTGGGTGCTTAGTAGTTAAGAGACGAGCAATATTTTCTGATTTACCACGAATTTAAATTTCTGCAGCAACTCTGTCGCATGCATTATGAGATTGGGTTGCTCTTATCTCGTTACATAATCGTTTTTTGCTATATTTTTCCATGCCATATAGCTGATTAAAAAACTACAATTTTCCATTAACCTAACTACCCCAGCCAAATAATGTACAGTCTTCTAATAGAAAGGTTCAATGTTTATAATTTATCCTGAAACTTTTCTTTATCAGTCATAAAAACATCAGATTCAATTGTTCCGTCAGGCATTATTGTATTATTAAAAAATGCGTCCTTAAAACCAGCATCCTTTAGATATGAACCACGAAAATCAACGCGTTCTAAATTTGAACTCCGAAATTGAGTATCTTGTAGCTTTGCTGCCGAACAATCTACCCCAATTAGACTGGCACCTCGAAGACTCGTACCGGTTAAATCTGCCTCCCTCAAATTTGCACCATCCAATACAGCCTCCTCCATCTTTGCCATACCTAACTGCGACTGCCCCATATTTGCCCCCTTAAAAGATGCCAGTCTCAAGATACTGCCCCACAAATTAGCTTCGGAAAAATTTGCACCGTCGCAGTTTGCACCGGGTAAATCTGTTTGAGCCATATTTGCTCTTATAAGGACTGCATTCTCTAATATAGCAATTTTAAAATTTGCACCCCATAGATTAGCCTCAAATAATTTAGAACCTGAAAGATTCGCACCTTGAAAGTTTGCAGTTCTAGCATTAACAAAGGATAAATTTGCCCCGGATAAATTTGCCCCCCAAAAATTAGACTCTCGCAAGTCGCTACAAGATAGATCAGACCCAGATAAATCCGCCTTGGAAAAATTGTGCTCTCGGAGATCTAACCCTTTCAAGTTTGCACCTGCCAACTGGCCATTTTTTATATCTTCCGGCCTCGGCGACCATCCCTCCATAATCAACCCACCTTCATAATCCTCTGTATTAAAGGTACTTGTAATTGGAAAAATAAATTAACACATATTGCCCACTCACCAACATCACAACACGAAATTTGTATCTCTGGTTATATCAAAATCATATTAAAACCTAAAATGATATGTTCCAAAGGTAATTGGTAGAAAAAGTAACTTCTATCAGTCTATAGAATAAATGTTCTTTCTAAATGTGGTAATAAAAATTTACGGTACCCAATTGTTAATTTGTGTGCAATTTCGACAGGAGAATTTTAATGTATTTAACGGAAATTAATCACCTAGCATTCATTACAAATGACATGGACAAAACTATTCGTTTTTATCGGGATTTACTCTGCATGGAACTTACAATTTGCATGGGGCAGAATGGCTACAGACATTATTTTTTTAAAACTGGTAATAACAATATTGCATTTTTCTCTTATGATGGAGCCAAACCGATGAACAAAAAATTTCATGGCTCGCCCAGCACCGAACCGATTGGGTTTGACCACGTTTCTATAAGTGTAGGTTCAAAGCAAAATCTCTTTGCACTTAAAGATCGTTTAGAAGCAGCTGGGTTGGATGTCGAAGGAGCCATCGACCACGGTTTTCTGTGGTCAATTTATTTCTTTGACAATAATAACATACCCTTAGAAGCCAGCTGGAACTGCTGCGATCTTGTCAAAATTCCAGCCATGGCTGATGATGCTCCACTTCCAGTTGCAACAGAAGGATCCAATCCACAAAATGATATTTGGCCGGATGTGATAAACCCCACCCCACCAGAGAGAATGACAGCACGCCCTGGAAACGGCTATCACACGCGTAAAATATTTATGGATTTGGGTGTAGCTATAGTCAATCCGCACTTTTCTGATTGAATAAAGCTCACTCCATACTATTCAGAAGACCCCGACAAAAATCTTTTTCGAATGCCAGCTGCAACACTATACTTTGGGTCTACAAAATTTCCCAAACGCACAATTCCGCATTGACTTAACATCATGTAGGCATCCCACTTATCATAACCGTAGTCAGCTTCCATCCAGCGAATCAGTTCACGATAAGCAATACGCGTAGCATCTTCCAGAGGTCTCGCACTACCAATGCCAAAAATCGTATCGACAGTTTCAAGTCGTGGCCAATCCAAAGTCCATCCTTTAATTAAATCAACTTTAATTGTTGTAATGGACGAATACTCAACAGCAGTTCCACAGAGTTCTCCATCTCCCTGACAAGCGTGGGCATCACCAATAAATAACCGCGCACCCGGGCTACGAACAGGCAAATATGTAACTGTCCCTGGCCCCATATCAGGAATATCCATATTCCCCCCATGATTATCAGGAGTAAGGGAATTAATTGAATCAATTTCTGGTGAGCAACTCAGCGTCCCAATATGAGGCTTATATGGAAGCGTAACTCGCTTGCTCCAATATACATTGTCTTCATCTATATCGATCCGACGTACATGCTCTGGCAGGGGGTCATTGAGGGTGGCTGTATAAGCCGTACCTGTTAATGCTCCAAATTCTGGAATCATGGCTACTATACCGTGTGGATCATCGCCTCTGGGATACATTGAGGCAATATATACACAAAGGGCATCTCCCTTCTCAGCATTCTCAATCGTGATAGGGCCATTCTGTGGATTCAAAAATGGAACCTCTAGTTTCTCGCTTGGTTTATCCCTCTCAGTAACAAGCTTGCCTTCAAACGCATCGCGCGTCTCAACAATTACAGTATCTCCAGGATTGATATGTAATACCGGCTCAGAATAAGGACCCATAGTATAATGATAATCCCCCTGCATCTCTTCCGTAAGGTGATGCGTATCTCCATCTTTATCCCTGCCCACACCCCGCCTACTCATAATAGAACCATCCAACCACGCTGCCAGTTTATTCTGGTCTAATGCCATATTAAAATTCCTTCTATACCTTTTTTATATATTCACAGGTTAATAGTAAGTGAATCCCTTTAGTGTAATCAGTTTACATGCTAATCAGTTCCTTATGAAGTTTGTATTCCTTATGGAGTTTTTTCTCAACCCGCTTCATAATGCTAGAGTGAACGATCCAATACGATAACATAATTTCAACCATTAAATTGGAGGACTGAAATGGCACTGTCAAAAGGGGTGGCCTATTGTAAAGGAATTTATTTGCCTATAGAGGAGGCAACTGTACCAATTCTTGACCCTGCGTTTACCAAAAGCGACGTCGTCTTTGACGCAATTTCGGCCTGGGAAGGATCCTTTTTTAAACTTGATGATCATTTAAATCGTTTTCGAAATTCTTGTGATTATATAAGGGTCACGCCACCTTATACAGACCAAGAGATAAGTGTTGTTATGGCTGAGTGTGTTGCTAGGTCACAATTGAATCATTCGATAGTTTATATTCTCTGCACCCGGGGCTGTTATGCAGGAGGTGGTGCAACAGGTGACCCAAGAACTGCAATAAATGAGTTTATGGCGTATTCGGTTCCATATTATTGGATTGTTCCTAAAGACCGCCTTCAAACTGGAGCGCATCTCTGGGTAGCTGATACAAGACGTGCGCCAGATGATGCTATCAACCAGCGAGTTAAAAACTTTAATCGAATGGACTTAACACGCGCCCAGTTTGAAGCCCTTGACGCGGGCGCAGATGCACCAATTCTACTTTCCACAGATGGTTTTATTACTGAAGGGCCAGGTTTTAATCTCTGGGTGATTAGAGATGGAAAAGCCTTAACGCCAGGAGAAAATTTACTGGAAGGCATTACTAGAAAAAGCGTTTTTGAATTATGTTCAGAAGCAGGTTTGTCAGCTGATACAGCAAATTTAACCCCATCAGATGTGGAAAAAGGAGACGAAGTATTTATTTCATCTACTGGTGGCGGTATAATTCCAGTAACACAAATTAATGGTAAGATTATTGCAAACGGGGCTCCAGGTTTAAAAACCTGTCAGTTGAGCGACAATTATTGGAAAAAGCGCGTTGAAGGCTGGGAAGCTACAAAAATCTCCGACTTGTTACACCTCAATGAGGAGAGAGAGTCTTTAACCGGCTAGTTCTGGTTGACTACCTATCCTTTGTAAACAATAAATCTTGTAAAATAGGTCAAATTCCCTGTTTCTCGGCTCCCTTGTATAAAATTGCATTGTGGCTTTTATTTGCCGACAGGTAGCGGTCTATCGCCTGATTTGACAAGTCCGAATCAGGCGATGTTTCTAAATCAAAGTGTCCGTATGTATCTTTACCGCGCACAAGTAATGCTCTATCTCTTCCGTTCTTCTGCTTTAGTCGCGTGGGTATATACCGTATAGCAAAACCTAGGCGCCGGTCATTCCCACAATTAGGACCCGAACCGTGGATAATTCTGACATGATGAAGTGAATATTCGCCTGGCTCCAGTTCTATATATACTGCTTTTTTCTCATCTATATCGGTTAACACTTCTTGACCACGCGTGAGCATATTTTTATCGTTTGGCGTCTCTTTATGAGAAAACTGTGTCAGATGCGACCCAGGTATCATGCGCATAGCACCCGATTCTACAGTTGCAGGGGATAACGCAACCCAAGCTGTAACTACATCCAGACCACTCAGACCCCAATAGGTTGAATCTTGGTGCCAACCTACAAATCGTTGATCGTTACATTCCTTTGTAAAAAATAACGATGCCCAGACTAAAATATCTGGTCCGATTAAGTCCTCAACGGAATCAAGGATGGTCGCATTTCGCACAATGGCATCAAGACTAGTTAACAATAAATGTGGTTTATGCCTAAGAAAGCCACCAATTTTCTTTAAATGCTTTTTCTCGAGCAATTCTACATCATCACGACAAGAAGCTACCTCTTTTTCATTAAGAGCACGTAGGGGGTGATAGAAACCATCTTTATGATACTGCTCTAATGCAACTTTAGATAACATTTTTAGCATTAATTAATCCTTAGCTACCTTTAATTGATAGATCACCAAACATATGCTCCATCTCTCTACGGGTTTTTACTGCCTTCGAATCATAATTTATTTCAACATCATTCCAACGTATTATTTCATCTTTCATAATTGGTCGCGTTAATCTAATACTGCTTGCAAGCCCAATTGGCAAATACCCCTCCTTTAGACTTTTTTGAGCTGGGATAAGTTTACCAAAAACTGTAGCACCACCTTCTCCGTCAAGTATCTCACCCTCCTTGAGACCTCTTTTTGCGGTTGTTACAACATCTGCATAAAACCCGTGAGGAGCACCAGTGGGCTCTTTGCGCAATACAACATTTGCAATGGAAATGCCGAGTTCTAAACCAATTAAATGGAACGGCTTATACATAGCTGCGTACCGACCTGAACTATCTGTATTAATTCCGTATTCTTTAAAACTATTAGCACTATAATTATTACTTGTCTTGAAAACAACGTATACACCCCAACGAAGACTCGGAAAAACCTCACTCCCATCGTTTTCAATGCTTGATACTACCTCTACCTGACCCTCATGGTTTAAAACACCTCCTTCACCAACCGGTCTTAACTTTTCTGCCAGATCATTTGCACTGCAAGGGGGGAACTGGAGCCCATCTGAATTTGGCTTCAAACCAGTTGCGTTTGATACAGCAGCCATTTCTATGGCTGACTTAGTACCATCAAGGAATGAATTAAACATCTTTGGATTTAATCCAGAACGTTCAGCATATTGTTCATCTATGCCATAGTTTTTCCAGACGTCTTCCGGCGAAACATAGTGGTAGCCCGGTAAATATTTAGTACCCTTACCAGCTGCCACAACATCAAAACCGCAAGCGAGAGCCCAGTCAACCTGTTCTATAATAAGGGCGGGTTGATCGCCATAAGCTAGGCTGTATATAAGACCTGACCCCAAGGCTCGAGAACTGAGCAACGGGCCAGCTAAAGCATCTGCCTCGACATTAACCATTATTATGTGCTTACCGTTACTTATACAGGTCATGGCATGGGAAACTCCAGCCACAGCGTCGCCCGTCGCATCAATCACTACATCTAATTGCTCTAAAGTGATCAGAAGTCTTGGGTCATCAGTTACGTAGATTTTCCCCTTATTGGAACCCGACGCCTTTCTTACTGTACTATAACAATTCTGTGGCCAATTAGCTCTCTCAAAAGCTTTGTAAATGTGTGAAATTTCTTGATCTGCAACTCCAAACACCTGGATCCCGGGCGTTTTAAGGGCCTGAGATAAGAACATAGTTGTAAACTTTCCCGCCCCGATTATACCGACCCTAATAGGAGAATCTATTTCCTCCCGCTCCAAAAGCAATTTATGCAGGTTCATACTTATTTTATTTTCGCCGGATTTTACGCTGTCTGTTGCTGGCCTCTACATCCACTTCAAGAGTTCCATCCATTTCACTTCCAGAAAACACCACTCCGTAGACACTCTTGGCGTTATTTTTGGTAATATACTTTTCCAAAACATCATCTAACACCATGTTATACTCTCTTAATAATGGATCCCCATATCCACTGCCTCCGTTATCTACTGACCGTACAAATTCTCCAGGCGCCAAACATAACATAACACCATTGTGTACCATATCTTCTGAGCCATCCTTCTTAATATGGCCGTGATAAGATTTATTGGCATCTAAACCACCAAGAACTCCTTTTGGAGGATGGATGGCTCCTCCTCCCATAATACTTACTGTCATTTGGTCATGCCTCGGCCCAAATATTACTTCTGTCGCAGGCCCACCTCGCTGACGGCCAGCACCTCCGGAATTTTGCACCAAAACTTGAGAATGAACAAATATTGGGAACCGTTGTTCATCAAACTCAATACTATCTCTATGCAATAACCCTGCTCCTCCAGGTGTAAGAAGATAAATCATGCCATCGTTTTTTGGTTGAGCGGGGCCACCGCCTCCCATTAAATATACCTGGTTAATATATTGTTCCCCATTATGACGCCAATCCGTGCCTGAAATGACCCCCATACCAGCTGCAAAGCAAAGATTGCCTTGTGACATACCATACCCATCCCCCAATTGTGTAAATGCTGATTGGGTAAGATTAACTACTACGTCTGCTATACTGGTCGTTGCTAGAGAACAACAGTGAGGAAAGCGTGGAATCCCAACTACACAATTTTCCCGAAGCAAAATTTTAACTCTTCTGAAACTACCTGCGTTAGCGGGGATATCAGGTTCCAGATTCTCAAAAATCCCTTGAATAGCATTTGCACTTGCGCAAGCTTCCGTTAAATTCAGTCCGGCATTAATACAGTCTGGATTATTCCGTAGATCGACACAAACACGACCCTCTTCAGGGTCTATCTTCACGTCTACCGAGATATCAACACCATTAGGTAAAAATGGCAGTATTGGGTCATGTTTACCATTATTTACTAGCCTTCCACTCGGTAATTTTTTAATAGCGTGCAGAGCCCTTTTCTCCGAGTAGTCAAACCAATCTCTAACAAATTGTCTAGTTATTGAAATACCATATTTTTCTATGAAAGCTTTTAGCCTTCTTTCGCCAATACGAGCAGCTCCTAGTTGGGAAAGATAATCACCATACCATTGTTCTGGAACACGAATTCTTTTTTTACACATCCTTATGATATCGTGATTATCTCGATAATTTCTTTGAATTCGAACACATGGAAAAATTATAGCTCCCTCTTCATATACGTCGCGAGCCTTCGGTGTATACGTAGTGGGTATGCTGTCTCCACAATCAGCCTGATGGCCTTTGACAGTTACTGTAAAAAAATGGGTACCTTCAAAAAATACAGGTACCATAATTGACCAATCCGCAGCGTGACTATTTCCATCATAGGGGTCATTATGCAAATAAGCATCTCCCTCTTGATAGTCGGGATGTTCACGAACAATTGCCGCTGTTTGAAGATGGGAGCCAAAAATATGGGCTGGAATTCCTTCTGCAGTTGCCAGAAGTTCATTATCCGAAGTCACTATTGAGCAAGAAAAATCACGCGATTGACCTATCACAGCGGATCTTGCGGTACGCATTACAACACTCTGCATTTCGCGTAAAATAGCATCAACTCTGTTGGCCATAATGGCCATGTCCACCCCTGTGATCTTCACTTTTTGAGTATTAGAATTACTTTTTTCATTTAGTGACGTTTCTAAAATGTAATTACCCATCTTACTCACTGTAACTGTCATGTCAGGGTAGACAACAACAGTAGTTGTCGGCTCCTCAATTATAGCCGGTCCGTTTAACTTAACTCCAGCCGCCAGTTGCGAACCTTTCAAAATAGGCGCATTTATCAGTTTTCCTTGCCCGAAATACATATTTATGGAATCGGTACTGCTAGAAAATTGCTCTACAGATATACTTGAATCACTTGGTTGAGGTCGATCCAACTTGGCTACTAATCTTCCCTTCCAATGCAAACACTCTAACAAACTACTCTCTTCTTTTACTCCATATAATCGTTCATGAGTTTTATGAAACTCTTCAACTAATTTATTAAGTGTGTCTTCTTCAGAGAAGTTAAGTTTAGGCAAAATTATCTCAGTTTCCCACTGCTGATTAAGATATCTGGCATCCACAAAAAATCTTTTATCAAATTCAGTAATACCTCGACGTCTTAAACCCTCTGAAAACTTGTCCATCTGCGAATCAAGATCAGTTAGTGTTCGATCTGCTAATCCGGAGTCCCAATGATCTGTACGCAAATACTGACTGGCGCTAAACTCCGCCACTACATCAGAATATTGAGCGCCACATGCACTTAATGCTCCCGCTGTTTTTGGTAATAAGACCTGCTTACATCCCAATGCACTTGCTATGGGTAAAATATTTAATCCGGCTGCACCACCTCCAGCTACTATTATACTCTCACGAGGATTCACCCCTTCATTGATTGTAATTTCCTCTATCGCCTTAATCATCGATTCACTAGCGATACGCATGATTGAAAATGCTGCGTCATCTATGGAAGTTCCGAGGTCATCTGATATTTTTTTTACAGCAACTTTTGCTGCGTCAGTATCTAGTGGCATACGACCACCAAGAAATTGCTTTGGATTTAAATACCCAAGTACAACAGCCGCATCTGTTACTGTTGGCTCTACCCCCCCTTTGCCATAACAGGCGGGTCCTGGCATAGCTCCCGCACTTTGAGGCCCCACTTTTAAAAGCCCGCCAGAATCAATCCAGGCGACAGAACCACCTCCTGCACCGACGCTTCGTACGTCTACCGAAGACAACCCAAGATTGTGGCCGTAAAATTGAGGCCCTATCCATGTTTCCCTGGTAAATTTAACTTCTCCACCCCGAATCAGACTAACATCAAAAGTAGTGCCACCAGTATCTACTACCAGAATATCTTGATTAAAATTTTCTGCTGTAGCGTACGCGAGACCGGCTTGAGGTGCCATGGCTGGACCGGATTTTACCATGTATATTGGTCTTTCAGCTATATCGTCAACATGCATTACACCGCCAGAAAGCGTACTTATAAGTAATTCACCACCAAAGCCTGAACTTACCAAGTCTGCTTGCAACTCAATTAAATGTTTTTGCAAATGAGGTTTTAATGACGCATCTATTGATGTAGAGGAAGTTCTTGGGTATTCCCGCAATATAGGATTAAGTTGGTGAGACAGCGTATAGGGAATACTAGGTAAATATTCGTTAATAAGTTTACCTATACTTAGCTCATGCACTGGGTTTTTTATAGACCATATAAGAGATACGGCTATCGCTTCAACTCCCAGCGTCTCTATACGCTCTAAAGCCTCTAATACTGAAGCTTTGTTCAAGTCTTTTTCAATTCCACCTTCCGAATTTATGCGCTCTGCAATTTCAAAAGTGCACCTACGTGGTATATACGGAACCAAAGGATCAATCTGCATTTCAAATGGATGTAACTTTCCACCCTGCCTATACACTAGAATATCCGGAAATCCCTCTGTCAAAAATACTGCAGTTTTTGCAGTATTCCCAGTGACTATAGCGTTTGTAGCCCAAGTAGTGCCGTAAATTAGTACGCTAGAATTCGAAACCAATTCTTCTAAAGAAATTGCAAGTTTCCGAGAAGCATCTATCAGTCCATTAATAACACCGACTGAACTACGTTCAGGAGTGCTTGGCGACTTTCCAACAGTAAGCATACCAGCATCATCCGCCACTACAACATCGGTAAATGTACCCCCTGTATCAACAGCAATCCTATATTTCATAATATATGTTTCTAGCTGTCTTCAGCTCATAATTTGATTTTTTTATTGATCATTAACACTATCTCAATTCATATTGCGCAATGTGGAGCCTAATGGCTACTCTTTAACCTAGATTGTTTAGAGTAATATTTTAGTCGAAAATTTGTTAAATTACAGTTTATGTCCATTTTATATATTATCTTATGATATTTCATTATCGTCTTGTTACACTAATTTTCGGAATATGTATTTCTTTCCTAGCAACAAAAGAAGTTTATTCGCTAGAAGATAATATTCGAATTGGTATTCTCACATCACCCCTAGACTCGTATTCAAAATATTCCCTCGAAGCAAAAAGAGGATCTGAGCTTGCAGTTGCGGAGTTTCAAGGAAAAATTGATGGAACTGAGGTAAAATTAATATTTGAATCAAAAAACGGGTTTCTAGATAACCTTGCAAACCGTCTTCAACGATTAGTTAAAACCCAGCAAGTAGCACTAATTGTTGGCCCTATGATTGGCAGTGACAGCCAAGCGCTTAAATCCTTTGCACATTCCAACCCCCAAATTACCTTTCTGAATGGTGCCTCTGCTTCTAGAAACTTAACTTCGACCGATCCTGCTGTTAATATTTTTCGTTTTAATAGTGATTCCTCACAATGGATGGCTGGATTGGGAGACTTTGCATATCACAATAAAGGGTACCGAAAAGTAGTAACTCTTTCGGAGGGTTATTCATTCGCGAACACACAAGTAATGGCATTTTTAAGTGAATTTTGCCAGCAAGGTGGAGCATTAACAAAACAAATTTGGATGCCGATCACAGACAAACCCTATAGTGCTATTTCTGAGGAATTGCTAGAAGTACAAGCGGACGCCATATTTATAGCACTAAGTGGCAACGATACCGCCCACCTCTTAAAGCATTATTGGGATAACGGTGGAAGAGCCCCAATTATTACTGGCACCACAACGTTAAGTCCGTCTCTTTTTAACGCAAAGTTGGAAAATAAAAATTTACTTTTAGGAACAATTTCAGCCATGCCAATGGTAGATAGCTCGAAGGTTAGAAGCTGGCAAAAATTTGTAAATGCCTACCAAGAACAATTTGGTGATACAACTACCATTCCCTCAATCTTTACTTTAAATTACTACATTAATACCAAAGCTATATTGTTAGCTCTAAAAGAGGCAGGTAATGAAGCTTATAGAGACGACCCTGAATCATTTAGGGAAGCACTTTCAGAACTAAAATTTGAGACACCCACTGGATACGTGTCGCTAAATGAAAACAGGCAGGCTATCGCCAATAACTTTGTAGTTGAAGTGACAAAAAACGATAACAACCCGCATCTTGGCATCGAAGTTGTGAAAGTTACCTCAAAAGTTGATCAAATCGAGTCCAAATTTAAATCCTGTATGCCATCCCCTTAGATTATAACTCCCCCGCTAGACCAACTTTTTGCAAAGTTTCTGAAGTTGGACGACCATTTTCTTCCCAACCCATTTCGTTATAATAATCCTGCACCATTCCTTTTAAGTGTGGCCTTATGCTTTGACCAGCAGCCTTACCTTCCGTAGGCGCTTCCAATAACCTTTCAGAAACATCGAATTCGTCTTCGGGTTTGAAGCCTCTTTGAATGGCAATAATGCGTTGCATATTAATTAACCTCTGGCCAATTTCCATAGCTTCATCACTATCAAAGTCAGACCATCCCGTAGCTAAAGAGACGGCCTTCGCTGCATTCGGCAAAACATCTTTTACGCCCCAACAAGCAAACCAACATACACCAAGAGAATCTTCCCAAAGTTTCTTAGCTTGCGTTTTAGCAACAGCCTCTGCTTTACCTTCTCTCACAAAAGGCTGAGCAATCTCAGTATACCCAACGTCAGGTTCTGATGTCCAAGCATCCACGCCTGGACCTTGCCAACATACACCTGCGCCCGCCACTACCTGGCCAAGCAAAACACTCCAGGCAGGTCGCCAATCGTGCAAATTAATTCCCCCACCTCTTATATGGAGCACACAAGCTTCAGCAGGCGGCCCAAGTAGGGAAGCCGCTTCCTTCAGCCCTTTTGTTAAAACTTTGCCACCAAAGCCTTCGCCTGAGCACATTTGATCAATGAGCGTCATTGCCGCATCAAAATTACCCCATGTTAACTCAAGGCCTCCGGTATCTTGAGGGGATAATAATTCCCTCTCATACAATTCGTAACACATTCCCATCAGAGAACCAGCCACCGATGAATCAATACCCATTCCATCAAAATAATCGGTCAACGCCAATGCTTCGTCTGGATCATCGATACCAATCATAGCAGCAGCACCTTCTATATTCTCTCCACCACCACACATACTTGCGGTGAATCCTGCAAACTTGCCACTGTTTACAGTACAATCATAAGCACATGCTATACTACAGTTATAAGATTCCTTAGGTGTAACAGTCCAATCCTCTGCAGCCCTATCAACAAACTTTTGTGCATAACCTTCACCCCACTTAGGATCACTTAGATTCTTACACCCAATCATGTGTTCTTGCCCTAGCGCTGAGTATAACTTCGTTATTCCACCTTCCTTAAGCAGAGATCCAACGCCAGGAGTACCCTCTCCTTCTTTGCGATCTGCGGTAATTGCGTCATCCCATCTTTTAGTTACCTCAACAAATTCGTTTGGATTCGCTAACGATGGAATACCCGTCCCGCGAACAGCTACGGCCTTTAAGTTTTTAGATCCCATGACTGCCCCAATACCACCCTTGTGCGCACCATGATTGCGATCATTTTTTACAGATGCTCCGTGCAGCATGGCCTCACCTGCCGGCCCAATGCAGGCAACACTTATCTTTTCTTCATCACCTAGTTCTCTCTTAATAAGGCGTTCAGTATCTCTTGTGTTCTGACCCCAGAGATGTGACGCATCTCTAATTTCCACTGAATTGTCATCCACCCATAAATAGACTGGCTTATCCGCCTTGCCAGTAAAAACAATACCATCATAACCAGCATGTTTTAAATACGCAGCCCAATGGCCGTGAGAATGAGCTGTAGCCACTGCATAAGGTGTATCGTAATTTAGCGACACTATGGCAAGGTTTGAAGAACTTGGAGCCGCGGTTCCCGCCAGAGGCCCATTCATCATCATGAAAGGAGCGTCAGGATCAGTAGCTTTCATACCTGCATGCGTTTCATCCATAATTATACGCATACCAAGACCAATCCCACCGAGATACTTTCTCAGTAGGGCCTCATCCGTTAAAGACTCATTCTCACAATTACCAGTGGTTAGGTTAACTCTAAGAAGTTTTCCAGCATATCCGCCTAACATAATCATTTCCCCAGCAAAGTTTTGGTTTCATAGCTTCGTATTAGAAAATAATAACAACGTTATACCATTTAGTCCCGCTAGATTAATACAAAACAATTAAGATAGCACTATCCTATAGGCCAGCATCCAGATAAATGGAAAAATAGAGTAATTATCATTCATATAAATAATGCTGCTACTTAAGCCCACTATGCCATTAATTACTGTGTGTTAGACTATAGATTAGTATTCCCTAACCATACCTAATTCATGAACGGTAATATAATTTAATCTCATTTCTTCAGAAATTGGAGCAAACCCCAGCAAACGTGGGTCTCTTTATAAGCGCTGCGTTCAAATGCATTTCTTTTTAATACCTCTCCACCTTCATTGCCTACATTACTCTTTCGACGCCTTCTCCAGAATTTTGTGCGGCGTTTAATGATTTGAGCCTATTACACCAACAACTTTAGTTTTTATAGATCGACCTGACATTAACTTTCTCTCTAACCACTTATTGAACCGCTTGCTCAGACTAGCTCATTATGTTTGTTCTACATTATTAAAATTCTATAGAATCGAATATAAAAGTGATAAACTTAAGGTGAGATATAAGATGAATGACTGGTTTGACAAAATAAAACTCGGGGATCTACCGAAAATTGCAGCTGATAAATTCGGTGACCGGGAAGCGCTGAGTTACAAGCAACAATGCTGGACATTTGAAGAATTTCATTCTGAAGTGAATAGAGTAGCACGTGGTCTTATCAGTGTTGGCGTGAAGCATGGAGATCACGTTGCGTTATGGATGGTTAATAAACCTGAATGGCTATTCCTATTGTATGCAACCGCAAAAATTGGAGCTGTGCTAGTTCCTCTCAATACACGATATAGAACTAATGATGTTGCCTACACAGTAAAGCAATCAGATAGCTCCACCTGGATATCAATGGTAGAATCTGGCCCGATAAATTACTTTGATATGATATCAGAGAACTTACCACAGTTAGAGCAAAAAGAACCTAATAAACTCAACTATTCTGATTTTCCTAAACTTAAACGGGTTATTCTATTGGGAGAAAAGTGCCAGCAAGGAACGCATAGATGGTCAGACCTCCTTACTGCTGGTGACGAAATCGATGATATTACACTTCAGGACCGTAGCGATGTAGTTAACCCCGACGACACTGTAATTATTGCTTATACTTCTGGTACAACCGGTCATCCGAAGGGTGTAATGCACTCGCATATCGTTATTCGCAATGTGATTGACAGAATAAATCGTTTTGGCGTCACTTTTCAGGATACAGTTATTAACAACCTTCCACTTTTCCACCTTTATGGATACAGTGAGTCTGCACTCCTCTCTATTCTCTCTGGAGCCCGGCAAATCCTATTAGAAAAGTTTGAAGCGAAAGAAACACTCCGCACAATTGAACAAGAATCCGCTACTATTATTCATGGATTTGATACGCACTATAAAGACATATTAGACGCTCAGAAAAAACAAAAACGGGATATTTCGTCCCTACGCTTAGCTACATTTCCCGCTGGCATGGAAAACTCAACCTCTATCTCTAAAAATGCTCAAAAAGAGTTGGTTCCTACCATCTCTGGTTGGGGTATGAGCGAAACATGGGCTTTCGCTGCCTGCTCATTTCTTGACTCGACCGAGGAACAGAGATGCGAGGCATCTGGGTTTCCCATGCCAAATTTTGAGTTTAAAGTAATAAATCCTGAAACCGGCAGTAAATTGGCATCTGGCGACAGAGGAGAACTATTGGTCAGAAGCTACCAGATAATGAAAGGTTACTACAATAAACCAAAAGAGACGGCTGCAGTAATTGATAGTGATGGTTGGATGCACACAGGCGATACAGCCATAATTAGAAAGGATGGTCATATAAAATTTATTGGTCGATTTAAGGATATGCTTAAAGTGGGAGGCGAAAATGTGTCTCCGGCAGAAATTGAAGCCTATCTAATGAAAATACCCGAAATAGATCAAGTAGCAATTGTAGGATATCCAGATGATAGACTTTCTGAGGTGCCTGTCGCCTTCATTATTAGTAAAAACAATTCCGTTCTGGACATAAAAAAAATTCAAACATACTGCAAGGGAAACATTGCAAGTTACAAAATTCCCCGTTACGTCATTTCTGTTTCTAAGTTTCCTATGACACCTACTGGTAAGATTCAAAAGCATAAGTTAAGGACAATCGCAATAGAGCAAATTAGACCCAACAGGGATTAAATAACTTTCCTTTTTTAATCAGACCCTACCCATTAAAGCGTTTCCATCAGAATCAAACAACATACAACGTTCGGGGGGAAGACAGAGACTGGTTATATTATTAGGCTCACTTCCAGATACTGTAATGTCGCCATCAGGCGTTTCAAACTCGACAACACATCTTTTTTTTCCCATATGTTTTTGCATTATCGTCGCACGTTTAACGCTATTAACCTCACCCTCAAATTGTACCTGTGATGGCCGAATACCAACAGTAACCATCATCCCCTTCGGTAACCCTTCCGAAGTGGCCGGCACCACAATCTCAGTTCCACTTAAAAGTTGAACGCGTGCGATATTATCTATGTGATCTAGAAGTCGCCCCTGTAACGTATTTATTTTTGGTGACCCAAATAATTTTGCGATTCTTATGTGATTTGGGTGATTATAAAGCTTGGACGGAGAGCCGGACTGTGCAATTTCTCCAAATGACATTACGATGATTTTATCCGCTATGCGGAGTGCTTCGGAACTATTGTCAGTAGCATAGATAACCGTACACCCATCCTCGCGAACTAGCTTCTTCATTTCCTTGACAACTGTTTTGCGTATAGAAACACCGCTGGTATCTTGCACAGCCTGAAACAAATACGCGCCTGGCTTCCTAACGACAGCGCGGGCAATTCCTATAAGGTGACGTTGATTTTCAGTTAATTTTTTGGGTTTCTTATCTAGCACTGTTTCAAGTCCAAATCTTTTTGCAACACCGAGAACATGGTTTTCAGCAAGCCGTTTATTTACTTTAGCTAAGCGTAACGGAAACATTATATTCTGAAAAACATCCTTGTGCGGCAACAGCCCCTGTTTCTCAAATACCATGGCAACATTACGGTCACCACTCTTCTTATGAGTTACCTGAATACCATCAATAAATATATCACCGCTAGTTATTTTCTCTATTCCAGCGATGACTTTCAGTGTAGTTAGTTTGCCACTTTCCCTATCCCCAAAGATTGCCGTCAATTTTCCGTCGGGCATAACCGCATCAACATGATCCAATACGTAACGACGTGAGGATATTTTGGTTACTCCACGAAGAACCACATCTGCCATGACTTAACGCTATTTCTAAGTTTAAAACTATACTTCAAGAACAATCTTTCCATAGAACTCCCTGCTAGCCAGCAGTTCATGAGCTTCGCGCATCTCATGAAGTAGGAATTTTCTAGCGATTATTGGTTTTAATTTGCCGTCAGCGACTAAACCTAAAACTATTGTATTAGTAGATTTTGGGGCAAAATGACAGCTTAACATGGTAATTTGCTTTCTAAAAAATTCAATCATATCTAGTTCTACTTTTTCTCCGGCATGTGCTCCGCATGTAGCTAAACGACCGTTCAAACAAAGTGAATCAAGGCTTTGCTGTAATATTTTACCGCCCACCATTTCTATACATACGTCAACCCCTCTTCCGCCTGTAAGTTCTTTGACTACCTCAGCAATATCCTCTGATTTTGTGTAGTTAATTACCTCATCGGCGCCAAGCGTTTTAGCTCGTTCTAGTTTCTCTTCTGAACCCGCAGTAGCAATTATGCGTGCTCCAGATAAATGTGCCACTTGAATCGCCGCGGATCCAACTCCACTACCTGCTGCATTTATTAACACATCCTCACCCTGTCGAACCTTTGCCTTATTAACCACTAACTCCCATGCTGTAGCATATGCAACTTGAGTGGACGCAGCATGAACAAAATCTAAATTTTCTGGCATCCTGATTACGTTATTTTGACTTACTTTTACATATTCAGCGTAAGTACCCCACCTAGTCACTCCCAACTTATCAAAGTCCATACAGATATTATCCATTCCCAACGCACAATTGCATACTCGATGACGACATTGTCCCCTGGATATTGTGAGAAACGGCATGACCTTATCACCGACCTCAAAAGCTTTGACAGCACTACCTACTTCAGCTATGAGCCCAGCACCCTCACAACCTAAGACATGCGGCATATCAAGACTTAGATATCCAGATATTCCCCCACGAACATCCAGATCAAAGTGATTAAGACCCACAGCTTTTAACTGTATTAAAATATCATTTGGACCAACTTGAGGTGTCTTAATCTCTTCATAAATCAGTTCTTCAGGGCCACCATGGTTATGTATGACAACTGCTCTCATACTTTCGCCTCCGCAATATATAAAATTCAGCTAAGCCTTTACTAATCTAGCACGCTGACTCTCTATTGGTGTTTCCCGCATTACCATAGCCATATCAGGATTAGTAGCCGGATCAATAGGGTTCAAATATCGACCACTAAAAACAATTTCCATACTATCATTTCTAAAGGGATACGGGTTAAGACTGTATGTAAATTCGTCTATTGGACTAACCGTAATGGTAGCATCAGAGAGTTTGTTAAGTGGTACATTAGAGAACTTTGCCTCTTCCCTTTGAGAACCGTGCGTACAGTTAAAGTATAGTGCAAATGTATCAAAAAACTGCAGAATCTTATAATTCATAAACAATGCACCCTCCTCGACCCATGCAGCTGTTTGCGGATCTGAGGATAACTTACCCCTTAACCTATTCTGGCGTTGGAACTCGTTTTCAAGCATGGATTCCGCCAAGAGCTTATACTCTTCAGGCACCATATCAATCAGCACTTTATCCGACATGCCATAACGACCATTATACAATCCCCAAATATGCATACTATCAATTAGCCCACAATAAGGACTAACCGACTCATTATGCTCTGGTGATCGAGCACTCGTTAAAATTATGGTCGGAAGGGGGGTCTCAACTAAATTGTAAGGAAGTCCTGTATCTCTATTTAGGGGGGGATTATCGTCTAGATCCTGCCACCCCTTATCGTGCCAACGGCAAACGTACAAAAACTCTTCCCTAGGCACCGGACTTTCGAACTCGCTGTTACCATAATTTTCCGCTAATTGTCCAACTAACTCAAGATGTTCTGCTAACTTAATGACATACCGACGGTTTTCATTTTCATTACAAGGTGGCGATTGAATAATCATTGATCCGCTCCTATCAACACAGGTAATGGTGAATATTTAATGGCGTATACTTTTAGTGCAAACAATCCGATTACAGCTAACTCCGTTCGCTTGGTTTCAAAAAACCAAATGACTTTCATTACTATTGAACCACTTTATTAAACCAAGCTGATCCAACTCTCCAACAGAAATGATGTGATCCATAATGGTGCAAATTTAATAACCGAGGTAACTGTCTAGGAAGTTCAGGAGCATATCTCCCAATCAATTCCTCTGAGTTATCAACCCAGTGGCGAAAAAGTTCTGGCGTAATCTCAAAGTGCGGTTGAAAAGCATACGTACTCTCACCAATTCTAAAAGCCTGGTTTTCACAAGTCGCACCCTTCATTAGAAGGGTGCTGCCCTCGGGAATATCAAACGTTTGCTGGTGAAACTCAGCTAAGAATATTGAACTTCCAAAATCTTGCCCCAACAATTCATCCTGCTGAGCTTCTTCAGTAAAATGAATTTCGAAATACCCAATTTCCGCTTGTGGCATATCGTATGTTTTCGCACCAAACGCGCGCGCTATTATTTGTGAACCAAGACAAATACCTAAAGTTGGTTTCCCATTATCAGTAAATTGACGGACCAAGTTAGTAGCATTTTCAAGCCAAGTGTAGTCAGCCTCCTCATCTGCATTCATAGCGCCACCGAGTAAAATAAAGGCATCGTAACCTTTGTCGCTTGCAGGTAAATAATGATCTGGCTTCAAATTAGGCATACAAATATCCAGAAAGGCATTGTGCTTTTCTGCAGGCTCCAACAAATAAGCAAGCCCAGATTTTGCATGGTTCTGTAAAACAAGCACCCTCATGCTAAAGTGTCCTAAAGTGGACATTAAAATAGGAAACGTACCCTTCCCTCATTAAAAGTTAACGGTATCGCCTCCCTTTAAGGAAAGTAACTCCCTTGCTTCGGTTGGCGTCGCAATTTCCAAGGAAAGGTTTTCTATAATTGAGCGAATTATGGAAACCTGCTCCGCATTTGACTTGGCAAGCTTACCTTTTCCAGCATATAGGCTATCCTCAAGTCCAACCCTTACATTACCTCCCATAATAGCACCCATAGTAACAAACGGAAGTTGGTGCCGGCCGGCAGCCAAAATGGACCATTGGTAATCATTACCAAATAATTTATCAGCAATCTCACGCATATGCAGAAGGTTTTTGTGATCCGCACCTATCCCACCAAGAATACCAAATATGGTTTGTACGAATAGAGGGGGTTTAACAAGACCTCGGTCTAAAAAATGAGCTAAATTATATAGATGACCCACGTCATAACACTCAAACTCAAAACGAGTGCCGTGACCCTCTCCTAATTTACTAAGAATTCCTTCTATATCTTTGAAAGTATTCCTAAAAATAAAATCCCTAGTATTTTCTAGATGTTTACGCTCCCACTCGTATTGAAAATCCTTCATTTTATCCAAAATTGGGAATAAACCAAAATTCATAGACCCCATGTTTAACGAGCACATCTCTGGACTAGCCGCAAGCGGCCCAGCCAAACGTTCCTCTAATGACATGCCATGTCCGCCACCTGTCGTAATATTTATGACCGCATCACTTTGCTGCTTTATACGAGGTAGAAATTCCATAAATACAGCTGGATCTGGCGTGGGGCTGCCATCTTGAGGATTGCGAGCATGTAAATGCAAAATGGAAGCTCCGGCTTCAGCCGCAGCAACCGCATCCTTAGCAATATCATCGGGTGTAATTGGTAAATATGGCGACATAGATGGTGTATGAACGGATCCCGTGACCGCACAAGTAATGATAACCTTCTGACTTTTCGCCATTTTTGACTCTCCTTATCCCTAATCTTTAATATTTACTGCCACTAACAATAGTTTCATAATCTTAACCATATATGCAAACACTCATCTTTTAGCAATCTGTGCTTAAATCAGTATATGTTGAATTATGAACCACCCTGAAAAAATTTGTTACACATTTATATATTTAAAAATTAATAGTACCTACTTAAAATAAAAAGGCGCAAATGGCATTTAAAATCGAATGTATAATCGAGTGCAACAACCATCTAGGAGAAGGACCCATTTGGGATGTTCAAGAAGGATGCCTCTATTGGGTAGATGGAACAGGATGCCGAGTTGGGAAACCTTCCATATGGCGCATGGATCCCAAAACCAGAAAGGTCACGAATTGGAGTCTCGACAAGGATATCGGGGCGATAGCTATTCGTAAAAATGGAAACGCTGTACTAGCATTATCTGACGGATTTTATTTTTTTGACTTTGACAGTGGAAATTATGAATTAATTGAGAAGGTTGATGAAGATCAACCTCGCACGCGACTCAATGATGGAAAATGCGATCGTAAGGGTCGTTTTTTTGCGGGTGGCATGGACGATAAAGAAGAATTGAAAATCTGTGGGTTATGGCGGCTAGACTCAGACCTGTCAGTAATTAAAGTGGATGATGGAATTATTTGCTCGAATGGCCCTTGTTGGAGTCCGGACGACAAAACGTTTTACTTTGCCGATACATTTCAAGAAGAATTTTGGGCGTATGACTACAATATTGAAACTGGTACAATTTCAAATAAAAAAGTGTTTGCATCCACTAAACATGATGCTGGTGTCGCGGATGGCTCAACGGTAGACGAAGAAGGCTATTTATGGAACGCTCAAGTTATTGGAGGAGAACTTGTCCGATACACCCCCAATGGTTTAGTCGACCGTAGAATTGGCATGCCTGTAAAAAATGTTACCAGTGTAAATTTTGGAGGGTCAAAAATGGATACACTCTACGTAACATCGATGGCAAGAGTTAGTCACCCGGCTGTACACGAGCGGTTTGCTATTGAGAAAAAGCCTCAATATATGGCCGGAAGCTTATTTGCGATTACTGGTTTAGGTATTCGTGGTATTCCTGAACCGCGATTTGGAGGCTAAATTATTTATATTTCTAACTAATATTTATTCTTACACACATAAAACCTATGGTTTCTATGTGTAATTTGTTGGTGAAGATAAAGAAAATTGATATTATGCAAAAAATCGAGCTCAAAATGTGGAGATTCAATGTACCCAGCAGAAATTGAAACCTATGCTCGTCCAACGACGTTAGTGGAAGCGACAGATTTACTGAGCTGTTACAGACCAGGGGATGCCCTACTTCTTGCAGGCGGGCAAAGTGTCATGCAAGCCTTGAAAACACGACTGATACGACCTCGTTGTATCATAGACCTTCAAGCAGTGGCGGAATTACGTAACATAATAGTGGATGAGGATGGATTGCGAATAGGAGCCATGACTAATTATGCAAGCATTGCTATTAATGAAAAACTTTATGGATCTTATCATGCGTTGCGTGATGCCGCATCCAGAGTAGGTGACCGGCAGGTTCGGAATAGAGGTACAATTGGAGGAAGCGTTTGTTGGAATTATATAGCTGCGTGCATGCCTCCAGTTACCCTAGCACTGGATATGCAGTTAGAACTCGTATCAAAAGGTGGATCTCGAAAAGTGTCTGCAGAGACTTTTTTGGGCGCACCCCTAGAAACAAACCGTGACGAAAACGAAATATTGGTTTCTTTAATTGCGCCAAAACCTGAGAAAAATTCTGGAAGTGCTTACAAAAAATGGGGGCTTGTTACAGACGCGCTACCAGTTATAGGTGTTTGCGTTAACCTTAACACCGACGAACAAGGAAAATGCCTACATGCTAAAATTGCGCTAGGAGGATTAATAAATGGTCCTTGTCGTTCATATGAAGCGGAAAAAGTGTTGGTAGGAACTACTTCTAGTAATTCGACCGCAATTGCAGAAGCGACTAAGACCGCTTCCGACCAGGTTGAGACACAAAGCGACATGTGGGCAGACGCTGATTATCGGAAACAACTTATTAGGTCAATTGGCAAAGAAGTAATAGAATCTGCTTTTTTAAGAGCTGCTGACTAAGAGGTGTTTTAAGTTTTGGAAAGAGTCAATTATGGACACCAAGGTAAAAATAAATATTAACGGCGAAGAATACATAGAGACTATACCAAATCGGATGCTTCTCGTAGATTTCATCCGAGATACTGCAGGACTTACAGGTACTCATATTGGCTGTACTTACGAAGGCGTTTGCGGTGCCTGTACTGTTCAACTAAACAAGCAAGCAACGAAATCCTGCCTAGTACTCGCTGTTCAAGCCGATGGCCATAGTATCACAACAGTAGAAGGTCTCGCAAAGGGTGGTAAACTCACTCACTTACAAAAAGCATTTAACGATCACCACGCGTTACAATGTGGCTATTGTACCCCTGGCATCCTAATGAACATGGATGAATTTCTAAAAGAGAACCCTAACCCTAAGGAAGAAGAAATTCGCCATGGCTTAGTGGGCAATCTCTGTAGATGTACGGGATATGCCCATATCGTGGACGCAATTCATGATGCTGCAACTAAAACTAAAGAGCAAACTGATAAGGATTAATACTATTTCTTGAGTATTGTTTAAGGAATTTAAAGAATGACTAAAAATGACCAGACAAATTGGGTTGGGGCTAAATTTGGTCGAAAAGAAGATCACCGACTAACCACAGGTAAAGGTGCATATTTAGCCGACCTCAGCATACCCGGTGCACTTCATCTAATTTTTGTTCGTAGTGAGCGCGCACATGCAAAAATTATAAATATTAATACTGAGAAAGCAAAATCTTTACCCGGTATAATATCCGTTGTCACTGGACAAGATATAAAGGATAAAATATTACCCCTTCCTCAACCTGTTGTTCAGCCTGGATTACCTGCAAACTTTCCCAAGCATTGGCCCCTCGCTGTCGATAAGGTTAAATTCCATGGCGAACCAGTTGCAGCAATTGTTGCAAAAAATAAGTATATAGCAGCAGACGCAATTGAGTTGGTTGAGATTACCTATGACGACCTGCCCTATATTGGGGATCCCGAAAAAGCTTTAAAGAATGATTCTCCTATCGTTCATGAAGGGTGGGAGAATAATCTTATCTTTGAAATGACCCTTACAGGAGGAGATACAGAAGAAAGCAAACGACAAAATGACATAAATGTTGAAAATGTTATGAAAACGGCCGATGTAGTGGTTAAGAACCGTTTTAAAGTACACCGTTGCGGAATAACCCCTATTGAGACAAGGGGGGTTCTTGCTACCTGGGATGATGCGGATGGGCTAATCGCTCATATAACAACCCAAAGACCACACATTGATCGGCTGGGGCTTTCGGATGTTCTAGAAATTCCTGCTGAAAAAGTAAGGGTAATTTCACCCCGTGACCAAGGCGGAGGATTCGGAGTAAAGGCACCATTCTATCGCGAACCCATTCTTATTTGCTATTTAGCGAAAGTATTAGGCCGACCAATTAGATGGATTGAATCACGACAAGAACACCTAATGTGCGTAAGTCATGAACGAGATCAAATTAATTACCTTGAAGTTGCAGCCCGCAAAGACGGAACCCTGCTAGCCATTCGAAACCGGGGAATTGCGGATTGTGGAGATGGTTGTGAAGGAGTGTATTGGGGATTCGTAATGCCCTTTCTCGGTGCTGTGGAATTACCTAATGCATATACTTGGAAAAATGGTGATATTAAGGTTAAGGTCGCAGTAACTAATAAATCATGCCAATCTCCAGCAAGAGCCTTCGGCGAATTTCCAACCCGTTTTGCAATAGAGCGATCTATCGATATGGTTGCAAAACGGCTTAATATTGAACCATCAGAACTCCGACGTAAAAATCTTATTCCAGAACTTCCATATACATCTATCACTGGCGAATACATGGACAGCGGCGACTTTCTTAAAGTTTGGGATAATCTTCTAGACCACGTTGACCTTCCGAAATTCCGAAAACAACAAGAAGTGGCAAGAAAAAACGAAGGGCGTTATATTGGAATAGGATTTGGAGTTGGTGTAGAGTTGTCTGGCGTCTCATCAGAACTTTTGGTTCCGATGGAAAATCAACCAGGGTATGGCGCAGCAACGATCCGCCTCGATGCTCGTGGGAAAGCACATGTTTTTGAGGGGGATGCACCACAGGGTCAAGGCCATGAAACAACTGCGGCCCAAGCAGTAGCACATGTGTTCGGCATTCATCCTAATGACGTAGTCGTTACTACTGGTGATACTGGAACCACCCCATTTGGGTCAGGCACCATCGGTGCAAGGATGGGGTCATATTTTGTTAGCGCTGCAGTCGAAGCAGCAAATGTCTTACGACGAAAAATTATCAAATTTATGACTCACGATTTTGAATTGACCGATTCCACTGAAGAAGATTTTGAGTTCGCTAGTGGAGAAATCATATATCGAAAAGATCCCAATGTTCGGCAGAGTTTCCGTAACGCGTGTGAGCGTAATATAATGGCACCCATAAATTTACCTCCGGGAGAAACTGCCGGATTAGAGCATACGGCATTCTTTGAAGCTGAAAAACCTATGATTGCATTTAATGCTGACGCCTGTACTGTTGAAGTTGATCCTGACACTGGACAATTTAAGATTCTAAGTTGGACAAGTTCTGAGGATGTTGGGCAAATTATTAATCCACAAATTGTTGAAGGCCAAATGCACGGAGCGATTATTCAGGGTATTTCAAATACGGTATTTGAAGAATTTGTTTACGATGAAAATGGCCAACAAATTACGGCAGATCTTGAAAATTATAAGTTAGCCACTGCTGCTGATGTACCGAACATGAAAATTACTCATGCCCCCACCCCATGCCCACATACTCCTCTTGGATCACGTGGAATTGGTGAGGGCAGACCCAGTGATGTACCCGGAACCCTTTGCAATGCAGTGTGTGATGCTTTAGCACCTTTTGGTATAGAAATAACTGAGCTCCCCCTTCGGCCGAATATGATTTGGAAACTAATACAAGAGTCGAAAGGTAAAAACTCTGCAATTTAGAGCGCCCCTATATATTTTACATTTCATTGGAAATGTCTTCTTCGTCGCAATATCTATTTGTTCTATAAGGATAAATCATGAAAACTAAAGCTGCCCTAGCGCTAAAGTCCGGCAAACCTCTTAGCGTCGAAACAATCGACTTGGAAGGACCAAAAAATGGAGAGGTGTTGGTAGAAATTAAAGCAACCGGCATCTGCCATACCGACGCCTTTACGCTCTCTGGTGATGACCCTGAAGGTCTCTTCCCGGCCATTCTTGGCCACGAAGGAGCGGGAATTGTCGTGGATATTGGACCAAATGTAACAAGTTTAAAAGCTGGCGATCATGTTATACCGTTATACGTGCCTGAATGCCGGCAATGCAATTATTGTACGAGTGGGAAAACCAACCTATGCCAAGCGGTGAGAGAAACTCAGGGCGCAGGACTAATGCCAGATGGAACAAGTCGGTTTTCCCTCGGTAACGATAAAATATTTCATTATATGGGAACTTCAACTTTCTCTAATTATACTGTAGTTCCTGAAATTGCATTGGCCAAAGTACGCGAAGACGCACCATTTGACAAAATTTGCTACATCGGGTGCGGCGTAACTACAGGCATAGGAGCAGTCATTAACACAGCAAAGGTCGAGACTGGTGCAAATGTAATCGTGTTCGGACTTGGCGGCATAGGTCTAAATGTTATTCAAGGATCGCGCCTCGTTGGCGCAAACATGATAGTCGGCGTAGATACCAATTCGAACAAACAGGCGCTGGGAGAACGGTTTGGAATGACGCATTTTGTCAATCCTCATGATTTAGGCAATGAGCTTGTACCATACTTAGTTGACCTAACTGGTGGTGGTGCAGATTATAGTTTTGAATGCATTGGAAACGTTTTAAGCATGAGAAGTGCCCTAGAATGCTGTCACAAGGGTTGGGGCGAAAGTATTATTATTGGAGTAGCTGGAGCAGGCCAAGAGATCTCAACCCGACCCTTTCAGCTTGTAACTGGACGCGTATGGAGGGGAACCGCTTTTGGTGGCGCTAAGGGCCGTACTGATGTTCCCCAAATAGTTGATTGGTATATGAATGGTAAAATTGAGATAGACCCTTTGATTACCCATACTATGTCAATAGAAAAGATAAATGATGCTTTTGACTTAATGCATGGAGGCGACTCAATTCGTAGCGTAGTGCAGTTTTAACACGTATAGAGCAACGGATAATATATAGATAACTTTATAGTTTACGATGAGTGAAGTAGCGAAAAGAAAATATAGCAACAAACAGAATCTTGCTTTTCTTAGGGAACTTGAAAAAAAGATTCTTTGGCTGTCCGCGTGGACGATACATAACGCAAACAATATAAGAGCCAGTTCTGATGGCTTAAAGGTTGGCGGACATCAGGCCTCCTGCGCGTCAGTAACAACATTAATGACTGCGTTATATTTTGATGTACTCGAGCCACAAGATCGAGTTGCTGTAAAACCTCATGCCTCTCCAGTTTTTCACGCGATACAGTACCTATTAGGAAACCAGTCAAAAAAGAAATTACAACAATTTCGATATTTGAATGGAGCCCAATCCTATCCATCGCGTACGAAAGATACTGACGACGTAGATATTTCAACTGGTTCTGTGGGCCTTGGCGTTGGTTTAACACTTTTCGCGTCAATGGTGCGCGACTATGCGAGACTTCATAAGCTAGCCTCCAAACCGGCAGCCTCTGGAAGAATGATTGCGATTATGGGTGATGCAGAATTGGATGAAGGCAATGTATTTGAGGCATTGCTTGAAGGCTGGAAACATGATGTTCGAAACTTATGGTGGTTAATTGATTATAACCGGCAAAGTCTCGATCGCGTTGTCTCCGATAAATTATTTCAAAAAATTAGAGGTTTTTTCGATGCGGTTGGTTGGCAAGTAGTTATCCTGAAATATGGAAAATTACAAGAAGCTGCATTCGCTGAACCAGGGGGGGAAGAGCTTCAAAGGTGGATTGATGACTGCCCTAATGAGCTGTATTGCGCACTAACCTTTAAAGGTGGTCGTGCGTGGCGAAAGCGACTTATGGGGGATATAGGGTCATTTAGTAATGTTAAGAAACTACTTGAAAAATATGATGACGATGCCCTTCAAGAACTAATGACCAACTTAGCCGGGCATGATATGGAATCGGTAAGAGACGCGTTGCATAATGTGCAAAGTGACGTGCCCCATTGTTTTATAATCTATACTATTAAGGGGTTTGGCCTACCCTTTGCTGGACATAAAGATAACCATGCTGGATTAATGAATAATGACCAGATGGAAACATTTAGAGAGGCAATGGGGATTTTACCTGGAGAAGAATGGGAGTTTTTTTCGGGCTTAAACGCAAACAAAAATGATTTAAAACAGTTTCTCAAAACCGTACCTTTCAACCAACAACATGACTCCAGATCCTTGAGATCAACGAAAATAAACTTACCTAGCAGTCTACATTTTCGTGCTAGTGAATTAATGTCTACCCAAGAAGCCTTAGGCCGAATATTAAATGATTTGGGGAAGGGTAGAAGTGAACTGGCTCAGCACTTGGTGACTTCATCTCCTGATGTGACAGTTTCAACCAACCTGGGAGGGTGGGTCAATCAACGAGGCATTTTCAACCGAGCAGATAGGGAAGATATATTCCACTCAGAGAAGGTTGTATCGATGCAAAAGTGGGCCATGAGCCGCAAAGGTCAACATATAGAACTAGGTATTGCAGAAAACAATCTTTTCCTCCTGCTTGCGGCTTTCGGATTAGCGGGGCCTTTATTTGGAACACGACTGATTCCAATAGGAACCGTATATGATCCATTTATAGCGAGAGGGCTAGATGCATTAAACTATGCCTGTTATCAGGATGCACGATTTATCCTTGTCGGAACCCCATCAGGAATTAGTTTGGCTCCAGAAGGCGGAGCTCACCAATCGATTTCTGCTCCACTGATCGGGATAGGTCAACCAGGACTTTCGTTCTACGAGCCAGCATATGCAGATGAATTAGCTGAAATTTTACTTTGGAGCTTTAAACATATTCAAGCCGAAAATGGTGGATCAGTTTATTTACGACTTTCCACCCGTGAAATTAAACAGATTAATCGAAATATTTCTGACACGTTCAGAAGTGATATTTTAAAAGGAGCTTATTGGCAACATCCCCCAGATTCAGAGTCACCAATTGCAATTGCATATAGTGGTGTAGTCGCTTCCGAGGCGACCGCAGCGTATTCGGAATTACTAGAAGATATACCTGGGGTTTCACTTCTAGCAGTAACCTCACCAGACCTATTACACACTGACTGGCAGGAAGCCCACAGGCGTCGAATGTCAGGAGACACAGATGCTACTGCACACATTGAATTTCTGCTTGATCAACTTAAACCAGGTGCCATTTTAATATCTATAGTTGATGGCCATCCAGCAACGCTGTCGTGGCTAGCTTCCGTAAAAAATCACCGCTTATATCCACTGGGCACGACATCGTTTGGAGAATCAGGGAATATAAAAGACCTCTATCGCAAACATAGGATTGACAAAGAAGCTATCCTCGACATTGCCGCCTTAGCATTCCTAGAAAACGTCAATTAGAAAAGTTAGATGTTCACTTCTTAAACATAGCGTCTGCTTCACTTCTAACAAGATGCCGAGTGGCTATTTCCTTTTCAACCCTTATCATTTCTCTTTTAAGGTCTTTTAAATAGTTATCCAGAGCTTCAATTGAAAGCTTATCAAGACTAAGGGGAGTCCAATCATCTAGCTTTGGTATTACGACTTCTATATCATTCATTTTTTAATCCGATTATAACATTATCCAATGGTAGATCCGAATGAATACACCAAATTACCAGTTACCAAAAAAAATGCTAGCTATAGAAATAGGTAAACCCGGACCGGCTGACAACCTTATACCAGTTAAACGCCCCCTTCCGCAGCCTGACTACGGGGAACTTTTAATACGGGTAGAAACTGCAGGAGTAAACAGACCTGACGTAATACAGAGACTTGGCAACTATCCTCCTCCTAAAGGTGCATCTGATATCCCAGGACTAGAAATAGCGGGAAAAGTTGTGGCATTGAGCGAAAAAAATAGTCGTTTTAAAATTGGAGATTCAATTTGCGCATTAGTCTCAGGTGGTGGTTACTCAGAATATTGTACAGTCCCAGAACCACAAGCACTTCCTTTTCCTGATGGCTATTCCGCCATTGAGGCTGGAGCATTGCCAGAAAATTTATTCACAGTGTGGACTAATTTATTTGATCGCGGAAAACTGCGTGCCGGCGAGCGACTGCTAGTCCATGGCGGTTCAAGCGGTATAGGAACGATAGCGATTCAACTGGCTGCCGCGTTGGGTATTAGAGTATTTGCCACCGCAGGATCACAAGAGAAATGTGAATCTTGTGTCAATTTAGGTGCCGAATTCGCCTGGAACTATCGTTCCGAAGACTTCGTAGAGGGAGTAAAATCAATCACTAACAATGAAGGTATAGACGTAATTCTTGACATAGTGGGAGGTAGCTACATTCAACGTAATTTAAGTTGCCTCAGAACAGAAGGCAGACTAATCCAAATAGCATTTTTGGAAGGACATAAAATTGAATTTAACTTTCTCCCTGTTATGCTCAAGCGTTTAACTATAACTGGGTCTACTCTTAGGCCTCAAAGCATTGCAAGTAAGGGACGTATTGCGACTGCTTTAGAAAAAGAAGTCTGGCCTTTGTTATCTTCTCGTACTATTTGTCCGGTAATAGACAGTACTTTCTCTCTGGAAAACGCTTCAAGCGCTCATAAGAGAATGGAATCCGGCGCCCACATTGGCAAAATAATGTTAACCACCTAATCACAACCTTTTTTTATTGTTAGATCGCGTCTATACCACGTTTGTACATGCAAGATATACCAGTATACTCACGTTAAATTGAAGATATGGGACTATAGTTGCCCTAAATAGGTTAAGGGATGGAAGGACAAGTTATGTCAGAATTGTTGATGCCAAAAGCAACTGCTGTTTGGCTAGTGGAAAATACGACTCTCACATTTGAACAAATTGCAGTGTTTTGCGGATTGCATGATCTTGAGATTCAAGGAATTGCAGATGGTGAAGTTGCTATTGGAATTCGTGGAATTGACCCCACAACAAATGATCAATTGACACGTGACGAAATATCTCGGTGTGAAAAAGATAGAACCTTACGCCTTACATTAAAAAAATCTAATACACAACTTCCACGAAGGTCTCGCAAGGCAAGGTACACCCCTGTAAGCAAGCGCCAGGACCGTCCCAATGCTATTGCATGGTTAATCAAGAATTATCCCATACTCAGTGACGCACAAATTAGCAAACTACTGGGAACGACTAAGTCGACGATTACTGCAGTGCGAGAGCGTGAACACTGGAATTCCCAGAACATCTCTCCCCATGATCCAGTATTACTTGGAATCTGCAGTGAGTCTGAACTTGTACAAGAATTGCAGAAGGCTCAAAAACGTCAGGAGCGTGAGGCAAAAAGGGTATCAAAGCAGACTTCAAAGCCCACAACCATACAAAAACCAACCTTGTTTAAGAAAGTGCTTGTAAAGACGGATAGTTCGAAAGTTGAAGATAAAACTCAACCTGTAACAGATCCTTCTTTACTTCCCCAAAAAGAAAATTCATAAAAAATACTCGGAGATAAAAGTATCTTTCTCGGACAATTGATCTTTGCAACAATGTTATTTCCAAAAAGCACTTCTAACCATTTGCTAAGCCTCTGTTTCTAGCCTCTTTTTCAAGGCTTTCTCTAAAATTTGGATGGGCAACAGAAATTAAGGCTTTTGCTCTTTCGCGGGTAGACTTCCCTTTTAACTCTGCAACGCCATATTCTGTTACCACCATATCTATATCTGTACGTGCTGTAGTAACGATAGACCCTGAAGCCAGATCACCTACTATACTGGAAAATTTGCCTTCTTTAGCTGTAGAATGGGTAACTAGAAAAGACCTTCCTTTATCAGCCAGCATTGCTCCTCGAATAAAATCTGCCTGACCCCCAGTTCCGCTATATTGCATACTTCCAATAGATTCGGAGCAAGCCTGCCCTGTAAGATCTATGGCTACCGCAGCGTTGATCGCCACAATTTCATTATGCCTAGCAATCACTGAGACATCATTAGTATAGTCAACTGGGTGCCCTTCAATATACGGATTTTCATTCAAATACGCATAAGTTTCCCGGGTTCCAGCAGCAAACGTATAAACTGTTTTGCCTCTATCTATTGCTTTTTGTGAATTATCTACTACACCCTCAATCATTAAAACCCGCATGGCGTCTACAAACATCTCTGTATGAATTCCTAGGTTTTTATGTTCACGCAATGCTAGCCCTACTGCGCTTGGAGCTGCTCCATACCCCAACTGTATTGTTGTTCCGTTAGGAATTCGCTCCGCTATAAATGCGCCAATCTTTTCGTCTTCAAGTTTTACTGGAGGATTAGGTACTTCAAGTATCTCATTATCACTTTCAACAATTGCATCTACCTCAGACACATGTACCCGACAGTTACCATTAACTCGTGGTACATTTGGGTTAACCTCAACAGCACAAAAATTAGAACTTTGAGTCAATTCCTTTGTATAATCAACACTTATGCCTAAACTCATAAAGCCATCAATATCGGGTGGAGAGGCCAAAGTCATTGTAGCATCCACCTTGATGTAATCACGCATAATTTTTGGCATCTGACTAAAATGCATCGGGGTCATCTGGTAGTAACCTTCAGACACCCCCTTACGATCTGCAGCACTACAAAATAAGCTATCCCACTCAAATGCATTAGAATATTCAGGCTTTAAAAGCGCTTTTGAGACGTCAGGTCCAGGTAAAATGGTTCCGATTCGAAGACGAGCAAGTCTTCCCTCTTCCAATCTCCGACCCATCGCTGCAAGCAACTTTGGGGGCTGTCCTGCAAGCGTAGGTAATATTAAACGTTGTCCATCAACAAACTTACCTACTACTTCGTCTGGCAAACAAAGCCGCGACTCATATTCTCTCTTCCAATTTGGATTTGGTTGCATCTCCACCTCTTTACCAAGGAATAATTCTGGCCCACCATACCGATGAGAACAAGCAAAGATAAGTGACCTGTAGTCAGAAGTTACTAATATCGGTTATGTTATATAAAATAAGACTCTAAACTACTTTGTAAACAACCATATTAATCTACGCACAAATTCGATGAAACAAAAATGAAAATACCGACAAATCTAGCTTCTTACATAGAACTACTTAGCAAGTCACGCGTGCTTTGCCTTGGCGATCTTATGCTTGACAGGTTTATTTACGGGCATGTAGATCGCACTTCTCCAGAAGCACCTGTCCCAATCATACAAATTAAGCACGAAACTACCATGTTAGGTGGTGTTGGCAATGTAGCGCGTAATTTGATCGGCTTGGGAGCGAAAACTACTTTGCTGTCCATTGTAGGAGACGATGCAATAGGAAAAACTCTTACTTACATGATCGGGCAGGAGAACACAGTAGAACCTCATCTGATCGTAGAGCCTGATAGAACATCAACAGAAAAGACAAGATTTGTTGCCGGTGGCCAACAACTTCTCCGAGCTGACCGCGAGACGGTTTCTTGGATCAGTGAAGAAAGCAAACGAAAATTGCTCTGGATAGCAAAGGATATCATTCAGGATTGCGATGTACTAATACTTTCAGACTATGCTAAAGGCATTCTCTCGGACGAAGTATGCCGGGATCTAATCGGCTACGCAAGATTGAACAACAAACCAATTATAGTTGACCCTAAAGGGGAAAACTACCGGCGGTATTCCGGAGCAACGATCATCACTCCGAATCGCCAGGAGCTTGGCCAAGCCACCAACCTACCCGTACAAAATGCTAATGAAATCGTTGTCGCAGGAAAAAATTTGATAAAAGAGCTAAAAATTGAAGCAATTCTCGTTACAAAAAGTCAGGATGGGATGACCCTTATTACTTCTGACGATAAAATTGAACATTTACCCACTCAAGCTCATGAAGTTTATGACGTCTCCGGAGCAGGAGATACTGTGGTTGCCACAGTGGCAAGTGCTATTGCACAAAAATTGGATCTAGTTCACGCTGCGTCTTTAGCTAACTTTGCCGCAGGCATTGTTGTATCAAAACTAGGCACAGCAGCGGTATTTTCTGAAGATCTGCTCCGTGCAGTAAGAGCAAATGACCTAAACTTTCTGGACTTAAAAACTCCCTCCCCTTCCGAAGCATTTAAACTGGTTAAATCCTGGCAAAATGATGATATTAAGATAGGATTTACCAATGGTTGCTTTGATTTACTCCACCCGGGGCATATTTCACTTTTACGCCAAAGTAAAGAAGCATGTGATAAGCTAATTGTTGCCTTAAACAGCGATACTTCCGTCCGTAAATTAAAGGGCGAGAGTCGACCGGTTCAGACGGAAAGCGCACGCGCACAGGTTTTAGCTTCATTGAAGTTTACAGATCTAATCATTATTTTTAGCGACGAAACCCCCATTGAATTAATCAAAACAATACTACCCGATGTTCTCATTAAGGGAGATGATTACAATATGGAGGAGGTAGTTGGCGCAGATGTTGTCAGGGCATCCGGAGGTGAAGTTATACTTGCCAAAACTGAACCTGGTTTCAGCACCAGTAATACAATAAAAAAATTAACCCGCTAAATAATTAGCTGGCAAAACCTATCTGATCTGAAACCCAAATTCACGCCCTTTGTCACAATTCTTTTCAAGCTCTACACATATTTGCTCTTTTACCCTGAGCTTTTTACGTTTTAGCTCGGCAAGAGAGAGGGTATTTGGAACGGGCTTCTGGAATTCGTCTTGTATCGCCTTTTCTAGACTAGCGTGCTTCGCTGCCAGAGTAGCGATATAATCATCACATCCCAGTTCGTTTGTAATCTCAATTCTATCCACCTTAGTATACATTGTTCCCCGATATAAACTCAATCGCCATACCAAACCCAATTATGCGCATGACCTCTGATTCTTGGTAATTATTATTCATATTATCAACAAACGAAAGTGGCTCGCCTGAGCCCAATTAAATGGAGCGACTGTATAATATAGTCTACCCCCCTCCAAAAACAAATGTTACGAAATATTTTCAATGGATTCAAATTATTAAGCATTCCAAAAATACCTAAGTGTAATTTTAATTAAGTAAAAAGCTATTTCGGTCTCGATTTTCTTAATAAATTTTGTTATGTCTCAAGTCATTAATGGTTTTACTATGTAACTATAACGGGTGAATAATGGACAGTGAAATTGATACACAACGGCTAGTGTCTTTAAGAATTGAACATCGCGATTTAGACGACTTAATTGGAAGACTGGTGGGTGATCACGAAAGTGATGATATAAGAATGAGACGGATGAAGAAGCGAAAATTGGCTCTTAAAGATGAAATCGCCATTCTAGAAAGTGGCTTATTAACTAACCTCATAGCTTAAATGCACAGAAATCAATCAAATTAATCTGATTAATGACCCTGGCTATACAAACTAAAATTAACAACCTTTAATTTTTGTTCTAAGAAATGTTATTTAAAATTACTGTTCTGTATCAAACGCGATGCGTACAGAAGGTTGTCTGTCTCTTTGACTGATTCTACAAACAACTTCTTAAGTACATTGCTTCTTTAGCCACTTGAATGGCCTCATATGCAGTTTAGTTCCAATTACCTAATTCGATTCTTTCCTACCTTCAACCGCGCCTTAAAATTAAATATCTCAACTTAAAGGATTGATGTTGTGTCCAGCCGGAACATTTTTAAATAGTTATCGCTCTTACCGCTTAAAATCTATCATTAAACTCAATGATTTAAGAACTAAATGGCACTAAAGACATTGCAAATATTTAAAATGATTAATTTTACCGATATTCTAAATATATATTTCCCAAATCTCATCAGCTACTTGAACACGACCGGACACTCTCATATTCTGAAGTAATATCAGAACGACCTAATTTCTTGATGATGTTACATATTTAAAGCTTGAGCAGTGCAACTCAGTTAGGAATATTTCACTGTCTCACAAATATAATGGTTTGTGCGCTATACTTAGAGCGGTATTTATTGGAAACAAATTTTTAGACATAAAAAGGATTTTAAAATCGTGAATAAGATACAACCACGAGTAGGAATTATTATGGGGAGTCAATCTGACTGGCCAGTTATGGAACACGTCGCCCTTACTTTAGATAAACTTCAAATTTCTCACGACGCGCGAATTATTTCAGCGCACCGGACTCCCGCCAGACACACACTGTATTGCGAAAACGCAGTTCAAAGTGGCCTACAAGTAATTATAGCTGGGGCAGGCGGGGCTGCACATCTCGCAGGTGTAACGGCAGCACTAACGTCCTTACCTGTCTTAGGAGTTCCAATGGAGAGTGCGTCTCTTAAGGGTATGGATAGCCTGTTGTCAACGGTACAGATGCCTGCCGGGATACCAGTAGCTACGTTTGCTATTGGTAAACCAGGGGCTATAAATGCGGCGCTGTTTGCTGCAGCTATACTTTCAGTTAAGGATGAAACTGTCGCGGAGGCTCTACAAACTTGGAGAGTTAACCAAACCGCTCGTGTTCCCGAAAAACCAGAATCCTGAAACTTATCAATTCAGATTAATTTCTACGTTTTAATACTAACGTATGCGATGATTTAATAACGGCGAAGCGCCCTTAGGGCTATATTGTGGTCAGGAAAAATACCTCGAATTACCTTTTGAAATCGTCCAACTCGAATGATTCCATCGAGTCTTCGATCTAAAAATTCCCAGGTTTCCTGATATTCCTCTGACATATCATCAAGCCAGTAAAGCAACGTTGCACCGTATACCCCAGCAAGCAAAGTACGTTTTGTATAAAAATTGTAGTCAGTAGACTTATCTCCTACTAAAAACCATATAGAATCTACTGTTCTGTAGAGACATTTCATTGATAATATCGCATTTTGAGGCAAAGCTAGACAAGCCAGCGCCCTGCGTATGGCTTCTCGATATCTTTCGTTCTGCTCAAACCGTGTCCTGACTATATGACCGACCCTTCTACGCACTCCCAATTCATTAATAGAATGTGCCTTTACACTTTCTATCATACGTCGGTCAGCCCAAGATGAATAATACTCAATCATTGAAGGGCCACTTTTATTAAATATCCTTCTTGCAGTATTAACACCAAAACCAATCTGATTAGCGGCAGTCACCAAAGTGTCATCACTCCAACCGTCAAACGGCGCGTGCTCTAACACAGCCAAAATTAAAGAATCTTTGTCCTTATCGAAAAATTTGTTGGAAACTGCCACCAGACTTACACCCCAACTTCTTTTCTGAATATTTCACTTGTGAATGTCAGCGTTGAAAGATCTTTCATTCGCATAGGATAGAGCACACCATCTAGGTGATCACACTCGTGTTGAACTACCCTCGCATGATAACCATGAGCAGTTCTATCTATAGCATTTCCTAAATGATCCCATCCCGTATATCGAATACGTCTATATCTTGGTACTATCCCAGCAAGACCAGGTAAAGATAGACATGCTTCCGTACCATCAATTAACTCATTATCAACCACTTCAATTCTAGGGTTAATCAAAACCGTGAATGGGCAACCCTCGCTTGTTTCACCATCTTCTATAGATGCTTTCTTATTTGGAACATGAAACATTACTAGGCGAAGTGACGCATGAACCTGAGGGGCTGCCAAACCTGCACCAGACACTTCTTCTAATGTATCAATCATATCTTCAATCAGCCGGCCAACTTCCAGTGCATTCGGACTATTAATTTTACATGCCGGTTGCAACAATATTGGGTGACCCATGCGCGCGATTTTCAAAATTGCCATATGATTACACTAAACATTTAAACCCCATCAGAACAGGTTAGACGATCTACGCGCAAATTAAAATATAAAGAATTTACAATTGACCTCTTCACAGGAAGCTCGCAACATGCTATGACGCGCCCTCTCTAGTTTAAATGGTTATTGTGAGGGCATTTAGTTGGTACAGGTTGTCGTTAGGGAAAATAATGTAGATCAGGCTCTAAAAGCCTTAAAGAAAAAAATGCAGCGTGAAGGAATCTTTCGCGAGATGAAGATGCGTAGACATTATGAAAAACCATCTGAAAAGAGAGCTCGCGAAAAAGCAGAGGCAATAAGACGAGCAAGAAAGGTTGCTCGCAAACGTTCTTCGCGCGAGGACTAACTGCTTCTTTTTAAATACATATCCAAAACGTTTTCAATTAACTCTATCCTCGCCATTTAAACGTACGAGGATTTCCCTCATAAATATTCTTTAAATGGACTTTACTATTGCTTCGACCATTTTTTTTGCATCTCCAAATAGCATCATCGTGTTTGGGTTATAAAAAACGGGATTGTCTACACCTGCGTATCCGGGAGATAAAGAACGTTTAACAAATAATACTGTCTTAGCGTTCTCAACATCTAGAATTGGCATTCCAGCTATGGGGCTTTGAGGGTCTGTTTTAGCTGTAGGATTGACTACATCATTAGCTCCAATCACGAATGCAACATCGGTACTGGAAAAATCACTATTGATCTCATCTAGCTCGAAAACATCGTCATAGGAAACATTTGCCTCTGCTAATAATACATTCATGTGCCCTGGCATTCTTCCGGCTACTGGATGGATCGCGTAACGAACCTTAACTCCTTTTTTATGTAACTCTTCAACCATCTCCCGAACGGCATGCTGTGCCTGAGCGACAGCGAGCCCATAACCAGGAACAATTATTACTGATCCAGCATTAGATAAAATGAAAGCACCATCATCTGCACTTCCAGCCTTATGCGGTTTTTCGCTTTTCTTAACTTCAGAGTCTTCACCACCAAAACCTCCAAGAATAACGCTTATAAAGGAACGATTCATACCTTTACACATTATATAACTTAAAATTGCTCCAGAAGATCCGACCAATGCGCCCACTACAATTAGAACTGTGTTTTCTAAAGTGAAACCTATACCGGCAGCAGCCCATCCTGAGTAAGAGTTAAGCATCGAGATGACCACAGGCATATCTGCGCCACCAATTGGAATAATAATCAGAACACCAAATATGAGTGCCAAACCCGTCATTGCCCAAAATATTGTTTCCGATTGATCAAAACAAAAGATCGTTGCCAACGCTACAATTGCAAGAGCAACACCGAGGTTAAACATGCGCTGGCCAGTGAATATTAATGGTGATCCAGTCATTAATTCCTGTAACTTAGCAAAAGCAATAATTGACCCCGTAAAAGTGATAGCACCAATTACCATCCCAATACTCATCTCTATTCTACTGATAAGACGGATGTCGCCATCTACCGCAATATTGAATATATCGGGCGATAATAATGCGGCTGCCGCTACCAATACGGCAGCCAGACCTACCAGACTGTGGAAAGCGGCTACCAGTTGAGGCATAGCCGTCATTTTAATTTTTAACGCTATACCAACCCCCAGAAGTCCACCGACCAGAATACCAATAATTATCCAGAGATAGTCCTCTACTCCAGGCTGAGCCATCGTGGTTCCAACGGCAATTACCATTCCAATTATGCCGAATATATTACCGGCTCTTGCAGACGATGGGGAAGAAAGGCCTCGCAATGCCATAATAAAGCAAACGCTAGCAATAAGATAAAGAATCGCCGAGAGGTTGGCTGTCATAACCGCAGTACCTATTTTTTCTTATACATCTGAAGCATTCGCTGAGTTACAGTAAAACCACCGAATATATTAACTGCGGCCAGCCCAACAGCAATTCCTCCTAATATCTTTGCTAAACTTCCATCCACTGGTGCAGCCGCTAATAGTGCACCCACAATTATCACGCTCGAAATTGCATTGGTAACTGACATTAAGGGAGTATGCAAAGCTGGAGTGACCCGCCAAACTACGTAATAACCGACAAAAACAGCCAATATAAATATAGTAATTGCTATAACTAAGGGGTGAAGCTCTACTACGTGTTCCATATTACGCAGCCTTCTCACTTAACGCTTCGTGAACCACAGATCCACCGCGTGTTAATAATGACCCTTTAATAATTTCATCTTCCCAATCGATGGCAAGTTCTGCTGTTTCTGTATTAATCATCGGAACAATGAAGTTATATAAGTTGCGTGCATAAAGAACGCTCGTGTCCGCTGGGATCCTTGCTGGATAATTACTGTACCCGATTATGGTTACTCCATGCTTTTTCACCACCGTGTCATATTCACTTAACTCACAATTACCCCCGGTCTCAGTCGCCAAATCGACAATTACTGACCCATTTTTCATGTTACGAACCATATCCTCAGTAATCAAAACTGGAGCTTTCTTTCCTGGAATTTGTGCCGTAGTTATACAAATGTCCTGATTCTCCAAAGTTTCGGCTATAACTGCAGCCTGACGATTCTGATAATTAGTATCCATTTCTTCAGCATATCCAGCAGTTGTTTCTGCACTTTCAGACATAGTATTTTCAACATCTATAAAATTTGCTCCAAGACTTTCAACCTGCTCCTTAACTGCTGGTCGAACATCGAATGCGCTAACCACGGCCCCTAAGCGATGTGCAGTTGCTATAGCCTGTAATCCTGCAACGCCTGCTCCCATAACTACTACTTTAGCAGGCACCAACGTGCCAGCAGCAGTCATCATCATGGGTAATACCTGTCCGAAAGCATTAGCAGCATCTATCACCGCCTTATATCCGGCAATATTACTTTGTGAAGAAAGAGCGTCCATGCTCTGTGCACGGCTAATGCGAGGAATTAACTCCATAGCAAAACTAGTTAGACCGTGCTTGGCATATGCTTTAACTTGATCTTGCGAAAATAAAGGGTTCAACAATCCAATTAAGATTGCATCAGGCTTCATCATTGAGACCTCGTTAACCTCTGAGCTACCTCCAGTAAGGGGAGACGCGACTTTCAATATAATATCAGCCTGCCCATAAACTTCCTTGGCCTCTGAAATTATTGTAGCGCCTTCAGACTTAAATAGTACATCTGCCATAGATGCGCTATCTCCCGCTCCAGACTGAATAAGAACATCCAGCCCGATACCAATGAATTTTTTTACAGAATCTGGAGACACAGCAACCCGGGTTTCTCCATTAAGCACCTCTTTTGGAACCCCGATTTTCATAACCCTTCCTTATTAAATTCGGCAACTACTAAAAATTCGCCGCACACAATGCCGTGCCGCATGCGATTTGCCAAGTACTGAGTCGCAATTTATCAAACATTGTTAAATTCTTTTAACCTTTAAGGTCAAATTAAATAAACTTTAAGCTGCATTAGGAACGTGACAATACTTCAAAACGCTTTCTTGTTTTGATGCAAGAGTCTTCGAGTCGAACTTATCTATCAACTCCTCAAATGCCCTGTGCCAATTCAACTTTGCTGATAGATGCAGAAAAACTGACCCTAAACCAATTGCCGATCGGTCAAGCAACACAAACTCTCGAGGGGGAGTTACAACACCTAGCCGCCGAATTTCCTTATGAACCTTCATTGCAACAGAACCACCAAATTTTCCTGATCCGGATTCATCTATAAGTCGACATCGATCATCAGTAAGTGGCCCATAAATGTATTTAGCCCATATAGAAAGAGCATCTACCATTTCACATGATAAGTTTTGAAAACCCCAATTTTCAAAAGCGTGTAACATTCTGTCCCGATCATTATTCTGTACTCCTCTATACAAATCGATTACGCCCTGAACAAACTCAGACGGGAAAATACGAATACATCCGAAATCTAGCAAATTAACGCTTCCATCTTCACATATACTATAGTTACCTAAATGGGGGTCTCCATGTAATATTCCAAATTGGTAGAAAGGAAGGTACCAAGCTGTAAACATATTTGTTGCCACTTGATTACGTATATGTTCGGGCAGGGAAACAGTTTTAAGAATTTCGTCTCCATCTAACCAAGACATAGTTAAAAGGCGCCGGGTCGACAGGACTTTGTATACTTCTGGGACATTAACACCTGGCTCATTTTTAAGAATATGTCCATATAAAGAAATATGCATAGCTTCTCGATGATAATCTAGCTCTTCCCGAAGTCTCGCAGTTAATTCTACAAATATTTGGCTAGTATCAATAGCCGAATCATAACGACGGTATAATGCAAATAATATTTTAAGTTGCTTTAAATCTGCTTCAACCGTTGACTCCATATTTGGATACTGAAGCTTGCAAGCAAGACGATAACCCTCTTTGCTAAGCGCCTTGTGAACCTGTCCCAGCGAAGCGGCTGCACTGGCTTTTTGACTAAACTCATCAAAAAGTGTATGCCAATCTGAACCTAACTCAGTCGTCATTCGCCTTTTCACGAAAGCCCAACCCATGGCTGGCGCTTGAGATTGCAGTTCCCTTAATTCATTTATATAGTCCTCAGGGAGACCATCTGGTATGGTTGCTAACAATTGCGCAACCTTCATCAAAGGCCCCTTTAAATTACCAAGAACTTGCTTCAATTCTGTAGCATTTTTTGATGAATCGGACGGAAGCCCCAGATATCTTTGCCCTAAAAGGCGTGCAGTTAACCCGCCAGCAGCCGAACCTACCCGGGCATACCGCCGCATCCTTCCGCTTGCTCTATTTTTTTCATATTCCATATTTTTAAAACTCGGCTTCTAACTGATCAATAATATCCGAGATGATAGTGAGTCCTCGAAACCAAAAATTCGAGTCGGCCGCGTCTAATCCAAATGGCTTAAGCAATTCTTTGTGACGTAGAGTGCCTCCAGCTGACAACATCTCTATATATTTTGCCTCAAACCCATTACCTGATTTCTGATAAACAGAATAAAGGGAATTTACAAGACAATCACCAAACGCATACGCATACACATAGAAGGGAGAGTGAATAAAATGGGGTATGTATGCCCAAAAGTATTTATATTCCTCGTCAAACCTTAACGACGGCCCAAGACTCTCAGATTGAACAGATAGCCATATGTCACCTAACATCTCCGGTGTCAGTTCACCCTTTCTTCGTTCATCGTGTACCAGACGTTCAAATTCACAAAAAGCAATTTGACGGATCACAGTATTCAGCATGTCTTCTACCTTGCCTGCTAGAAGGAAACGCCGCCTTTCGGGGAGTGTTTCTGCGGCAAGAAGAGCCTGAAATGCAAGTTGTTCGCCAAATACAGAGGCTGTTTCTGCCAGTGTTAATGGTGTGTCTGACATTAAAACTCCTTTAGGAGCTGCAAGCATTTGATGAATGCCATGCCCAAGCTCATGAGCTAAAGTCATTACATCTCGAGATTTGCCTTGGTAATTTAGCAATAGATAGGGGTGAACCCCGGGTACGGTTGGGTGAGCAAATGCTCCCGAAACCTTCCCTGGGGCAGGGCTGGCATCTATCCAAGGTTTATTAAAGAATTGCTTGCCAACGTCAGCCAACTGTGGAGAGAAATCCTGATAAGCCGAGATAACCAGATCAACGGCCTCTTCCCATGGAATAACACGGTCGTCGTTACCAGGAAGAGGAGCGTTCCGATCCCAATAATCTAAAATTTCTCCTCCTAACCACTTTGCTTTTAAAGCATAATAGCGATGCGACAGGGTGGGATAACTTTCTTTTACGGCCTTAATCAAGGCATTAACTACGGTGCCCTCTACCTGATTACTCAAATTTCTGGCAGATATTGGTTCAGGATATCCTCGCCACCTATCTTCGGTTTCCTTTTCTTTAGTAAGGGTATTTAAAATTAAAGAAAATATACGGATATTATCACCGAATACTTGACCAATTGATTTTGCCGCAGAATATCGTTTATCAGAACTCTCATGCGACATTAGGTCGAGTGCCTCTGTAGCAGTCAATAAGTTATCATCAACCGAGAATCTAAGGCCATCAATGGTTTCATCAAATAGGCGCACCCACGCAGAACGGCTAGACACCTCCTTCTCATGAAGCAAACGCTCCAAATCTTCGGAAAGCTGATATGGTTTTAAAGCTCGTATATCCCTTATCCAAGGGGAATAATGCCTGAAGGATGAAACTTTCAAGCGCTCGTTTAAATCCCCATCACTTAGTTGATTTAACTCAATAGTAAAAAAAACTAAGTTATTAGAAATATCGCTTACTGCCTCAGATAAATTTTGAAAGATTTTGGCTGATTCAGGGTCATCCATTCTGGTACAGTAATAAAGATAAGCATAACTTGATAGGCGGCCTAAAATCGCCTGAATGTCCTCATATTTTTCCAACAAATTTCCAAGCTCACTTCCGTCAAGTGAGTCTAATGTACCAGCAATTTCTTCGTTAAAGATGCGGGATAATTTACCAACTTTAGCCAGATCATTCTTTAATTCGTCACTACTTGGACTGGGGTAAAGATCATTTAAATTCCAATTAGGTAATTGCTCCAACAATTTCTGCAAAGCCCTCTCCTAAGTAAAAGTATACCAATGTTTTAATAGTTTTATTATATGAGGTAGTATGCGGTCTCTAAAAAGGCAAGAAGCCATACAAATGAGCTAATTAGTGCATTATATTTTTAACTGTTATTATATAGGAAGGGTTCGGCTCAAAGGAGGAGGCTAAAAGTGAACTATAGTAACTGGAACAGTTTACCTGAAATGTTTTTCAATAACGCCGAAAAGTTTGGGGAAAACCCTTTTCTCTGGGAAAAAAAAAGCAGCGGGGAATATCAGGCGCTCTCCTGGAAAATAGTTGCAGATACGGTAACAAAACTTGCGATTGCCCTCAAAAATTTAGAGGTCAAGAAAGGAGACCGAGTTGCAATCGTTTCCGAAAATCGACCCGAATGGGCAATCGCTGATCTCGCAATAATGTCCATCGGTGCAATTACCGTTCCAACTTACATTACTAACACTATTTCGGATCATCAACATATCCTCTCCGACAGTAATGCTATAGGTGTTATAGTCTCGAACGAAACCCTAGCGAAAAATGTACTAGCCGCAGCGGCAAATATAAATTCAACACAATTTGTTGTGGCGATCGAAGATATAGTCGCGACCAGCCAATCCACCTCTTTGCATCACTGGAATAATATTCTCAATACAATTGCAGACTCTGCCAAAAATATTTTCCAAATCTCAGATGGTATATTACGGCAAGATACCGCTTGCATAATTTATACTTCAGGAACCGGGGGCAAACCAAAAGGCGTCATGCTCAGCCACGAAGCAATTATAACGAATTGTATGGGGGCACACGAAATATTGCAGCAATTAGGGCTCGGTAAAGAGGTATTTTTGTCTTTTTTACCACTATCTCACGCTTATGAACATACCGCGGGGCTATATTTTCCGATTTCTATAGGGGCTGAAATATACTATGCAGAAAGTGTCGATACGTTAAGCACAAACCTACTTGAAGCAAGACCTACAATTATGGTCAGTGTTCCCCGATTATATGAAGTTATGCATCGACGCATTACCTTAGCTCTCAAGCGCCAAAGTAAAACCAAACAAACCCTCTTCAATACTGCTATTACACTGGGCACTAAAAATCATAACTTTCCAAATCAACTGACGCTAGTGCAACGACTGACTAATGCCCTATTGGAACGCCTCGTCAGGGATAAAGTTCGGGCTAGATTTGGAGGTAATTTAAAAGCAATGATATCTGGAGGGGCACCGCTAAACCAGGAAGTAGGTATGTTCTTTACAGCTCTAGGTGTCCGCCTGCTGCAAGGTTACGGCCAAACGGAGGCAGGTCCAGTCATTAGCTGCAACATCCCTAACAAAACCAAGTTACACACTGTCGGCCCTCCACTAACTGGCGTGGAGGTCAAATTAGCGAATGATGGTGAAATTTTAGCCCGAGGCAAGTTGATCATGAATGGCTACTGGAATGATGAAGAACTTACTCAAAGTGCTATACAAGACGATTGGCTCCATACCGGCGACATAGGGGAAATAGATGAGGATGGCTATATTCAAATAACAGACAGAAAAAAGGATATCATAATTCTGTCAGGTGGGGATAACCTATCTCCACAAAAAATTGAAAGCATACTGACTCTCCAACCTCAAATTGATCAAGCAATGATCTATGGAGAAGGGAAACCTCATGCAGTCGCTCTAATTGTTCCTGAGAAGGATTTCACGGATAATTGGGTTTCAGAAAATAGTTCTGAAGAAACCCTGTTAAACCTTTCTAAAGACAACCATTTTATTCAGGCTCTAGCACCTGCTGTAGAACGCACCAACAAACAACTATCGGCTATCGAGCGAATTAAAGGATTTTTAGTCGCTAAAGAACCATTTACGATTGACAATGAACTTTTGACGCCAACGCTAAAACTTAGGAGGCACAAAATCCTCCAAATTTATAAAAACTCTCTGGAAAAACTCTATTAAATCCTTAACGTAATTTTTGAAGTGTTTGAAAAATAAATTAACCTGTGAATATTGACTTCATTCAGCCACAAAAAGTTGCCAATCAACTCGATGTTTGGTCACGGTATTTGATTGGAGATTAAATACCAAGTTTGGACAAAAAATACTCGTCAAAATTTTAATGATTCACCTTACGAATATAAACGAACCAAATTTCAGAATAAAAATGTTAGCTTAATTACTGTTATTGTTTGCCTTGTAACGGAACTCCTGACCAGAAATACTTTAGTGTAATGAAAGGGTATTTAATGATAAGATACAGCAATTTTGTAATTATAGCTTTTGCTACAAACAAATGAATGGAGCGTCTATGAAGCTCGCCGAGATGTCACTCGACGACAAATACACTGTTGAAGCGAGCAAGGTATTTATGACTGGTACTCAAGCGTTGGTGCGTCTTCCAATGCTACAGCATCAGCGCGACATTAAAAATAAAATTAATACAGCCTGCTATATTTCAGGATATCGAGGGTCACCCCTTGGGAATTTCGATAAAGCTCTGTGGCAAGCAAAAAGCCATTTAGAACACCAAAATATTCATTTTCACCCAGCCGTAAACGAAGATTTAGCTGCTACGGCTCTCTGGGGAACACAGCAAAGCAACTTATTTGGAGACGGACACTACGATGGTGTGTTTGGGATATGGTATGGTAAAGGGCCAGGAGTAGATAGATCGATAGATGTTTTCAAGCACGGGAATTTGGCGGGAACTGCCCCGAATGGAGGGGTGCTTGTTTTTGCCGGCGATGACCATATATGTGCGTCGTCTACAACTGCTCATCAAAGCGAATATGACCTCCAAGCAGCAATGATTCCCATACTTAACCCTTCAGGGGTTCAGGATATTTTAGATTTAGGAATGTTTGGCTGGTCATTATCACGCTATTCAGGTCTTTGGGTGGGCTTTGTGTGTATTGCGGAGACCCTGGACACATCAGCAATCGTTTCAGTTGATCTGGAGCGCACAACTTCCATACATCCAGATAACTTCAATTTGCCCAAGGATGGTTTGCATATCCGTTGGCCAGATACTCCGCTTGCTCAGGAATCCAGACTAATGGATTATAAATTGGAGGCAGCGCGCGCATTTGTAAGGGCAAATAAGCTCGACCGAGTAATTACTGATGGACCAGCTCGTCGATTTGGGATTGTTACCGCTGGCAAGGCTTATTTAGACGTCAGACAAGCTTTAGATGACTTAGGGCTTTCACTTGACCAGGCAAAACGTCTTGGTCTTTCCATTTATAAACCAGCTATGACTTGGCCTTTAGAACCCGAAGGAATAGTTAAGTTTTCCAGCGGACTTGATGAAATACTCGTGATTGAAGAAAAACGCGGCCTGATAGAAGGTCAGCTAAAAGAGATATTATACAACTTACGCAATGATCAACGGCCGCCAGTTTATGGAAAAAAAGATCCGATGGGCGAGACGTTGTTAAGAGAAACAGACGAATTAAATGCAGAATTAATTATTGCCGCGATAGTGAAACGTTTTGGAAAGGCGCAAGGTTTTGAAGAGATAAAAAACCGTGCAACAAGTATTGAAAACAAGGTAAATGCGTTAAAACAGAACGAAGAAGCGACAGTGATTCGGATTCCCTATTTCTGTTCGGGATGCCCACATAATACTTCAACTAAAGTACCAGAAGGTAGTCGAGCACAAGCCGGAATAGGCTGTCACTATATGGCTCAGTGGATGGACAGGGATACTTCAACTTTTACACATATGGGTGGAGAAGGTGCAAATTGGCTAGGACAAGCACCTTTTAGTAAAACTAACCATGTATTTCAGAATATTGGTGACGGAACGTATTTTCATTCTGGATCTCTTGCCATCCGAGCCGCTGTAGCTTCGGGGGCTAACATTACTTACAAGATTCTCTACAATGATGCCGTTGCAATGACTGGTGGCCAACCTATGGACGGCCCACTATCAGTTCCTAGAGTTACTAATCAATTGCAATCTGAAGGTGTGGGTAAAATTGCAGTTGTAACTGACGATCCTCTAAAATACCCATTAAGCACCAAATTTGCAGAAGGCGTAACGGTACATCATAGAGACGAACTTGACCAAGTACAGCGCGACTTACGTACATGGAAGGGTGTTTCTGCAATAGTATACGACCAAATGTGCGCTACGGAAAAACGTCGGAGGCGTAAGAGAGGAAAACTTGAAGATCCAAACTTAAGAGTAATAATTAATCCAGAGGTTTGCGAAGGATGTGGCGACTGCAGTAGTACCTCTAATTGCCTCTCTGTCATTCCGAAATCAACTAGTTTTGGCATCAAAAGACAAATTGACCAATCCTCTTGCAATAAGGATTATAGTTGCGTTAATGGCTTTTGCCCTAGCTTTGTTATGGTGACAGGTGGCAACCTTAAGAAAAGAAAACCCAATGAGGCTGGAAAAAAAATTCTCTCCACTCTCCCTGAACCAACCCTACCAGACTGTAAAACGCCTTATGGTATTATCATAACTGGGGTGGGTGGAACAGGAATAGTAACACTTGGAGCATTGCTTGGTACGGCTGCACATTTAGAAGGAAAAGGTAGCAGTGTCCTTGATAAAGCTGGCCTAGCGCAAAAATATGGTGCTGTTATAAGCCACGTTCGAATATCAGAGTCCCCTGATCAACTCCACGCTGTTCGTATCGGAACTGGTGGCGCCCGGTTGCTCCTGGGCTGCGACATGGTTGTAGCAGCTAGCTCTAATGCGCGAACACGGCTTACTCCCGGCAGTTCGTATGCGATCGTCAATGAGAATGAAACTCCGACGGGAGATTTTACTAGGAATCCTGATTTAAGCTTTCCTGGAAAGACTCTAAAAAATTTAATATCAAAATGTACTGGAGTTAACCAATCCGAATTTGTAAACGCCACTCGGTTAGCAACAGCTTTAATAGGAGATTCAATCGGATCAAACTTATTTCTTCTCGGATTTGCTTATCAACGTGGGCAAGTACCCCTGACGGCACAATCGATAGAAAAAGCAATAACTCTTAATGGTATATCTATCGAAGCCAATCATAAAGCATTTAGATGGGGACGTGCGGCAGCTATCGATCTGATGGTTGTAACAACTCATGCCGGTCTTAAGGAGCCAGACACTCTGAGTCACGCAAAAGACTTAAACACTCTTATTGATCAACGAGCAAATGATTTAGTTAATTATCAGAATCAGGCATATGCCGATCGGTACAGAAAGTTTGTGGAGCATGTACGGTTAATGGAAAGCCAGAAAGTGCCAGGATTTGAGACATTAAGCCAGAATGTAGCAGAGTCTTATCATAAGTTACTGGCTTATAAAGACGAGTATGAAATTGCTCGATTATATACCGATGGGCGTTTCACAAAACAAATCCAAGAAACTTTTGAAGGAAAGGTAACACTTAATTTTAGCTTGGCCCCTCCCCTAATTGCTAAAAAAGATACTAACAATGGTCATTTAAAAAAGCGTGTATATGGCCCTTGGATGCTGAACGTATTAAGAATTATAGCTAAATTCAAATTTTTAAGGGGCACAAAGTTAGATATATTTGGATATACTAAAGATCGTATCAGTGAACGTCAGTTAATAGAGGAATATGAAACTACCATGCGTGAAATCCTCGAAGGCTTAACGCAAAACAATCACTCGCTTGCCACTGAAATAGCGAGCCTGCCCCAAAATATACGAGGATTTGGCCATGTTAAGGAAGCTAATATATCTAAGCAGAAAAAAATCCAAAAAGAGCTAATGACCTACTGGAAGAATCCTTCTCAAACTGCCAGTGCTGCAGAATAGAGCATCACTTTGCTAAAAAGCATGAATATCAGATTCTACCTTAAATTTTTCTAATTGTTCTGTCGTTGTCTCTTTTTGGTATTTTCCTTTCCATTCAGCATAGGTCATTCCGTATATTTCCGACCGAGCATCCTCGTATGTAATTTCAACATCCCGTTCTTTTGCCGCCTCCAGATACCATTTAGACAAACAATTTCTGCAAAACCCAGCTAAGTTCATGAGATCTATATTTTGTACGTCTGTACGCTTACGCAAATACTCTACCAACCCTCTAAAGGCAGCAGCTTCTAACTCTAACCGTGTCTGATCGTTCATAAACATTTCCTAACATTCCTAATTATATATTCTCGATTGTGCTGTCGTAACATTCCATAAACACTTATAAGGACGACATGCATGTCTTTCGATATAAGCACTTTGGCATTTTAGCACTGGCGATCGGCGTTATCACTATCTCTTTTTCACCTCTACTCGTTCAGATAAGCGAGGTAGGGCCGACAACCACTGCCGCATATCGCATGCTTTTTGCTATTCCTGCACTAATTGTATGGACGTCAATAGAACATCAGACCACAGTAGCTAGAGAGTGGAAAATTGCGCCCCGGCAGTGGAGCCTGCTAGCACTTGGTGGCATACTATTTTCAGGTGATCTTATAGCGTGGCATAGCTCAATCAAACTTAGTGGGGTCGCTAACGCCACTTTTCTAGCTCACCTTTCTACACCTATTATTGCCTTAGGGGCCTGGTTAATTTTCAATGAGCGCTTAAACTGGAGGTTTTTATGCGGTTTAACGATCGCAATGGTCGGAACAGCACTTATTATGGGAGCTAGTACTCTCCAGGCAAGTGGAAGCCTGTTGGGAGACGGCCTAGGGTTATTAACAGCTTTTTTTTATGGCGCTTACTTACTAACCATCAAACAATTACGTCTAACACTACCTAGTGGTATAATAATGCTGGCAACAAGTATATTTTGTTTGCCAGCCTTACTTATTGCAGCTTTTTTTATGGAAGACCAAATTGTTCCTGATACTTGGATTGGTTGGGGAATACTTTTTGGAATGGGTCTGATAATTCATTCGGGGGGTCAAGGTTTAATTACGGTTGCCTTTAAACATATTAGTGCTTCATTTTCGTCAGTCGCACTTTTAGCAACGCCAGTCTTTGCAACAATTTTCGCATGGCTAATTCTAAAAGAAACTTTGAGCTATATACAAGCGTTTGGCTGCTCTTCAGTATTATTGGGTATTGCGGTGTCGCAGTATTATTCACCTCAAAGAAGGTAACAGTGGCATACCGACTATCTGCAATTTCATGGATTTTCTGGATGTCGGCCGTTTTGTTATACGGCTACGGGCACCTTACCCGAGTCGCTCCAGGAAGCATGGTAGATGTTCTTATGAAAGACTTCTCTGTGGGTGCAGCAGCGCTTGGAAATATTTCCGCAATGTACTGGTATGCGTATTCAATCTTTCAAATACCAGGTGGGTTTTTAATTGATCGATTTGATCCTATTAAAATTATGGCTGTCAGCAGTATTTTGTGTGTAAGTGGCGGACTGTTGTTTTCTTTCGCACAATCTGTCGAACTTGCTAATGTCGGCAGGTTTCTAACGGGTGCTGGCGGAGCATCTCTTTATGCCTGTTGTATAAAGATTTCTCACACATGGTTTAATCCAAAACGGTTTGCTCTTCTCGGTGGCTTAATAATTTTGATCGGGATGTTTGGAGCCGCAGGGGGTCAAGCTCCACTCGCATTTCTAATCGAAATTTCTGATTGGCGAACAGTTATGTTATGGGTCGCAATTGCGGCTTTACCACTGGGAATATTAGTTCTCCTCGGTAAAAACCTAACAACACCTTCCATTAGTGCTACTCTAACAACTTTAGAACTTCTTAAACTGCTTCGTAAAGCGGCATTATCAAAAGAGTATTGGATAAATACCCTCTTTACCATGATGATTGCCGGACCCGCCACTACATTTCCAGTTTGGGGGATTGCCTACTACATGCAGGTTAAGGGCTATGACCGAACCGGAGCAGCTATATTTACTACAATATCCCTATTAGGCTGGGCTTTTGGGTCACTTTCTGCAGGATGGCTATCCAGCAAAATTCAACGCCACCAACGGCTCGCAATAGTATATGCAATACTAGCGGTCGTTGGATGGTCTATATTTATAAGCGTTCCAGGCCTTCCTCGAATTGGCCATCTCTTAGTAATGCTACTAATAGGATACTCGGCTGGTGGAATAGTTGTAGGTTTTATATTAATTGCAAACTCTTGCCCCAGAAGTTTGGTAGGTACAGCAACCAGTATCTCGAATACACTGGTCATGCTGCTAAGTGCTATTATATTATTGACTATGGGATACGTATTAGATGTCCTTTGGACAGGTGAAAATATAGATGGTGCACGCATATTTTCATCCCATGCATTCCGTATGGCATACCTAGTTATGCCTTGTGTCTCTATTGTTGCTTTATTTGCAGCAATGGTAATTAAGGAGCCAGCTAGATTATATGCAGACAGAGATATTACATGAGTATTCATTTTTGATATGAAATCAAAAGAACACGAACTTTTAAGAAACATGTTTGATGCAGCAGTAGATGCTGCAAGCCCAAAGGTATGCCTGCCACCTTTCCTTCCACAGTACCCAGCAGGCAGAATATTAGTTATAGGCGCAGGAAAAGCTGCAAGCAGTATGGCTAATGGAGTTGAAGAAGTATGGGAGGCACCTGTAAAAGGACTCGTGATAACCAGATACGGTCACAAAACCAAAACAAGGAACATTGAAGTAATTGAAGCTGCACACCCTGTACCAGACATGAATGGGGTTCAAGCCAGCAGGCGTATTTTACAAATGGTTGGGGGGTTGAGCGAGAAAGATCTAGTACTTTGCTTAATTTCAGGTGGTGGTTCTGCCCTACTTTCTGTTCCAGCCTCCGATATAAAATTAGAAGAAAAACAACTGGTTACTAAGGCACTTCTGCGTTCTGGAGCAACAATTTCAGAAATTAACTGCGTGAGGACACACCTATCTGACGTTAAGGGTGGCAGGCTTGCAGTGGCATGTTTCCCGGCTCAGGTTCTTACGTTAGCTATTTCGGATGTGCCCGGTGACAATCCAGCAATCATTGCTTCCGGCCCGACAATAGCAGACAAAACAACCTTTTCGGACGCGAGAAATATACTCACTCAATATAATATAAGAGCCCCGCAAAGTGTAATTTCGCATTTAGACAGAGCAGAAGAAGAGAGCCCCAAGCCTGGTGACCATCGCCTTGCAAATACCGCAACCCATATCATTGCGAAACCCGCAAAATCTTTGGAAGCTGCCGCAACTACGGCACGAAAAGCGGGTTACACCCCCATAATCCTGGGAGATGCTCTCGAAGGAGATTCTAGCGTCCTTGCAAAAAAACATGCACAAATCGTATCTGACATTGCGCCGGGAACAATTTTATTATCCGGAGGCGAGACTACCGTAGTGGTTAAAGGAAGTGGTAAAGGTGGCCCCAATACTGAATATGCTCTAACACTGGCTCAAACGCTTAATGGTTTGACTGGTGTATGGGCAATCGCTTGCGATACTGATGGTATTGATGGAACTGAAGATAATGCTGGTGCCATAATTGGCCCTGACACTCTCACTAGAGCTGCAACACTTGGAGAAAATATAACACACCGCTTAGAAGAAAATGATTCGTATAGCTTTTTTGAAGCTATTGGAGATCTTGTGATATCTGGCCCCACAATGACAAACGTCAATGATTTTAGAGCTATACTTGTAACTACTCACGATTAATAACTTTACATATAAGAGTAAAAACTTATGCGCCGACACCGTAGAGCAAAAATAGTTGCTACACTTGGACCAGCAAGTTCTAGTCGTGAATGCATATATTCTTTGTTTAGAGCAGGAGTTGATATATTTCGCCTTAACTTTAGTCATGGCACTCATGACCAACACCTCTATAGTTTTAAGATTGTCCGGGAAATAGAGAAAGAATTCAAACGACCAATTGCAATATTAGGTGATCTACAAGGCCCCAAGCTTCGTGTCGGAAATTTTAAGAGTGGCGAGGCAATTCTTGAAATTGGAAAAAACTTTCGTCTAGACCTATCTTCAGACTTAGGGGATATGAATCGTGTTTCACTCCCCCATCCACAAATCTTTAGTACGCTCGAAGAAGGATCCGAAATTCTATTAGATGATGGACAGGTTAGCTTAAAAGTGAAGTCTCATGGAGATGATTATGCAAACACCATTGTCCAGATTGGTGGCCGGCTTACAGATCACAAAGGGGTTAATTTACCAAACACAAAACTTGATATAAGTGCAGTTACGCCCAAGGATCGTGAAGATATCCAATTTGCACTCCGAAGCGGATTTGATTGGCTAGCGCTATCATTTGTGCAAGGGCCTGAAGACGTTAAGGAAGCCAGAAATATAATCGGGGAAAATGCTGCCATTATGACGAAACTAGAAAAACCAGCTGCGCTAGACTCGCTATCAGATATAGTTGATTTATCTGATGCTATTATGGTAGCTCGCGGTGACCTGGGTGTAGAATTAGCTCCTGAAGATGTCCCTGCTAAGCAGAAGGAGATTGTTCGAGCTGCCCGGCGAGCTGGTAAACCTGTGGTAATTGCAACGCAGATGTTAGAGTCAATGATACACTCTAGTGCCCCAACAAGAGCGGAAGCCTCCGATGTTGCCACAGCAGTTTATGATGGGGCGGATGGCCTAATGTTGTCCGCCGAATCAGCAATAGGCAATTATCCTATAGAAACAGTTACAATTATGAATAAAATCATTGAACGTGTCGAATCTGATGCAGCTTACCGAGAGTACATTGAAAACCAGCACTATGACCCGGAACCGACACCCGCCGACGCTATAACCGCTGCAGCTCGCCAAGTAGCAGAAACAGTGCTAGCAACTGCAGTCGTTACGTATACTACATCGGGCTCAACCGCACTTCGAGCGGCCAGAGAGAGACCCTCTGTACCAATATTAGCCTTAACCCCAGACCTGAATACTGCTCGTCGACTTGCAATTGTCTGGGGCGTGCACTGTTTACGTACAGACGATGCGACCAGTTTTCAAGACATGGTCGACAAAGCTTGTAGCGCGGCCAGTCACCAAGAGTTTGCAAATGTGGGTGACTGCATAGTAATTACAGCTGGCGTACCGTTTGGAACACCCGGTACTACCAATGTATTACGAATTGCCTGGATTGAAAATGGCAACCAGTAACTAAGCCGGTTCTTGGTACTGAAAATAACCCTTAAAGTGAACGGCTACTTAAAGCAGGTGGAACTGGGCCTCCTGTAGCCCAATCCAAAATCTCTACTGTATGCACCACGGGTATATGAGTTCCTGTCGCTATCTGCGTCATACAGCCAATATTTCCAGTCACTATTACATCTGGATCTAACCTCTCAATAGAATTTACTTTCTTATTTAACATTTGATTTGCCAAATGAGGTTCGCGGATATTGTAAGTACCTGCAGAGCCACAACAAAGATGTCCGTCAACTGGTTCCTGAACGGTTAATCCAACTTGCTTAAGTAAAGCTTTTGGTTGCTCGTGCACCTTCTGACCATGTTGCAGAGAACATGCTCCATGATAGGCTATTTTGAGTTGCTGCCTGCCAGTAGCCTTTAATTCGCCCAAGGACGAAAGCACCTCCGTGACATCCTGTGTTAATAAAGCAACCTGTTGAGCCCGTTTAGCAAATTCCGGATTCTCACTAAATAAATTACCATAATCCTTAACCATAGTGCCACAACCAGATGCCAAGGCCACCAACGCATCCAAAGGGCGGCGCTGATGTTCGGCTAAGAAAGCTTCTATATTGCCTTTCGCCATGGCTTTAGCTTGCTCCTGTTCGCCATGATGTAAAGAAATAGCCCCACAGCAAACGGCACCTCCAACGATGGTCACTTCACACCCATGACGGGATAAAACACGTGCTGCTGCCTCGTTGATCTGAGGAGCCAATACTTTTTGCACGCAACCACTAAGTAATGCGACGCGTTTTTTTGGCGACGGTAAATCTGAACTAATTATCTGAGGCTTATCCACCCAGGATGGTGCATGTATTGGCCGAAAAGAAAGCCGCATTAAAGCACCGATACTGCCAGGTAAAAATTGCCCTAAAAGAGCAGGTGCTCGCACACTCAATATCGCAAGTCGGAATAAATTAGGTCGTGGTAATAGATAGGTCAGAAGCCACCGTAGAAGGCGATCTGATATAGGCCTCGTGTAAGTTTGACTAATATGATTACGTGCAGTGTCAACCAGATGCATATAGTCCACTCCTGCCGGACAAGTTGTTACGCATGATAGGCATGACAAGCAACGGTCAATGTGACGGGTTATAGTAGAATCTGCATCGTTGTCTTTCTCCAACATATCCTTAATCATATATATACGACCACGCGGACTATCGCGCTCGTCACCAAGCAGTAGATACGTTGGACATGTTGCCAAACAGAAACCACAATGAACGCATTTTCTTAAAACACGCTCCGCTTCAGATATTTCCGATTTCGCAAGTTGTGAAATACTAAATTCAGTTTGCATAGCGCAGCCCTATATCCCTGGATACATTCTACCAGGATTTAGTATTCCAACCTTGTCAAAACTTTCCTTTAAACGCTCCGTCAATTTCAACATTGCGGGCGTTTGTGGTTTGAATACTGATACTGCTGAACGTATATTTATTGGTGCTCGTATTAAAGTACTATGACCCCCGTGTTCTATCACCGACCTATGGATCACGTTTGCACCTGCTTCTTCTCCAACTTCTAACGCCAACCAAACTAGGCCACCTGCCCAGTCGTAATAGGCATCAACTGCTAAGTGCTCTCTAAGGTCTGCAACCATTCTTGCACCAGATGATGGTGGTACAGACACGCGCCAAATCGCTCTATTACATTGAGAATAAGGTATCACATCACGGATATCAGCCCAAAACTGCAGTGAATTGTGTGAATGCAACTCCTCTACCTCCCCTAAAACAGAGAGTGTTGATAACAATTCCCGACACCTGAACTCCACAGAAGATTTTATACCCTCTAAACGGAGAGCTGTCACAGAACCACCAATTTTTGATATGTACGAAGTACTGAAGCTGCCGATCAAATTTTCTGGTACATGCGCAGCACCCGATACATCGTGTGGACTCGCCATTGCTTTGCCAAGCACATTGATCGCTTGCTGTTCACGAAGACCGAAAACAAGTACAGTTCTAATGCTCTCAGGAGCAGGCAGCACCCTTAACGAGACTTCGTGCAATACGGCTAAAGTACCCCATGAGCCAACCATCAATTTAGATAGGTCATAACCCGTTACATTTTTCACCACTTTGCCCCCAGACTTGAAAGCTTCACCACGACCACTGACTGCATGAAATCCGAGGAGATGGTCACGTGCTGCACCTACCTTTATACGACGTGGCCCAGACATGTTGCTCGCCAAGACCCCCCCGATAGTTTCACTGACATTAGTTGATAAAAGTTTTCCGAACTTCATGGGCTCGAAGGCCAGCATTTGTTTATTATTTAAAAGTTCAGATTCAATGTCTGTCAAAGGTGTTGCCGCACCAGCAGTTAAAACAAGTTCCTCAGGTTGATATTCACTAATTCCATCAAAAGCAGATAAACTTAAAGTCATTTCAGATTGCACAGGCCTTCCCAGCGTGCGCTTACTTCCTCCCCCGAGTACCTCCAAAGGGTGCACCCCCGACTTCGCCCAATTAATTATAGTAATGAGTTCTTCGATAGACTGCGGTGCGAAAGATTCTGGCATCAAAAACGGGGTACGTCCGGAAATGGTACATTGTCCGAATGCACATGCATTCTACCTAATTCCGCACAACGGTGTAATGTTGGAAAGACCTTTCCTGGATTCAAGAGATGCTGGCTATCAAATACACATTTTACACGCTGTTGCTGCTTGAGGTCTGCCTCATTAAACATTTCGCCAATAAGGTCGCGTTTTTCTACTCCGACACCATGCTCTCCGGTTAAAACACCCCCAACTTCCACACAAAGTTTAAGAATTTTTGCTCCCATCTCTTCTGTTTTTTCTAATTCACCGGGAACATTGGCGTCATATAATATTAATGGATGCAAATTTCCATCCCCAGCGTGAAAAACATTGGTAACAGTAAGGTTGTATTCTTCAGATAACTCAGCAATACGATTCAAAACTTTTGAAAGTTGCCCCCGCGGTATTGTTCCATCCATAACATAATAATCTGGGGCAACCTGTCCAGCAGCTGAAAATGCTGACTTTCGACCCAACCAGAACCGTTGCCGTTCCTCTTCACTCTCACTTATCCGCGAATATGTCGCGCCACAAGCAGTGGCAATATTGCCGACTTGAAGGGCTAATTCCTGAACTTCAACTTCCGGCCCATCAAGTTCACATATCAAGATAGATTCTACATCTAGGGGATATCCTGCTTTGCAAAATTTTTCAGAGGCATGAATAGCTGTTTTATCCATTAATTCTAATCCAGCCGGTATAATTCCAGCAGCAATGATACCAGCGACTGTACGACCCGCCGTATCATTATCTGGAAAACCGATTAACAACGCCTTCGCAATTGGTGGTTTAGGAAGGATACGAACCGTAACTTCGGTAACAATACCAAGCATTCCCTCTGAACCGGTAGCTATACCTAAAAGGTCATAACCCTCCGAATCAAAATGCTTGCCACCAATACTAATTACCTCCCCGTTCATAAGAACCATCTCAATACCGAGCAAATTATTTGTCGTTAGCCCATATTTTAAGCTATGCACGCCACCCGAATTTTCAGCAACGTTGCCACCGATAGAACACACTATCTGGCTTGAAGGATCTGGAGCGTAATAAAATCCTTCACTTTCCATAGATTGGCTAATAGCTAAATTTGAAACGCCTGGTTGTACTGTTGCGCACCGATTTTCAAAATCAATTTCCAATATCTGGTTAAGCCGACCAAGTCCTATCGTAATGCCATCTTCAAGCGGCAATGCCCCTCCTGAGAGTCCCGTACCAGAACCTCGTGGAACAACCTTAATTCCATATTTACTACAAAAGGATAATACATCCGACACTTCCTTCGTATTCTCGGGCAAAACAACCAGCATGGGTATTTGTCGATAGGCGGTCAACCCGTCGGTCTCATATGTTTTAAGAGATACCTCATCCGACATTACATTGCTCTCACCGACAATTCCTGCAAGATCTGACGCAATTTTTAAGCGCTGAGAAATTATAGATTGATCGGGTGGTGGCATTTCCATAGTAACACCAAAGAACCTTTTAACCGTAATACCAATTAACTGTAGTTTAATTTAACCAACAGCCAAAAGCTAACGCAAAGATTTTAGATCTTCAAATGCTAAAAAATTTACATAGATGCCTATAAAACTAGAACTAATTGAAGATATTAGCCCTGACGCGCCTTAAAGCGAGGATTTGTTTTATTAATGACAAATACTCGACCCTTGCGACGAACGATCCGACAATCCTTATGCCTCTGCTTAGCTGCACGCAACGAGTTAAGTACCTTCATACCCTTAAATCTCCTACTATACTCATGAATAACGTGAAGATAGGAGTCATTAATAATGCTGTCAACATAACAAAAGATAAAAAAGCCCTGAGGTTTCTATACAAAACTTATCTGTATCAATTAGACCTTATAATTTAACTCAGGCAAAGCACTTAGTTTAATCAAGCCTGACCCACCTTCTGCCTTTGCTTTCCAAGACCCTCAATTTCTAAATCCATAATATCACCAGCTTTCAGGTATCTTGGTGGTTTCATGCCCATACCTACTCCAGGTGGTGTACCGGTGGCAATCAAATCCCCTGCTTCCAGAACCAGAAACTGGCTCAAATACCAGATCAAGTGCGCAACATCAAAAATCATTGTTTTTGTATTACCGCTTTGACAAACACCATCATTGACCGAAAGTTTCATATCAAGATTCTGGGGGTCTGTTATCTCATCACAAGTTACCAACCAAGGCCCTGTTGGACAAAATGTTTCAGCTGATTTTCCCTTGATCCATGTAGGGCCTCTGTTTAATTGAAAATCACGCTCTGAAACATCATTAACTATGCAATACCCAGCTACATAATCCATTGCTGACGATGTATCCGGCAAATAACTTACCCTTTTACCAACAACAACGCCTAATTCAATCTCCCAATCAGTCTTCATACTAGTACGGGGAATCAACACCGTATCGTTCGGACCAACAAAAGAACTGGGAGCCTTTGCAAATAATATTGGCTCCGTTGGAACATCCATACCTGCCTCAGCTGCATGATCAGCATAATTTAACCCTATCGCTAGAATGTTGCCAGGCCTAGCAATTGGAGCACCTATACGCATTCCTCTCATGTCAATTTCTGGAAATTTATTAGGCTCTTTCTGTAATAATGTCATTAATTCACTCAGCCCACCGGCACCTAACCATGTGCCATCGTATCTATCAACCACACTAGATACATCAATTACTCGACCATCTCTGAGGCTAACTGCTGAACATTCTTTCCCTAAGTCTCCTACACGCATTAATTTCATCAAAATACTCCCGATCAAATACTCAAGTTGCTAAGCAAAATATCTCGACCCATATCTAAACAGCAAGCAAAGATATAAAGATGCGGGCAACGAGCATAAAAATATAGGCTCCTACTTATTTACCTTATGTCATCAGATTAGTTCTTATATTGGTGTGGGTCAGAAAACGAGTTTATTCGTGCCATAATTATCGTATACTTTCTTTTGGTGTTGTTTGAACCGTTAACTTTTTATTAAAGTACGTGCTCACTAATTTTGGAGACCCAAGCTCTAGATGACGAACAAAAATGTCGACGAAGGAAAGTTCAATGATTTGCGACAACTTATGGTCAGCCAAATAGAAAACCATACTGCCTCCGTTTTAGAAAACTCCGGCATAACATCTTGTAGTCAAGGTGTTTTATCAGCCCTAGCTAAGGTGCCTCGACATAAATTCTTACCAATTAACTTAGAAGCTTACGCGTATGCTGATACCGCTCTCCCGATTGGAAACGGAAAAACAATTTCTCAGCCATTTATAGTCGCTCTGATGACGGAATTATTGAAAATTAAGAAGAACGCCCAGATTCTAGAGATCGGGACTGGCTCCGGCTACCAAACTGCAATTCTAGCAGAGTTGGCCAAGAACGTTTACACTGTGGAAATCATCAAAAATCTTTCTGAAAATGCGCGAGCTATTCTGCTGGATCAAGGTTATAGAAATATTTATTTTCGCATAGGAGATGGTAACTGGGGATGGCCTGACTTTGCACCTTTTGATTGTATCATAGCTACAGCAGCATCCGAATTAATCCCCGCAGAGCTAATAAAACAATTGAAACCAAATGGTAGAATGGTTATCCCCACAGGAATGATAGATAAGCAAAACCTCCTTCTTGTTACAAAAGATAGTGGTAACAAAATTGCGACGAAAAATATCATTCCTGTACGTTTTTCTTCAATGACACCCATTCGAAATCACTAACGAACACTAATCACCTTTCACATCCAAAGAATTTTAGTTTACGACTATGGTTTATTTGATTGATAGTCGAAATTGCCAAATAATACGGACATAACTGATGTAATGGAAAAATAATGACAGAAAAAAAATGGAAATTTTGGGGTTGGGGATACGAGGAACAATCTCTATCAGAGAGTGATTCAGTTGCAATTTCACGACAAATTAGCAAATTAACTGGGATTCCTCCCAGTGAATATATACCACCGCCACGTTTAAACGAGATAACTCTAGATGCGCCAACTTTAAGGATTCCAGAATCTCTTACACAAATTTGTTCCACCAGCGATTATGACCGCGCATCACATACATATGGGAAATCCTATCCAGATTACATTCGGGCGTTTAAACGTGATTTTTCTTGCGCCCCTGACGTCGTAGCATTTCCTAAAACCGAAACTGACATAATTGCCTTATTAGACTGGGCTGACAGTTCAAGAATAGCTGTTATTCCCTTCGGAGGAGGTTCCAGTGTTGTGGGTGGAGTAGAACCTGATGTCGGAAAATATTTTCAGAGTACGCTTACTCTTGATATGAAAAGAATGAATAGAGTTCTTGAAACTGACATTACCTCAAGAGCTGCACTTATTCAGGCAGGGACACTCGGACCAAGTCTCGAGCAACAATTAAAACCATCTGGCTTAACTCTTCGCCATTTTCCCCAATCTTTTGAGTTTTCTACCTTAGGCGGATGGATAGCCACTCGCTCTGGAGGTCATTTTGCAACACTATACACTCATATTGATGAACTAGTTGAATCTCTCGAAGTTGTGTGTCCCTCTGGTAAATTTGAAACCCGTCGCCTTCCTGGTTCGGGTGCAGGCCCCAGTCCCGATCGTATGATAATTGGGTCTGAGGGAGCTCTTGGCATTATTACCAAGGCATGGATGCGTTTGCAGAAAAAACCGTTACATAGAGCCTCCTGCGCAGTTCAGTTTAAAAATTTCGAGAGTGCGGTAGAAGCTATTCGAGCAATCGCTCAAGCAGGTCTTTGGCCATCTAATTGCAGATTAATAGATTCAGAAGAGTGCAAGCTAACAGGGGCCGGCGATGGTAGTTTTAATCTCTGCGTTCTTGGATTTGAGTCAAGCAATCACCCTTTAGATGCTTGGATGTCGCGAGCGCTCCAATGTGCAACTGATAATGGTGGCGAAGTAGGAGAGGTTGGAAAGAGGAATGCCACTGCTGATCTCTGGCGAGACGCATTTATAAGAGCACCATTCAAAAGAGAGGGTCTGATATCCTGTGGCATACTTCACGATACTTTTGAAACTGCAATTACTTGGGATAAGCTGATCAATTTTTACACCAACGTTAAAAATGCAACCGAAGAAATTATTATAAGAACGACTGGTGCCCCCGGTCATGTAAGTTGCAGATTTACGCACGCATATACAGATGGGGTTGCTCCCTATTTTACCATTCATGCAAAAGCAAATGCGGGTCGAGAAATAGATGAATGGAAAATTATTAAAAAAGAAATTTCTAACTTATTAATTGATGAAGGTGGAACTATCACACACCATCATGCCATCGGCCGAGACCATATGCCATGGTATAAACAGCAACGGCCAACTCTCATTGGAGAGGCATTTAAATCTGTAAAGGAAACTCTTGACCCTAAGGGACTTCTTAATCCTGGAGTCATTATTCCGTCTCGCTGACACAAAACCAACATTTTAACCAGCACATATATTCTTTAAGGATAAAATTATAGACGTAAAACTAAGATATCTTAAAACAAAACCTTACCAGAGAACACCTACTAAGCTATTCAAACCGTCTAAATCTGCAAGAAATATAATTAGAGTTCTTAACCAACTTTCACCAGCTAGCACAGGAAATATTTACGCTTGGGATGGCAATAGAATCCCAGCATAAAACACTCCCATTCATTTGAAAAAGGGCTTGCGTAATCGTAGGACGTTTATCTTTTTAGCTCTGATAAAGTACTTATATGTTCAACAGAAAGGCCACAACAACCTCCAATGGCATTTGTACCTTTATTGACCCAGTCTCGCGCGTAACGCTTTAATTCATTCGGTTCTATAACGTCCTCGAATACCCAATTAGGCATTCGAAAGTGTCCTGAGTCGGGGTACGCGTACAAAGGGCCATCCCAATGCTGTCTGATTACTTCTAAACATGACGAAACAATATTTGATGGAGTATGCATGATACCTACTGCGTCGATATCAGAATTTACAACTATACCAACCAGTGTATCAAAATTTATATCTTTACCCTTATAATAACTTAGTAACCTACCATCGTTGGTAATACGCGCAGAAAGTCCTGCCCATACAGGCAATCCAACACTTTGCGACACTTCTAGAGCGATTTTTGTCCTTTCCAAGTGATACATCATTTCAAGAAGTATGAGATCACAACCCTCACTAACTATGATGCCAGCTATCTCATTCAACGCAGATCTGACCTCATTATTATTTGGGGGACTTCCAAAGTTTTCCACATCTGTTCCAGCTTCTATAGGTACCATATGCGATAAGGAGCCAGCCACAATTACATCGGATCTTCCCGACTGGTCTCTAGCACTCATTGCGGCACGAATAGCTTTTTGGTTAATTTCCTCTACGTAATTACCCAATCCGGCTGCAGTTAGCATTAAACGAGAGGATGCATAGGTATTAGCAGTAATTATCTCAGACCCAGCATGAATATAATCTAAATGAACTTCCTCAAGCAAAGTGACATTTTCTTGAGTTGCAACTCCACACCATGCTGCAGTGTCCATGGAAGCACCACGGCGTTCAAGCTCGGTACCAGTAGCTCCGTCTAATATTACAACCCCACCAGCCTTGATTCGTGCCAACAGTACTTCATAATTTGGTGACCTAATCATATTTTTTCCGCTCTATTTACTTGTTAACTCGTTCAACATTTATAAAATTTATCATATTAGAACTCGAGTGTTTAACAAGATTATCTATATTAGATTTCTGAGCAAGAATGGAATAAAGGTGGCATTAAAAACATCAGGATTTTCAAATAAACCCATATGTTTAAGATTTGGAATTATCTTAGCTTTTGCATCTTTAATTTGTTCAGCCATCTGCCTTGCCATTTCTGGAGAATTTCCATAATCCCCCTCACACGCAACAATTAATGTTGGACATGTAATCTCTGAAATAGAATTAATAAGCTCTTTATCTGCTTCGGCAAATATGCTGTAGATCTTTGAGTATACATCTGAATTATTTGATTGTAACCATTGGTTAAATTGGTCTTGAACGTCGATATTACTTGCTAGAAATTGTTTGGTGAACCATCTCTCTAAAGCATCATTTATAGTAGAGGCGGGGCCGTCAATTTTCACCTGCATAGCTCGATCACGGATAGACGCACGTTGTTTCTCGGTTCTCTTATGAGCTGTATTTAAAAGTACAAGAGCCCGCACTAATTGTGGGTATTTTATAGTAAATGCCCGTGCGATTATTCCTCCAAGGGAAAATCCAACTAGGGAGAAGTTATCAAATTTTTGTAATTCAATTAATTTAATTAACTGATCAACGAAAGTTTCAATACTTAATTCACCGTTTGGCTCCGGTGTCCGGCCATGACCCAATAGATCATAACGCAATACTGTAAAATGCTCAGTTAATTCTGTGACTTGCCGTTCCCACATTTCGCAACTGAGACCTAGACCATGCACCAAAATAACGAGGGGGCCATCGCCATCAATTACAAATGAGCTTGAGTAGTCTATATCGAGATTCATAAAGGCTCTTATCACCCCAGTTGTAAAGCTTCAATCGGGACTTTTAGATCACTGGAATTCTGGCAAGACCTCATCAACAAATAGTCTGAGAGATTGTTTTTGTTTATCTAGCGGGACACCAAAACTGGCCATGTAACAAAAGTAATCTATGCCCAAGCCCTCGTATAGTCTTAATTTTTCAACAACCTCGCGAGGCGAGCCAAATAAAAGATTATCAACTAAATTTCTTTTTTCATAAGCATCGGGATTATTTAAGCTTACTTTTTTTGCAGAAGTTGCGAATCCATTTACCACAGGGGCAAGATTATTAAACAAATTTTCAAACTGCGCACCCTGTGACCTGACCGCGTTAATATAGAGGCCTTCATCCTTGTTGTTACCGTAGACAGCAGTATGGCGCATTGTCATAAATCGTGGCTTTCTAACATCTGAATTATTTAATGCTGCCGAATCAAATTCGTCTTTGTATTTTTTTACCTCACTAAATGGTCGAACTAAGGCCCAGGACATTATATTACAACCGTTTTTGACTGCCCAATTCAACGTGTCAGGACTTCGAGCAGCGACCCAAATTGGTGGATGAGGTTGCTGCAAAGGTTTCGGGCATGACGTTGCTTCTGGAAAGGCCCAATATCTTCCATCATGTTTATAATCACCAGCCCATAATTCCTTCAGTACCGGCAGCATTTCCTGCATCATGGGTACTCCCATATTCATATCCAAACCACCAGCCATTCTATCAAACTCACGTTGATAAGCGCCTTTTCCAATGCCAAATTCCAAACGCCCATCGGATATCAAGTCTAGTAACGCAGCCTCACCAGCAAGCTTTATAGGATGCCAATAAGGAGCGGCTACAACACCAGTTCCAAGACGGATGCGAGATGTATTTGCAGCAAAGTGTGTTAGAAGTTGGAAGGGCCCGGGAGCTATGGTCATCTCAATTGCATGATGCTCTGCTGCCCAGACAATATCAATACCTCCCTCATCGGCCATTTGCACCATTTCCGTGACGTGCCTGAGAATATCTCGCATATCCTCGTTTTGGGTCATACGCTCCATATTAACTACAAGATTAAATCTCACGACTTTACCATTTGCTTACTATAAATAATGTTCCTAAGCATGGTTTTACCAACCTTATTTCCATTAACCCCTAACTTACACATTTGTGACAACTTAATCTCCTTTTGGATACTTCTCCGCGACCCAACAATGAAATGCATGCGTAGGAATTTCTAGAATAGGTGAAAAAATTCCTCCATCAAAGGCCTTTGACTCTCTACCTTTCTGCATTCCTTCAAGAGGCTTAATATCTTCTTCAAATACTGCAATCCATCCAGCCATGATTTCTCTCCGGGCAGTTTCATAATCGGAACTGTCAGTTTCCCTGTCAGGATAGTAGATCAAAATATTTTCCAAGGTCTCATCATTTGCTACTGGATTTACTACGATTACAAAAACATGATCAGAATGGATGCCAAGTAACAAGTTTGGATATAATGCAATATATTCTGCTACATCTATGTCTTTTTCAGGCCAACTAGTAAATTTAGGCAAGTTGATTGCTTCTTGTTCAGCGAAAGAAAATTTCGTTGTTCCCTGCCCCGACCCCAATCCTTTTAACACTATGTTATAATGATCTTTAGCTTTAGAATAACTACTCAGATTAGGGTGAACCCACGGTAAATGGTAACTTTCACAGTAATTTTCGACTACTAATTTCCAATTAGCCTTCACCCGCAAGTCTATCAAATCATTAGTTTTGGGGAACAAAAAGTTATCAAATTCTTCAGTACCCAAAAATGGAGACCAGCGGGAACGCAAGGGTGCTAGATAATCTAAAAACTCAGCAGCATCTTCAGATAAATTAATGAATATTAACCCTAGCCATGTGGCGCTTCTCACTTCGAGCAGCCCTAGTTGACTCCTATATTGGTTTTCCAGTTCATGAGTACCGAAACCACCAACATTAGGAGTAGCCTTAAGCATGCCGTCTAAACGATAAGTCCAGCTATGATAAGGACATTGGATAACGCCGTTTAAAGAACCAGCCGCATCTAATAGTCTGTGCCCCCGATGGCGACAAACATTATGAAATACTCGATAAAAACCAGTTTCATCGCAAATAATTATTAATGGAATCCCAAGAAATTCGATTGTTCTGTAGCTACATGATGGCAAATCATGACAATACCCTAAACAGGCCCAGCTGGCAGCCAAACTAGTTTCTCGGTCAACCTCTTCCCACTCTTTTGTCGTATAACATGCAGATGGAAGGCCACGCGCTAAATGAATAGGCTGATTGATAGAGTCAAATTCCTTTTTGCTTAAATGTATAGTCATCTACAAACCTGAACTATTTCTAACCTAACAATGATTAATTTATATTTAACCTCAAATGGCAAATGCTTCTCATATCAATATGCAATAAAAACCATTTGTGATGTACCCAATCTAACTTACAACATATAATAATATGTCTTATTGAATGTAGTATTATGTAAAAACATATTATGTATTTTTTTCTGGATAATAAAAGTTACGATGACAGATAAACCTTTTATAATTGACGCTCTACAATACTGCTTTTGGTCCGAGAAGGTATTTAACCAAATGAACTCTGCAGGAATAGCTGCTGTTCATGTGACCATCTGTTACCATGAAAATTTTTCTGAAATGATCAAAAATGTTATTTCGTGGAATGAATACTTTGAAAAATTTCCAAATCTAATAATTCATGGGCGGAACATAAATGACGTATCTATGGCTCACAAAAGTGGGCGTACAGCCATTATCTTTGGGTTTCAAAATTGCTCTCCTATCGAAAATAATCTTGGCTTAATTAAAATATGCCACCAATTAGGCGTCAGGTTCATGCAGCTTTCTTATAACAATCAAAGTCTCTTAGCCTCTGGTTGTTATGAAGAAAATGACACAGGAATTACTCGCATGGGGAAACAGGTAATTCGAGAAATGAACCGTGTTGGTATGGTGATAGACATGAGTCATTCAGGAACCCAGTCTACACTAGATGCAATAGAGTTATCAGAGCGCCCAATTGCTATTACCCACGCAAATCCATCCAAATGGCATGCTGTTCCCAGAAACAAGTCAGACATAGTACTAAAACAACTTGCTGAAAGTGGCGGCATGCTTGGATTTTCCTTTTATCCACATCATCTAAAGATGGGCACAGAATGTGACATAGATGATTTCTGCAATATGGTTGCAAAAACTGCAGACCTGATCGGAATTGATCATATTGGCTTTGGTAGTGATCTCTGCCAAGATCAACCAGATTCGGTCGTTGGATGGATGCGAAATGGTACATGGTTAAAAGAGAAGGGCAAATCTACGATTCCGGGATTTCCAGGACAACCCGTTTGGTTTCAAAATAATCAAGGCTTTTCAAACGTTTTAGACGGTCTTCGTAAAGTTGGGTTTTCAGGTCAGGAAATATCAAAAATTGCTGGAAAAAATTGGTTTAATTTTTTCAAGAAATCATTTGTACCATCAGGAACAGAATTGGATCCATAAGTGTTTGACCGCCAATTATCCTCAAATCCAGAAATTCGATCATCAGGTACTGTAATGAAACTTGATAGATTAGGGGCAAGTTTTCAAACACGACTTAGTTTTATGCGACGTTTAATAAGACATATGCACTCCGAACATTGGGCTATAAGTCGCACAAAATTTGACCTCGATAAAGAAGGTTATGGCACCGCTATTTACCAAGTAAAAACGCCAAATAATTACTATAGCCTAGTTTGCTTTTCTCATTACCTTAACCCTAAAGAACGGACAGATCGAGTAATAGCTCAAAATTGGGATTCAACCTATACTCTGTTTGACGGAATACCAACAGAACGAGATATTGTTCGCTTAGCCGAACAAACAGTTAAACAAGAATCAGGACGCTTTAATGCAACTGATCTGGTTTTAAGTCGGGCGAATAAAAGCCTGAGATTATTTGAAAACATCGTAGACAAATTAGCTAAGGGCTCTCAACCTGATCCATATGTGCTTAACTCCGTTGGATATCTCATGAGAACCACTGCCGTCTATGCAAATGGCAAGTTTGGACTAGCAGACCGGTCAGACTATGCCTCTCGTCCTGAACTTTTACCTCCGTATCAATTGGAAATGCTGACTGTATATCTAATTCGTGAATTTAGTTTGGACTTAGTGGATTATTTAGCAGCATGCAAAGCACCGAACCAAGCTGTTAAACTTGACCCTATCCTAAAAAGGCATTTAGGTATGGGTAATGCAACTGGTTTGGGCATGGCACCATTTCTCGTGGATCATCCAATTCTCATCCACAAATGGTTTGAGGCGAGAGAAATTGCTCTATCGAGAGTATTAGCAGTACGTAAAGCAACCCCTGAAAAAACAAACCGTTTCAAAATGCTGTTGAAGCGTGCCACGCAGCACTTAACCGAATGGAATATTGAGGACTACGACCAGAAACAAAGAATTTCCACGATGCACAGCGATATGCTGAGTATATCCCAACTGATTTCTGATAGTGGCGGTCTCGAAAGTCTGTTATTCCCCTGGAATATATTGCTTAAGAAATCGGAAAAAATCCTTTCAATCGAGGGATATGAACTCTTAGTATCACTTTTAATGGAACCCTACCCCGAACTGGTCGACGAACTGGGAGAGGCACTCCATGTTGAAGAAAAAAACTCATTTGACCCCGGCATGAAAGTTGCAACCTTACTTTCAACATTAAATAAACATTATGATTGGGCTCTTGCAATAGACTTTCAAGACCCAGATGAGAGCGAATATTTTTGGTACTATTCAGAAGAAAAACTTGAACCACGCCGGGGACGTCGTACTGATGAAACAGGGGTCAAAAATGAAATGAAAATCAGTATAGCAAGGGATATTCAGGATTTACATAGTGCCCTCACCAAAGCAGAACAGCATATCTCTTTGACTTATTTTCTTATGTCTCATCCAGAATTACGTCACATAACGAAACGCACTCAATTGGCCATTCATTACCCTTATTCTGAAATAAGGGGAAATATGATATCCAACAAGTGTCGTCCTATAGATATTCTTAGGAGTAAACTCGCTTATTTTGGAGCGTCTAAGTTTGATCCTAAATCGGATTTGTGGACGCGTATTACACTTGCCCAAGGAGCCCCCCTCCGCAACGAATTAAACATCGAGGACGCCGACGATTGGTGTTTTCCAATAGTACCGAAATTATTCTGATGCGTGTCTCCAGAAATGAAGTAAAAACAACAATTGCTAAAGCTACGGTTGGAGTTGGACTTCCTCTTGGTATCGGCGAGGAGCTAGGCTATTCAGCGCAAAATATACTAAAATACCATTCTTCTAGTCTTGTACCTTTTGCAAAAGCGTTCGATGCTATAGAAAAAAATATATCTTCAAACTTTGATTTAAACCAAGCATTTCAAGGATATTTTTCTGCAGAAAAGATTAATACACCCCTTTCCGCTTTGGCCTGCGTAACTTCAGTCTGTGATTTGATATTAGACAATCACATAAAGCTATCCGATTCATCTACAATACATATAAATAATGTTGATATCCCTGCAATTATCATTTTTCAGACCCTAATAACTTCACAAAATTTAGATATAAAAAACTGTGTCAGCTGGACTCTGCATGAAAAGCCTTCAATATCTGGGTTTTCCGCGCAGGGATGCTTAACCTTTACCTCGGGTGGCCTGTCTGATTTACTCAAGGCTTGCCGAACCTCATTATCTATAAAAATTATTAGGCTAAGCTCTCAATCAAATAGTATTTATCTGAAATATCTCACTCAGAAAAATACAATTGAGGTAGACAGAAATACTTGGACATGCATTTGTAAATATGCCGAGCGCTTGCTCATAAAAGCAACAGATGAATCTCGCCTTACCGGTGCTGGAGCTGGTATCATAGACACTGATTAAAAGAGGTAAGTATTAATAGAAGAATTATACCTTATGATACGCCAGTTAACGTTTTAAAACGACTCTCTCATTTATGCACCTAAAACCAATTACTTACCTATTGCTGGGCGAGCAAGGGCAGATATAAGCTTATCTAATTCTATGGAACCTACCACCGCAGAATTTTTGACAACTGTGGCAACTTTTGAGTCATTCTGAACGAGAACTTGCAATGCTTCTTCAATCACCATACTGCTTTCAATTTTCGGCCCTTTGGCATTATTCAATTCATCCATAATAGACCCTACCTGCAACACTCGACCACGATTTATATCTTGAGTAAACGCTGCCACATATTCGTCTGCTGGTTTTAATATTATTGTCTGTGGCGATCCCTTTTGTACAACAACCCCGTCTCTTAATATTGCCACGTTATCACCTAAACGAAGCGCCTCATCAAGATCGTGAGTGATGAAAATGATAGTTTTGTTAAGCTCCTCCTGCAAACTTAGCAGAATGTCTTGCATATCTGTTCGAATCAAAGGGTCTAATGCTGAAAAGGGCTCGTCCATTAACAAAATATCAGCATCGGTTGCTAGAGCTCGAGCCAAACCCACCCGCTGCTGCATGCCACCAGAAAGTTGAACTGGATAATATCTTTCAAAACCCGCTAGGCCAACGCGATCAATCCACTTCTTAGCTCTCTCCTTGGCCTCTACCCTATCCATGTTTTGAATTTCCAGACCATAAACTACATTTTCTAAAACAGTACGATGAGGTAATAAAGAGAATCTCTGAAAAACCATAGATGCCTCAAATCGCCGAAAATCACGTAATTCGTTTTTACTCATCGCGAGAACATCCCTACCGCCAACAAGAATTTCGCCTGCGGTCGGCTCAATTAACCGGTTAATATGTCGAATCAATGTTGATTTACCGGAACCCGACAAACCCATGATAACCTGAATACCCTCTCGCGGAATGTCTATATCCACATTTTCGAGACCCAGCACGTGACCATGCTTATCCATTAATTCCTGTTTAGACATGCCTTCCTTTACATGTTCAATCACGGAATCTGGTTTAGGACCAAAAATTTTGTATACACCACGAATCTCTACTGCAGGCTCAGTCATCATGGCCACCTTCAAGATGTTTTTGCAAGCGCTTGCCATAATTCTGAGAAATACGGTCAAAGATTATGGCAAGTGCTACGATCGCAAGACCATTCATGAAACCTAGAGCTAAATATTGGTTTGATACTGCTCTTAAGACTTGTTGGCCCAACCCCTGCATACCGATCATCGCAGCTATAACGACCATGGCTAGTGCCATCATTATTGTCTGGTTCACTCCAGCAAATATGTTTGGAAGTGCAAGGGGTACTTGAACTCCAAAAAGTTTTTGTTTGTAGCTTGCTCCAAATGCATCTGCAGCTTCCAATACCTCCTTATCCACTAAACGAATGCCTAAATTTGTGAGCCTGACAATCGGTGGTATGGCGTAAATACATACTGCAAGCAATCCCGGAACTTTTCCTATTCCAAGCAGCATAACAACGGGGATCAAGTAAACGAAACTTGGAATTGTCTGCATTACATCTAAAATAGGCGTAATGATAGACTGCACTCGATTAGATCGCGCCATTGCGACCCCAACGGGAATACCAATAACAATACATATTAAAGTTGATACGGAGACGATAGCTAGCGTAGCCATGGTATCCTTCCACATCCCAAAATAGCCAATTACTAGGAAGGCAATTACCGAACCAACGACAACAAACCAATTTCTTGCACCAAACCATGCCAGCACTGCTATAACAAATAGAATTACAGGCCAGGGAGCGCCTACTAATAATTTTTCAAACCAAACTAAAAAATAGAGAAGAGGGTCAAATATAGATTCTAGCGCGTCACCATAATTACGAGAAAAGTCTTTAAATCCAAAATCAATAGATTTTTTTAGATCACGTAATTCTTGCCGATCCATCATCGGAGGGCGAAAAAAATCCATTTTACCCTCTACAAAAGTATGAGAGCCCACCGATATACAAAAATATCAGTGGGCTCTTCATCATTAGAATAATACTTATAAGCCAGCTTTCACTTTAGCTGCTACGTCGGATGAAACCCATTGGGTCCAAACGTCCTCATGCGACTTTAAAAATTCGATAGCTGCATCAGCACCATCCGCTTGATTGTCCTGCATATAAACAAGCATACCATTCATAACAGGGCCAGGATACGTGCGAGCGGCAAGATACTCCATTGCAGCTCCACCCTTGCTCTTAAAGTCATCAGTAACGATAGACTGAACTTCAGACTTTGTCCAGGCGGACGGCTTGGGATCAGCACATTCCTGTTCAGGCTTAACTATACAACCATCCCAGTTCTCTTTACCTGCAAAATCTACACCGAAAGGAACCGGAACCATATTATATTTCCCTATCATCGCAGTTGGTGACCAATAATAACCGAACCAGTTTTCACCACGTTCTACAGCCTTCGCCATAGACCCGTCTAAACCTGCCGCGGAACCTGGATCTACTAAAACCCAGCCTTTGCTTTCCATCTCAAACGCTCGATATAGATTAGCATTTGTCAGCTGACATCCCCAACCTGCGGGACAAGTATAAAAAGCTCCTTTTGAAGGATCTTCCTTATAGGGGAACAACTCTGGGTGATTTAAGATATCCAGTACAGTCTTTAACTCTGGGTGATCTTTTGCTGTTTTTGGAGGAATCCACCAGCCTTCGCCAAGACCTGAAATTGGAGCAGGATTCGCAGTATGGATCCGTCCTTCTGCAATTGCTGCATTCAGAGGATCTATAAACGCATTCGCCCAAATCTCAGGCGCCACACCAGGCTCACCTTTTTCGTTCATAGATGTAAACGTAGGCATGGTATCACCCGGCACAAGCTCGGCATCACAACCATAACCTTTGTTCAAGATAATCTTGTCTACATTAGCCATGAAACTGGCGGATGCCCAATTCATGTCCGCAATAGTGACGGAACCGCATGCAGCAGAGGCAGTCTGTGACATAAATATCGCCATACCAGCCGCTGCCAAGCCCATTAAAATTCTTTTCACAATGCTTCTCCCATTTGTAATTAGTAAGTAGAGCCATATCAGAATAATTAAAATTATCCTGATTAACTAAAACTAGAAATTCGGCCTATTAATTGACCTTTTTGTTGGAATTGATTATTAAACTCTAGCCATACAACTCCAATTTCTCATATGCCACAGTATACAGCCTATATCTCTAATGGCAAAACTCCGTTTTTGACCATATCCCAAAGATTAGAAACTGCTACGCCAGTTAAAAAATTTAAGTCAGGCTGAAGGTCACCTATCGCGGCATTGTATTCAGAATAACAAAAAGCTATTTTCAGTTATAACTCATTGAAAAATAAGCTAAAATGTTACCAATAATTATTAGAATATCGTGACAACATCTGAACAATTATGACTAATTTTCAAAGCAATAATACACCGGTATTATATGATTATAATCAAGATCACTGGAACATAATATTAATTTAACAACGCCCCATTCCAGACGAATACTAGGTAAAACGTATTATAAAACCTTTATATTATTTTCGTCATCTAGACAGCACTATCCGGAAATTCTGCCTTTCGTTTAGCCATAAACTCCAAGAGAGCCTCGTCAATAGATTCATCTAATAGCGGCGGCTCATATTTATTAAGCATATCTTTCCAACGCTCATTTGCTCTTTGCGCAGAGTCCTTCCTACCATCTATATCCCATTGCTCAAAAGAGTTGTTATCAGAAATTTCAGAACGAAAAAAAGCCGATTCAAAGTGCCTTTGAGTATGTGTGGCGCCGAGAAAATGTCCTCCAGGGCCAACCTCCCGCAAAGCATCCATTGCCTGCCCTTCCTTACTGAAGTCAATGCCATCTGCAAGAACATGCATCATCCCTAGTTGATCTGCATCCTGAATAAGTTTTTCGTAAGACGAACACAGCCCTCCTTCCAACCAACCCGCTGCATGAAGCACAAAATTTGTTCCAGAGATGACCGTCGCCATTATAGATTGTGCTGATTCCTGTGCAGATTGTGCATCTGGTAGTTTTGACGAGGTAAATGACCCACCTGATCGAAAAGGTATATCAAGACGTCGAGCTAATTGAGACACACCATTCAAAAGTAGAGTACCCTCAGGAGTTCCAAATGTTGGCGCACCGGACTGCATTGAGATAGAACTAACGAATGCCCCAAATACCACCGGAACCCCCGGGCGTAGTAATTGTGTCAAGGCAATGCCTGCAAGAGCTTCCGCTAATATCTGAGACAGCGTACCTGCTGCCGTTACCGGACTCATTGCACCTGCAAGAATAAAAGGTGAAACCACACAAGCCTGGTTACTACGAGCATAAACCTTTAACGCACCCAGCATTGTAGCATCATAAACAAGCGGAGAGTTCACATTAATTAAATTAATCAGTACTGTATTATTACTTACTACAGATTTACCAAACACAAGTTCTGCCATATGAACAGAGTCCTCTGCTCGGCTAGGGTGCGTCACTGAGCCCATGAAGGCTTTGTCTGAGTATTTTATGTGACTATATACCATGTCGAGATGCCGTTTATTCACCGCCAGATCCACAGGTTCACAAAGTGTGCCGCCGGCGTGGTGAAGATACGGTATCATATAAGTCAGCTTGGCAAAGTTCTGAAAATCTTGGATAGTCCCGTACCGACGGCCCTGATCTAAGTCACTGACAAATGGCGGACCATATACTGGAGCGAAAACCATGCTATTCCCACCAATTTGAACATTTCGCTCTGGATTTCGAGCATGTTGAATGAAGGTTTTCGGAGCCGTTTTAATAAGGTCTCTTAGCATTCCTTTTGGAAAGCGAACACGCTCGCCAATTATGTCGGCACCAGCCTCTTTCCAGAGCCGAATAACTTCTGGGTCGTCTCTAAATTCAACCCCAATTTCTTCTAAAAGGGTATCAGCATTTGATTCGATAATGGATAACCCCTCTTCTTTCAGAAACTCAGTAAGAGGAATTTTTCTCTTGATGAACGCAGCTACAGACTGTGGTTGAGCTTTAGCGCGCGCTTCACGCCGGGCAGATCTTCCGCGTCTATTTGGACGCTTTGCCTTTTCTACCATCAAATAAATCCTCCATTAATTTCACAGCTACAGTATCATGCCGAAAAAGAATAATGAAAACATACATATTATGATAAATTTTGTATTAGTGAAAACGAGTGGAATATCCATTAGTATGGAATATGATTTATGTCTCACTTAATGAAATACTTTTTTTAATAGGTTTTTAGAATGGTTTCCCCATGAAAACACATGCTCGTGTAATAGTAATTGGTGGAGGCGTCGTCGGCGTTTCTACTCTCTACCATCTGGCAAAAAAAGGTTGGTCTGATGTAGCTCTATTAGAACGCAAAGAATTGACGTCAGGGTCTACTTGGCATGCGGCTGGGTTATTGCCCCTCTTCAACATGAGTTATTCGGTTGGACAACTACATAAGTACTCTGTCTCGCTATATGAAAGTCTTGGAAAAGAAACGGGTCAAGAAATCGGACTAAAGCAGGTATCAAATATCCGACTAGCCCGAACAGAAGATCGTATGGACGAATATAAATTCTATGCCGGTGTAGCAGAAACAATTGGTGTTGATGTTCGCTTTCTTACGCCAAGCGACTTGTTCGATATTTGGCCCCTATGTGTTACTGAAGACATAGTAGGTGCTATACAACATCCGAGAGATGGCTACGTCCAACCCGCAGATCTAACACAAGCCTTAGCAACGGGCGCTCGTAATAATGGTGCCGAAATCTACCGTAACACTAACGTAAAGGGCATTGAACGAACAAATAATGGTGAATGGAAGATAATCACTGATACTGGCACAATCATTTGTGAGCATATTGTTTCAGCAAGTGGAAATTTTGCCCGTAAAACTGGTAGTATGGTGGGGATTGATATACCGGTCATCCCAATTGAACATCAGTATTTGGTCACTGAGCCCCACCCAAAAATTGTCGCTCGCCGCGAAGCTGGAGAAAAGGAACTGGGAGTGTTACGCGAATCAGATTCTTCTTGGTATATGAGAGAGGAAAATGGCGGTCTATTACTAGGCCCATACGAAGTAGGCGCACCCTGTTGTTACATTGATGGGCCTGCGACTGAATCTGAATATGAATTATTCCAGGAAGATATCGATAGGTTGCTGCCACATATAGAAACTGCAGTAAGTCGAGTTCCAGCATTCGCAGAAGTTGGAATTAAGCAGGTATATAACGGAGCCATACCATACACTCCTGATGGTTCTCCAATAGTTGGTCCAGCTTGGGATTTACCAAATTTTTGGCTAAACGAGGGACATAGCTTTGGTATTACTGCAGCTGGTGGAGCAGGTTGGCAGCTAGCTGAATGGATAATTGAAGGAGAACCCTCGATAGATATGATGGGCGTAGACCCTCGTAGATTTGGATCTTACGCAACCCTTGGTTATCTCCAAAAAAAGAACGAAGAGGCTTATGCCAACGTTTTTTCTGTTCACTACCCTGATGAGGAACGATCTGTAGCCAGGCCTCTCAAACGTTCGCCTTGTTATGAACGTATGGCATCACTAGGTGCGGTCTTCGGTTCGATATATGGATGGGAACGTCCCAACTGGTTTGCCCCAAAAAACTATAAACTTACAAACAAGGAAATATCTAAACCAGATATACTGCTAAATGAAACCTGTTCAGCGCCCGATGACCAAGGGCATAGGCGTGAACGTTGGAGTTTTCGCCGTTCTAATTATTTTGAATATGTAGGAAGAGAATGTAAGCATGTTAATAAGAAAGTCGGCCTTCTTGACATGTCACCATTTGCTAAATTTAAAGTTTCCGGAAGAGATGCGGCGCTCTGGCTTGAAGGGTTAGTAGCTAACCGAATACCAAAAGAAGTAGGCCGTATTGCACTTTGCCACATGCTCACTCCAGCCGGAGGGGTGCGTTCTGAATTTACAGTTTATAAAAGCGCATCGGAAGAATTTTATATTGTGTCAGCTGGTGCTTACGAAAGACACGACTATGACTATCTCTTAAAAAGTTTACCGGATAATAAAAATTTATCCCTCCAAAATGTTACTACCCAATACGGGGTCCTAGTGCTTGCTGGGCCAGATTCCCGGCGTCTATTACAAAAGATCACTGAAACGAATCTAGGCAATACAGATTTTAAATGGTTAACAGGAAAGTTTATTAACGTTGGATGTGCACAAGCGCATGCCTTACGAGTGAACTTTGTCGGAGAACTTGGGTGGGAATTACATCACCCAATAGAAATGCAAAGTTATATATTTGATTTAATAATGGAAGCCGGAAAGGAATTTGAAATCAAACCCTTTGGTATCCGTGCCATGGATTCACTACGTTTGGAAAAATCATACCGCCTTATACCGAGAGAGTTATCTATCGAATATTCAGCATTTGATTCTGGATTACACCGATTCGTAAAACTTGAAAACAATGACTTTATTGGTTCCAAGGCTCTGAAAACAAATAAAAAACAACCAGATTGGGGTTATGTAACGTTGGAGATTCATAATATAGAAAACGCTGATGCCAGAGGTTCAGAGCCCATACGCAAAGACGGTAAACTCGTTGGTCGTGCTACGTCGGGCGGGTACGGATGGCGAGTTAACAAAAGCCTTGCCTTGGCAATGATACAGTTTTCTCTGGTAGAACCCGGGGCAGAATTTGAAATCACAATATTAGGAAAACCTCATAAGGCAACTATTATACCCGATTCACCTTTCGACCCAGACAATGAATGCCTTCGAAGTTAATATAGCCATACCATCATGTTTTTCGTCTTCGATTACGGGATCCACGCCGGACATCTCTAGCTGTAAAAGGAGCTGGAAGTGAAACTTTTGAGCTGAGTAACGGAAATTTTTCAACTTTGTTTGGAAATGCCATAGCATTTACAAAGTGTTCCTGAAAACGAGTCTCCATTGCTGTTTCAATTTTTTCTATTTTCCCTACCTCTTCTTGTATTTCCTGACGAAGTTTTCGGTTAAGAAGTGCCATTCTTGCACCCGTACTGGCTGCATTTCCAATACTTGATACTTTTCCCAAGTCGCAATCGGGTATAAGACCCAAAATCATTGCATATTTTGGATCTATATAACTGCCGAATGCCCCTGCTAATCTGATTTGCGATACTTCCTCAACATTGATTTTATCCATTAACAATCTCACGCCAGCAAAGAGCGCTGCCTTGGCAAGTTGGATAGCTCTAACATCCTTTTGCGACACACTAACCTCTAAGGCACCATCATAAATTATGTACTTATACGTTCTATCAGTTTTTATTAAATAACGTTTAGCGTCTGTGGAAGGACAGGTAATAACACCGTCACTAGATAAAATTTTCCTTAAAAACATTTCAGCAATTACTTCTACAATTCCCGATCCGCATATTCCTGTAACACCAATACCCTCAACCTGCTCTAAGAATTCTGGCTCATTAGACCAGTTTTCTATCCCTATAACTTTAAAGATTGGCTCAAAAGTCTGCGGATCTATTCTAACACGCTCTATCGCGCCTGGTGCTGCCCTTTGACCACATGAAATTTCGGCTCCCTCAAAGGCGGGGCCTGTTGGGGAACTGGCAGCAAAAAGCCGCTTCTTGTTTCCAAAAATTATTTCAGCATTCGTGCCTATATCAACTATAAGAATGTTACCTTCTTTCTTATATGGTCGTTCAGATAACATGACAGCCGCTGCGTCAGCTCCTACATGTCCTGCAATGCAAGGCAAAAGATGAAGACGAGAACTAGAAGGCAAAGGAGACACAATATCTTCAACTGGACAAGTAATAGCTGACGAAATTGCCAGTGCAAATGGGGCACCACCCAACTCTGACGGGTTAATACCTAGATAAAGGTGGTGCATGATAGGATTGCCGACAATTACCACCTCTAATATATCTTCAGGCGCTATCCCCGACTCTTTAGTAGTCTTTACAATTAACTCATCAATTGCTTTTCGTACTTCAACAGTTAGCTCTGCCTCGCTATCAGGATTCATCTGAATATAAGAAATACGAGACATTAAGTCTTCGCCGAAGCGAATTTGGGGATTTAATGTACCGCTAGTGTTAACAACCCTTCCAGTAGTAAGGTCGCATAGATGAGACGCAATAGTTGTCGAACCAATGTCTACAGTAAGACCGTATACTCGTTCCTTTAATCCTGGCCATAATCCAGTAACAACGGGAAGGCCGTTTTGCTCTTCAAACACTGCAGCCGTTACCTTCCAATCACTCTCCCGGACAATGGACTGGACTGACGGCAATAAGCTAGTATCGATGGAAAGTGAAGTATAACCCCAGTCCTGCTCCAGCGCATGTAACAATCTATTTGTGTCGCCAGTAGGCAACAAAATATCTGGTTTCGACAACTCGACGTAACGTAGATGAGTGATAAGATCCCGTTCGATTCTTCGATTTTCAGCTCGCTTTCTTATTACTTGTCTATTAGAGCGAGCCTCACTAGGAATATTAATAACCAAATCCCCATAAATTAATGCAGAACAGCCCAGCCGCCGGTCTTCTCCGAGAAACCTTTTGTTTCGATAGTCATTTTCGTGTTTCTCAATAGGGGAGAGATGGTCATCTCTGCTCGTAATACCATATTTTGCAAAAGTCCCTGTCGTAACAATAATCTGGCACCGACCACATAAACCCCGACCACCGCACACTGATTCGAGATATACTCCCATCTTGCGAGCAGCCTGTAACACCGGCATTCCAATTGGAAATCTTCCCCTTCTGCCAGAAGGCTGAAATACAACAAGAGCTGTTTTTGCCTCTTCTTCCCGAGACATGATTTTTAAGACCTTAACTGCCCGTCGACCGACGACGCCTGTTCGAACGACGCCGGCGACCAGCATCACCACATTCTTCTGGGTCTTTTGGACGGTTAGATTCTAACCATGCAGAACAATCTTGATCTTTTCCGTTTAACATATTGGCTGCCCTTATACCGTCTAATTCCGGGCCATGTAGAGGATTCATTATTGCAGAGGTCATGCCAGAAAGAGAGGCCATTGCTAAAAAATACCCGTTTAGGGTATGTCTATTGGGAAGTCCAAAAGAAATATTGGAAGCGCCGCAAGTTGTGTTAACTCCTAGTTCCTCTTTTAAACGACGCAATAATTTAAAAACTTGTATCCCAGCATCATTCATAGCACCTATTGGCATAACCAGAGGGTCGACCACAACATCCTCGTTGCTAATTCCATAATCAGCCGCACGCTCCACAATTTTTTTTGCGACATCAAACCTTACATCAGGGTCTGTAGAAATACCGCTTTCATCATTTGAGATTGCGACTACAGCTGCATCAAACTTTTTGACGAGTGGCAATACACGTTCCATTGATTCCTCCTCACCTGTAACTGAATTCACAAGGGGTTTCCCTCTATAAACAGACAAACCAGCCTCCAATGCCTCAATTATGGATGAGTCTATACTCAAGGGAACGTCAACAACACTTTGCACCAATTTTATACACTCGGACAAGATACGGGGTTCGTCAGCAAGAGGAATGCCCGCATTAACATCAAGCATATGTGCACCAGCATTTACCTGTGCTAAAGCGTCTTGCTCAACCGATGAATAATTCCCATCTTTCATCTGCTGGGATAATTTCTTGCGGCCTGTTGGATTTATACGCTCGCCAATGATGCAAAATGGCTCTTCGAATCCAATCACCACCTCCTTGTCTATGGAACTCAGAATTGTTTGGGTCATCTAAAAACTTCCCGCCCTCTCTCTAAAGTTTAGAAATAAATGCATCAAGATCGCCGTATCCCGTCGGTCGGATTTCAAATTTTAAGCGCAACAATCGCGCAGCATTTTTTGCTCTATCCACTAGCTCATCATCATTTCTTTGGGCTAAATATACCAATCGATTATAATGCCTAAAGTATTCATTTATGAGCTCTGGATGGCGATTTAAGCCCAGCGCCTCGTAAACAAGTTTTTCAAAATGCCTGGCAAGAAAGTCTGTTAAATAAAATACGTCTAGATCATCTTCTGCATATTCACTAAATTTATTCAAGCCTGAGAAAAATGCATAGCAGTGTGGTCCAGATATACGTTCTATTTGTTCCTCCTGTAATAACTTGTCTAACTGTCCTTTGGTTCCACATTCCCCGTACCCTACTACGATTTTTTTAAACTTTTTCCTGCCCTTGAAAATTGCATCCTTTACTAGAGGGGTTATTTTTTCGGGGTAATTATGGAGTTCTGCTGGTAAGCAATGGAGCGAAATATGATCCATTTTATTTATAGATTTCAGCGCTAAAATCTCATGTGCTAACGCCCCGCAAGCAATTACAAGAACCTGCTCACTGGCACCCAAATCACTATAATACATTCTATGATGCTGCCTCAGAAAGTTGATTATGTTTTCTTGTCATCAACTCTTTGGCAACTTCCACTGTTACCGCTGCATCTCGGCAGTAAGCATCGGCACCAACTGCTTCACCGAACTCTTCGCTAAGAGGAGCACCGCCCACCAGAACAAAATACTTATCTCTTAATCCTTTTTCCTCAAGAGTCTCTATAACAACTTTCATATACGGCATAGTCGTGGTTAAAAGTGCAGACATACCAAGAATATCAGGTTCATGCTTGTCTAGTGCATCAAGATAATTTTCTACTGGATTATTTATACCAATATCAATCACCTCAAAACCGGCACCCTCCATCATCATACAAACAAGATTTTTACCTATATCATGTATATCACCCTTTACCGTACCAATTACCATTTTACCGACTCTTGGAGCTCCAGTTTCGGCTAATAATGGTCGTAATATTCCCATACCGCCTTTCATTGCTCCTGCCGAAAGAAGAACTTCTGGAACGAAAAGAATCCCATCTCGAAAATCTATTCCTACTATACGCATTCCTTCGACTAGAACATCAGTAAGGATGCTATAGGGTTCCCAGCCTCGTTCCAGTAAAATATTAACGCCCTCTTCAACCTCTTCCTTGAGACCATCATACAGATCATCGTGCATCTGTGATGACAACTCTTCATCATTGAGTGAAGCTAGATCAATATCGTCGTTTTCATTCATAAGAGGCAAGAATTAAAAGTAGGTTGGTTATATATCATTCTAATTACACCCAGTATGGCACTGGCGTGCATCAATAATGGCCTTAATACGACGAATTTCAGCATTAGACCGACATGACTCATATAACAAATGCTCCGGCACTCTAACTACACTCGGTCATCAACAACCACTTTCAATTGGCCTTTCCGCTCTTCCGTAGGTGTATAACCAAAGCAACGCCTATAACTTTTTGCGAAGTGAGATGCAGAGCTAAAACCACTTGCAACCGCAATATCCAACTTTGAGTAACTGGATCTACGTAAAAGCTCTCTACCTTTATCCAGTCTCACTCTTAAATAATATTGGTTAGGAGATTGATTAAAGTGATGCCTAAACAATCTTTCAAGTTGCCGCGCCGACAACTGAACTAATTCAGCAACTTGATAACATTTTAATGGGTCTTCTATATGCGTTTCCATTATTTGAACTGCTTTAATTATCTTCTTATTTGCAGTACCAAGACGGTAACGCAAATCATGTCGCTGAGAATTTTGGCTAGCGCGAATATCTTGATGCAGAAGGACTTCAGCCACCCGCCTCGCTAGGGCAATACTATCCTGCTCTGAAATATATCGTAACATCATATCAAGAGCAGCCGTCCCTCCAGCACATGTCCAGCGGTTTCGATCAATTTCATAAATATCTGAGGTCACGTCGATAGATGGGAATTCTTCCCTTAATGAAGCAATATTTTCCCAATGTATTGTACAACGAAACCCATCAAGAAGACCGTATTTAGCTAGCACGTAAGCACCAGTGCACACGGCACCAATCATACGGCCATGGGCTACAAGATATCTAAGACATTTTCCTAAGTCGCTACTGGTTTCTAATTGTTCAACATCTAATCCGGAACAAATTAGCGTCAATGTAGAATCTTTTAGATCACTAATCGCACCGTCTACCTTTGTCGTTATATTGTTGCTTGCTTCTACCGCCTCACCATCTAAAGAATAACATGACCACTCAAAAAGATTACTCCCAGATTCTCGATTTGCCAGTCTGATCGGTTCGATTAAAGAAGAAAACGCGATCATCGAATATTTAGGAAGTAATATGAAAGCCAACCTCTGCGGATTAACTGTTAAGTGCCCGGTTTCCATTATATTACTATCTACCCCCCAACAATAATGTTCACACCACAGCCTTCTCTTAGCCTATTTCATTTCTTTGTTAACGTTGCCTCATAATCCTTAAAGATTCTTAAAATGTAATCTACATCAATATATTTCTGATCCCATAAATACATTAGGGATTTTTTTCTTTTCCCCATAAAACGTCTAAAGTCGTCACAATTATGTTTCTCAAGTTCCAACCTAAACCGAACCATATGGGAGCTTAGCATATCTACGCCTAAATCCTGAAATGCCTTCATCTCATAAAGTGATGCTTCACACTCAGCATTCAGACCACTTAACAACTCCAACGTCCCATCACGATGCTGAAAACCATGGCCTACTAATTCGTGCGCTATTCCTTCAGCTGCAATTTCTGCAGCTGAGTGTTGGATAATATAGCGACCAAGAACCGCTACGTAAGCTTCCTGAATTAAGGAGTTCCCGTCGAGGTCAAGGTGATACGGCAAAAAAGCTGCTAAGGTGAGGTCGCCACGAGACCATTCAGGAAACTGGGGGTTGTAGATAACAATTAGAGGTCCTGATTTCCTCAGTTCATCCAGTCTATTCGCCGTATAAGACGATTTTGCATAGATAAGATCTATTGATTTACGAATTACATTAAGTGCTTGTTCCTGCGACATCACTGGAATATCAAACTCTTTATTTAAAGGAGCCGATAAGGCAATCAGTTGTATATTACGATGTGTTGTAATCAGATTGCTACGTTTCTCATTTGAAAACCCGTCATGCGCGATGCTTATTATGAGAAACATAAAAAAAATGCATAAATTATTTTTATATTTTAGCCCGGCTTGTAAACGCCCTAACACTAATAAAGTCCTGTAGAATGTTAATGAATTACTTTACGCAATATTATAACCTGTACCAATTCGACATTCATCTCAATAGAATAATAATATACTGACCCTAGCGAACTTTTGCTGCGTCTGTTAAGAATTTGTACTTCGGAACAAAACTATGAAAAACCAGATATATGACGAAAAAGAATACTAAAAACTTAAAACGAGAAACCCTTCTATCTACATTAGGTCGGGATGCTAGTAATCATCACGGGGTCGTAAACGTACCAGTATATCACGCTTCAACGATCTTACATCCGAGTGTTTCTAGTTTAAAAAAATCAGCAAAACATGAACACGGTGAAGTGATTTATGGTCGACACGGAACGCCAACTACTTTTGCTTTGCAGGAAACTGTCGCAGAGATAGAAGGGGGATGGCGCAGCTTTGCCTTCAGCTCCGGAAAGGCCGCCATCCTAGCCTCACTTTTAGCCTTTTTAGATAGTGGGGATCACTTATTGATGGTCGATTCTGCATACGGCCCAAGCCGAGAATTAGCTAAGGGTCTATTAGCCCGGTTAGGCATAGAACATGATTTTTATGATCCTCTTATTGGGTCAGGGATTTCAGACCTCATCAAGTCTAATACCAGAGTAATATTTACGGAATCACCTGGTTCCCTTACTTTCGAAATACAAGATCTGCCATCCATTACCAAAGAAGCACATAAGTTAAATATTACCGTCATTACTGATAATACATGGGCATCTCCTTTACTTTGCAATCCATTTAATCTTGGTATTGATGTATCAATTCAAGCAGCAACTAAATATATTGTTGGACACTCTGACGCCATGCTTGGTCTTGTAACAGTGAATAGAAAAAGCTACGAGCCAATTAAACTTGCATTTGAAGATATGGGTGCGTGTGCAGGCCCGGATGACTGTTATTTGGCACTTAGGGGCATGAGAACACTTGCAGTTCGACTTAAACAACAGGGTGAAACTGGAATCAAACTTGCAAAATGGCTCCAACGACGACCAGAGGTTAGCCGTGTACTACATCCAGCTCTTCCTAAAGATCCTGGCCATAAAATTTGGAAACGGGACTTTATCGGAGCATCCGGATTATTTGGTGTTATTTTGAATCCAATACCTGAAGGAGCTGTATCTAAATTTCTTAATGCACTGAACTTGTTTGGTTTAGGATATTCGTGGGGAGGATATGAAAGCCTAGCAATTCCCACCTATCCAACCAAAATAAGAGCCATTAGTAATTGGGATACAAACTACCCGTTTTTAAGGTTACATGCTGGCCTCGAGCATCCAAAAGACCTAATCGCCGATCTACAACAAGCTTTAGATAAATTATAGGTACGACATTATGTTGATAAAACAGATATAGCTAGCTCCACTCTGTAGTTTTGTAACGATCAGCCCAATCTACACCCTGCCAACTTGATAGCTTTTCAGGTTTTACAAAGATTAACCACCTTGGTTCGGGTAATGTAGGCGCTAGGTAGTCTGGACCATTGGGTCCTAGATAACGGACGGACATCCTGGTAGCAATTTCTACCCATTTTCCATCAGTATTGGGCTCTTCGATAATAATACCATTACCCTTTACCATCACCTTCCGCATGCCCTCCATCTCATCGATACAGAGAGAAACTCTAGGATCATTTTGAATATATCTTGCCCAAAGAGATCGTTCACGCGGAATTATATAGAAACCAGAATCACCATGTTCATACCATACGGGTACAACGTAGGGCCACCCGTCATTATCTAGACAACCCATTCGACAAAGAGTATTACCTGCTAGAAACTCATCCATCTCACGCACGCTCATTCCGCCAATCTTTCCTCTCCAACCACTATCATCGGACATGCTAGTCTCCATAAATAATTGTTCAAAACATATACTGAATTTACACCGCTCAACGTTTTAAATTCTATACATGTTTCAAGCAACGGATAAAAATCTCAAATTGAAGTTTATATCATAATTGTGTGATACAACTATAGAGAGACTAACAAACTATTTTAACTTGTTTAGGAGGATCATATGAAGATCGGCGCAGTATTCCCACAAACAGAAATCGGCACAGATCCAGGGCAAATTAAAGAATACGCCCAAGCATTGGAAGATATTGGCCTGGATCATATCTTAACATTTGATCACGTAATGGGTGGAAATGCGGAAACACACAACCTTAAGGGCCCATACAAGCACACAGATATGTTCCACGAATTATTTGTTTTGTACGGGTTTCTTGCAGCAGTTACTAAGAATATTGAGCTAACAAGTGGAATTATAATTTTACCGCAACGACAAACTGCGCTAGTTGCAAAGCAAGCAGCTGCAATTGATATTCTTAGTCAAGGACGACTCCGTTTGGGAATAGGCATTGGCTGGAATGATGTGGAATATGAAGCGCTAGGTATGAACTTTAAAGATCGAGGGCAAAGGTCTGAGGAACAAATTTTACTCCTAAGAAAACTTTGGTGTAATGAGCTTATAACATTTGAGGGCAAGTGGCATAAGGTAACGGACGCAGGGCTGAATCCACTTCCAGTACAACGCCCAATTCCGATATGGTTTGGCGGACATGCAGATGCAGTTATGCGTAGGGTAGCTCGAATTGGAGACGGTTGGTTTCCTCTCTTTGAAATGAACGACGAAGGAAAAGGCTTAATAGACAAATTGCACCATTACATGGAGGAATCTGGAAGGCATTCTAACGAAGTAGGGATCGAAACATTCATAAATGTGTCAGGCAAGACCCCAGAACAATATAAAAAAGAAATTTCTGACTGGAAAAATGCGGGTGCAACTCATATTTCAATTAATACCATGGGCGCTAATTTTTCATCCCTTGCAGAACATATCGAAGCAATTAAAGAATTTAGAGACGTAACTGATAACATTTAGTAGTAATAATTTAAGCTCGTAAGTTGGAGACTAGGTTGCTGATCACTCATTCCCAAGAACACTTTCTCAACTCCTGTAAGTTAGCGCACTTGGGGACAGCTGATAGAATGGGCATGCCACAGGTAGTTCCAGTGTGTTTTATATACTTATCTGGAAAAGTTTATATAGCAGTTGACGAGAAGCCTAAGCTCAGTAAAAACCTTAAGCGAATTCGTAACATAATAGAGAATCCTAATGTTACCTTAACCGCTGATTATTACGACGATACTGATTGGTCAAAACTTGGCTGGGTTATGATCCGCGGTCACGCTAATATAATTGCTGGCGGTGAGGAATTTGATATGGCACATCGCAATTTACGACATAAATATCATCAACTAAAAAGTATGGAGTTGGAATCTCTACCAGTGATAGTTATTCAAGTAACAAATGTCACCAGCTGGGGCAATCTCTTACAAGGTCAATAAATACAATATTTTTGAAACCGAGAATTATTATTATGACCAAAAATATCAATCTCATTGCATTGCCTGGAATTCCGTTAGCAAGACCAGGTGACGATTTGATCGACTTTATTTTTCTTGGATTAGAAAATGCAAATGAACAACTGGCGGATGGGGATATACTTGTAATTGCGCAAAAAATTGTCTCAAAAAGTGAAAATAGATACGTCGAACTGAAGACTATCAGCCCCTCAAAAGAAGCACTTAACCTAGCGACGCAAACTGATAAGGATCCCAGACTAGTGCAATTAATACTATCAGAATCCCGGGAAGTAATTCGCCATAGACCCGGTGTCATAATAGTTGAACATAAGCTTGGGTTTGTGATGGCTAATGCTGGCATAGATAATTCTAATGTTGAGAACTCTCAAAAGGGCGAAAGAGTTCTTTTATTGCCGATCAACCCAGATGAAACCTGCAATAATATTTGTCAAGGTATAAAGGAAAAATCTAACAAACAAGTCGCGGTAATAATTAATGATAGTGTGGGACGGGCATGGAGAGTAGGTACGGTAGGCATAGCACTTGGCGCAGCTGGCTTGGAATCCGTGCTTGACCTTAGGGGGAATATGGATCTCTACGGCCGGCCGTTACTGGTCTCCATTGTTGGCCTCGGTGACGAACTATCAGCTGCCGCGTCTATAATCCAAGGCCAGGGAGATGAAGGTCTTCCAATAGTCCTAATTCGGGGACTGAATTACGACTCTTTAAAGAGCAATGGATCTACTCTAGTACGGAAAAAGGAAGAGGATCTTTTTAGATGATTGCAAAAAGTGATTCACTTTCTGGAGTGAAATACCTTGCCCTTTCAGGTGGCGTTGGAGGAGCCAAATTAGCACTTGGTATTTCTAATCACATTGACCCGGAAACACTTGCTATAGCCGCAAATGTAGGAGATGACTTTGAATATTTAGGCCTGAATATCTGCCCAGATATTGATACACTTACTTATACTTTGGCGGGTTTAAACAACCCAAAGACTGGATGGGGTAGATCAAGAGACACCTTTAATTTTATGAAGGCAGTCAAGTCTTTTAATGCTGAAGCTTGGTTTCAACTAGGAGATCAAGACTTAGCTCTTCACATACTACGCACACAACGTCTCCGCTCGGGAGAAAAGCTGAGCTCTATAACACGGCAAATTTGCAATGTTTTAGGAGTGAAGGCGCACATTATACCAGCAAGTGACGACCCGATCAAAACAAAGATAGAAACCATAAACGGAAACTTTGCTTTACAGCATTACTTTGTTCGCGAAAATTGTCAGCCTAAAGTTACGGGATTTAAATATGAGGGCAGTAATAAAGCGTTAGCAAATAGCTTAATACTTGAAAAAATTTTAGATATAAACTTAAAGGCTGTGATTCTTTGCCCCTCCAATCCATATATCAGCATAGACCCAATTCTTGCTATTCGTGACTTTAAACAAGCCTTAAAGCAGTGCAAAGCGCCAATAGTAGCTGTTTCTCCCGTAGTCGGCCGACACTCACTTAAGGGTCCTACCGCAAAGATGATGGAAGAACTAGGGTATGAGGTAAACGCACATACAATAGCTTGCCATTATGGGGATATAATCGATGGCATTGTAATCGATTCATCAGATTTTGCGTTGGAAAGAAGTATAGAAGACGAAGGTATACGAACGTGTGTGGTTCCAACCATAATGATTTCAGAACAAGATAAAATAAGACTGGCACAAGATACACTTAACTTTGCGGCCACTTTCTCAAGCTAAATTTCATTCTAATTATTTGAATTGCGGAATAACATGCTCGCCATAATTTGCAACAATTTGTTCTTCTGAACCGTTAGTAAGATAAATCGTAAACTGCGTCACCCCAACGGATTCTAATTTCTTAATCTTTTCGACATGTTTTTCGATTGGCCCTATAATGCTGAACGATTCTGTAATTTCCGGAGTAATATAATAGGTATTATCAGAATCTCTATCAGCATGCTGACGATAGTCATAAGCATCGCCTCCAGCTCCTCCCGCACGCCTTCTTTGAATGTAATCCGTCAAACTCTGTGGTACTAGACTTGAGTCCTTGCCATATTTTTCAACAATATCTGCAACATGGTTCCCCACCAACGCTGGAAACCATTTTGTTTGCTGAATACCTGTATCAATGTCACCCACCCAGACAGGCGCGCAAGCCAAAACCCTATAATTTTTCATATTGCGATTGGCTGACCGACCAGCCTTAAGTGATTGCTCTGAAAACCAACTGCAAAGTCCAGGATCTGCCAACTGTACAACAAGCCCATCACCAACCTCACCAGCCATTTTTAGAGCCTTTGGGCCATAGGCCGCTATCCAAACGGGTAATTCGTGTTTATCCACCCAATCCATGAACACTGGCGCTGGACACTCATCGTATTTATAAGAGTTTCCAGAAACTATTTCTCTGATAGCCTGACAGAATTCCGCCGTCATTTCACAAGTGGCTGGAGTTTTTCCCATCACACGCATTGAACTGTCTCCACGACCAACAGCTATATCAAACCTACCGTCACTAATTTTGGACAAAGTCGCAAAAAGGCTAGCTGCCACTGACCAATCCCTAACCTTAGGATTAGTGACCAAGGGCCCGAACCTTAAAGAGTTAGTATGTTCCATACATTGAGCTATTATTGGATATGGATCAGCCCATAATATGTGTGAATCGAAGAACCATATATAGTCAAATCCTGCAGCTTCCGCCTGACGTGCTATCGCGACCGTGCGCTTAGGGTCTATTTCACCCTTAAATGCGATTCCAAATTCCATAAATGAAAGCCTTTCATGACTAATCTATTTTGTAATTAGCGAAAATGCGGTATTACTTTATCTACATATTCCGCCACAAGACGCTCCTCATCCCCCTGCGTAAGATATATAGTAAACTGAGTTACCCCTGCAGCTTCAAGCATTTTCAGCTTTTCAACATGAACTTCAGGAGGACCCACCAAACAGAATGATTCTGTTACTTGGTTATTTACATAGTAAAGATTTTCGGAATCTTTGACGGCATGCTTACGATAGTCGTAACCTTCGTCCGCCCCCTTCCCTTTTCTCGTTTCAATAAACTGCGTAAGACTATCAGGAACTAAGTCAGTTTCTTTACCATATTTTTCCACGATATCCGCGACGTGATTTCCGACTATGGCAGGAAACCAACTGGTTTGGCGTACTCCAGTCTCTACGTCTCCTATCCAGACTGGGGCACATGCTAGTGCCCTATAATTTGACATGTCCCTCCCAGTAGCTTTCCCCGCGTCTTTTGCCTGTTCAACAAACCACTGGCACAGCCCTGGATCAGCTAATTGTATAATTAGGCCGTCACCTTGTTCTCCTGCCACCTTTAAAGCTTTTGGGCCATACGCAGCTATCCAAATTGGTAATTCGTATCCCTCTGTCCAGTCCATAAAGACAGGATTTGGACTTTTCTCGTACTTGTAACTCTCTCCGCTAACCATCGTTCTTATCGCAGACACGAATTCCGTCAGGGTGGCTAGATTAGCTGGCTTCTTTCCCATAACCCGCATTGAGCTATCTCCGCGCCCAACAGCCATATCCATGCGCCCATCACTCATCCTATTCAATGTAGCAAATATGCTAGCAGCTACAGACCAATCACGTACTTTTGGATTAGTTACTAACGGGCCGAATCGCACTCTATCAGTATGCTGCATGCAAGCTGCAATCTGTGTATATGGATCCGACCAAATAATATGTGAGTCAAAAAACCATACATAATCAAAACCACCGGCCTCAACTTGGCGTGCAATAGCGAGGGTGCGCTTGTGACTGAGGTCTCCCTTAAATGCTATACCAAACTCCATTAACTTTCTCCTGACCTTACTTCGATCCTAGTTCTTCTTAAAATGGGGGATAATGTGCTCTCCGTATTCTGCTATCTGTCGTTCTTCTTCCCCGCTGCAGAGATAAATGTTAAATTGCGTAACGCCAGCTGCTTCCAACTTACGCAACTTTTCAATATGATCTTCCGGTGAACCAATCAAACAAAATGCTTCCGTCGTCTCATCTCCTACATAATAGGAGTTTTCATCATCCATTTGTGTGTGCTGTTGATAGTCATAACCCTCATCTGCTCCACTACCCTTCCTACCTTGCACATAGGAGGTTAAAGCCTTTGGAACTTCAATAGTATCTTTTCCGTACCATTTTACAATGTCTGCAACATGGTTTCCAACTAACGCTGGAAACCATTTAGTTTGCGCCAGACCAATCCGTCTCTCCCCCACCCAGACTGGTGCACAAGCCATTACTCTAAATTTAGTCATGTCGCGACCCAAATCTCCACCTGAAACTTTAGCAGCATCTCCCATCCAACGGCATAGCGAAGGTTCCGCTAACTGGACAATCAGACCATCACCCACTCGACCCGCAGCAGCTAGAGCTTTCGGCCCGTAACCAGCAACCCAAATAGGTAAATCATATTTCTTCGTCCAATCGAATCTAACCGGCTCGGGACGATTCTCGTATTGGATACTCCTACCCCGTAATAAATCTTTCATTGCACTACAGAATTCTTCCATTCTAGCAACTGTAGCTGGTCGTTTTCCGACTACACGCACAGAACTATCTCCGCGACCAACGCCAAGGTCGAACCTGCCATCACTTTGCAAGGCCAGAGCCCCAAATAAACTGCCAGCCACAGACCATTCTCGAATCTGGGGATTAGTTACACAAGGGCCAAAACGAAGCTTAGATGTATGCTCCATAGCTACTGCCATTTGCGGATACAAATCTCGCCATAAGACATGACTATCAAAAAACCAGGCGTAATCAAAATCTGCAGCCTCAGCCTGTCTGCATATTGCAACCACACGATTTTTATCTAAATCACCCCGAAAGGTAAATGCAAATTCCATACCTTAATCCCTACTCTCTCCAAATCTTAACTCCAGCATGCCGAAATGTGGTTTTCTTGGATATATTAAGTCTAATGAGAATCGGTGTAAGCGCCTCAATACAGCGCGCACTTTCGGCTAAACCAACATTGTAGCACGCAACCCCAAGCTTCTCTATAAGATCAATTACCTTTTGTTTTGCTTCTAAATTATTTCCACACACTAAAATATCACAATTGATCCCACGCTCTAGATCTGCGAGTACATGCGCAGAAACATTGTGCAGCGCGCCTACTACAGGAACATCCTTTCCTAAAATAGTTTGAGCAGCTTCAGTGGCTGACCCTTCCACAGGCATATTAACTTTCTTCGGGTTATCCTCTGCCAACGGAACTACAATATCGACTAGAATTTTTCCTCTAAGCGCCGTCCTTATGGTTTTTAGAGTTGCATCATGACCGGCATAGGGTACTGCTAAAATCACCACTTCATCCGATGCCTCTGTTGCCGATAAATTATCTTTGCCAACAATAGAACCAGATGCGCTTTTTAAAGGTTTGGACAACTCCTTCGCTATGGATGCTGCTCTTTCCTCGTCTCTAGAACCGACGACAACGTCCACACCAGCTAATGCAAATCTTTGAGCCAAACCCTGACCCTGTGGGCCAGTTCCTCCAATAACCGTAATTTTCATAGTATTATCCAAATATTATTCAGTTGTTTATACTCTATTTCTTCTGTGAAAATCCAAAAAGTCCAGTATTTCCTTAAAAGTTATTAAAACTGTACCGTGTAAAGAGGAAAGTTCTAATAGTCTGTTTGACAGAATGCCACCTTTTTCATAGCGTCCTAAGTAAAGTTAATTTCTATGAAGCTTGCAGCGTTCTATGCAATGTTTGTACAATTTCACATTCTCTTAGTTTCAGGTTTGATTTTAAACTTATGTGGGCAATCGTTCCGGTAAAAAATATGGTTGTTGCAAAACAACGGCTATCAGATTTCTTAGATTCAAAGGAAAGACAGAGCTTGTTTCATTCCATGCTAACCGACGTACTTATTGCACTTCATAATACATCTTGCCTCGATGGAATAGCCATAATTACTAAAGATGAAAAGGCTATAAACCTTGCAAAAAAATTTAATGTTAGAGTTATCAAAGAAGAGACAAACAGCGGTCAAACGCTGGCGGTAGAGCATGGCATATCTAAACTAATGGCGGACGGAGTAAAAGATCTATTGCAAGTTCCAGGAGATGTACCATTGGTTACCCCAGAAGAAATTCAGCATGTGATTGATAAACATCTATCTGCTCCCTCAATGACAATTGTTCCTGCTAGAGATAGAATGGGCTCTAACTGCATAGCCTGCTCGCCACCCAATAGTGTCCCTCTTTGTTTCGGCAACAACAGTTTTTCCCCACACTTGAAGGCAGCCCAGAACCTAGGTATCAACCCCACAATCATAACACTACCCGGTCTTGGTCTAGATATTGATACAAAAGCTGATCTTTTAGAATTACTTAAGATTACCTCAAACACAGAAAGTCATAAATATTTAATAAAAAGTGGGATTGCTAAACGATTTCTAACCTTTCAAGAGAAAGCGCAACCATTGTTAGAGGGAATTTCCAGATGAATGAAATTGTAAAACTGTCTGGAGCTTCATTTGATCCACAAGAACAAGCATGCGAGATATATGAGCAACTAAATGAAATCTCTTACACTGAATTGCAACAAAAAGCTTCCGGACTGCGGGATGAGAGTCATCCTAACATTATAACTTATTCGCGAAAGGTATTTATACCTTTAACCCATTTATGTAGGGACGTTTGCCACTATTGTACATTTTCTGAGGCGCCAAAAAAAGGACAGCGAGCATACCTCTCGAAAAATGAGGTGTTAAATATTGCCAAGGCCGGAGCAAAAGCTGGCTGCAAAGAAGCCTTGTTCACACTAGGCGAGAAACCAGAACTACGGTATTCAGTCGCCCGCGACGAACTTACAGAAATCGGCCATACCAGCACCATCTCTTATTTAGCAGAAATGGCTGAATTAGTAACTAATGAAACTGGTTTACTGGCGCATCTAAATCCAGGCACCTTGTCGAATTCTGAAATTAGCAAACTCCGAAAAGTTTCTGTTTCACAGGGAATTATGCTGGAGAGTTCATCGGAAAGACTTTGCGAGAAGGGAATGCCCCATTTTGGATCCCCGGATAAAAATCCAATAATTCGACTAAAAACTATAGAGTTAGCTGGATTGCTGGGCGTTCCATTAACCACAGGAATTTTAATTGGGATAGGAGAGACTCGGCTGGAGCGCATTGAATCATTATTAGCGATTAGAGACCTCTATCTAAGACACGGACATATTCAGGAAATTATTATACAGAATTTTAGAGCCAAATCTAACACCCGCATGTCTTTGTCGGAGGAACCAGATCTAGAGGACTTGTGTTGGACTATTGCTGTTACTCGTTTGATATTTGGATCAGAAATGAACATTCAGGTACCCCCAAATTTAAATACTGGAGACCTAATTTCACTTATAAATGCTGGGATCAACGATTGGGGTGGTGTCTCTCCTGTAACACCAGATTTTGTAAACCCTGAGTCACCATGGCCACATTTGGACTCACTAGCAGAAGAAACAGCTAAAGCAGGAAAATGCTTAACTGAACGGTTAGCAATTTACCCAGCTTTTGTTTTCACCTCCAGTCGATGGTTGGAAACTTCCCAAGAAAAAGCGACTCTTGAACTAAGCGATTCTGATGGACTAGCCCGGTCAGATAACTGGTCACCAGGACAGAATAATAAGATTCCACCTGTACGTAAAAGCAATCTATTGCTACCAAGCAGTGAATTAAAACAAATAATTGTTAAAGCTAGAGACGGAAAATTTTTACAAAAAAATGAAATTATCACCCTTTTTCAAGCACGTGATAAATCGTTTGACGAAGTCTGTAAAGCCGCAAATGACTGCCGGTTGGAAGTAAATGGAGATACGGTTACCTACGTAGTAAACCGAAATATTAATTATACCAATATTTGTTATTTCCGCTGCCAATTCTGTGCGTTTTCCAAAGGAAAAATGAGTGAAAACTTGAGAGGAAAACCCTACAACCTAGAACACACTGAAATTGCTCGTCGAGTTCTAGAGGCATGGCAACGGGGCGCCACTGAAATATGCATGCAGGGAGGCATCCATCCAAATTATACAGGACAAACCTATCTGGATATTTGTCACACAGTAAAAAAAGCATCTCCGGACATTCATATTCACGCTTTCTCGCCCTTGGAAGTATTTCAAGGGGCGGAAACTCTTGGAATAAGCGTGCAGGCATTTTTAAAGGAATTAAAAAATGCTGGTCTGGGGAGCTTGCCTGGTACCGCAGCAGAAATACTCGACGACGAAATCCGATCAATTATCTGTCCAGATAAAATAAATACTAGTGAATGGCTTAAAGTAATGGAAACAGCCCATAACATAGGGTTTTCAACGACGAGTACTATTATGTTTGGTCACACAGAGTCTCCTTACCATTGGGCAACACATTTGCAGCATTTGCGGGAACTCCAAATAAGGACTCATGGGTTTACTGAATTCGTTCCACTTCCATTCGTGCATATGGAATCACCGATTTATTTGAAAGGCCGTTCCAGAAAAGGCCCTACCTACAGGGAAGCCATCTTAATGCACGCTGTCTCCCGATTGGTTCTCCATCCTCACATCCCAAATATCCAGACATCTTGGGTCAAGATGGGTCCGGATGGTGTTAAAGCTGCCTTACAAGCAGGAGCGAATGATTTAGGCGGGACATTAATGAATGAAACTATTACCCGTTCTGCTGGTGCAACGTGGGGACAGGAAATGCCTCCCAAGATTATGGAAGAAGTTATCTCAAACATTGGAAGAGTTTCCAAGCAAAGAACGACCCTTTATAACGATGTCAATCATGAGCGAGTTATTGCATCCCTCGCTGCAGAACCACTTAAAGAGTTGGCATATGGTTCCTTACAATCGTAATTAAGTTTGTGGCGAAGAATGACAGATAATCAGCATGATTGGGAAATTTCACCCGACAACCAGCCTAATGACCAGGAGTTTTCTTTCGATTTAGATGAAACATTTTCGTCAGTCTTTGCCGTTAGATCAGAGGTACCTCCCGACGCTTTTACCGCCCAAGTGCTTGGCACAGAGAGGTTTGGAAATGGTGTTCTTATAAACTCCGAGGGTATTGTTCTTACAATTGGATATTTGATAGCAGAAGCAGAAACCGTTTGGCTACTATCCAATGAAGGAATTGCTATTCCAGGACATGTCCTAGCATATGATCACAATTCAGGTTTTGGTTTAGTTCAAGCATTAAAAGCTGTCTCTGCCCCACCTATCTCTATTGGAAATTCAAATAATACTGAAATGGGAGATCCTGTCATTATGGTTGGGCATGGTGGCAGACAACATGCGCTCAGCGCTTGGATTGCAGCAAAAAGGGAGTTTGCCGGATATTGGGAATATCTAATTGACGAAGCGATATTTACTATGCCACCGCATCCTAATTGGGGAGGAGCAGCATTGTTAAACCGAAATGGAGAGCTACTGGGGATTGGTTCTTTGTTTATACAGGAAGTTGACAAATATGCCCCTGAGAGTACTGGGAATATGGTTGTTCCCATCGAACTGCTAAAACCCATATTGGATGACCTCCTAAATTATGGTAGAAGTCAGGCTCCTCAAAACCCTTGGCTTGGCGCTTACACAGCTGAGACAGATGGTCAACTTGTAGTTGCAGGTTTGGCTGAAGACGGGCCAGCTGAATGCGCTGATGTGCAAACTGGAGATATTATTTTGGCGGTTGCAGGTGAATCTGTTACTAGTTTGGCAAGTATGTTGCGCAAAACTTGGGCCCTTGGTAGCGCTGGAGTTCAGGTGCCATTAACATTAATGAGAAGCGGTGAAATTACCGATGTAAGTGTAGTTTCATCTGACCGAATGCTGCATATGAAATCACCAAAGATGCATTAAAAGTATAAAAGGAAAATGTTGATTAAAGCTTAATATGGCCACTCATAAACTGCACTGCCCTACCTGACATAAGAACTCGTTCTCCCTTTAAAGTACAACATAATTCTCCACCACGAAATGATATTTGCCGTGCTCTAAGAGTTGCCTTGCCAAGGCGACGCGCCCAATAAGGAACCATCATACAATGAGCCGACCCAGTTACAGGATCTTCTGGTACATTTAACTTTGGTGCAAAAAATCTTGAAACTATATCCACATCCTCGCCCGGGGCTGTAATTATAACCCCTCTATTAGGAAATTGACTGAGGACTTTAAGATTGGGCTTAATTTCTTTAATTTGGGTTTCATTATCAAATACTGCCATTAAATCTGGCCCATCGAACAGATAACTGGGTGTAGCTCCCAGACTCTCTGTTACTAAACTACTCATATCAATTTCCCTACTAAGCTGTATAGGAAAATCCATTATCAATGAGTCTGTATTATTTCGCCTCACATAAAGATTACCACTTAGAGTATTAAAACACAGTATTTTTGAAAAATTGTCAAAATAAGTAAATATAACGTACGCCGCAGCAAGGGTGGCATGGCCACATAACTTTACCTCCGATGATGGAGTAAACCACCGTAAATGGTAACTTGCTCCATCACGAACAAAAAAAGCCGTCTCTGACAAATTATTTTCATTTGCGATAGCTTGTAGCTGAATATCAGACAACCACTTTTCTAACGGACATACTGCTGCAGGGTTACCCTTAAAAACCTCATCCGTGAAAGCATCAATTTGGTAGAGAGGTATTAACAAATTTATCTATCCTCCAAATGCATTTATCTAGATTTAGTAAGCTCCGCCTGCATACCTTAGCGTTTATACTCTCCCTGAATAGCGATAGTGTATTATTATAATTCGCCAGCGTTTTATGAAAACGTGCAAACAGTAATAAAACTAATTTAAAAATTCTAATCAATAATCGGTTTTCTATCCCGCCATGGCAAAGCCTGCTCTAACTGGCCAGCAAGACGTATTAACAAGGCCTCATCCTGATCACGAGCAACAAATTGCATGCCTATTGGCATGCCACTTCCACTTACATGAAGTGGCAGAGAAATAGCAGGCAGCCCCAACATATTAATTGGTACAGAAAAAGCACAATCTGGACCCATCCGTGTGTTATTGTATTTATCTACATCAAAGGACATATCGTACCAACCGTGCTCACGTGCTGTTACTGGAATAGTTGGGAACAACCATGCATCGAAGTCCGCCATTAAGCCCGCTATGTCCCTACAAATCATACGCATAGATTCCACATCATTAGAATGCTCAACACCAGAAATTAACCTACCTTTTTCAATAGCTGTTACATACAAATTTGATATGTCACCCTCTTTAGGTGAAAACCCAACCAGCGGCTCCATCGCATCGATAAAAGCTGCAGTCTGGACAGCAATAATTCGCATATAGATGTTATATAATTTCCAGAAATCAAAGGGTAGAGGTCGCATTTCAACAAAATGGCCTAACTGATCAAGCAATAAACTTGTGTCTTTAATTGATTGCGAAACGTCTTCCTCTAGCTCTGTGCAACCCTCCGGGGATTCACAAACTACGGCGATTTTTAATTTCCCAACATCTTTTGTAACGTCGGAAACATATGGTTCTTTTGGTGTTGAACTATAGTATGGCTCCCCAGGAAGAGAGCCCCCTACGACATCCAAATAAGCTGCCGTGTCTCTTACGCTGCGTGAAATACAAAAAAACAATGCACCTCCATACCAGAAATCGACGATGGCTGGCGCTAATGAAACCCGACCGCGCGAAGGTTTTAATCCCACCAAACCACAGTGGGATGCAGGAACCCGAATAGAACCACCACCATCACTGGCCTCCGCTATCGGTAACACGCGGGCAGCTACAGCTGCTGCTGACCCACCCGACGAACCGCCTGGGGTGCGATCTAGATTCCAAGGATTTTTCGTAACCCCAAAAAGCCGGGATTCACATGACAAGGCCCAACCTAGCTCTGGAGAGTGACTATTACCAAGCAAAGTAAATCCAGCGTTTTTAGTTAAAGTCACTGTGTGAGAATCGAATGGTGCAATGACATCTTTCATATAGGGACAAGAGTTTGTCATCGGCTGTCCAGCCCAAGCTGTAGCTAACTCCTTTACTAACCAAGGCACTCCTCTAAACGGCCCGTCTGGCAGATTCGGATCCTTAGCCATACGTCGACCCTCATCAAAATTTTTAACTGTAAAAAAATTTAGTTTAGGGTTCAAATGCTCACTACGCTTAATTGCCTCATCCATGATTTCAATTGGACTAATTTCCTTTTGCTTAACCAATTCAGCGAGACCAATAGCATCGTAATTTTCATATTCGGGAAATGACATTTTACCCCCCCATCTGTTGTCTGTGTTTCATCACTTTTGAGGTAACGTGCTCCCCCGAAGTGGTACGAGTATATCTTGCAGGCCGTTCAGTATTTACGCAGGTTGGTATACATTCTACGACTGCATCGTAGTTTGGCTGGTGAAAAAAACAGAGCGAAGTCTTGCTTTTGCCCCCCTGGCCCTTCGGAGGGTTGGTCACTCGATGCATCGTTGACACCCACATATCATTCGTCCACTCCGCCATCAAGTCACCTATATTGACGACAAAAGTGTGTGGCTGCCACGGCACAGAAATCCATTGACCATCTTGATTCTTTACTTCTAAACCACCAATATCCGTATCGGTATGTACAATAGTAAGACTGCCATAATCGGTGTGCGCTCCACCCCTTAACTGCTGAGGAAATGGCTTCGATTCCTGTGGAGGATAGAAAATCGCACTAAAATTAGCTATTTGCCTGTCAATTTTGTCGTCAAACCATGTCTCAGGAAGATTAAGAGCGACAGCAAAGATTTGCATTATATTGGCAGCGAGTATTTCCATTGCTGAATAATACTGTTCCCACAGATTTCTCATTTCCTTCGGTCGTTCAGGCCATATATTAGGCGCAAAAAAACGTTGGCCCTTCTCACCAAAGTGATATTCATCGTAATCATTATTAAAGGGGCCACAAGAAAAGGACTCCTTTAAATCAGGGGGCGATTTTTCGTCTAAACTTAGAGCAAGTGTTTCAGTTTCGAAAGCTGTATAGCCTCGATAGCGGTCAGGTGGCATATTTCGAGAAATCTTTTCCCAATACGGAAGAGAAAAATAGTCATGGCTCATCCTATACATATCTTCAACTAACTTTGGGCTTATACCATGCCCCTCTACAATCAAAAATCCGATTTCTCTACAGGCATGATCTACCGATTTAGCTACTGTACCACGAGCTTTTTCATCACCCTTCAAAAACGGCTCAATATTAATTAAAGGTACAGAAGTGTTTTTCATATTTTGTCGATACTCCTCTAGAGATAATAATACGAAATTGTTACGGCTTGCAAAGTCTGCAATTTATACAATTATTTCTATAAGGTTTATGGCGGATCTGGCGGAACAGCGATTTTCTTAAGACACACGTCCGGTCTTCGATAGTAATCTGTTTCTGTTCTCTCTTCTTCCGTATTGTATACTTGCCTCATTTGAGACCCTAATCTGCGAGCGTGCTCAGCAAGGTATTGCCCGTAACGACATCTCTCTGCGCTGTAAATCTTTAACGCATGCTCGGGATTCTCTTGAAAAGCCAATAATAGATCAGTTAACAATACCGCGTCACCAGCCGCCTTTGTTATACCCATACCCAAATGAGGTCGCACTAGAAATGGAGCATCACCTAATAAAACTATACGGTTAAGCGCCATATTAGGAACTTCTAAATCCATTACAGTTTGAAAAAACGGTACCGCTACTAACTTGACAACCTCACAGAACTGAGGCGCTAAATGAGCTTCAGCAGCAGCATGGAGGTTCCTGACTACATCTGACCGAATTAACTTTGGAGGAATGCCCATTGGGTGATAAACGCCACGCTTATCAGTCATTAGATCTTTTAGCTCAGTCTTTTCCTCAATAGATCTATACCAAACCAAGTTATATCTCCTATTCCCTTGGGAAGTATCACCGGTTGCACCTGCAATAGGATAACCAACCATATGCTCACCCGGAGGTAAACAAAATGCAAACCCTGAAAACAGAACATCATGAGCTTCAGGTGTTACGCTTCTTTCTTCTACCATACCACGCCATGCTATATAACCGGCATAACGCGCCTGTAAAGATGGAAACATCTGTTTCCTGACAGTCGAATTAACTCCATCGGCTCCAACCAATAAATCTGCATTCAACTCAGTTCCATTTTCAAATACTGCTCGAACTATATCATTTTCCTGATCAACTCGGGTAACAGGCATCGCAGAAAAATAACGTTCCTTGGGAAAAGCAGCCAGCAAAAGAGCATAAAGACTGCTCCATGAACACACTACCTGAGGAAGCAAGTGTCTCGCAATTATACGCCCCTTCAGATCCAATAAGACTCTCTCCTTGACCGTAGTTCCAATAGCATCATTAACGTCCACACCCGCACGAAGAAATGCGTCAAACATCTCAGGATGCGCAGTAATTCCTGCCCCGCGACCTCCCAGTGCTTTTCCGATACGTTCATGTACGGTGACATCAAAACCAGCCCGCCATAACATATTAGCTGCCAGCAAACCGCCTAAGGATCCTCCTACGACAATTACTCGAAACTTTTTCGGCATGGGCAATTCTACATATTTAGAAATAGTAATAAAATAGGAGTAAAATACCTACCACTTAGGGGTATACTGTAACGATAATAAATCTCTATTATTAGAAAACAAAATAACAGAAACTAGTATAATTATAGTTTTCTCGTCGCAAAAATTTATATCAGCTGAATTCTGGGATAACTTCTTTAGCAAATAATTCCATCGATGTATCCACATCATCCCCTCTAATTCCTGGCATATGCATCCAACAAATCATCTCCGTTGGATGTAGCGCGGCATCGTATTTTTTTATTTCCTTTATAGCATACTCTGGGTCACCAATTATGTATCGCCTTTTAAACCCTTCAAATTCGACAGATTGGCTCTCATTAATTATTTGACCATCGTCACTTCTCAGCACCCGATCTCCGGCAGCCGATGCAGCTCCATACAACTCCCTATATAAATAATTAACTGCTGGCGATGCTAGAGTCTCAGCACGCTCTTTAGTAGAAGCAATAAATACCTGTCGGATTATAGGGCGGTCAGGTGGTTGCCAACCCGCTTCTTTAGCTGCTTTGTCATAGACACTATAATGCTCTTTTAATTCAGATATCCCATGTCTCGGGGACATGATTTGAACGGCTCTACGGTCTACCGCCCTGCGAAGGGAATTAGCAGCCGAAACACCGTACCAAATTGGTGGGTGAGGTTTTTGTAATGTTGGCGGTGTTACACGTGCATCATCAGTCGCATAGTATTCCCCCCTAAAAGAGAACGGTTCTCCGCGCCAAGCTAGAGTCATAAGATCCAAAGCTTCCTCGAATCGACCCACTCTTTCAGGACGAGGTATATTATGTGCTATAAACTCTTTAGTCACATACCCTGGGGCAACACCAAGAATAAAGCGCCCTCGTGATAAATTATCCAGCACAGCGACATCTTCAGCCAGCTTCAAAGGTGCATATAGTGGAACAAGCAAGACGGCTGTACCAATTCGTATTTGGTCAGTTACTGCAGCTGCACCTGCCATTGCAATCAACGGCGACGAACAAAAACCATCTTTCTGGGCATGATGAGAAGCCTGAAATGCTGAAGAATAACCTAAATTTTCCGCACGGGGTAAAGAACCCAACATATCTTCATAGGGCTCATACCAGGGAATGCCAGAGTCTGGTGGGTTTTGATAGGCAAATAAAAGTCCAAATTTCACGCAATACTCCCGCACAAATTCATATAGAAATATAGATCCTCGTACCCAATTTTTCTTCTCGAGGGATATGTATATTCTTTATTAAACTAAAATTTTTAGATCATGGTTTCATTTTGGCTTCCATGACCCCGCTTTGATCAACTCGTCCGTTACCCTATTAAGTGCACTTTTAAAGCGTGAGATAACTTCATCTACTTCACCCTCATCAATAACTAATGGGGGGGAAAATGATAGAGCATTCATTTGCATTAATGCCCGACTAATTAAACCTTCCTCAACACAATATTTAGCCAGCGTTGGCGCAGCCTTTAAATTAATGTCCAGAGGTGTATTACTTTCCTTATCTGCAACTAGCTCAACTCCACCAAGCAATGCAACTCCACGTACATCTCCTACAAGAGGATGTCCAGCTAGCTCTTGACGAAGTTTGTTTTGAAAATATTCACCCATACGAGCAGCATTAGCTGGTAAGTTTTCTCTTTCCATGATATCGATATTCGCCATTGCCGCCGCAGCTGCAACAGGGTGCGCACTGTAGGTATAACCATGGGCGAACGCCCCCACTTCTGGGGTTCCATTCATTAACACCTGCCATATTTCTTCTGAAATAACGGATGCTGACATAGGCACATAGCCACTGGTTAAGCCTTTAGCTAGTGTCATAATATCAGGTTTGATATTGTACGTTTCGCTGGCAAACCAATTGCCAGTTCGACCAAAGCCAGTAATGACTTCGTCAGCAATCATCAAAACATCATATTTCTTTAATACGGATTGTATTTCCTCAAAATAGCCTTCTGGCGGGGGAACTACGCCACCCGCACCCATTACTGGCTCTGCAATAAATGCGGCAACCGTATCTGGCCCCTCTTTAATAATCATTTCTTCTAACTTGTTGGCACACCATTTTGAGAATTCGCGTTCAGTCATTCCTGGTTCAGAATTTGAATAATAATGAGGCATTTCGGTATGAAGCATTTGTGGAAGAGGTACATCGAAAGCTTTATGTACCATAGGGATTCCTGTAAGACTTGCGGCTGCTACCGTAATTCCATGATAGCCACGCTGTCGACCAATGATTTTTTTCTTTTTTGGGCAACCCTTAAGATTATTAAAGTACCAAACTAATTTGACATTGGTATCATTTGCATCTGAGCCCGAATTACCAAAAAATACTTTACTCATATTTTCTGGAACCAATCTTAAAATTCTATCAGCAAGGCGAATAGAAGCTTCATTCGCCATAGAAGCAAATGAATGGTAGTAGGCAAGCTGGCTTGCTTGTTTAGCAATAGCATCTACTACCTCTTCCCGGCCCCAGCCAATATTCACGCACCACAACCCGGCCATTGAATCTATGTATTCCTTGCCTTTTGTGTCCGTGATTTTTACACCATTTGCTGAAGATACAACTATGGGTCCGGTCTCTAAATGATCTTTTAACGGGGTGTAAGGATGCAAAAAACTTTGCCGATCCATTTCTTCAAGTGAAAGGTTGTGGGCGGGTTGTATACTCATAAATTATCTCCTATCCCTTCATAAAATATTAGAGGGATTAAAATCCAAGACCATAATAGCCAGCGTAAGTTTCAAAGATAGACGTCAACTCAATCTAGCGCGTAGCAGGAAGACCTGATGCATTAATACGCTCAGCATAATACAGAAAGGACAACAAGGTCACCCTATTTATTTTATTAAAAACTATGATTATTTATTAACACTTATTACTCAAATGTACTGCAGCATGTTATACTAAGGAACTCATTGACTACCAGAAACATTAAAATCTGTTATTCTAGTTATACTAAAAGGATCTCCAGCGTGACATTCGCTATCGGTTTGGGTTTAATGGAACTTCCTTTCTCCTCAGGAGACAGCTATTGGCGTTGGGTGGAAATGTGTGAAAACGGAGGCGTAGATTCTGTATGGCAGACAGACCGCTTGGTGTCAGATCGACCATACCTAGAGTGTATAAGTACGATGGCAGCTATTGCCGGCGCAACCTCTAGATTAAAATTTGGAATGAACGTTGTATCTGTTGGTCTAAGAGACCCACTTCTACTTGCAAAACAATGCGCTACAATTGATATGTTAAGCAATGGTAGGCTGCTTCCTGGATTTGGTATTGGCAATGTCCGCGCTGCAGATTGGTTGGCAACAGGCACGAACACAGCTGGGCGCGGCCAACGCACCAATGAGGCTTTAGAGATAATTTCTAGATTATGGTCAGAAAAATCCGTTAATTTTGTTGGAAAGCATTTCGAGTATAATGGCGCAATGATATTACCCAAACCCATCCAAAAAAATTTACCAATGTGGATTGGCGGTTCGAGCATACACGCGATTACTAGAACCGCTCGTTACGGAACAGGGTGGCAGGCGGGCCTTGAAACACCCGAGGAAATTAAACCCGTAATAGAAGCAATCAAGGAAGCACTCCAAAAAGAAAACCGAACTATTCCTAACGATCATTATGGCGCTGCCTTTTCTTACCGATTCGGAAATTGGCAAGGAAGAGCGGTACAAGAGACTGCTAATTTTTTTAGCAACCAATTAAAAAAGAACCCTAGCAACCGCCTGGCCATTGGGGGGGCTGATGAAATAATATCGCGGATAGTACGCTTTATTGAAGCTGGAGCCTCAAAATTTATCCTTAACCCTATAGGTTCAAATGATGCTGATATCTTTATCCAAACAGAGCGTTTAATAAATGAAGTTTTACCCGAAGTGAAAAAATTGAACCCGTAAAAAATCAAGCAGATTTTTTTGTTAAAACGTAAGGGCCTTTACTTGCACAACACTCGGTAAATTTCCTAGACGTTCTAGCACCTCGTCATCAACCTCTGAATCGACTGACACTAAACCAATAGCATCACCTCCTATTTTAGATCTACCTAAATGGAAAGTAGCAATATTGACGCCAGAGCTACCAAGAACGTGGCCAATCTCGCCAATTAAGCCTGGTTTGTCTTCATTTGTAAAATAAACCATATGCGCGCTTAATTCTGCTTCAATTTTTATACCTTTGATTTCAACTACTCTCGCTTTGTCTCCTGCGAACAAAGTGCCGGCAATTGTGCGCGTTTGGCGTTCTGTCGTAATAGTAAGGCGGACAAAAGTTTGATAGTCCTCCGCCTGATCTCTCTTGACCTCTCGCACATCAATGCCCCGGTCTCTAGCGATAATTGGAGCATTTATTATATTTATTGAAGAAAGTATAGGACTTAATAAACCTTGCAATAGTATGGCTGTCAGTGGTTTACAGTTTAGTTTTGCTACAGCCCCCTCATACTCTATAGTGGCTCCCACCAATCCAGTTTCTGTAAGCTGGCCTGCAAACGAACCAAGCTGCTTCACTAACCTCATGTACGGTAATAGTTTTTGAACCTCATCAGCAGCTACTGAAGGGGTGTTTACAGCATTTGTAATTCCTCCTGTACTGAGAAAATCTGATACCTGCGTAGCAATCTGACGTGCTACATTTTCCTGGGCTTCGTCCGTAGATGCTCCTAAGTGTGGCGTAGCAATAACTTGATCTAATTGAAAAAGTGGATTGTCTCTAGCCGGCTCTGTTTCAAAAACGTCTAAGGCTGCGCCAGCTACGTGGTTATTTCGTATTGAATTTTCTAAATCACGTTCGTTGACAAGGCCACCACGTGCACAATTCACTACAAATACCCCCGCTTTGGTCTTTGCTAACGAAGTCGCATTGATTATGCCATGTGTTTCGTCTGTAAGCGGAACATGTAGTGTGATAACGTCAGAGGTCATCAATAATTCATCAAAACTTACCCGCGTTACCCCGAGACCATAAGCTCTCTCTGGAGATAAATAGGGATCATAAGTAACTACCCTCATTTTCAAACCTATTGCTAAGGTGGCGACAATAGCACCAATGTTTCCACACCCAACAATCCCCAATACTTTGTCGCAAAGTTCCATGCCCATAAAACGATTTTTCTCCCATTTACCAGAACGAGTTGAACGATCTGCCAATGGGATCTGACGAACCAAAGATGTCATTAATGCAATTGCGTGCTCTGCTGTAGTAATAGAATTGCCATAGGGTGTATTCATTACAACAATTCCGTTAGCTGTAGCCTCTTCAACTTCGATATTATCTACTCCAATACCAGCTCGGCCAATTACCTTAAGATTTTCTGCCGCAGCGATCATCTCTCTTGAAACCTTTGTTGATGAACGTACTATCAGGCCATCATAGTCGTTTATAACGCTCTTCAACTCTTCAGGTTTTAGATCCGTCAGAACGTCAACCTCGACACCCCTATCTTTAAAAATAACAGCAGCTATCGGATTAATTTTGTCAGAAATTAGAACTCTAGACATTTCGATACTCCCGCAAGGAACATGTTATGAAGTGGATCATTTGCACGAGAGCACTCCAAATAATTATCTTCCATTCAGCAACTTTAATTGACTTACACAATAGACTTCTCAATCAACGAACGTACGACATACTTTATACAAATGGAGATATAAATAATGATTCACTTAACATGCCTTCTACCGACCTGATTCCAAGCCCATTCAATCCATGGGAAGAGCATTTCTAAGTCACTTGATTCGATAGTACCACCTCCCCATATCCTCAAACCAGGTGAAGCAGCCCTATGGGTTACAATATCAAAGGCAACGCCTTCATCAGCAAGTATTTCACCAACATTGTCAACTATCTCCCACTGTATCTTTTCATTAAAAGCCATAAACCATTGATCTGTAATCTTAAGGCAGTTGGTGGAACGAGAACGTATTTCAGGATTATTTGCCAGAAAATCTATCCAAGGAGTGCGTTCTACCCAACTATTTACGACGGTGTAATTAGCTTCAGCACGTTGAATCATTCCTCTCACGCCCCCAACACGATCCACCCAATTGAGGGCATCTAGAACATCTTCAATTGCAAGCATGGAAACAGTATTAATAGTCTCGCCCCGAAATATCCCTTCAATCAATTTATTTTTCTTAGCAATCCTGAATATCTTGGGGATTGGCCAAGATGGAGTAAAGCTTTCCAGCCTCTCTATTGCTCTAGGCCCAAGCAAAAGCATGCCGAAACCGGCCTCTCCCCCCAATGCCTTCTGCCACGAATAGGTTACTACGTCTAATTTCTCCCATGGCAATCTATGGGAAAACACTGCTGAGGTTGCATCACAGATGGTCAGTCCAGTTCGATCATTAGAAATCCAATCTGCATTAGGTACTCGAACACCCGATGTAGTGCCATTCCATACGAATACACAATCTCTATTGGGATCAGCACTATTCATATCTGGAAGCTCGCCATAAGGCGCTCGAATAATTTTGTAATCAAGTGGTTTAAGCTGAGATTGTCCATCTATAACCCACTGTTCTCCAAAATTTTCCCAAGTAAAAAAATCTACCCCTTTAGCTCCAAGAAGGGACCACATTGCTAATTCCATGGACCCTGTATCGGAAGCAGGAACAATAGCTACCCGAAACTGTCTGGGAACCCCCAATACTCTCTTAGATAGATCTAACACCTTTTGAATGCGTTCAAGCGATTCCTTTGCGCGATGTGACCGCCCGACTAGTGCATTTTCGAGAACTTTGTTCGACCAACCAGGCCGCTTAGCACATGGTCCTGAAGAAAAATTAGGATTGGCGGGAGCCCGTTCCGGTTTCTTTATTGTAGGCACACTGTTAACCTTTGTATTATAGAAAGCATAGTAGACCTTTCTTTACTATCCCAACAAAAGAAGGAACAATTCCCTTAAAAATATCAGATATTTGCAAAGGATTTATAATATTTTTCAACAAATAAAAAAATCTGTACTTTCAAAAATAGCTAAATTTTTATATCAACATATAAAATTTTGCTATTGAACATAAACATTTTTCAATGTCATTGAATTATTTAAGAATGGTCTAAAGGAAACCCCATGAAAGATAATATTCCAAGCAACAATACAGCTCAATGTCTAACGGACGCATTCTTTCCTGAATTACCAGGATTCTATCGAGGGAAGGTTAGAGACACCTACTCCCTTCCCGACGGACGACAGATAATGATAGCGACAGATAGGCAATCGGCATTTGATCAAGTATTAGCTGCAGTACCTTTTAAAGGGCAGGTTCTTAATCAAACCGCTAAATTTTGGTTCGAAGCTACTAAGGATATTTGTCCTAATCATGTAATTTCCTATCCCGATCCCAATGCTGTCATCGTAAAAACCTTAAAAATGATGCCGATAGAAGTCATTGTCAGAGATTATTTGACTGGATCTACCGAAACATCAATATGGACTATGTATAAAAGAGGGGAACGTTTTTTATATGGACATAGCTTTGATGAAGGCATGGTAAAAAATCAAAAATTACCAAAAACAATCATTACGCCGACAACTAAAGGTGATCGAGATGTTCCTATAACGGGAAAGGAAATTGTTGAACAACAATTACTTAGCCAAAGTCAGTGGGATGAATTGACAAACCTTAGTCTACAATTATTTTCCCGAGGGAAACAAATAGCGTCGGAACACGGACTAATCTTAGTAGATACGAAATACGAATTCGGCCTCGACGAAAATAACACTATAACCGTGGCCGATGAACTACACACTCCAGATTCGAGCAGATATTGGAAAAACGCTAGTTATGAAGACCTACTGACAAAGGGCAACGAGCCTGAAGGGTTAGACAAGGAGTTTTTGCGACTTTGGATTCGAGAACATTGTGACCCCTATAAGGATCCTATACCCGTTATTCCAGATCAAACTTTAATAGAGTTTTCAAAAAAATATATTGCACTATACGAATCAGTTACTGGTGAAACATTCACAATGGTTAGAGAAAGTGAAGATATTTACACACGCATCCAAAAAAATTTATCAACGGCAGTACCTGACTATTTCTGATCCCATGATTGCAAATTAATCAAGCACCAAAACACGTATAACTACAAGGTAAGCCCATGCAATACTCTCTATTTCTTAGAGGTCAATATCCTAAAGAAGATAATATGGTAGTTCGCTTCAACGAAATGGCTGAAATTGCCCGTTTTGCAGATAGGTTGGGATTTACTGGTATTTGTGCTGGAATGCATTACGCCTCTCACCCCCTACAAATGCTTCAACAAATACCCTTCCTTTCCCGCATATCTGCTGAAGCCCCGAACTGTAGGATAATACCAGGTATAATATTGTTATCACTGCACAAACCGATCGATATCGCTGAACAATTAGCAACCCTCGATGTGATAACAGATGGGAAACTTATTTTTGGAGCAGGACTTGGATACAGAGAAATTGAATTTAATGCTTTCGGAACGACACAAGCTGATCGAGGCCCGCGCCTTGAAGAAAACCTTAGTGCCATAAAAAAACTATGGACTGAAGACCATGTAAGCATGAAAGGGTCACATTTTGAATTAAATGATGTAACAATTTCTGTAAAACCAGTACAGAAGCCTACTCCACCAGTTTGGCTAGGCGCAAATGCCGATACTGCCGTACGCCGGGCCGCACGCTTGGGTGACACATGGTTTATTAATCCACATCAGAGAATGGAAACGATTGAAAGACAACTGGAAATTTATCAAAAAGAATTAGATTCTTTAGGCAAACCATTTCCCAAAGAACTACCACTTATGCGTGAAATATTTGTGGCGAGATCACGAGACGAAGCAATGAGACTCGCTAGGCCTTATTTGGAAGCAAAGTATCGGGCATATCATGAATGGGGACAGGATAAAGCTATGCCGAAGGGAGATAATGACCTTTCGCTGGAATTTGATTCACTACTACGTGATCGTTTTCTTTTTGGATCGCCTGATGAAATCGCAGAACAAATCATTGGGTATAATAGAAATCTTGGAGTGAACAGCTTTGTATTAGGCATGCAGTGGCTTGGCATGCCTAAGACGATGCTCACTGATGCGATGCAACTATTTGCTGAGGAAGTTATGCCAAAAGTGGCTCATTCAATATAGTCTATCAAGAAGGTAAATCTTATGATTTCAACAGAGTATGTACGCACAATGACTGCCTACAATAGCTGGCAGAACGAAAGTCTGTACTCTGCGGCAAACAAACTTTCAAATCATGATCGAAAACAACAGCGCGGTGCATTTTTTGGCTCTATTCATGGAACTTTTAATCATCTTCTATGGGGAGACATGTTATGGATAAGCAGATTCACAAAATCAAAACCACCGACTATATCAAATATGAGCCAAACAACTGAATTGCACAAAAACTGGAAAGAATTATGCGGTGCTAGAGAGAAATTTGACAAGTCATTGTTTCAATGGGCAAATAACATAGAGGACAGTTGGCTGCAATCTGACTTAACCTGGACTTCTGTAGCGCTCAACCGATCATTTAAAAATCCAACATGGCTACTAGTTCTTCATATGTTTAATCACCAGACTCACCACCGTGGCCAAATACACGCCATGCTCACTTCGGCTGGCGCGCAACCCGATGATACAGATATACCATTTATGCCTGATACATCAGTACAAGTTTAAAAAGTACCAATATCTAGCAGAAAACTTATTCCGTGCAGTATGTCCAACGCCAAAAATAGTCCCTAAAAAGTACTTAGATACCTATTTTGAACACTCCACCATAATTTCTACTAGAAGTTCGGGAAATGCGAGTCTACTTTCAACGCATGCACGAACCGGCGGATTATCCTGATCGACCCAAGAATCCCAAACAGAGTTCATATCGTTAAAAAGAGATATATCTGACAACCAAATAGTAGCTTTTAGTAGTTTAGATTTATCTGCCCCCCCCTCTGCAAGTAGAGAATCGATTTTATCCAGAATCTGCCGCGTCTGCCCGATCACATCTTGACTACTATCGTCGGCAATCTGACCTGCAGTATAGATAATATTTTCACAAACCACCGCCTGACTCATCCGTGTACTCTTCTTAATTCGTTCAATTGCCATTGCGCTATCCTTATCAAAATGAAAAATGATTAAAAGAGTCTACACGGATCAAGCGTAATAAAAAAAGGTAATATATTTTATGAATGCACCTACATCAGAAAAAAAAGTGAAAGTAAGTATTATTTATTGGCGAGACATCCCCGCTCAAGTCACCGCCAGAGCAGGACGGACAAATGTTCAAAAGGAGTTATCTCCAAGATTTATGGCAGCCATTGATGAAGCTGCCATGAAAAGCGGTGCGATAAACACAGATTCTTACCTAGAGGGGTGGAAAAAAATTAACTCTACCGAATCTAGCCACAACTTAAATTTGATAGTAGAAAATATCACCGAAAAAATTGAGAAAGATTTTAATAAAGAACGTATAAAAAAATTAATTGAAAGTGGCGGTTTTGCGAAGAAATAATATGCAGTAGCAATCAGTCTCTAAAATTTACATACTGCAGAGGATATGAGATCTTTAAATTTTTGACCAATTCAATGGCGTTTTGCAAATCGTCACGCTTTTTACCAGATATCCGAACCTCATCACCTTGAATCGCAGTCTGCACCTTTAATTTTTTGTCTTTTACTGCCTTAATAATTTGCCGCGCTAATTCGCGATCAATACCTTGTTGAACTATAACTGATTGTCTTACGCTGTTTCCACTAGCATTCTCAGGCTTGCAAAAATCAAAAGCAGCTATGTTAACCTTCCGTTTGCCCATATGCCCTTTTAACAGCTCTTGCATTTGTTTCAATTTGAACTCATCGTCTGCTCTAATATGAATGGTTCCCTCTGCGCGCTCCACAGAGCAGTTGCTACCTTTAAAGTCATATCGAGTACTGATTTCACGCATCGCCCCCTGTATGGCATTATCGACCTCAACTAAATTTGTCCTTGATACGATATCAAAACTAGGCATAGCAAAATTCCTATATTACCGGTGAAGAAACTTATCGACATAGTATACTAGAATTCTGTGTCTCCCGACGGCAGAACATTTATAAAATTTCTTAATCTATATAAACATAATTATATATTTAATAAGAATGCTACAAAAAACCAGAAAGTATATAGTACACTTCTAAGTTAGAATCATACTCCAAACGCTTGCGCCACTTCATGAAAAGCATCAACTACAATATCATGTATAGGATTGGGTTCAGGGTCAGGTGGCCCCTCATCCCCCCATTCTTCAGGCCTCCTAACAAATATAGTATTGAACCCAGCAGCCTTGGCGGCATCAAGATCAAAATTATGACAAGCCACCATGCAAATTTGGCTAGGATCCAATTGCAAAAATTTTGCAGCAGTTTCATAGGCTTCAGGTAATACTTTATACTTACCGATTGCCTCACACGAAATCACCGTATCCCAGATAAGACCGTTTACTCGAGCCGTGTCAATAACAATACGGTGACTTAATATTGTAAATGATGCACAAATGTATTTTTGACGTAACCTTGGCAAAATTGCCGGAAAATCTGGCCAGCACTTAAAATTGTGCACCGTATCCCACCAAATCGTCCGCCGTTCTATTTTGGTAACGGCGCTCAAACCGTTACCATCTAATACTTCGTCCAAAGCAGCTGCGTGGGCATCATCAAAGTTATAAGTTGGTGTTGAAAATTCCCCTAAATTTAGCATGCGCTTCAAGGAATTACGGCGCATTTCATTGGCAAGCAAGCCCCAATCTTTTTCTATACCATATTTGTTTCCAAGATGAGATAGCGCATTACGAAATCCGGTGTGCCAATCTAATATTGTTCCGCCAGTATCAAAGGTAAGTGCTTTTATTTTTCTGGTGTCCATAGAATTTCCCGTTATAAACTTATCGGTCTCCATCTAACCCTGAAGCGTTTTGGGATAAAAAAGCTTATTGAAATCAAATAGACAGAAGACCCGAATATAAAAAAGCTTTTTAAGTGATGCCGTACTAACTAGATTTGGTCAAGAATAAAGGCTTAAGTTAATGAAGAGAGCTAATATTTGTGTTAATAGGACTAAGTAATGGCGAATAATTCGAGCGAAGAATGCCTGATCAGTATTGAAATTAAAGGGCAAAATACGGCATTTCTGAAACCCGATATAGAGCAGGAACGTCGTATTGCAATATACGATATCCTCGAAGAAAACCATTTCATTTTAAAAGAAGACAAGCTTCCCGGACCATACCATCTCTGTCTAAAAGTTCGTGAAAATCAGCTAATTTTTTGTCTCAGCACAGACGCCTCTAGTTCAATTCGAGAAATTGTACTCTCCATAACCCCCTTTAGATCTTTAATGAAAAATTACTTGGCTGTTTGCCAAAATTATACTGAGGCAATTAGAAAAGCGCCGCGAGCCCGTATTGAAGCCATGGATATGGGGAGACGTAGTCTGCATAACGAAGCATCTGAACTCTTGTGTAAATTGCTCGAAGAAGAGGTAGAAATTGACTTTGATACTGCTAGACGGCTTTTTACATTAATATACGTTCTCCATGTAAGGGGGTAATTCCAACGTGGATGACATTCCTTCTAGTATACTGTTTGCATGTACATGGAACTCTGTGCGGTCACCGATAGCTGCAGGAATAATGACAAGTATAGCCGGTAACTCTATCAACGTTGATTCCGTGGGCGTACACAAAGGAGAGATTGATACCTTTGCTGTCACCGTATTAAATGAAGTTGGTATTGATATGAGTGATCATATTTCTAAAACGTTCCGCGATTTAAATAACACTTCATTTGATTTAGTTATATCGCTATCACCAGAAGCCCAACACTCAGCTGTGGAAATGACTAGAACGTCAAACTGCTACTTAGAGTTCTGGCATACCATGGATCCTAGTATAATTGATGGCAATCGAGAGACCAGACTGGATGCCTATCGTGACATCCGAGATCAACTTCGAAAAAGGTTACTTCAACGCTTTTCTATTTCTGCTCCCCCTATAGTATAAGGAATAAGCATATTTATTACTCTATTTCTTCAGTTAATAGACGTAACTACTGAATACAAAGTTTTATTAAGGCACCTAAAACATTGTCAAAGAAAACAGAACTAACCAATCACCATAGATCAAAACTTGTTCTTGCCTCTGCGTCCACAAGACGCCTTGATCTTTTGCAAAGCATTAATGTATTTCCAGATGTGATTGATCCCGCTGAAATAGAAGAGATACCATTTCGCAATGAAATGCCACATCATTTCGCTCTGCGCATGGCTAAGGAGAAAGCGCATGGTGTGGCTAGTAGACATCCTAATGCTTTCGTATTGGCTGCAGATACAGTAGTCTGTCGTGGAAGACGTATTCTCCCAAAAGCAGAAACGCCTTCAGAAGCAAAATTCTGTTTAGAATTGCTTTCTGGAAATCGACATAATGTATGGACATCCGTGTACCTAATCCCAGGAGATACTAAGGCGAGCTCACGTACTGTTCAAACACTCGTAAAATTTAAACGGTTAACAGAGGGAGAGGTTTGTGCTTACGTCAAAAGTAATGAATGGCAAGATAAGGCTGGCGGTTATGCTATTCAAGGTTATGCCAGTGTTTTTGTTTCGTGGATTCGCGGCTCATACTCTAACATAGTCGGCTTACCATTATTTGAAACCAGTGCCCTACTTGAAGGCTCTGGCTACTCGAAGAAGCCAAGCGAGCCAACCAATTTAGCAAGCGCTAAAGATTAGTATTGCTATCAACATTTAAAAAAATAAACAATAAATAGGATAATAACTTGTGAATGGCGGAATAATTATTGAACTACTTGCTGGCTTTGCGCTTTTGTTTTTGGGAGGAGAACTACTCGTAAGAGGCGCGGTATCCCTTGCAAGACGATTAAATGTTTCACCTTTTTTGATTGGTGCAACAGTAATCGCATTTGGTACATCAGCACCCGAATTTGTTATTAGTCTTGATGCAGCTCTAACAAATTCTATGGGGATAGCGTTAGGAAATGTTGTGGGAAGTAACATTGCCAACCTATTCCTAATCTTAGGAGTAGCCGCCATAATTTCTCCTGTTCGAATTAGAACTTCTCCGGTAACACGTGATGCCTTTGTTCTGATCTTAGCAACAATCCTTTTGTCGGGATTTTTGACCTCATTTGATGAGATTTCTGAGTGGCAGGGTATACTAATGTTCTTATTGCTAAGCTTTCATATTATATATGCTTACAGGTCAGAAAGATTAAATAAGGCACCCATAGAAAATTGGACAAAAAACAGGATAAGAGACTTAGTAAGTTGGTCCGAATCATTGGGAAAATATCCAAGCGATTACTTAGATACAGGTCATCAACAAAATAAAGCTGATGAGACCGAGGTCGTTACTCCTCATAATGTCTACATAGCATCTGTCTTTATATTAGCCGGAATTGCAGGCGTAGTATTCGGTGCAAACTTTCTGGTAGGAGCGGCAGTGAACATCGCCTCTGAGCTTGGCATTTCTGAGTCTGTAATTGGATTGACAGTTGTTGCATTAGGTTCTTCACTACCAGAACTTGCCACCACAATCGTAGCAGCCTATCGAAAACACTCTGATGTCGCCCTAGGTAATGTAATAGGATCTAGTATTTTTAACATTTTAGGTATCGTTGGTTTAGTATCAGTAATTCAACCAATTATAATCCCTGAAGAAATAGCATCTTTTGACATTTGGTATATGCTTGCTGGCACAATATCAGCAATAATTTTGGTAATTATTTTTAACTATTTCACTCGCAGCACGGGTTATTTTCTGATTACAGCTTATGCTGGCTTCATAGCACTCCAATACTTTAGTTCTTAACAAGAACAATTAAGGGTACAACAAATAAGTATTAACTATTTGTCAACGTTTTCACTCCTACTAGGAGGTGCACACGACTCAGTGCCCATATCGGCCGGAACAGAAACCTCAATTAGCTCCAAAGCATCTGACGTTGCAGTTTCATTATGAGGAATCCCCCCAGGGATATAAATTGAATCACCTTCATCAACCCTAATAGTTTTGCCACCTGCAAATTCGAGATCTACCCAACCAGATATCATGTAGACGAACTGACCGTCACAAATGTGGTAGTGCCAGCCAGTTGGCCGTGTCATTCCTTCAGAACCTTCGGTTACTTGCGCTCGCATTATGCCACCACTTGCTGAAGTAACACCTAGATCTCTGTACTTAAAAAAATCACGCCGTCCCATCACGTAATCTGGTTCGTTTTTTCTGGCAACAATAACTTCCTGTTCCACGTCATCTTTAGCAGAAGATATTACTATATTAGCCATTTGAAATACCCGATTAATTATTAATACAGTGAAGTATATTTATAAAAATCTGAGCTTATATTATCAGCAAATTTTTACTTTTTGTATAGTGGTTGTAATCGCATAAAAGGGATATTCCACAGATAAAATGGCCAAAGTAATCATATTCATTGTAATATTACTGGATTTATATATAAAAATTTGGTTAAGAATATTGATTTTTGACTAGATCTATAATGCAAGTGCAACCTCTCTCTTTTCAGTTAGAAATAATTCTTTATTATCAGTTCCGCTAGAGGTTAATGTCATACTAATTAGTGTAAAGATCATTACTATAAATAATACGCCCAGGTAGCTCAGTTGGTAGAGCAGTGGACTGAAAATCCTCGTGTCGGTGGTTCAATTCCGCCCCTGGGCACCATAATTTTCCCAATTAAATCAACGGTTTAGTTAAAATTAAGTTTAGTGGTGTACTTAACTAGTGGTTTAAATTCTTGTCGTAAACTTGCCCAGAACTATAACCTCAGAATCCTAGCAAATCAAAAACCACCTTGTTGGTGGCTAACTTGTGGCGTCGGAGAACGGCGGGTCGCAAGCTCGTTTCAGTGTGGAGATCTCGGTAGCCACGCCAGCTATGGCGACGCCGCTGGCGTCTTGAAGCGCGATTCAGTGTCGGCGGTCCCAAACTCTGAGGCGTCCTTCTCAGACCACCCCTCGAAGTTCTTTTGCCGCGTATATTTTTCGGTGACGTAGTCGATGGTCTTGATCGCCGGATATTTCGCCGGATGGTTGGCATCTTGGCAAGTCGGCAAGCACTCGATGATTGCGTCATAGTTGCAGAGGGAGAAGTAAACTAAAGAGAGCCGGCTCTCATTGGTTTCCGAATCGAGTGGCGGATTGATCACTCGATGTCGGTTGGAGACCCAGCGATCGTTGGTCCAGCGCATCAGGAAGTCGCCGATATTGATCACCAACGCACCCTCCACCACCGGAACGTCGACCCACTCGCCAATACGGTTTCGCGTCTGCAGGCCTGGCTGGACCACACAAATCGACAAATTATCGTAGTCCGTGTGTTCCCCTGCGCGCATCTGGCCCGGTTCAGGCGGCGTGCTCAGCTTCGGGTAGTGGAGCCCACGGAGAAGGCTGAAGTGCTTGTCGATCAACGTGTCGAAGTAATCCTCCGAGAGATCCAGAGCGAGGGCGCAGAGCTGATGCAGTTCATGGGCGAATTGCTTCATAACCTTGAAATACTCTTCCCAGAGCGGACGCATGCTCTGAGGCCGCTCCGGCCAAACGTTTGGCGCAAACCAGGTGCCGGCATCCTCGCAGGTGTAGTAGTCGATACCCATGAGATAGCCCGCCTCGGACGCACCCGGCGGCCCCATCGTGACGATCTCCTTGATGTCGCCGGGCGCCGCCTCGCCGATGCTGAAGGAGAGACCCTCGCCCATCATCGGGCTATAGCCTCGAAGAATCGCGTCGGAGGGTGATGTCAGTTTCAGCTTTTCCGGTTCCGGAAGTTCTAGAAACTCATACGTGACATCCTGCACCGCCTTTATGAGATGTGGATCTATCTGGTGGCCAGTGACCGTCAAAAAGCCAATGTCTCGGCAAACCTCGTCAATCTCTCTGGCAACGCGCTTTTTCTGTTCGGGGTCACCTGAGTAATAGGGGCTGAGATCGACAACGGGAACGTGAAGCAAAGACATGAACACCTCCTACCGCGCTAGTCTATTTGCCTCTTCTGCAAGTTCCTGCACGGCTTTCCCTAAATGATATCCCAGCGACAACATCTTTACCATGAAAATCAATAAGGGTTCGTATTCTTCATGTGATTTTTTTCGTGACAGGATGGTTCAGACGACCTAACATAATCAGCTAGATGTTTAGATTGATTTGTTTGGTTCCACTTGGAAGAGACAATGAAGCTCAGTACTGATCGTATCATCACCACACATGTCGGCAGCCTACCGCGGCCGGAGCGCCTCGCGGAGATCCTCATCGAACGCGAGAACGGAGATCCTATAGACGCTATCGAGTTTCGCCGGGAGGCCGAGGCAGCAATCAGCTGGGTCGTCGAAAAGCAGCTAGAAAGCGGTATTGACGTGGGTAACGATGGTGAAGAGCCACGCGTCGGATTTCAAACTTACGTACCGCAGCGCATGTCGGGCTTCGGTGGCGTCTCTGAACGCAAGATGCTCACCGATATGGTGCGTTTCCCAAAATACGCGGCGATGTTCAACGAACGCACCTGGAGCGGTGATCGCAAGCGTCCAAAGGTCTGGAATGCACCGATGGCGCAGAGTAAGGTGCGCTACGAGGACGATCTCGCCGATATTCGCTTTGAGATGGAGCTGTTCGCTGAAAGCCTCAGGAGTGCCACGGGCTCGTTCCTTGAAACGTTTATAACCGCCGCTCCGCCTGGAATCATATCAACAACCATGCTGCGCGATGAAGCTAACCCTGATTACCCCACTGATCGCGAATATATCCTCGATCTAGCCACGGAGATGAAAAAAGAATACGAATATATCACGGGCCAAGGTCACATCCTGCAACTCGACGCGCCGGATCTCGCAATGGAGCGCCAGTTCATGTTCCAGAACCGGCCCCTCGACGAGTTCCTTGAGCGTATAGCGCTCCACATCGAGGCCCTCAATATTGCGATCGCCGACATTCCGGCCAAACAAGTGCGCCTCCACGTTTGCTATGGAAATTGGGACGGGCCACATATCGACGATGTCGAGCTCGAACCTCTCCTCCCTATCCTCTACGAGGCAAAGGTCGGCGCGCTAAGCCTCTCATGTGCCAATCCGCGGCATGCGCATGATCACAAATATCTCCGCAAGAACCCACCCCCGGACAGCATGGCGCTGATGCCAGGACTGATCGACGTGACGACAAACTATCTCGAACACCCTGAGTGGGTTGCTGATCGTATCTGCGAATTCGTCGATGTGATCGGTGACCGCGAGCGGGTGATTGCAAGCACCGACTGTGGTTTCGGCACATTTGCTACCTACACCTTCGTCGCTGAGGACGTCGTGTGGGCCAAACTCCAAATGCTGAGCAAGGGCGCCCGCATAGCTACCGAGCGGCTATGGGGCAAGAAGCCCGACTAGCGGTTAACTAACTTCTAACACATTTTTTTATCTAGTATAATTAATGGGTTGAAGAATACGGGAAATTGACTGGGAATGAGTTACATTTTACCCGTAAAGTGGTATTTGTCTGCGCTGCTTCGTCAATTGCTTCCTTGATGCGCTCGACCAGTGGCTTCATGCACTAATCTAGTAACTTCGAGCCTACAAACGAGTCGGCAAATGCACTCCGTCCAGTAGCCTCCAACTTTGAGATATCCTTGTTGACTTCATTTCGGTATCGTTCCACCCCTCGGTCGATCCCACCGATTTCCCATTCGATGTTGCGACGAATGGCTGCTTCACGTTCTGCGTAAGTCTTAGGTGAATACTTTGTCGTAAACTTGCCCGTTGTAAGTCCTTGATATATATAATTCATTTGTACAGTGGTTTCCTAACCTGTTGGAAACCATTGATTTATATGGGTTTTTTACTACTGTTGACGGGCTGAAAATCCTCGTGTCGGTGGTTCAATTCCGCCCCTGGGCACCACCATTTAACTTTTAAAAACAAAGTCTTACCTAGTTTGAAGTTTAGTAAACTACTAACTAGTGGTTTATGCTCGTGCTGAAATCGTGCTGTAAACTATAACCAAGTTTTCGAGTTCTGTAATTTTCTCACCTAGATTAGATATGCATTTTTTCCTTGCCACACGTTCTTCAATTTGTGAGCCTGTTATTTTTACTGTCTATCTTTGTAAATTTGATTAGGAAACAATAATGGAGTTTTCTTTAATTTTAGTTCCTGCGGTGCGTGATGGGCAGCCCGAACCGTTTCACGATCTAATAGAGCAAATAGAATTGGCTGAAGAACTGGGGTATGATGCTATTTGGTTAACAGAACATCATTTTAGCCAGTATGGGCGTGCTGCTATACCTGCTCTTGCCGCGCAAGCCGTAGCACGAACCAGCAAGATTAGAATTGGTGCCGCAGTAGTTGTGTTGCCATTTCATCATCCAATACGCGTTGCCGAAGATTGGGCCACCCTTGATCATTTGTCAGGTGGACGTGTTGATGTGGGCATCGGACGCGGAAATCAACCCGCTGAGTTTAAAGGGTTTGGTATACCAATGAGTGAAGCCGAGCAACGTTTTACTGAAGCTTTAAAAATCCTTAAAATGGCGTGGACAGAAGAATCCTTTTCATTTGATGGTTCTTATTGGAAATTTCCTGAAATTACTGTCCTTCCTAAACCTATTACCAAGCCACATCCGCCGCTATGGCAAGCCGCGCTAAGTGACTATACGGTTGAAAAGGTTATCAATAGAAACATCAATGGACTAATAGGACCTTATTTGTGCCCTTATGAAACGCTTAAAGAAAACTACTTTGACGTTTGGCATAAACTCCGAGCGCAAGCAGGACATCCGGAACTAAAGATGGCTCACAATGAGTTCGTATACGTAGGAAATAGCGAGGACGAAGTCAAAGACGACATACAAAATGAGGTAATGTGGTACATAAGAACTGCAGCAAAAATTTGGGGGGAACGAGATCGGAGTCTCGTGGCAAAGCAATACGCTAATTATAACGATATATTAGAATGGTTAGACGTCGTATCTTTTGACGAAGTTTATAATAACCTTGGAATGTTTGGCACACCCGATACTGTTAAAGAAAAAGTCAGATGGATGCGAGATGAGGGTGGAGTAGATCAGTTAATTAATTTTATGTGGTTTGGCGGCCTTACACAGGAGAAGGTGCTTCGTAATATGAAGTTGTTTGCGGAAGAGGTTATGCCAGAATTTAAATAACTGAAATGAATAGTATTAACATTATGCTTTTGTTGAAGGTTTTAAGTTTAAATTTACCAACATAGCATGTGTTTTTGGAGTATTCTAAATGCCTATAATAAGGGTAAAGTTTCCTTTGGCATGTATTATAATTGTGTTGGTAGGGGTAATGACTTGTGCTCCAACTTCTCCAGCCAAATCGGATGAGATAGTTAAAGATTGCAAGAAGCCCCACTCTGTCATAATTGACCCCAGAATTAGACGACCACAACTGGTGAACTGTAAAAATAATACAAGCTCTGAAACAGTCTTGTTGTCACCTTATACCAAGCAAACATTGAGCAATGAATTAGCGCAGAGATTTTTAATTCTTGCGACAAAAATTAAAAAGAATAATTCAAAGTCTCCAAATTATAATTTAGAAAAGGCTAATATTTCTTCAGGTAAACATCAAAATTGGACAGGCATACCCTCTGACAACCCCGGGTCTGACGCTTTCCATATATTTTTAGGAGGCAATACAAATGCCGCGCTTGAAGCGATAAATACAGGTCAATTAGATTGCAATCGACTTAGTAAACTGGTGTGTTCCTGGAGGCTAGAGCTTTTTAAAGCTCATATCTATCGGACAATTGGCCGCGGTGCGGATCTGGAAAGCGTGATGAATCACGCGGCAGAAATGGAAAAAAGGATAAATGGGGGTAGTTTGATAACAAGAGCCTGGAAAGGGTCGCTTTCCCTCTCATTGGGTGATTATGACCTGGCTCTCCAAGAATTGGCTTCTGTCTCCGTAGAAGCTGGCGATTGGAAATTCCCTTCAATGCGCACACTCTCATGGACTGATCAGGAAAGACTTCGACGCCAATTATCTGACCCTAACTGGTGGCAAGAATTTTATATTATGGTCGAAGTAGTCAGCAGAGCGCACATGGCTCTCTCTAAATTATTTTACTTAAAAAAAGAATATGACCAGGCTCTTCTTTGGGGCACTTCAGCAGAAATCTTAATGTCAAAAATGTTTGATTTTGCAGCGACACGACCTAATGCAGAATCAAGTCCAACCCCTATCCATCCCGAAGTTTTTCTAGGCCGCGGCGAAACATACGCATATATAGCAGCGTCCTTGCTGGCTTTGAAAGCGGACAAAGATAAAGCTGAGGAGATGTTTTCAGTCGCGCAGTCTTATTTTCAGGCTGCAGATGCCTTCTTCGGGTCTGCCGTTGTTTCGGCTATCAAAGCAAAAGCGTTTTACGATGCCGGCATGACTGATGACTTTTTACTATCTGCAGATGAAGCTGTAGCCCTTGCTTCAAAGATTGGTTTCGGCGAACTTGTCTGGCAGATAGAAGCCCTTCGTGGGGAAGTATTGCTAGCGCAGGGTGATATTAGAAGTGCAGAAAAGTCTCTACGCCGTGCACAAGAAGCAATTGACCTTGTTTCTGGCTCTCTTTCCAGCGATAGGGCTAAACTAAAATTTGGCGTGGGGAAAGATACTGTTACGCGCCTTCTGGCGGATATTAACGTTCAAAACGGGAATATACCTTCCTTATACGCGGATATGGAACGCGGCAGGGCTCGTGCATTCGTTGACATGATTGGTGAAATCCTTGTGGGAGGTATAGAAGACCGTGAGCTCACAAACCGTATTCGAAAATTAGATGCCCAAATCCGACAAAGGCGATTATTGCTAAGTGTCGCTGGAACGAGTGTTGACACGCTGAAAACCACGGGAGACCACGGTGAAGAAGAACTTCTGTTAACCAGAACCCAGTACATCACAGAACTTCGAGAAAAGAACCCTGACCTTGCAGCCGCCCTATCTATCTCCACGACGGATATATCTCAAGTTGAAGCTCAACTCAAAGACGGAGATGTCATTGCATATCCTTTGCCTGCTGAAGCCACCGCCTCAATCAAAATATTATTAATATCCAAGACAGTACAAGAGGTTAAGGATCTGAAAATAACCGGGGAGAACTTGGGAGAGCTACTCTCCGACTTTCAATTTGGCGTGGAAATTGATGACGTGGATGAGCAGATTATAGCAGGTGACTCACTATTTGAACTTCTTCAAATCGCGGACTGGGGGATAACAAACAACCTCTACGTAGTCCCTTCTTCTGAATTCTATTTTGTTCCCTGGGGTGCATTGCCTATAAATAATCCTGTTATTATTTTACCAACCGCAGGGTGGCTCGCCCGCAATTTTTCTAGCCATAATAAACCAAGTGCTGTCATTATTGGAGACCCCGAATTTGGAGGCGTAGTACCGCAACTCCCAGGCGCAAGATTGGAAGCAGTAAATCTCGCAAAACAATATAACATTTCTCCTCTGATCGGTTCAGATGCAACTGCCTCTAAACTCCATGAGCAGATTGGAGATGGAGTATTCCTTGTCCACCTTGCAACACACGGCATATTTGATTCCGAAGACCCGATGAAATCTGCAATTATACTTTCAGATGGAATAAAAGCTAGCAACCTTACGGCAGCACAAATATTTGAAAACCCAATATCTGCAGACTTAATCGTACTTTCGGCATGTGATACTGGTGTCGGACAAGCTGTGTCAGGGGACGATTTTCTTGGTTTAGCAAGAAGCCTGTACATCGGCGGGGCCTCCACGGTTCTTAATAGTCTCTGGCCAATTTCTGACACAAATACCGCACACTTCATGGAGCATTTTCATCGATCCGCTCAAAACGGAGATGTTGCAAAAGCCTGGCTCTCAGCACGCAACAAGCTTCGTGATTCAGGGACAAAACCCGCCGACTACGGCGCTTTCATCTTAGGTGGTGCTGCAAATATAAATGCCTATAAACCCTAGCATGATTGAAGATGCTATAATAATTAATCTTAATTTTGACTAATTAAGCTAGTTAAAACTATTTGCGCTTGGTTTAAACACTTCTTCTTCACAAACATGGGTATCATTTTAATTTTTTCTGCTGTTTCGTTAATCAAGAAAATTTTGATTTTTTTTGGCAACGGCTGCCCTTCCAATTTTAACGAATACACAGCCGCTTCCTCTAAGGGTACTTCCTTTGGCCACTCTACTGATTTTTCACCTGCAGCCCAGAAAACCTCGTGCTTTACACTCTTCCGCTTTTTTAAAGTCATTTTAACAGCTTTTGCAGAATGCTTTCTTATCAAGGTAGGTTGAACATTAGAAGTGAGACAATAAATCCCTGACTTGGCTATGGGGATATCCCAAAGGTTTAAGCTCTGAGTACTGCTTACTGACCTTACCGCGCCAAGTGAAGATGACTGTTTATTAGACTTACTTATTAACGATTTTACAGCTCCAATAACCTCACCATCATCAGCACTATCTCCTGAACCTTTACTAACTGCGCCATTGTAAGGCCCCTTAAGTATTCCGACAGAGCCATCCGCACCTAATAAAGTAATTTCACTCCCCTCCTCTAGGTTTATAATCATACCGGCACTAATTACTGTGCCAGCCGGAATATCTGAAGCATTAGAATCTACAACCACTACTTCAAGCGCAGAAGCCTCATATGCTTTTAAAATCCCAACTACACAAAAAAAGGCTATTATATATTTTAAATATCTAATCATTTTTCTAACGCTCTAATTAAAACTCCGCTCTCTCCACTAACTAACCTGTCCAAGTGAAATCTCGATAGAACGTCGTTTTTATCTATTTCCAAAATATTTTTAAACATATCGCTAGCCTGCTGATTATCACCCGTTCCTAGAACAGTATACGCTTCAATATATAATTTACTGAGTTCCGATTTCTCTTTTTCTGGGGTTAAAACTTGAATAGGCTCAGTTTTCCCCTTCAAAATCAGCTCTCCAATCGGTCTAAAGTTTAAACCAGGGCATTTATTGGCCGTCATTGCACTTACACAAATACTGGTACCAAACAATTTATTGATTCCTTCCAATCTTGCAGTTGTATTTACCATATCCCCAATTGAAGTGTATTCGAACCTTTCCGCGCCTCCAATGTTTCCAACTATTGCAGGGTTTGAGTGAACTCCAATCCGGGTCAGGCCCCACTCAATATTTTTATGAAGAGAGTTTTTTCTAAATTTCCTCGCATATTGATCTAATTCCAATGCACACATAACTGCCCTCGTCGAATGGTCAGGACAATCGTTTGGCGCGTTGAATGTTGCCATAATCGCATCCCCGATAAACTTATCTATTACACCATTATAACGAAGAATTATCTCTACCATACCTTCAAGGTATAAATTTAAATTTTCTACCAATACCTCTGGATTAAGAACTTCTGACGTTGAAGTAAAACCTGCGATATCGGTAAATATTAAAGTTATTTCTTTTCGCTCCCCACCTAATCTCAACTTCTCAGGATTTTCTTTAAGTTCCTTAAGCAACTGCGGTGACATATATTGCGAAAATGCGTTAGTAACAAATTGCCTATATTTTCGCTGCCTTTTTCCACTTATATAAGTACCTATACCCGTAGCAATAATTAAACCCAACGAAGCGCAAACAACGGGTGGTAATGGAAACGATAATCTTTCAAGTAATAAGGATATCCCCCATAAGATACATAATAGAACCATAAACCCTAAAAATTTGTAAATAAATTTCATTTCGATAGAGGAAATGAAAATGGACAGAGCTAAAAGGATTATTATAAATATTATATCTGTATATATATTGTACCTCTGAAACGTCATGCCAGATAATAACTGTGAAAGTGCATGGGCATGTATTTCTATACCCGCCATCATAGATGATCCACCTCTAGAAAATCGATCCAGTGGAGTATTGTGGCGGTCGTTATGTGGCAAATCAGCCCCAATCAAAACAATTTTTCCCGATAGCCACTCTGGAGGAATATGCCTAATAAACTGCGCCTCATAAGACTTAAATGGCGAAGAACCCGCCTTGGGGCCAAAGGAATATTTTAAATACTGTATTTCAGAATCAATTTCGTGCCCGACAACAGATGCCAGTATATGGGGAAAAGAATTAATCTCTTTTCCAATAACGTTCATGTCTCCGTCTATCCAACGAATAAGGCCATCCGTTTTATCCTTTCCAAGCTTAACATGCCCCTTGATCATATCGTTAGTATACGAGTTCAGATAGTTTGTTTGGGCATTAGTTAAATTGTCAGATGGATTTGCCCAAGCTACAACTGTAGGAAATTCAACCTCATTAATAGTATTTTGTAAGGCAATATCCTTATATTGTTCAGTTTTTTGATCGAACAAAATATCGATCCCAACAGCCCTAACATTTGCCTTATCTAAAGTTAGAAGCACTTCAGACAAGAACTGCCTATCCACCGGAGAACGATACGCAAATTGTCCCAATGTATTTTCCGTGATAGTCACAAGGATGATATCTGAATCATAAGCCCGATAATGAGGGTCTATTGAAGCGTATAGATCATTAACGGTATTCTCTATGATGATAATAAAATCTATATGGCGACTAGCAATGAAAGCAAGGATCACTAATAATGCCCAAGCAACAATTAACAAACGAATATCTGTGCCAAGCATATGTGATAATATTTTTTTTACGCCAGTAAGCATTTTGCCATGAAGGTCACGTTAAAAAATTGTTGGCTAATGGTTTTCAGATACTAATTTACAAGTATTATAGAAAAGCAATACAATTATCTGTAGTTATACATCAATCATAAATATTACCAGTTGGTTCGTTTATAGCACTATAAGGGTTATAAATTTCAGTGTATTACTTCAGTTGAGGGAATTGTTCCATTTACCTATAATCTCGCGTACCACTAAGCATTTGCAATATAGTAGGAGTAAATCAATGAACACTAGTTCAGTAGAGCATATTTTAGTTCCTGAGGCTGGAACCGCACCCAACAATAATGTGTTACCACTCATACTGTATCGTTCTGTAGCACAATTCGGCAATGCTGAGGAGCCAGAACGCACTTTTGAAAACATATTCTGGGGCAATAAATGGGGAAGCAGTTTCCGTGACGGAACCTTTCCATTTCATCATTATCATTCGGCCGCACATGAAGTTGTTGGTGTTGCAAGGGGCAAGGCAGTATTACAATTTGGTGGGCCAGACGGACCCGTTGTTGACGTAAAAGCTGGGGATGCAGCATTAATACCTGCAGGTGTTGTTCACTGTAGACTTGACGACGAACCAGGATATTCAATAGTTGGCGCTTACCCGCCTGACCAATTTCCAGATTGCTGCGTATTGTCAGATGAAGATAAAATAGTTGCGTCTGTACATCCCGATATTAGCGATTTAGAGGTAAAGGTGATAACCGGTAATCAACTTCACGAAATTAAAACCTCAATCTCTCAGACGGCATTACCTGCTATTGACCCAATTCAGGGGGAAAATGGATATGTAACTAAAGTCTGGGACTAAGTGAAACGTTTTAATTTCTATTACGAATAACGCTTTAATCTAAGTTAAGAAGTAACATTATTGCAATTGTTCTGTGTTATAAACTTGCCATCAGACCTGATAATATTCAAAGTAGTAGAATTAGAATTGATTGAAATTTTTCTTTTTTTTGGAGGATAAATGTGATGGGGAAGTATCTAGTACAAGCACGTTACACTGCCAGTGCTTACAAAGGAATGGTGGACAACCCGCATGATCGGGAATCTGCGATAACTGGTTTGGTCAGCGCGTTAGGCATCTCAGTTGATTCACTATATTTTGCTCCTTCTACTGGCGAAGCAATCATGATCATTGAGTCTGACACTCAAAAGAATGCAGCGTTGTTAATGATCGTCATGAGCAGTGGTTCATTAACGCATCCTAACATTACTGAGCTTATTTCTAGTGCAGATATGAAATCTGCAATGGATACCGGCAACCAGTTGGCATCGCAATATAATCCGGCAAATTCATAAATTATTTTGGAATGCTGTATTCAATAATTAAAAGGACGCATCCCTATTAATTCCTGTATCTCTATAACTTAGGGCTGATGAGCCTTAGAAATATATTCTTTAGATTGCATTTCTTTTAGGCGAGACACGGTTCGAGAAAATTCGAAAGAGCCGTGACCTCGACTATAAAGTCCTTCGGGAGGCACCTCTGCGGAACATATGAAATTTACCCGGTGTTCATACAGAACATCAATTAAGCCAACAAACCGCTTAGCCTCATCATAATTGTCCTTACCTAATCTTGGAATGTCACTCATAATTAAAGTGTGAAAAGAAGCCTGCAAGTTAATATAATCATTTACGCTCAGATTCTTTGCACATAGTGAGTTGAAAGTTGTCATGGCTACACCTTGCACCACTTGGTCGATCTTTATAGTCCGACCCTTGACCATGAAATTTCCCTCTTTAGACACAACACCACCGCTTAACCCATAAAAAATTTTCTCTAGCTTCTTTGCTGTCACGTCTGTAAGTGGCGTAAAATATACCTCTGAACTCGCAATAAATTGAGCCCGATAATCCAACGCACCATCTAGTTTCACTATTTCAAGACAGCTTTTTACTAGGTCAATGAATGGTATAAATCTCTCACGATTAATACCATTTTTGTAGAGCGAATCAGGATCGCGGTTAGAAGTAATGACGATCACCATACCTGATTCAATTAGCGCTTTAAACAATGGCCCCAGGACCATCGCATCTCCTATATCCGTTACATGAAAATCATCGAAGCATAACAATTTAGTTCTTGTAGAAAGTTGCTTAGCAAATCTTATTAATGCCCCATCACCACCGGCTTCCTTTCCACGTACAAGTTTACGGTTAATTTTATTGTGCACCTCAGCCATAAAGTGATGATGATGTACACATCGTTTCTGACTGATGGCTACTTCTTTAAAAAAATCAGTCATCAGCTTTGTTTTTCCACGCCCAACGGCACCGTGAATGTAAATGCCTTTCGGTCTTCCTTCGATGCGAGAAGCATTACCTTTAAATAGACTAGAAAAATTAAATTTAGGATTATTTTCAACCGAAGTTAAATGGCCATGCAGTACCTGCAATCGCTCAAATACTACCCTCTGGTAAGCATCCAAATTTAATTGTTTGTCTGTCGATTCTTCATTGCGGCCCATATCTGTCCCCTGACTTCAATCTATTTACCGAAAAATTATTGAAGTTCTGCAATGAAGAATTAATGAGATTGGTTGCGGGCCATCTGATAATATCCATCACGCAATTCGCCAAACCTAACTTCTACCTCTGGATGAGATACTGGTAGTCCAGTTCCATCAACAAGCAAATTCTGCTCTGAGACATAAGCCTCATAGGCCATCTCATCATTCTCTGCCAATAGATGGTAATATGGCTGATTTTTAGCTGGTCGAATATCCTCAGGTATGGCCAGCCACCATTCTTCTGTATTATCGAATTCTGGGTCAACATCATAAATCACACCTCGAAAAGGATATACTCGATGCTTGACAATCTGACCGATACTAAATTTCGCTGCTTTCATGGCTGGGTTCCCTAATAACTTAAAGTAAATTTTAATCCCTTGAACATAAATTGGCCAACTACGCAAAAATATACAAAATTGAATGAAGCATACTTTCTGTAATCTAACGAGCATTTTTAGTATGATTCAACCAATAAGGCTTTCTTAGCTCTCGTTTTAAAACCTTACCTGGCCCGGAAAGCGGTAGTGGATCATAGGTAACATCAAATGTTTTGGGAACCTTATAGCCGGCTATAAATTTCCGACAAAATGAAATTAACTCTCTAACCTCAACCTCATAACCTACCTGCAGGGTTGCATGTACAGCTTCCCCCCAAACCGCATCGGGAATACCAAATACTGCAGACTGCATCACCGCAGGATGCCGAGAAAGCACATCTTCTACTTCTGTGGAATAAACATTTTCACCCCCAGTAATGATCATATCCTTGGCTCGATCGACAAGGTATATATGACCATTTTTATCTGCGTATCCCAAATCACCAGAAAAATACCACCCATTCCGGAGCACAGCTTTAGTTTCCAAAGGTTTATTCCAATACCCCATCATCACATTGGCTCCTGAAATAGCAATTTCACCGACATCACCTAGTTGTAATTCTTTGTCCTCCTTATCAAAAACACGAACTTTGACGCCAGGCAATGCTTTGCCACAAGATCGAAGTAATTTTTCATCTCGCACCGTTTTGTTATAACGCCAGCCGGTAGCCAAGGGTGCTGTCTCAGTCGTTCCATACAGATGTATTAATTCTGCTCTAGGAAATATAGACATGGCACGTAGGATAATATCTGAAGGAATTGGCGCGCCTCCATGAGCTATTGTTCGCATCGAAGATACATCTCTTGGACTTTTCTCCTGCTCATCATTAAGCGCAGCAATCATAGTTGGCACTCCTAAAGTTTGAGTTGCTCTTACATCCGCAATTTGCCTAAGCACGTCGTTTGGCTCAAATTTTGGAATTATCAATTGGGCTCCCCCGCTTTCAATGCTTGATATTACTGAATTAGAACCCGCTGCATGAAATAATGGAGCCATTACCACAAATATATCTGTTGACTCAGGCTGAGAAATTGAGCTCCAGTGCCTGCTATTCGCCATTAAATTGCGATGACTAAGCATAACCCCCTTAGATTTTCCCGTAGTACCTCCAGTATAAAATAATCCCGCCAGTGAGTTTTCTGAAATGTTAGTACAAAATTCTGTCTGCTCCGCTGAATTTATGAGCCTCTCGTAAGCCTCAGGAATATGAATAATTATGTCAACAATATCTGCAAACTCATTTGGTTGCCTATCAGTAAAAAGAACTTTTGCACCTGAATCCCTAAGTACGTAAGTCAGTTCTGGAAGAGATTGCCGAGTATTTAAAGGAACAATAACGAGACCAGAGGCAGGAACTGTCATATACAGTTCAATATATTGATGGGAATTAGATGACAGGACAGCAATTCTGTCTCCAGGACGTAAACCTAATCCATTGATTGCATTTCCTAATAACAAACAACGATTATACAGATCTGCGTAATTTATACGATCTTGACCAGAAATAATTGCAACATTTTCAGGAAAGATTTTTGCAGCACGCCTAATAGGAGCTGCTAGTGTATTCATGGACATACTCTCAAAATGCTATGCAAATAGTTTATTGTAGCAGCTTTGTTCTATCTTCTCTAATATGTATGTCATACCTTTTGATCAACTTAGGCTAAAACGTGTATGTTCAATATACAGAAGTACTATATTTGCGTTACCGTTGTAATCATAGCTTTTACTTCGCTTTCTGTTAAAGCTGATTATGAAGTCGGACTGACCGCCTATAAAAATAAAAACTACAGTAAAGCATTTAAGGAATGGATGCCACTAGCCCAGTCGGGTAATACCGACGCTCAAGTTTCTATAGGAAAACTTTACTTTAGTGGAAGAGGAGTCCAGAAAAGTATTGGGCAAGCAATTATATGGTATGATTTAGCTGCTAAGAAAAATAATTCAACCGGGCAATTTCTTCTTGGAAAGATTTATTCAGAGGGTGTTGGCGTTCCGATAGATACAGACCAGGCACACAAGTTGTACCAAAGAGCGGCAAAACAAGGCCACTCAGAAGCACAATTCCATCTGGGCGTTATTCTTTTTAAAGGTGAAATAGTAGAAAGAAATTATGAAAAAGCTAGTCAAATGTATAAGAGCGCTGCAGAGCAAGGATTAATGGTTGCTCAGACAAATTTAGCTGGAATGTACGCTTTGGGACTTGGATTAGATAGAGATCTGGTACTTGCCTACAGTTGGTTTACTATGGCTATAAAACAGGGGTCAAAAAGAGCTCAAGAGAATCGAGATTTTATGGCTGACCGTATGACGGAGACGCAAATTAAACAAGCAACATTACTTGTAGAAAATTGGACCAACCAAAACTAAAAGTAATAATTTGTTAAAAAAATGGCATAAACACGGTTGTTAGTATGTGACTCTTTATATTACTTTCAATCTTAATGAACAGATACTCACCACCTGCATTAATAAAACAATATTTTTGGTAATAACGCTGTTAGTTCTAAGTTTTGCTAGAAATCACCGGGCTATTTATAAGCATTATCTTTTTCCTCTATTCAATATAGTTAGATTTAATAAACATACATCTCAGGAACATATCAGTGTCGAAACGAAAAACCTTTGCAATAATATCACATCCTGATGCTGGAAAAACTACTCTTACCGAACGTTTATTGCATGCGAGTGGAGCAATTCACCTAGCAGGACAAGTTAAAGGCCGTGGCAATCGGCGCCGAACTAGATCCGATTGGATGGCAATCGAAAGGGAAAGAGGGATTTCTATTTCGAGTACAGTAATGACTTTTGAGCATAACGAATTCACATTTAACCTTTTGGACACTCCGGGTCATGAAGATTTTAGTGAAGATACGTATCGCACTCTGACAGCGGTAGATTCAGCTATAATGGTGATAGACGCAGCTAAAGGAATTGAGAGTCAAACACGTAAGTTATTTGAAGTGTGTAGAATGCGGGAGATTCCTATCCTCACATTTATAAATAAAGTAGATAGGGAGGGGCGAAATCCTTTTGAACTACTGGATGAGATAGAAAATACATTGATGATTGAGCCTTGCCCGATTGTTTGGCCTGTCGGTATGGGTGGCCTATTTCAATGCTGTTACAATCTTATGAACAAAACTATTATATTTGATGATCAGGAGCCGCACCGCCCGGAAGATAATTTGGAAACAAAAGATGATATAAATAAAGGTGATTTATCTTCTTATGTAAGCAAAGATTTACTACCGGCATTACAGGAAGATATAGACTTAGCAATGTCTGCATACTCTGCATTCGATATAGAAAGTTATCATGAAGGGTATTTAACTCCTGTTTATTTTGGGAGTGCTTTAAAAAATATTACAGTTTCTTCTGTTCTTGACGCACTAAACGACTACGCTCCCCACCCTGGGTCGAAATCGGCCGAACCCAGAGATATAAACCCAGAAGAAAAAAGGGTAACTGGTTTTGTTTTTAAGATTCAGGCAAATATGGATAAAAAACATCGCGATCGAATAGCATTCTTTCGTATTTGTTCAGGGTGTTTCCAACGAGGAATGAAATTATGGCAGTCAAGAACTAAAAAATTTATTACAGTTAATAATCCAATATTCTTCTTTGCAGAAAGTAGAGCCTTAGCTGAAAGAGCATTTCCAGGTGATATTATCGGAATTCCTAATCATGGCACTCTGCGCGTGGGAGACACTCTTAGTGAAGGAGAGGAGTTGCATATAACAGGAATTCCTAATTTTGCTCCAGAAATTTTGCGCCGAGTCAAACTTAGTGACCCCATGCGGACAAAACAACTTCGTAACGCCTTAGAAGATCTGGCAGAAGAGGGTGTCACTCAGGTTTTAAGGCCCCGGGTCGGTGCAAACTGGATTGTTGGAGTGGTAGGACAACTGCAACTTGATGTGCTAACTGCACGAATAAAAAATGAATATGATTTAGGTGTTGAACTGGAAGCAGCACCATACGAAACAGCACGTTGGATCACAAGTGATGATGTTGCAATACTGCAAAAGTTTGAAAAATCTCAAGGAGCCAATCTTGCCGATGATCGAGATAATGCACCGGTGTTTCTAGCCCGAAATTACTGGGAACTAGATTACATTTCCAAAAAGTGGCCGAATCTAAGATTTAGCGAAACTCGCGAAAGGGGATAATAATTATTTCGACTACAGCACTACTGAAGTTTAGAGTAGTTACCTTGCCAAGTTTGAATTTTTATCGGTTTAATAAAAATTAACCAGCGCGGATCATTCATTGTTGGTTCAAGGTATACTGGACCATCTTTACCTAAGTAACGGGTTGCCATATCTCGAGCAATTTGCACCCATTTTCCACCAACATTTGGGCTTTCGATAATCTGAGCTGTACCTTGTACAAGTACTTTCTGAATGTCAGGAAGTGTATCAATACATATGTATGCTTTTGGATTAATAGAGAGAAAGATTGCCCAGTTAGATTTTTCACGCCCAACTAAATAAAATCCTTCATCTTGATATTGATACCAAACAGGTACCGTATGAGGCCAACCTTGATTATCAATACAACTTACTCGGCATATAGCATCACCACCGAGAAAAGATATAAGCTCTCCTTTAGTCATCGGACCTGGTACAACTGCATCGCCTATTGCTTTACCCATTTTAGATCTCCTATAAAAATTACTTTCACTAGGTATTTTCAACAAAGCACATAAGTATTTCAATAGTACTTTACATACCAACAAGCGGCTAATAAAAATCAAATTACAAAAACACACTAATCATTTTTACTTGTCTAAAACCCATGCCATAGAGGTCTCACTTATTTTAAAATATCCAAACTTGACCTTGACTTGGCATGAAAGCACAACGACCGTAGAATAATCACTTCACGAATTCATAACCTCTAACACTTAACAAACAAATGGGAGTGAAAAATGAAAGTAGATATCAATTGTGACATGGGCGAAGCTTACGGTATCTACACCTGTGGCGATGACTCAGCGATTATGCCCTATGTTAGCCAGGCAAACATCGCATGTGGATTTCATGCGTCAGATCCGTCGGTTATGCATAGTACCGTTCGTTTAGCAAAAGCACACAACGTTGCGATAGGTGCTCACCCCTCTTACCCAGATCGGCAGGGTTTTGGTCGGCGTGAAATGAGAATGGAACCAGAAGAATTACTGGACTGCCTAATATATCAAGTTGGAGCTCTAAAAGGATTCCTGGAAACAGAAGGCATTGAACTAAACCATATAAAACCACATGGGGCTTTGAACGGCGTCGCTTGGACAGACAGCAAATCCTGTGAGGCCATAGGTCAATGTGCAAAAATTTTTGACGTACCGGTTATGGCTATGTCGGGTACCGGTCATGAAAAAACATACGAACAAATGGATGTGCCTATGATTTTCGAAACATATGCAGACCTCGATTATAATGATTTAGGACAAGTCGTAATAACTCGAGAACACAGCCCTGTTGACGCAAAATGGGCTCTAGCACAAGCATCTAGATCTGCAAATAATGGTGTAATTGAGGCCATGTCCGGAAAATTAGTTGAAGTAAAATGCCAATCAATTTGCGTTCACTCAGATACGCCAGGTGCAGTTGAAATTGCAAAAAGAATATACACCGAAGTAGCTCAAAATTAGTCTGGCTGAAAAGAAGTATTAGACATGCAAAAGGTGTTAATAGCAAACCGAGGAGAAATTGCCTGCAGGATTATCCGTAGCTGCAAGGCCCTTGGTATAGAAACTGTCGCCGTCTACTCTGAAGCCGATGTTAAATCCAAACACGTTCTGGAGGCAGACGAAG